>Ga0209042_1000100_pt1 | contig 107461 bp, 143 predicted proteins | sample SaaInlV_200m_DNA_6_FD_184649 | JGI IMG/M metagenome (GOLD analysis project Ga0209042, IMG submission 184649) | Marine microbial communities from expanding oxygen minimum zones in the Saanich Inlet - SI037_S2LV_200m_DNA (SPAdes) (version 2) | ecosystem: Environmental > Aquatic > Marine >... | reverse complement strand
ATCAATCGCAATCGGCTCCTCGCCATCATTCCCCCGTTCAACCTGAACCTCCAAAACACCCTCCTCCTCATCCCAAAGAGTATACCCTCCAGAAGTCACAATCTCAACAACCCCAACATCACCAACAACAACACCAACGTCCCCAATCTCATCAACCACAGGCAAAACCCCCAGCCAAACAAAAGCCGCACCCGCAACTATTATCAAAACAATAAGAACCGTCGCAACCACAGAACCAATCCCCTTTTTCATCAAACAACAACTACTCATAACATTATAAATCTTAGTAATCACCCAAAACACGCCACTACCACTCCAAAATTACTTAGCACCACTCGCCAGGCAAACGCCTTATAAATCAAATTATCCTCCCAACTATATATCAAACTTCATATTTCTATATAAACAAAAATAACCAACTCTTATCAAAGGAGGTTATAACATGATAGTCAAACTACAATTTGAATCAAACCACGGCGGACGCTGCGATCGAACAGCAGCAGGCGATGCCATAATTCGTGCCATAGATGAAAGATTGGGTGGAGCAAGCTGGGAATCCAGCGGAACGGGCTGGATAGCTCGCGCATAAAAATGCCAAACTCAAATCGATCTAAAATTGCCGACAAGGCTCTTAGACACGAATCAAAACAAATTTATTTTTTATTTTACTAATTCTAATCACAACAACCCTTAAAAAACGAAACCCCATCGAAAATACATGGAGAACCGAGGAAGGCCAAGAAAACCAAGAAAAGAACTAAGCAGAACAGAAATCAACTGCTGCTACATACCAACCGGAACAATCACATTCGTAAGATACGAAGACGGAGGATCAGAATACTCCTGCACACACGGCTGCAAAACAGGAAAAAGAAACTCAACACAATGTTCAAGATTAGACGTTCACAACAACCCAGTACAACAATTCTGCACCGCAAGAGATCAACCTTAAATCAAACCCTATCTCCGACTTCTATTTCGCCCAGCACTATTACCACTAAAACTTCTACCTCGACCACCACGCGCACCATTACCACTAGACCTTCCTCTCGGCGAATCGCCACGAGCAGATCTTCCATGACCACCACTATTTCCTCGACTTCGACCTTCAGAACTTCTACCTCGACCACCATCTCTAGATCCTCCACTAGCATTTCCTCTACCACGATTACTTCCACCAGTTCTACTTCGTCCAGAATCTCTAGACCTTCCAGAATTTCCTCTACTTCGATTATCTCTACCACCCCTAGAATTTCCTCGACCACCAGAACTTCTACCTCGACCACCGCCACCAAATCCTCTCCGAGGCGCAGGCTTAGCCGCCGCACCAACAGCATTCTTAGCCGACAACGAATGATACTTATGATCCGCATGCTCAATCCTCTGCTTCGTAATCCTCTCAATCTGATGCAAAAAATTCCTATCACAAGCCGCACAAAAAGAATAAGCAGTCCCATCCTTCCCAGCTCTAGCAGTTCGACCAATCCTATGAACATAATTCTCAGGCTCGTTCGGCAAATCAAAATTAATCACATGCCCAATATCCTTAATATCAATTCCTCGCGCAGCAATATCAGTCGCAACCAAAACTCTAGCCCGACCACTCTTAAAATTATTCAAAGCTCGCGTCCTCTGATACTGAGACTTATTACCATGAATCGCCTCGGCACTAATTCCCGCCTTCCCCAACATATCAACGACCCTATCAGCCTTATATTTCATCCCAACAAAAACCAAAACCTTCGTCATATTCTGTTGCTTAATCAGATCCAACAACAACTCATTCTTATCATACTGATCAACGAAAAAAACACACTGCTCAATCTTATCAACAGGAGTCGATTCCGGAGTAATATCAATCCTAACCGGATTTCTCAAAAAGTTCATACTCAAATCACTAACAGCCTTATTCATCGTCGCTGAGAAAAACAAATTCTGCCTCTCAACAGAAAGCGAAGACGCAATTTTCTTAACATCATGAACAAATCCCATATCCAACATTCTATCAGCCTCATCCAAAACAAAAAACTCAACATCCCTCAAAGTAATCTTCCTCTGATTCATCAAATCCATCAATCTCCCAGGAGTAGCAATCAAAATATCAACCCCATGCTGCAAAGCTCTAACCTGCGGAATAATCCCAACACCACCATAAACCGCCAAATGTTTCAAATTCAAAAACTTACCATATTCATCAAAACTCTCAGAAATCTGCGCAGCCAATTCTCTCGTCGGTGCCAAAATCAAAGCTCGCGGATTCTTACCTCGCGGTCCATTACTTCGCTCATGCAACTTCTGCAAAACCGGAACAACAAACGCCGCAGTCTTCCCAGTCCCAGTCTGCGCAATTCCAATTACATCCCTATCTTCCAAAAGCAAAGGAATAGTTTTCTCTTGTATCGGCGACGGTTTCACATAACCCTTAGTTTTAAGCGCACGCAAAATCGGATCGATAATATCTAATGATTCAAATTTCATAACTAAAAACCCAAAAGTAGCCTTATAAGTCTATGCATTATGTAATTACTAAATAGTGACGATATCTAATCGTCACAAACAAGCTGACCCAAATCAGCAACAGGAGCATACTGAGTATTACGAAGAACAGGTAACATATCACCAGCCCTAAAATTATACTTACCATTTGGGGAACCAAGACTCGCAATCTCTTCTCTAACAACAACAACATGTTTAGAATCTGAACCCATAGGAACCTCAGCCTCATAACGATTCGCATCAGTTTTTTTCCATTCAACCTTCCCATCCAAAGTAGCAGCGAGGGCCTTTCTAACCGCTTGCCTCATAGGACATTCAGAATCCGGAACTGTCTGAAAAGTCATCAATGTTATATCCATTCCTCCAACACTTATCATACAATTAAGCACAAATTCAACTTTATAAATTTCATTGTTCCACACCACCACAACAATCCTTATAAAACAAAACCTCCATAAAAAACCCATGAGCGGAAAAAGCAGAAGAAAAGGGAAAGGCGGAAAAAGACTTAGAAAAGACGGACAGGTCGCAGGAGGCGCAGTCCACGTAAACAAATACGCAAAGCAAAGCCGAGCAGAAGAAAGAGCCGCAGAACTTGTCGCAAGAGACAGAAGACAAAATCAAACAAGACAAGCGCCGCCAGAACGAAAATATTGCAGCATGCTAGGAAAATATTTCGAAAGAGGATCCGACTGCCCTTATCACTCTACCGTATCAAGAACCAGGTGCCACTATTCCGCTGGGACATGCAGCCTTTAATCACTTCTCACCATCGCTTCGCTCCCGTAAATTATTCAACTAAATATTCGGATAATTCTCTTTGTAACTTTCCCGATTAATCCCACAAGTTTCAGGACAAGGCCCACGATAAAGCTCAGTACCATTCTTCTCAAAACACTGATACCCTGAACAAAACTCACAAGGAACATAGGTCACCGGATTTTTCCTATCGCTATCATCAATAATAGCCTCATAACCAGAACCTCTACATTCAGGACAGGGCTCACAAATCGCATCAGGCGTTTCTATATTTTCAAACAACGGCATATCTTTTGACATCCCAAAAAAAGCGAATTAAGTTATTTAAAAATTATCGTGCCCCAGTTCCCATCCCCTGCCTTGAAAAAACAATCTGCCTTCCACAGAAGGTACTTGCCGCAGCGCGACCCCCCGTCGTAACAATCCGCACCCCCAGACGCCACAATCGCCACACCCCACATCTCCATCCATATCGCATTCGCTCCACAATCGACTTCGTCTCCCGTAAATTATTCAACTAATCTTGTGTAACTTGTTCAACTAACGAGCAGACGGGCGGGATAACAGTCAAGATATATGGATCTTTTCGCCCAGTCTAACTGCCTATCTTATTCACAGAATCACTACGTTCCAAAAAATATCTAAACCAACTTCTTCAACTCTTCAATATCCTTACTCAATTCAGAATGAACTTTCCCAATCTCTTTCAATATAACTTTAGGCTCCCGATAAACCTCTTCCTCATAAACATGCTCCTTGTACTTAGACAAACTCAAATCAAAATTATTCTCCCTAATCTCTTCCACAGGAACCATAAAATGTTTAGCCTTCCGATCAGTATTATCTTCATCTTTCCTTTTATTAAAACTCGTCAGAATATCTGGAACATCATTCGCTTCAATAGGATTCCTCTTATCATCCAAACTAAACCCATCAGCCTGCATGTCATAAAACCAAACTTCCTTTGTCGGCTCACCCTTTGTAAAATATAAAACCGCAGTAGAAACTCCAGCATATGGCTTAAACACTCCCGAAGGCATTGAGATAACAGCATCTAATCGGCATTCTTCCAACAACATCTTTCTAATTCCCTGATGTGCCTTAGAATTACCAAACAAAACTCCGTCCGGAATAATCACAGCACACCGCCCCCCATTAGATAAAGAATTATGCATCAACTCCAAAAACAACAACTCTGTCTTCTTAGTCTTAACAGTAAACTCATCACTCTGCTCACTAACATCAATGGACCCTTTAAACGGAGGATTAGCTAAAATTATATCATAAGTTCCATTCTCATTATATCTCTTAGATAAAGTATCTGTCCGAGAAATCTTCGGATTTGTTATTCCATGCATCATCAAATTCATCAAAGCAATCCTAACCATTGTCCGATCAATATCATATCCGTAAAAAGTATCTTCATCCAAAATCTTCTTCTTAGCCGGCGTCAAAACACTAACTCCATCCTTCCTGTTCGCCTTCAATATATGCTCATACGCACTAACCAAAAACCCCGCAGTCCCACAAGCCGGATCCATAACCCTGTCACCATACTCCGGATTAGCAAGCTCAACCATCATCTGAATAATATGTCTAGGCGTCCTAAACTGCCCATTTTTCCCAGCAGTAGATAATTCCGAAAGCAAATACTCATAAATATCTCCCTGGGTATCCTGATTCTGCTCCTTAATATGCATATCATTAATTATATTCATAGACTCAATCAAAAGTGAAGCCGTCGGCAAAGAAAAACTAGCATCCTTCATATATTCAGAATAAAGAGTATCTTCCTCTCCCAATTCCCTCATAAACTTAAACACAACATCCCGAACATGATCCAGGATCTTATCAGAAGAATACTGCGACCACTCACTCCATCGACAATCTTTGTGTTTCTCAAAAATAGACTTGAAAGTTTCACCCTTCAAAATAGCATTCTGCTCTTCCAGAACATCCTTATCCTCAAGCTTCTTCATGTAAATCAAATAAGAAATCTGCTCAATAGCCTGAAGCGGATTAGAAATTCCACCACTCCAAAACTTATCCCAAAGCCCTCTAACTTTCGATTTTAATTCTTGTTCAAGTCCTACCATTATTCTTTATCACCTTTCTTCTTTTTAGTTGTTTTCTTCTTTCGTTTTTTATAAAATCTTAATCCGAGCTCAAAAAAAGTTATAGAGATTAATGAAAGTCCTATTGAAAAGGCAATTGTAATATAAAAGTTATTGTCTGAAAATAAATTATATTGGTAGTTACCTCCAGTACAATTCCCATTTGTACATTGGTAATTTTGAGACTTATAGCTCCCATTCATATTAGCATATTGCAGTATACGGTTGTCTACATAATTTTCAAAATTTTGTACATTGTAACTAAAAGGGTCAACCCTCTCCCCTCCCCACCTGTAAGTATAAAGATTAACGGCAAGATTCTTTCCATTACACGATAGAAGAGTTATACCTTCCGCCCCACTAGAAAGAGTAAGTGAAAAGGGTTCACGGTCAACAATAAAACTTGTTATCTGATAGAGATAATTTAAGTCATAATTCGGCCATTCTAAGAAAGGGATGGATTCGTTTGTGGTTGTATAATGCCAACCCAATGGACGAACATCAATGTCATGACCTTGACAATCCTCATAAATTGTCTGCGCAAGATATTTTTTCATATCGTCTCCCGCACTAACAAAACCAATCAAAACCAATCCAATTAATAAAATAAAAAATAGTTTGTTCATATCAACTCCCCCGAAAAAGCCTTCTGCATCAAAGCATTAAACAACTCATCAGAATCCTTCTTTTCATCTTTTAATTTATCCTTAATCTTCTCAGCCTGCTCAACAATCGAAGCAAATTTTCCCTGAAGTTCCATTGGCGGATAACTAAACTTTATAGTGTATACGTCGTTACGATTTAATCCAGGAACCGCTGCGGATTTATTGAGATGTTTAAGTCTGGTAAACATTAACAAATAAAACAAAAAAGTCCAGTCAAGATCTTTCTTTGGAATAAGATAGTATGTTGTGTCTATCGGCCAAAAATCTTCCTTAGAAAAGTTTATCTCTCCTATCGATCCCTTCCTTCCAACAATAATACCTGGACCATTCACTAAAGCTTTCTCATGATAGCCGACAACACCGTTCGAACCATAGACTGCAAATCCCAAACCAGACCTATCTTTTCCAGATAATCCTTTTCCGTAAGCTAAATCAAAAAGATCTTTCCCGAAGACCTCTTCAAATTTACCCTTCTCCTTCAAAAACATCTCATAAAAAATACTCTTCGAATATTCATCAAACAATTCATCCAACCCCTTCCGCTTATCCTTCAACCCCTCCGCCTTTTCCAATATCGCAACAATCTGCTTTTGCTTCTCTAAATCAGGAGTTCCATCTTTAAGTAATGGAATTGGAACTTTAGTTGGGAGAATAGCTCCTTGATTAAGACTAGCCTGATTAACAGCCTTTTTACATCTAAGCTCAAAAAACCTTCTCACATCCCTTGTTTTAAGAAATCTCTCCAAATACTTTGGATCAACAAATTCTTTATTTGGCCGAATAAGAAGTAAATTTATTCCATGGATTAAGACTTCTGGACTTCCTAGATAAATTGCAGTTTTCCCTATGTGTGAGGGGCTATTAATATGACTGAATAATATATCTCCATAAATTAAAGAATATTTTTTAATAGCTTCATTCGAAGGATCACAGAATTTTACCCTTTTTTCATCAATCTTAGCATTCCAGATAGTTTCTATACGAGTTATGGGAAACTTTCCTTCCTTAGATTGTTTCATGTTTGCGCCATTACGAATAAATTCAATTATTTCCCCCAATTCAAATTCTTTCCAATTATCCATTCTGCAACACATCCCCCATCTTTTCATTAACTTCTTTCCGAATCATTTCCCTCAGCTTTGCATTCACACTCTTCCCCTCACTCTCACATATCTTAGTAAAATTAGCAAACTCAGGACGGTAAAGCCTACTAGAAACAACCTTCCTCTCCTCGCCCCACAAATCATTTTGATCTTTCATAACGTAACTATAATACCTCACTATATAAATATTCCCATGAAAACATGTAAACACCTTTTTTGCACAATTCTGCTAAATTACGGAACTATTTCCACTTCAACCCATTGCACTTCTCAACAACCTTCTCTAATTGCTCCCGACTAAATAAATCAAGGGGTCTTCCATCAGCCAAAGGATGCTCTGCGAAACTCTTCAATTCAATATGCTTCGCCCGAACAAAAACCTCCTCAAGATTCCTCAAAAACTTCAACTGCTCAGAATTATAATGCTCATTCCGATCAATCACGTGCTTATCAAACTCCCACTTAATCATCTCCTTGGGATCAGGCAAATCCTTAACATCAATAAGCGCCCTCAAAAACAAAACAAAATCCTCCCTCTCCTGAATATTCTCAATAGTAAGCCGTGAATTCTTCGCCCTCAAAGCTGCCTCAATCTCCAAAAGCTCCTTCGAAGTAACCCCATCGCCATTCTTAATTTTCAACATCAAAGGATCAGTTACAAACTCTTCATATTCAGGATCTTCTTTCAGCTTCTTCTTAACCTCTTCAACCCCAATAACAGCATCGGGCGCATTAACTTTCAACATCCCTCTCCTAGGCTTCTCATAATAAATCATCAAAGGGGCAATTTCCCGAATCATAAAATCAATATCATCATATGTCAAATCTTCCCAATACTCATCCTTCTGGATCTCAATCAAATCATCCCGCTTCGCCAAGATCGCCTCAAGATTCTTATCCCAAATAGTCTCCGCCCGCTCAACAACAAACTTCTTCACCTTCTCAACTTTCTCCAAGTCACCCTCCTTCGTATAATCAAACAACTTAACACACTTACCAACAAAAGCATAAACCTTCGAGTTCTCACTCTTCGAATAAATCAAAAGCGGCGCAATCTCATTCTTCAACTTGTCAATATGTTTCGCCAAGTCAAATTTAATAGAAACAACTTTCTTGATCATCTCCTTCTTCTCAAGAATCAATGGCGAATCTACATCAATCTCCTTAATCGTTTCCCGAATCTGCTTCTCAACAATTCCCTTCTCCTTATCGTCCAAATCTTTCTTCAATAAATCAACCCTATCCAAAAAAACCCGCGTCTTCACATCCTGCCCACTAGCCTTCTTCATAGCCGGATCCAATCCATGATAATGAATATTCGAAAAACTCCCAAACATAAAATCCATAATATAAAAATCATTCTTAGCAGAAACGCCATCTTTATTCGGAAGCCAATCCTTATGGTCACATGCCTCAAAATTCCTAGTCCCCCGACCAAGCATTTGCCAAAACCGAACCTTAGACATCACCGGCTTTACAAAAACCAAGTTCATAATCTCAGGAACGTCAACTCCAGTATCCAAAACTCCAACAGACAAAGCAATCCGCGGAGAATCACGTTTCTCAAATCTTTTAACCTCGTCCATATAGCGAGCCCGATTAGAAACAATAACCTTAACGTCCTTCGCCAATCCCGGATACAATCTCTGAAAAATCAACTCTAAGGATTCCGCATGTTTAACACTAGCACAAAAGAAAATAGTTTTACATGGTCTCCCTCCAGACATATAACATCTATCCATAAACTCTCGAACAATCAATTCGTTTGTCTTCTCATCAGTAAATAACTTTTCAAACTTAGAACCCGGAGTCTCAAAATGCTCAGGATCTTCCTCCTGTTTCTTTAATCTATCTTGAAGCTCTTTGCTCAACGTCTTTCCTTCAATTCCCAAAGATAACACCTTTGTCTCAATAACTTCCGCAACATAAGGAGCCAAAACCTCATCTCTCACGGCCTGATCATAATCGTATCTAACAGTAGGCTTCCCTTCGTCACAATCAAACAAATCAAACGTTGTGGTATCTCTCATATCCGCAGTCAATGGCGTAGCCGTCAACCCGATCTTAAGCGCATCAAAATATTTCATAACCGAATGATTCTTATCGTAAATCGAACGATGCGCCTCGTCAAAGATAATCAAATCAAAAGCACCAGCCCCAAATTTCTCATAAACTTTACCTCTAGGTTTCATGTTAGCCATCAGCGTCTGAATCGTTGAAACATAGATTCGGGCAGTATCACTAAAACCTTCTTCATTCAATTCTACAACTGGGTCATTAGGGAAAAATTTCTTGAACCCTTTTTCTTTCGCTTGATTTGATAACGCAGTCCGATCAACCACAAATAATATCTTTTGAACATAATCAGCTTTTCGAAGTCCATCAATAATCCCCATAGCAACACGAGTCTTTCCCGTACCAGTCGCCATATTTATCAGAGCCGACCTTTTCCCATTCCCAAAATGCTCCAGAACTTGCTTAACTGCCTCAATACTTCTATGTCTATCAACAATCTTAGAATTAATCTTAACCTTTGAAGGATCCTTTCTTTTCTTCTGCAAACTGACAATCCTCTGTAGATCTTTCTGAGAAAAAGGCAACAAGATCTTCCTTCTCGTATCATCAATGTCAACATAGTACCAAGTTTTGCCATTAGTCAAGAAAACAGGAACCTTAAATCCCACCTGTTTCTCTACATCTTCCCGATAAGTCCTTCCTTGAATCTCTCCCTTCTCAATATCAACAGAAGTTTTCTTTGCTTCAATAATCGCAACAGGATTTCTTTGTTCATCTAATAACAAATAATCTATGAACCTATTCTCTCCATCTTCAGTCTCATCACCAATATATTTGAATTCCTTTGTCTTGAAATTTGATTTAACCGCATTAGGTTCCTCAATAACATACTCCTTCCTCCATCCAACTCGATCAAAAAGAATTGGATCAATAAGATCTTTCCGAGTCTTAGCTTCAGTCATTTTTTCTGCCATCCTACTTAATCTCCCCCAACTGCCAATCCCTCAAAATAATCCTAGCAGTCCTATCAACATCAACCTTACCACCCTTCCCCAAAAACCCTTTCTTCTTACCCAACTCCTCTATCATCTCATTAACTCCCTCGTTATCAATATCATAGAAAGCAGCAATCGCCGCCGCGTTCCGCGCCGCCTCATCAATCTTAGCCTGCTCTTCCTTAGTCACACTATCCGCATCCTCAGGCTCAGGAGCACTGATCAAATAAAACACAACATCCTCAGGATCCTTAACATCACTATAAGTCCGCCCTCCAACCTTCACATCCTTAGCAAACGAACCAACCTCAGTCGAATACTCCGAAGCAGGAATCACCCCAGGCGTATCCAAAATAAGTATTCCTTCCGACATCCGAATCTTCTGCATCCCCTTCGTAAAACCCGCCTGTTTCGCCGTCTTAGCCACAGCACGCTTCGTTATCATATTAATCACAGAACTCTTCCCCGCATTCGGATACCCAATCACCCCAACATGAACCCGCCTCTCAGAACGCACACTCTTCACGACCTTCCCCTTCTCAGCCTTAGCCAACGCATCCCGCTTCTCCTTATCCTTAATCTTACTAAACTTGCCAGATTTCTTATCCGCCCCCATTTTCTGAGTCCCCTCAGAAAACGCCTTAAGAATCCGCTTAGCTTCCATCTGTATCTTCCCCTTCAAATCCCTACTCCCCTTCCCCTTAGTCGCCGAAATAAAAACAAACGGCCGCATATCCTTAGGCAACTTAACATCCTTCTCATCAACCAAATCCGATTTATTCAAAACAAAAATCAACTTCTTCCCCTGCCGCAAAACATCCGCCTCAACTTCCAAGTTCCTAGTCTCCTCAACATAACGCGCATCCAAAATCTCAAGCACAATATCCGAAATCCTAACCACATCCCTCATCACAGCCGGATACTTGCCCCGCTGCTTCTTAATATTACTAATCCTACCAGTATGCCTAGACCCGAAACTATAACGCACTCTTACCATTCTCAGAAGACGCCAAAACGATTTATAGACTTAACCATCACGATAATTCTTATAAGCATCATTTCTCAACTCTATACATGACAGAAACAGCCCAAGCCAGAAAATACTTATGCAAATACACCCCATATGCAGACAGCCGCCAATTAACCGAAAACCAAGGAATGCATTGCGAAAGTTTAGGATTAGATAAAACCTGCGCCTACGAAAAAGATAGAACCATAAAATGCATGGTCATAAGACACGCGATAGTAGATCGAAACAGAGCTCTCTTCGAAGCCGGCAAACGCGACTGGTAAGCCTACTTCCTCTTAATCGAATACCTAGCAGCCAAAGCTAAACCAGCCGCAACAAAATACCCCGCAGCCCAACGCCCGCTATAATCAGTATCCTCCAAATTCTCAGTCATTTTATCATACCATCCAACAGGCCGACTCTCCGCCAAAGCATCCGCCTTTTTCTTAGCTATTAATTCAATCACCGCAAAATTATCCGCTCTATCTTTCAAACTAACAATCCCCATGGCCGCACACCCAAAACACGCCGCCAGAAATCCCGACCGAACAATATCCCGCAAAGTTCCCATAAAATTCCACAGATCAACGCTACTTAAACCTAATCCCTCTTCATAGCAAATCCAGAAAGCCCAACCGCTGCCGCAATCCCTGCAAAACCAGCAACCGCATAAGTATTCTCCTGCTGCGCCCTCGCGTCCCGCATCCTCTCATCATACATCTCAACATCACTCCTTTTCTGAGCAAGCTCCTTCTTCGCCTTATTTTGCTCAACCGCATATCCAGTACAATACCCACTAAAACCACTAGCAGCAGTAACACTCACTCCAAGAATAAACAACCCAATTAAAGCATTCCGCAATCTTCTCATTAAATCAAAATCCCTCCAGATTATTTAAACATTTATACACTACGCTACCCTAAGTATCAACTCAGCAAGAGCAATCCTCTTCGGCGGCAAAAACAAAGTCTTCCTAAATCCCCCCACACCCATCGGATGAATACCCTCCGCGACAACACCCGTCAAACTACGAACAAGATCAAACTCCCGAGCTCCCGGCCTCCCATTGGTCAACTCCTCCGCAAGGTGCTCCATACTAAACTGGGGATAATTACTACCACCATTTCTAAAAAACGTAGCAGTCAAATTAACAAGATATTGAAGCGCCGGCAACGCACACCTATCAAACTCCAGAGAAACATTATAATAATTACTATCATCCTCATCCTGCTCAGCCCCCCGAACCGCTGCCCCAATATGAGGCGGAACATAAATCCCCCCGCCCCTAAGAACACCCCCACCTCCTCGATGATCCCCGCAAGCCTGGTAATTATGACCAACAATCGAAACACTTTTATCTTCACCCTCCGATATAACCAACGGCACATCCGGTCGCAACACAACGCCAACCAAGCCAATCAAATCATTTCTCACAAAATCCTTAATTTCAGCAGCAGAATAACCATCAACCCCATCAAAAGTTGTCGCCTTATAAAAAAACGCAGGATCATCCGCACGACATTCCTCTCTACTCGGTCCATGAACCCTTCTCAAAACTTCAAGCGCCTGCCTAGGAACTTCAATAGTATACTCAACATCAACCATCTTACTCCTCAATAAATCAAAGAAACACAACATAATAAACTTTACCATTCACAAGTTTCAACACACATTTATATCCCCAAAACACTTCTAACAACAATGGAAGAGAAATGTTCATGCGGCAAAGAGAAATGTTCATGCGGCGGATGCAAAGAATGCAAAACATGCACTTGCGGCAAATAAATATTTAAAGACCCTTAGAGGATAATAAATATAGTCTTACAAAGAAAAATGGAAAAGAAAACCAAAAACCCAAAACTAATCGCATGGAAATTCGCACTAGCCGCAGCGATAATCGTAGCAGCAATAGTATTCCTAACAACACTCGTATCAATCTGGGGCGTCCTCGGCTCATTCCCAATGTTCACAGCAATGATCGCAGACATCTACGGCTCAGTCGGCTACTCAATCACATTCCTCGGCGCAATTCTAGGCGCAATATTCAGCTTCGTCGACGCATTCATAATCGTATTCATCTTCGCCTGGCTCTACAACAAACTCCTAGAATAATCTTTCAATCGCCCCAGCATCTTTATGTCTCAGAGCAATTCCCTTCAATCGCCTCATAAGATCAGTATGAACCTGACTCACCCGACTCGGAGCAACACCGATAACATCAGAAATTTCCCTATTGTTAAATCCTTCCTGGTAGCGCAACCTCAACAACAACTCTTCATCATGAGAACATCCTCTCAACATCGCCCTAAATAAATCAGAACTTCCAAAATCACCGACATGATCAGAACCATTATTAATACTATCAATTTCCAAAATTTCCTTATTGTCCCCATCATGTTTCTTCCTACTCAAACTATGAATACCAAAAAAGCGATCAGCCTCCCCCAAAATCTTATCGGCATTCTTCCAGCCAGCCTTACCGGTGGTGGAATAAACTTTCTTAGTTAATTCTCTTTTTAATTCGCTCCTGCTAGGATTTCTCCCCAACTTAAACCTCAACAAAGTCTCCGCTTCGTTAAAATGATTCTTCCTCTCTCGCGCCAACCTTGGAACATAATCAAAACGCCTAAGCTCATCAATCATGGCCCCCTTCACTTTTGGATTAGCATATGTCCAAAACCTAACTCCCTTTTTGGAGTTATACTTCTTCAACGCATCCATCATTCCAAATGACCCAGCAACCTTCAAGTCATTAACATCTATGGAATCCGGCAATCTGGACTTAAGCCTCTCAGCTGTATAGTCAATATAGGGCGAATAAAACATAAGCAAAACATTCCTAAAATGAACTCCATCACCTTTCCTTTTGCCAGCTCGATAATCCTTCCAAACAGCAGAAAGCTCCCTTCCCTTTAAAGCATCTCTATTAACAGATGGCATCCAATAGCCACAACAAAACCCCTTATAAAAATTACTACACTTTACCGCCTACTTTTTTGCCTAACATTCCTTCCCCCACCCCTAAATCCATCCTTAGAACGCTTATTCCTCTCCCCCCTCTGCTCTCTTCCCCTACTATCACCCTTCCTATCTTCAGGCCTTCTACCGCCAATATTACGACCCCGACCTCTTGAAGCCCTACCATGAACTCCTCCATACTTACTAGCTCTAGGCTCATCAAACTTAACAGCAACCCTAGGAAACCGCGGAGTATTCTCTCTCTTAACAACTAAACCCTCATTATGCCTCTGTATATTAGAAAAATTATCATAATCCCGACTCGCCAAAATATTAACAGCCATCCCAGACTCACCAGCCCTAGCAGTCCGACCAATCCTATGAATATAATCTCGATGGTCCTTCGGCAAATCATAATTGTAGACATGAGTCACTCCAGTAATATCTAAACCTCGAGCCGCAACATCAGTACAAACAATAATATTCATCTTCCCATCAGCAAATTCCTTCAAAACACGAATCCTCTTACTCTGATCCATCCCACCATGAATCGCCCGAGCATGAACACCATTATTAATCAAATTCTTAGCAACAAAATCAGCATTCCTCCGAGTATTACAAAAAACCATAGCCAACTTAGTCCCCTCTCCCTTCAACAAATGAACCATCAAACCAAACTTCTCATTATCACGAACATCGTAATAAATCTGCTTCAGCTTCGACGTATCAACATAACTCTCAACAGAAATCTCAACAGGAGCCTTCATATACATATCAGCAAACCCAGCAAGGTCATGACTTATCGTAGCCGAAAACAAAAGCGTCTGCTTATCCTTAGGACAATTCTTAACAATCCTACCAACATCATCCTTGAAACCCATATCCCACATCCGATCAGCCTCGTCCAAAACCAAGTAATCAACCTTAGCCAAAGTAATATTATTATTCTGCATATGATCCAGCAAACGTCCAGGAGTCGCAACAACAATATCAGCATAAGCCAATTTCTTAATCTGGGGACCCATCCCAACACCACCATAAATCGCAGCAACCGTCAATTCCTTATAATAAGCAAACTCTTCCAAAGCACAAGCAACCTGCTCAGCCAATTCTCGAGTCGGTGTCAAAATCAAACCCTGCACACCATTTCCCTTAACAACATTCTTAATCATCCCAGCACCAAACGCCAAAGTTTTCCCAGACCCCGTTGCTGAGCCAGCTATAACATCCTTTCCTTCAAGAATTAACGGTATCGTTTTCTCTTGAATCTCTGAGGGCTTCTCGAACTTCTTATTCGAAATCACTTTCAAAACATGCTCGCAAAGGCCCAATTTTTCAAATTGTTCCATGTTCTATTATAAATTTCCAAGAATTTTTCTCAGACCTGAATCCCCATGACAAAGGTCTAAGGACTCTAACTTATATCATCAAACCCAAAAATAAACTTATAAAGCTTTGCATCCTAATTACCTCATGCCAAAAAAATGCCCCGCCTGCAACTCAACTCGCTACGAAAACATCGAAGGAGATTTCAAATGTGCACGATGCGGCTTCATAAACAAATCAACAGAAAACCTAAACAAAGATCTAGAAATTAATCCTCAGTCCTAGCGTCATCCCCACCCTCAAGCCTCTTCAGTTCAGCCTCTTCTTCAGCCAACTTCGCTCTAGCCTTTTCAAGATTCTCTTTCTTATCTCTATCGTCCTTAATTTGCTTAATCTTATCAGACGCTTGCCTAACTCGATCATTAACATCCTTCAGCTCTTTATCATCATCACCCTCAACAACCTTTTTTTCTTTCTTGCTATGAAACATCAGAGCAAGAAAAACAATCAAAACCAAAACAACGACCCCACCACCAAGAGAATATATCCACTTAATTGAACCATCCTCATTCGTAAAAATCGCATTTCCCGTCGGCGCAACATTTGTAGATTCATTCGTGACAACGCTATCATTAACAGTCTCATTAACAACAACCGTTTCATTCACCACATCATCGACAAGTTCCTCGACAACTTTACACTCAGAATCAGTACAATCAATATTCAAAGCCTCACTAAGATTATGTCCTGGGAAATTTGCATCTCGAACCTTTTCACCATCTCGAATCACAAAAATATTAAACCTCGCAGGAACACTCAAGGAAAAAAACGTAGCATTAAAATTTCCAGCACTATTAGCAACACCTTTCTTCATTGTCAAAAGTGGTCCACCATCAGCAGGCCAAGCATAAATCTTAACCTCATCACCAGCAGTCGCTTTAACACTAACAGGCTCGGTCATAGCCAAAGCTCCACCAACCAACAATAAAAACATCAAAGCAATCACAACTTTTTTCATGCAAACCAAAAACACCTTTCCTTTATAAAAATTTCTATAGTAAGTTTTAAAAGCCGATTCTTTCTTTATCTTTTACGACCCCATAGTCTAGTGGCAAAACGACTCGTTTACACCGAGTAGTCCCAAGTTCGATTCTTGGTGGGGTCATATGAGAACCGACCGAGGTTCAGCAACTCCACATTGGGATTCTTTGGAGGTGTGTGCAGCGAACGCCAAGAAAAAAGGCCTCGAAGCACATTACGCAAATATTAGAAGAATAGACGCAATAAAATCAGTAATTCGTCCGCTCTATGAAATGATGATAGAAAAAGTCGACCCGAAAGGACACATAGGGATAAACGACAGAGTGTATACTCATATAATTGAAACACTAGACACTCTAACAAATACAGCCCAGTGGGAAGATCGCACAGTATATTTACCACACCCAGACGAAGGAGAAACCATAGCTGCTGCAGTAGAACTAACCCTCTTAGAAAGATTCGAAGGTACACCAGAAGTCCAATTGACAGAATTGGGACAAAAAATAGTCGGAAAATTCATAGAAGCAAAAAACGCAGACTACACGTCAGACATTCCCCAAGTCGACATCGATTCTTTTCTTGTTGAAGACAACCTTTAAAAACTAAAACTACAATATAAAACCATGACAGACCACAAAAGTAATTCTTCCGAAAATTCAGTCGAACAAAACTTAGCAAAAGATTACGTCCCAAAATCAAAACTAGGAAATCTCCCTATCGCAAACCAAATCGACGACGCTCTAAAAGAAAAGATGGACAAAACTCAAAAAGAGTTAGAAAAATTAAAAGACGAACTTACAAAAAAATACAAATACATCGAGGCTATGGGTATCATGCCAGCACAAGCCGCTAAAAAAATCGAAGAAGAATACGAAATCTCAGAAGAAGATGCAAAAAAAGAACTAATTCATATCCTAGCAATCATTCCAGAAAAACACTTCAAAAACATCGGACAAGTCCGGCTCGATGCAATCGAAACCGCAAAAAAAATAAACGAAAAATTCTGGGTCCACGTAATGACACCAGTCGACTTCTGGAACCTTGGTCTCGACTCAAAATTCGAAGTCATGGAAGCAATCGCAATGTCATACCCAATCATGGACAAAACATTTCTAAGCCACATCCGAGTCGCGCAAATCCACAAATCTTTAGTCCTAAAGAAATTCGAGAAATACGTAACATCATACGTAGTAGGTGGATCAATAACAACAGGAACAACAAAGAAAGACTCAGACGTTGACACAATCGTAATCATCGACGACACCGACGTAAAACGAATGCCAAGACTAGAACTTAAAGAAAAACTAAGAGGAATAATTATGTCCTATATACAAGAAGCCGAAGCAATTGCAGGCGTACCAAAAAACACACTTAACGTTCAAATCTACCTAATGACCGACTTCTGGGAAGCAGTAAAAGACGCACACCCTGTAATGTTCACATTCATCCGAGACGGCGTCCCACTTTATGACAGAGGAACTTTCCTGCCATGGAAATCATTATTGAAAATGGGGAAAATCAAACCATCTCCTGAAGCAATCGACATGTTCATGGCCCCAGGAAACAAGCTAAAAGAAACAGTCGAAAAAAGAATCTTCGACATCGCAACCCTAGATTTATTTTGGAACATCAACACACCAACTCAAGGACTACTAATGCTCTACGGTTTAGCACCACCAAATGTTTACGAAACAATAAAACAATTCCGAGAAGTCTTCGTAGAAAAAGAAAAGTTAGTCGAAGCAAAGTACGCCGATATCCTCGACGAAATAGTACTAAAGGTATGGAAGGCATATGAACACGGAAAACTAAAACCTGGCGACATCGATGGGAAAGAATTAGACAGGCTAACAAAAAACGCACTTGACTACATCAAAAGACTAAACGAACTAAGAGAACAAATCGAAAAACGGGTCCAAGAAAAATCAATCATACAAATTTATAACGACGTATTCGGAATGCTCGGAGCACTACTAAAGAAAAAATCCGAAGCCGCAATCATAAAAGAGTTCGACGAGAAAATAATTCAAGAAGGAAGATTCCCTCCAAGATTCCTAGATAACTTAAAACAAATCTCTAAGACAAAAACAGCTGTAGAAAAGGCGAAAGGGAATAAAGGAAAAAAGAAGGACAATCTCACAACAAAGCAAAGCCGAGACGTAGACAATGCAAGAAAACTAGCAGTTGAAATCACAGACGCACTAGTAGAATACACACAAAGATGCGAATTAGCATCAATGGAAAAATCACGATTCATAATCAAAGGCAAAACAATGGAAGCCGAAGTTTTCTTCCTCCCAAACACTTTCATAATCCAAAATCAAAAGATCCAAAAAATCTCAGGAGAAAAGCTAGTAAACGCAACACCAAAAGAACTCCAAGAACAACTAACAGAACAAAGAAACAAAGAAACAAAAATCGATTTCAACGCCATCAAAACCCTAAAAAAAATCTTCGGCGAATTCGATCTAGTCTACTAACCCCAATCTTTAAATACCCAAATTCCACAATATAACTACTCTTAATAGTATCTTTACGGAGAAATGCCCTGAAGTGAGTATATTTTTAAGACACATATCAAATGGTAACAGCAAAAGTAATCCAGTTCCGAAGAGGAAGAAAAACATTCAAACCTAGACACTTCCTAATCGAGATTCCAGAAATTAAAACAAGAGAGGACGCTTCTAAATTCGTCGGTAAAACAGCCGAATGGAAATCCACAGGAAAAATACAAACAACAATCAAAGGTAAAATATCATCTGCTCACGGCGGCAACGGCGTGGTCCGAGCAATCTTCGAGAAAGGTTTGCCAGGCCAAGCAATCGGAACAGACGTAGAAATCAACTAAAATGGCACTAAGAAAAGGATCAGCATACTCGAAAAGGAAAGTAACCCCATACACTCGTACGTCCAAAAAGCGAACAAAATCCTACATCAAAACAGTACCAAATTCAAGAATCGTAAAATTCAAAATGGGTGACATCAAAGGCTTCGACAAAGGCGAACTCCCAATCCAAATCCACATAATCTCAAAAGAAAACTGCCAGATCCGAGACAACTCTATCGAGGCTGTTCGACAGTTTCTAAACCGTTTCCTTCAAATCAAAGTAGGAAAAGAATTCTACCTCGGCGTACAAATCTACCCACATCACATTCTGAGAGAAAACAAAATGCTTACTGGTGCAGGAGCCGACCGTATGCAGACTGGTATGAGCCGGGCCTTCGGAAAAACAATGGGCCGATCCGCAATCGTAAAACCAGGCCAAGTTCTCTACATAATCGGCGTAAAAAACACAAAGGCAGAGGCAGAGGCACGAAAACTAATTCGATCAGTAAAGGCAAGACTGGCCTGCAAAACAACAACCGAAACGATCCGAGCCAAAATCAAAGCGTAATCTTATAAAGTTACCAGCACATTTATTCTCATGAAAACATTTTTTATCCTAGGAAGAAACCCCGAATTATCAAGAGCAGAGATAATTGAATTTCTAAGAGCAAGAAACCAAGAGCACACAGAAATCTTATTCGAAGAAAACATCTTAGTAATAGAAACAAACGACAAAGTAAAATTCAACATCCAAGAATTCGGTGGTACAATGTGGCTCGGAAAAATTAATTTCGAAGGGAATAATGAAAATCTCGCGGAATACCTCAATAAAACCGAAATAATTCCAGCAGATAAATTTTCATATGCAACTTTCGGAAACCAAGATCCAGAAATCCTAAAGGATAAATTCAAAGAACGAAAGAAAAAAGCAATGATAAAACACGGCGGCAAGCAAATCAAATTTCAAAATCAAGAGAAACAAGGATTACCCTCAGCAGAGTTCTATATTTTCTACCACAAACACAAAGGCGTAGTATACCTCGGAACATCAACACAAAATTACGACAACACAGAGGTCAAAAAACGAGATATGAAAAAACCAGCAAGAAGAGAATCTTTAGCGATTTCACCGAGGCTGTCAAAGATTTTAATTAACATTTCTGGAGCAAAGCCAGGCAACTTATTGCTAGATCCATTCTGCGGCATAGGTGGAATCCTCCAAGAAGCTCTAATAAAAAACATAAACGTTCACGGAATCGATAAAGATAAGCAAGCAACAATCGGCGCAGAACAAAATCTAAAATGGCTCACATCAGAATACAAAATAAACTCAAAGTATACCATCCAAAACATCGATTCGCGGAAAGCACCAGATTTACAATTTGCAGCAATTGCGACAGAAACCCCACTAGGAAAAATTTTGCGGCAAAAACCATCAGAAAAAGAAGCAAAACAAATTATTCAAAATTTCGAAGCCTATATAATTCCAATTCTAGCACGTATTAAAAAATCCAAAAAACCCGATGCAAAAATCGCAATAACATTCCCAGCAATACGAGAACATCACGTAAACGCACAAAAAATAGCCGAAAAAACAGGACTTAAAATTTACATGAAACCAATTTTAGAATCACGAAAGGATCAATTCATCTCCAGAGACATCCTCGTCCTTCAATGAGCACTGCATCTTCTTAGACTCAGCAACCACCTCACGAAAAACCCTCTCAATAAAATCCTCATCCAATCCATTCTCCCTCGCTAAATTCCTCACACCCTCAAAAACATTATTCTCCCTGTCCTCATCCAAAATCCCCAAACCGTTACTATCCTTATACCCCTTAATCTCACAAACAACCTTGGCCCGCTCAGCAAGCAACTCAATAATCCCTTCATCAAGCACATCAATCCTCCCCCTCAAATCATCAAGTTCCATCACCAAAAGAATAAAAACGCAGTTATAACCTTTTCGCTCAATCAAACAGCCAATTCTGTCTCAACTACAAAGTAACAACAATAGAAAGATTTATAAACCAAAAATAGCACCATTCTAGATGGAAAACCCGAATAAAAATGGAATACCTCAGAAATACGACGCAGAGAATACCTGGAATACGTCTGAAGGATTCGATTCAGTAGGAAAAGCAAAGGTAGATTCCCTTAAAGATCTTATCGTAGAAGTAGATGAAATGATCACCGAACGAAAAATTCTAAGCAAGAAATTTGTAAAAGAAGGCGAGGGTATGAAAAATAAAATTCATAATTTTCTATTAGAAAACGCACCAAAAGGAGAGGATGACTCAGAATTTGCACGAGAAAGGGCAGAGTTAAGAAAGAAACAAATCGAAATCTCAGAACTACAGCTTAACGAAAAAATTGGATGTTGGAGAGATATTGCATTACTAAAAAAAGAGCTCCGAGAAAATTCCAAAGAGCTAAATGAAAAAGAAAGCCGTGCAGAAATGCTTGGAAAAATTCTATCTGATTAAACATGGTATTCCAAAAACCCCTAACCGTAGAAGAAATCTGTAACAAACTTAGACCTGTTTTCGGCGAGAAAGTAGATCAGATGTATTTCCAGTATACCGTAGCAGACGGCCGAGAAGAACGAGAAGAAATCGAACACATTCTAAACGCATTATACCAAAAACATCTAAATCAATTACTAGACAAAGGAGTTTTACTAGAACCCCCAAGAGCAGGCGTAATTGACGGAGATTACACACTTGCAACAATCAGTTACGCACAAAGAAAAATGTTCGACTTCAACCTAAGAGAAAAAGATTGGCCACGACATATCTGTATCACAGGAATGTCCGGTTCCGGTAAAACAACTTTCGCCTTCAAAATAGTCGAAGCGCTAAATAAGAAAAATAAACCGTACCTGATCTTCGATTGGAAGAAATCATTCCGGCCACTTTCAGCAGACGACAACTCAATCATGACTTTTACCGTCGGTGAGGACAAAGTATCCAACCTATTTAAAACAAACATAAACCAACCCCCAAAAGGTGTAGCCCCAAAAGAATGGATCAACGTTCTAGCAGATTTACTAACTGAAAGTTTTTCCGCATCGTTCGGTGTCCATAAAGTAATCCTAGAAACACTAGACCAGTCCTTCAAAGAATGGGGAATCTACAACGGATCAGAAAACTACCCAACATGGAACCATATCAAATGGAGACTAGAAGAGAAAGTTGACAAGGTGGGCGGACGAGAAGCAGGATGGTTGGAATCCGCAATAAGAATCGCAACAGTTATGACATTTGGTGAATTTGGTAAAACTGTAAACTACAAAGGTGAAAATAGTGTTTCAGTCGAAGAACTATTAGACAAAAAAGTAGTTATGGAACTGAACTCACTCGGTGGAATCGAAAAGAAATTCTTCTGTGAATTTGTTTTAACATATATCTATAAGATGAAAAAGGCACGACAAAACTATGCAAGCAACGGTTTTGATCACGCAATCATCGTCGACGAGGCGCATAATATCTTCCTAAATAAGCCAACAAACTTTACAAACGAGTCCACAACCGACATGATTTACCGAGAGATGCGAGAGTATGGAACAAGTTTAGTCTGTCTAGACCAACATATCTCAAAAATCTCCGACACAGTTAAAGGTAACTCCGCATGTCACATCGCATTCCAGCAACAGCTACCTCAAGATATTTACGACATAAGCGAAATTATGAGTCTAAGAGAAAATAAACACTACTTCTCCGCACTACAAGTAGGAACAGCGATCGTAAAGCTATCAGAGCGGTATACCTCTCCTTTCTTAATCGAAGTCCCTTACGTAGAAACACGAAAAAAAGACATAACAGACGAAGACATCAAATCAAGAATGCAAGCAATGATAATGAACCAAGAGTACGAGAAGGAAATAGACCCAGAATTCAACAAAGCAATCGAAAAACCCAAAGAGGTAGTGGCAAAACCAGTCGAACCAAAAACAATAAAAACAAAGCAAGATATATTTGAATCTAAGCCAACTGAGAATCCAATCATCGAATCCAAGCCAGAGATCAATCTAACAGAAGTCCAGCAAACACTACACGACTTTATCGTCGACCACACAAAGGCAGGAATAGATCTGAAAGACATTGAAAACACATTAGAAAAGAGTAAGGCGCAAGGAAATTACACATCCTCAGATATTATGACAGCTATCAACAAGGCGTTTGAGAACCAACTAGTAGTAACATTTAAAAGGAATGATGTCACTAAAAAGGGAGTACATTCAGAGCTAAATACTGATGAGCAAGTCTTCATGGAATTCTTGCAAAAAAACCCAAATCACACCCTAAGTACAACTGAGGTATACCGACAAATCGGTCTTTCAGCAAGAAAAGGAACGAACGCGAAAAAGGGTCTAAACGAAAAAGGACTAATCAAAATTGAAGAAGTAAAATACGACAAAGGTTGGAAGAAACTAATACGACTATCCAACTAATCACATTCACAAATAACCCTTTATCCACAGAATACATAGACAACAAATTCGACATCACGCCGAATTTTATTGACACACCAAAAACACATCGTGGATATACAAATACAAAGGAATACCCTATGAGAACCACAAGTTTTCACGGAATAGGTTTCCATTAAACAAAAATTCTATAGCTCCGCTACTGTCTTATTAACAAAAACAAACCGGAATACCCATATATGGTGTTCTATTGACAAAAACCCGGCAACCTCTTGAAAGGAGAACGCCATGACAAACGATCGAAAAATTCTGACAAGCTTCACTATCGTATCGCTGCAACAAGGAATCAAGGAAGAAAACGCGGACGGAGACAACCCCTTCAATGAAGACATATCCCTGGCCATTGCAGAAAAAGCCGCGCCTTTCTTGGCAGAAATGCTCACGGGCTGGAGTTCGCACCTTGTCTCAGCACTTGCATCCACCTCTCCGAAAAAAGGACGAGAGGCATCAGTACCCTCCGATAAGGAAATGCTCGAAAGCATCGGCGAAATCGTGCCCGAAGCACTCGTGGCAAGCAACTGCCTTCCCACTCCGAACGCAGCAACAGCGCTCGCTAGTGTCATCGTAAAAGCCCTGTTCAGAGACAATACGATGGAAGCCTTAATTGGTGCGACCTGCTTCCCCCCCGCCGAAAAGCCCGATGACGTATCCACCGAGTCCTAATCGCCAAACCGCAGATGGGTACCTCAACAGCTCTCATAGTTGGGGTATTAATGCACTACAACCATATGTTTGGTTGTACCGGTCCACAGTCCGGATAAAAGGCACATGGAAGGCTGGATCCAGGTAGGATCCCAAAAAGAAAGATTTGATTATGAAAACGAAAGAACTAACACTAGAAACAGCACAAAAACTCCTCGCAGATTGCATCAGAATAGAAGAAGATGGTAATCCTGGTGAAGCCCGTAGTATCCGCTTCATCAACCCTGCCGGAGTGGAAATAGCATTCGGCACAGATGGGGAAGACAAAGACACAGGTCTCTTGTTCGTCCAAGGCACAGGAGAGAAAGAAGAGCTCGTCGGGGATTTCCATTGTGATGAGGCCAGGATTCTCTTCGGATATGGAACGAAAAAAGTCGTCCAAGAAGTAGACTAAATATAACCGCAGATGGATATCCCAATAGACTCTTATTGGGGTATTAATGCACTACGATTACTTGTGTAATTGTACCGGTCCACAGTCCGGATAAAAGGCACATGGAAGGCTGGATCCAGGTAGGATCCAAAGAAAAAGGAAAGTATCATGTTAATTAGCACAAACACCGTATCAGTCGGAATCAAACTGTTCTGCACAGAAGGAACAATTGATAAGATTAACGAAGAAATCAGAAGTAAGATTCACAGAGTAGAAGAAGTCGATGGTCTTATACAAATCACCTTCTCTTTCTACAAAGACGCCTTAGCCGTTCGAAGACTCATCGACAAAATGACAGGCGAACTCGAACGCGAAGAAGCCTTGGTCGTTAAAAGACTTATTGGAAAGATGTCCAACGAATTCGCATTTCATTCGCTAATGTCAGAAGCAGCATAATCGCAGATGGGTACCTCAACAGCTCTCATAGTTGGGGTATTAATGCACTATAGTTACTTGTGTAGCTATACCGGTCCACAGTCCGGAGAAAAGCACATGGAAGGCTGGATCCAGGAAGGATCCCAAGACAGGAGTCAAAAATGATTAAATGGGTTACGCCGGTTATGAATGGTTTGGTATTTGTAGCAATTTTTGGTTTGACTGGCATTGCGATTGCAGCAGTCATACTTTACTACAAATCAACAAAATCATTCACACATGATCTAGGAATTGCAATGAACCGGTGCAGCTACTAGGTTCATGAGTTCTTAGAACCGAGCTACAATAGTGAGTAACGCTTGCTAAGGAAGCTCGGTCCGCATTGTATCTCAAAGAAACCAACTCCTTTAGATCTGCAACCTCATTCGCCGCACCGCAGATGGGTACCTCAACAACTCATAGTTGGGGTATTAATGCACTACGTCCATATGTTTGGATGTACCGGTCCAAAGTCCGGATAAAAGACACATGGAAGGCCGAATCCAGGAAGGATTCCAAAATGAAGGATTTAATCATGAAAACGAGCGAACTGACAGTCGAAACAGCACAAATGCGCCTAGCGGATTGCATCAGAATAGAAGAGAACGATAATCCTGGTGAAGCCCGTAGTATCCGCTTCATCAACCCTGCCGGCGTGGAAATAGCATTCGGCACAGACGGGAAAAACGAAGAAACAGGTCTCCTATTCGTCGAAGGAGCAGGAGACAAGCAAGAGCTTATTAAGATGTTCAGTGAAGATGATGCAAGAATTCTCTTCAAATGTGGAACACGAAAAGTCGCCCAAGAGATAGACATAGAATAACCGCAGATGGGTACCTCAACAGCTCTCATAGTTGGGGTATTAATGCACTACGTCCATATGTTTGGATGTACCGGTCCAAAGTCCGGAGAAAAGCACATGGAAGGCCGGATCCAGGTAGGATCCCAAGACAGGAGAAAAGGCAATGGAACAGGCAAGAATAAAAGGCTTCGTACTAGGCAAAGACAAAAAAGGCGGTAAATGGGTCTGGAAAGTTAGAATCAAAGACTCTAGGCAGGAAGAACTCAATGACAAGAGAGTTGAGGTAGGATCCACTCATGATAATATTGAGCTCTTCCAAGGACAGAATGTCACCTTTCTCTTAGGCACAACACAAGAGAGAGGTAGAACTGTGACAAGGGCAACGGATGTCATGAACGACACCAGCAAACAGGAAGATGTGGAACAGGAAGTTCCGAAACGTAACGAACCAAACAATCAACAAGAACCTCAGAAATGCGAAACGATCAACGTTGCAATACTGGAAACAAAGAATGGCGAAGTTTATGCCACATGTGCATGCGATGACGAAGAACTAACAAGAGAATACTTCAAAAGCGAAGGCGGCGAAGAACTTGTAAAATTCATTCAAATTCCAATAGACACGAGTGGGATGAACGCGATTGATGCCTTACTGAGTGTCTCTGATGAAGATACAGATTCCATCTGTCAAGCATTAGAGCGCATCATAATGGCAGTATTCAGCGCCGGCACTTCCACAAAAAACAGACAATCTTTCGCAAAGGACAATATCATGTTATATCGTAATTGGCCTCTAATTGCAACGGTAAAAGACTTCTTTCTCCGCTTGGCGCTCTGTTTTGCCAATCTGGAAACAGATGAAGGAAAGGCACTGGCCGCCGCTTTCACCGAATGCTTTACCGCTGCACCCGTAAAAAACGGCCCTGTCCCGCTCTCCTCAATCGTCAGAGCAGCACAAGAAGAGGAACCCGAGCTCGCCCCGCCGCATAACACAGGAGTCTCACTGGTAATCGACGTTCCCAAAGTGTTCGAAATTCCGGTGTTCAAATATGCAAAGCATATTGACTGCGCAACAGCAAAAAAGATTCCTATGCTTCCAGAAAGAATAGACAAAGAAGTAGAATTCGGCAACACGGTCGAAATCAACGGGAAATCGTTCGTAGTCCTTGACAACACTTCCGATAGCATGGATTATGAGTTCTCATACATGCTCTTGGCCCCCGCCGAATGTATCATGACCGACATCTAAACCACAACCCCAGCAGTTTTCAAAACATTCTCTCTCGTGAAAGAATTAACTCACCCAAACAGAGATGGCTCAGACGCACATTCATACTAGCCTCCCGCTAGGTGCCCCGGGCCCTCTCTATATTTAATGTCCAGAAAGGACAAACCCATGAAGAATCTAACAACACTTATCGTGTGTGTGAGCCTCGTAGCAGCGTTCGCCGGATGCAACAGAACTGACAGCGCAGACCAGGAAGTTTTCAGAGATGACCAAATCGGCATCACCCTCACCAGCCTCAATTACGGTCACGGAGGACGAATCGTAAACTTCGGAAAATCCACCTTAATGATCGAAGCATGGAGCAACGACGGCAAAGGAGAAGTAAAAGACTGGTACTTCAAGGTCATGCCACTGGACACCTTCGGTCACTACAAAGAGCTAAGAGGGAAAACAATCCGAATCTTCGACGTCAGCGACAACCCCGACCCCAAGTCGTTTCAAGAACCCATCATGGAAATCGTCGTTCCGATGGAACTTACCGGGAAAACAATAAAAGGCACCAGGCCCCCGGCAACAACCCAGCCGAAAATCGACAAAAACGATACAACTTCCATCTACGACGAAATAATCGAAAGCTGCGAAGCAGTAGTCAAAGAACGAGAAGCTATCATTAAGTCTCAAAAAGAAGACCTGAAGAAGCACAACATCAAGATAGCAAAGACCACCGACGAGGAGACGCTAAAAATCCTCAAGAACGGCAGAAACCTCAAGGTCAACCTGCTCGAAGCTGCCGAAGAAGCTCTGGTTAACGAAAAAGAAGATATCGAGCTTCTAAAAGAAGTAAAAGTTTTAGAGAAAAGCCTGAAGGCAATGAGAATGCCTCGCAGGACAATCAAGTCTCTAGAGCAGATAGTCGAAGAAATCGACAAGGTTACGGAAAGGTCCGTTAGTCTCCAGTAACCTGACTAGTCCTGGTCGCACCGCAGATGGGTACCTCAACAACTCACCGTTGGGGTACCCATGTGCTACAATCACTAAAATTGGCAACCTCATGAAAGGAGAATGCCATGAATAGCTTCAAAACAACCGCAGTACTCGCCGGGATTGCCGTATTCCTTTTCTTCTTTGTGCTCTGTATATCGGGCCCTTGCGGATCTGTACAATTCGCGGCAATCGTCACACTGGGTCTCATTATGGCCGCACTCGCAGTCGCATGTTTCCGCCACGTAATCGTCCTGGGCAGAGAGCGCGTCCAGTACACAGCCTTAGGAGTAATATCAACCCTAGCGCTCGTAGCAGTCATCTGGGCAGGAAAATCATATCTGTCCTATGACGCAAAAAGATATACCAGCTCGGCGAGCGCAACAACGAACCGCGTAGCCGAATCGCCACAACCCCTAGATAAGGAGATCTAGACCATTGCTTGATCACGAATGCCTCACGGAGGACGATGCTATCGCCTTCCACAAAGACGGGACCCTTCTCGTAGTAGCCATGTCAATAATTGGCTGCGAAAAGTGCGAAGCTTTATGCGAAAGGATCCTAGCAACAAGTCGTTAATTCGAAAACCTCAGATGGAGCGTAAAGATGCAACAGACGCAAGAAGCAAAGGCAGAGCATTCGCACCTGACGGCCAAACAGCTACAGGCAGCGAAAGAGAGAGATCTCAACGAATTCCATAATCTGGTTAGAGATAATATGGAATGTCCAGAGTGCAGAAAGGTATGTAGCGAAGCACTCAAGGGAACAGGGAAGAAAAAGCCGGACGAAGCCTAACAGTCGCAACACGAACCAGAGACCCCGGGCGCACTTTTCCCACTGTCCGAACCCGCCAGTGCCCCGGGGTCTACTATTAACAACGATTCCAGGATATGCCCTCCAAGAGAGGTAATATTCAGTAACCGTTAAAACCCCTAACGCTCACAGCCGGAGGAGAAACAAATGTTCGGTACATCAGAAGAAGCAAAGCACAGAAGAAAAGTATTGTTTTTCACACTACTATCCTTCGCCGCAATGTGCTCAGGCTAAATGAAAGGAGCTCACAGTGAACCGAAAATTCGCAGCAGTGCTCATATTCCTTGCAATCGCAGCCGCATTCGTGCAGTTCGCAAGCAAGGACATCATCGCTAACCCCGCCGGAACAGATAAAAGCGTTCCGACTACAAACGCCGCACCACAGAAGCCAAAGCTGACACACAAAAATATCAACGACCCGTCAGCATGGTCAGATATATACGACATCGATGAAGATGGAAATGTCTACAAAATAGGCGAACCAACTGCCGCGCAAAGCGACATCGCCACGATAGGTTACTCCAAGGCAGGATACCGAGTCAACAGAAAGACCGGCGCAATCCTCGCCCCCGCAAAGAAGAAACCCCGTTAGCATGAAAGGATTGTGCTATGATCTCACGAATGGATTTAAGAACTGGATCCGAAAAGCCGACCGTCGTTGTACTGGTCATAACAAAACCGACCAAGAAGCGAACGAAAAAGTCACAGCCAGAAAAAGCACCATCGAAGCTGTCGCCAGATGCAGCAAGGGCCATGAAGTTTTCGCAGCAGATAATAGCCGCAGCAGCAACCCCTGCAGAGAATGCATCATAAAGTCCGACATCAAAGCCTAGTCCAACCCGTCGAAATCAAACGGTAGCTAGTCATAGCATCACCTGCAATGATGAACTACCCGGTCGGGCAGAGGTCCCCCCCGCCTCCATCCTGTCTCCCCCCACAGGAGCGCCTGGCCAACCGGGAGAGTAGCTCAATTGGCAGAGCAGGTCACCTCAAATGACCCGGTTGCAACGGTTCGAATCCTGCCTCTCCCAGTCGCAAGACAATTGTACTAACGCCTGAAAGGAGACTCATGAAACAGGCAACCCGATTTATTGTGTGTGCAAGCCTTGTAATGATAACAACGCTCGCCGGATGCCGGGAACGAAGATCCTACTCAAGAAAAGATGCCCATCTAGGAGTAGAGATTGTCAGACACGAAGGGCAAGAAGAAGGCGAGATCCACAATCTTAAGGGCCGGTTCATACGAATCGAGACCGCGCGCAACGAAAACGAACCCTCAAATGAGGAACCAACCGGAATCGTCAGCTTCCAAACAAAATATTGTGTAATTCGAGACGGCCAAGAATTCATAATATTCGTGGAAAACTCCCATAGCGATACGGGATGGCTCCGCGCCGGAACAATACGCGCGCCGGAACGAACACGAGAGTTCGAAGTGCAGAAGTAACCCACACAGAGACACGAAGTAGGCTGCACCGGTTCCATTAGCTGGTGCACCCTGCCGCATGCCTTTGTAAACCGAAAATTCTAAGCTCGAAAGGAGCAAGCGCGATGGCAAAAGTCGATACTATTTCCGACATAATGAAACGAATAGGCCCGAGCGAAGAAGGTCACTTAAGGATCTTCTTGATACGAAACAAGGGCTTTCCAGAAGTAGATGACGCAATAATAACGGAAGCCCTAAGGAGTTTCAAAGCCACCTTCCGAGTATGGGGAAGCTTGAATATTGAAACCTTCCGCAAAATACTGACGGAAGTCAAGAAGAGGGGCCCATCAAATTAACCCCACGCAGAGACACGAAGTAGGCTGCACCGGTTCCATTAGCTGGTGCACCCTGCCGCATGCCCCTGTATCAGAAACTCTAGAAGAAAAGGATAAAGCGTATGGACGACTTCGCAACCGTTGGAATAATGCCAGCAGAAGCAACGTTCCTAAAGGCACGTCTAGACGAGGGCGGCCTCCCTCAATCATCGAACTGCCGAGAAATGCAAGACATTCTAGCAGCATTTGTAAAAACCTTCCGTACAAGAGAAGGAATCACAACGCAAATGCTCTACGATGAAATGGGCAAACTCTCGACAACCGACTAAACGCAGAAAGGAGCCCAATAATGGGTATAATCGAACTACTTATCGGCGTCGTTCTCGCAGCCATCGCAGTACTCCTCATGATTCGAGTAGCACCGAAACTAATGCGAAACTATTTCTGGGGCGGAATATTTTGCATAATTGCTTCGATCTTACTTGGAACAGCATCTGCCGTGTTCATAAACGACGGCCTTAAAAAAGGATGGTCGTTCGCACAGCTAAAAGAAGAGCCGAAAGCCGCTCCAGGAATCCCAGGAATTCTGGAGTAACCCCGCAAACTCTCGCTCGCATAGGAGAGTTCTGTCCTGTACACCTTGGCAAGTGTACGCGATAGAACTCTTTAGTCGAAACAACGCCAACTAAGAAAGGAATTCTGAAATGGCAAAGAAGTGCGCAAAAGTTTTATTCGAAATGGTAGCAATGGTGATCATTACTTTAGTATGCATCATCATAAACGCCGCCACTCTCCACAGACGAAAAAGTTCTAGCTGGACAATGTTCATTCCAGTACGGAGAATAACAAAGTAACCATTCGCCATGGTTTTCTCCAAGGGATCCTGACAAGGAAATAAAACTCCGCCATCAGGATTCCTTAATTACCAACATCGAGAATCAGGTAAAAAAAGATCAGGTATTTGTGCAGGGTTCAGGAAGATGAAGTAAATCCTGGCTTGACACTAAAAAGCAAAGTGTCTACCTGATTTCTCGATTATTATAAGTTGAGTGGTGCCAGCTTGACCTTCCCAGAAGGAGATCACGATAAGTAGGTTTTGACCGGCTCCTGCGATTCTGATGATCCGTGACAGGTTGCTGCTGTCATGTTCCAAGCTCGCTTTGGCGGTCCGGGATATTTGCCACAGTGCCGCACTCACTGTGATCCCGGCCGCCCCACTCGACAACACAAGAAGTGGCTGCTGAAGATAGCATTCACTGCACGCAAAGGGGCTCGAGATTTGGACTCGCCATCCTTGCAGCGATCTCGAGTTCCCTTTGTAATTTTTACGAAAAGGAGACGCACAAACAAAACAAGGCGGCGTGGGCTTTGGTGAACCGGTTTCTCTCCTTTCCCGGTTCGCCATTAATAGTGCCACGCCGCCGCAAAATGTCCCGAGTGCAACGCTGATTGTTTCGGCAAGATCACTCGTTACACAGAAGGAACCCGGAACACCAAATGTGGGTGGTTCGTGCAGGCCGGGTTCCTTCGCATATACAAACTAAGGCGCCATGAAAGGAGCCATTATGAGAAAAGGGCAGAGCGGTTCGTGGGAAGGCCTCTTCAGGTTCCCAATCAAGGCGTTGACAAATTCGGAAACCACAATCGAGATACCAGAAAATGTCTTCGAGCGGAGCGCTCTCTATCTCTCCGTCAAGACGTTCCTCGGCGTCTTCGTAGCGGCATTCCTAGTCTACTACTTAACCGTCATCTGGACGTATAAAGTATACAAAAAAGTCTGGCCGAAAAAGAAACGAAGGGACCCTCCAAAAGAAAGTTTCACAATGCTCACAACCCTGCTTGTAGTATTCGTGACCCTGATAATAGCAGCTGATACCTGCCAAAGAATCTGGTCCGCGACAACAAGAAAAATCAGGGCAATCAGGAACGACCCCAAAGCATGGATAGCTATCGCCCTGGTGATCATAACGGCAGCAACTTGTATAGTTGCAGGAAAACTCTTGCTCTCGCTAGCCGTAACAGTAATTGTCGCGATAGTGGTCCTGGCGCTATCAAAGGAAGTCGCAACCGGCCTATCTAACGGCCCGCACAACAGGTAGCTCTCCGAACTCGGAAGGTCTGATCGCTTCAGGAATAGACAATATATTCCACCACAACAAGCGAATGACCACAAGTAGGTCGCTGGGGATTCCCCTGCGAGTTCAGCCTACAAGTGAGATCGACATGGGTGAGATCCATGTTTAAACAGGCCTTCCAATTTACAAACCCGCGGAGCTCATGTTAACTCGATATCGGATCTACCTCCACCGATAACTACGGGTAAAGGTTACCGGGCATTCACCTGCCGCCCCAAAGCCTGCATGAGCTCTTTTATTATACGCTGGGCCTGGTCGCGAAAAATCTTATGTCCCATATGCTAGACGTCATTAGCATCCCGGCAATTACCGCGTGACCAGGCCCGGTCCCTTTTACTAAGAACTACTGCGATACGCCCCACGGGACTTATCGTTGTATATCTTAGTCGCACCTAGCAAAGGGTGCATAGAAAGGAGCCGCAAGATGAAATTCGTAAAAGCAGCAGTATTGGTATTAACCGTGTTGTTAGTTGTATACGTAGCCGGACACATTTATGGTTACGCAAACAAAGACACGGCAACCACGCAGATGACCGGAACAAGCGACGAATTGCGAGCAAGAACGCACATAGAAGAGAGCAGAATAAGAATCTATCTCTACATATTGCTTCTAGTCACAACCCTCGCTTCAGTCGCGATACTGGGAATCAGATCTCTATGGAAGAACATTAAAGCCAACCACCGCAGCTTCAAAAGCGCGATGGCACAATGGGTAGGCCCAGCTCTCGGAGGACCAATCCATCCAAGAACAGGCGAAACGGTTCTTCTGCCAGAGATCATAAAAAACTCCCATCGAGACTAGTCCAACGCCGAAACTGCCTGGCCGTGGAAAATCCCCTTTGTCTTACTAAAGATGGACGAACAACCCCTTCCGCGGTCGGGCCTATTTTACAAAAACTTACTGCAATATCGCAGTATGCCTATTATTAAGCACCTAGCAAAGGGTGCCCAGAGAAGAAAAGGAGACTCACATGTCGTTTCTAGAATTAGTCGGTATCGGGCTGTGCGTAGTATGCATAGCGAGTTTTATCATCGCGGGTCGTAAGATGGTCAAGCGCAAAAGACTGTGGTTCCCAGAAATTCTGCTGATTCTCATTGGAGTCTACTCGGGTGCCACAGCCTGGGGATTTCTGGGTCAATCTATCAACTTCTTCATCTACGACCACCTGACGCCCGAAAGTCAAAAGGTCAACAAAGCGACACAAACAGATGAAGAACGAGAGAAGGTTGCAATCGAGAGCATGAGGAACGCCAGTGCGGAACTCCTCAAGGCAGTACCCGACTGCGTCAGTCTAAGGCTCACCTACGAACCCGGCATTGAGCTAATTGCCAAAGTCGAAAAAGAAAACTGCTCCAGAATAACGTGCGTTCTCTCCAACAAGCGAGACGTCGCCGGCCCCCCTAGAGACATAATCAACGAGACCAGAGAAAAGTTGATAGGGCTAATGCAAGGCGACTTCGCAATCTCGGGCGTTAAGAATGATGAAGGAGAGGTAACCTACTGGCACAAGGACCGCCTCACCGAACAGTTGTTCGAGGCGTATTCTGAAAAAACCGGGAAGAGAAGCGAAAAGGCCACCCGGATGCTAGAGCAGTTCGGAACATTCACCTTCCCAGTACTTAGCAAAAAACTGGAACAGGGAGGGAAGGATACCGCAAACGCCGCACAGATCCTCGGAATAATCGGCGCACAAGCCAAGCCGATGATACCAAAGCTGCGAGAAGCCCTAGAATTGACCAAGGGAGATCCTGACGTTGAAGCAGCCATCAAGCTGATTTCAGAAAAATGGACGGCAAGCAAGCGGCCGCTCAACGTGCCAGAAATCCGTTAGCATCAAAGCCAGCCAGCCCGACCGCGAGATCCTTGTAAGATAAAAGCCACAAACGATCTCGCGGTCGGCGTTGTTTTAGGGTCTGATCTGATACGCTCCACGAGAGCTTATCACGGCAAACCTTAGACAAACACTAACACACCACAAGGTGTTCACGATAAACGACACAGCGAAAGGAGAAATCGCGAAGTCACACACGCCGAAATCCGAAAGGGTTGAGAGATTGTAACCGGAAGGAGCTCTCGATCTTCAAGAACAAGACGCTGGGTAAGCTTTTGTTCAAAATGGATTGACAAACCAAAGCACGGATGCTTTTCCAAATGCACTTGGGTGCAGGAGAAAAAGCGATGAACGCTCACAGAAGAACAGCTCAGATCGTAACCGTAATCGTACTGGTGCTTGTATCCGCAATGACGATGATGACAAGTGGATGCGTCGATGTCAGGGACGCCGAATACAAAACAAGTCTTCGGTTCGGAAGAATCAGGACTTCCCTCGGCGACCTCCGGCACAAAAGTGCTAAAGGCAGCGAAACCACTCTCATGACCCCCTTCGCCGAGAAGACACAGAAGCCCGGCGGAGTCGAAAACATCATGGACTAGAAAGGAGATTATTATGCAGCGAAAAGACATAAAATTCAATGCGTTACTCCTGATCTTCCTGGTCATGATGTCAATCGAGGTCCCAAAAGATTGGAGAGTTGTTGGCGCCGCCTTGCTCGGACTCTACGCCGCCTACATGTTGTGGCAAACGTCCGAAAGTCTAGCAGGAAAGTTCGTAGCCGCAATCGCACCGTTCGCAACGTTTATGCTCGCCAGGCTTTTCACAGCTGAGATGTCCGGCGTTCTCAAGCGCAACACGGTGGAGAAAGTCGGAGCCTTCCTGAAACACTATGCATTGGAATGCTTCGGCCAGATAAAGGTCATCGCAAACTGGGGAGAACGAGCAGCTGACTTCAAAATCGGCTACGCGCTCTCCGGGGCTTTCTGCGTAGTCCTCTTCCTCTGCTTAATCTGGAAGCTGGCCACAACAAAAAGTCCGCAGACACAAACGCAGTAACAGTATAGCGACTCGCCCGCCGCAACAACACGCGCACAGTCAATTATCGGTATACTGTCTCACCTGGGATTCTGCCAGACGTTACAAGCTAACGGCGAAGCTTCAGGATCCCAGTCTATTAACTATCGACAAGGTTGAGTATCCGCTCGAGCCGCCCATCAGACGTTCGGCGCATTACTCGAGCGGATCTCTTCCTTCAACTCGTCCGAATCAACCTAACGAAACAGAGGTGTGTATGGCACACGGAAATTTCAGCATCGAAAGAAGGGAAGCACAAAGACGGAGAGAAGAAAGCCTCAGAAACGTCGGAACAAGCGAAGATAGCCCCGACGAAGAAGACGACTAGCCGAAAAACGAAACAAACCGCCATTGTATGTGGTGGAAAGACGCGCCAAAACATATGACTGAAAGGAGTCTATATTGGCAGACAACGACAATACTGGTCAAACACCGGGCGACGACCAAGCACCGGATTCCGCACAAACACAGGCGCCGGAACAGATAGTAGCACCAAGCCCCGCGCCGCAGACAGACGAACCGCCAAGAGAAGAGATCGAGCTCACGCCTCCCGATCAGATCGGAGCAGAAGAGCCCGAGCCCGCCGAACAGCCGGAAGCCGAAGACGAAAGAAAGCCCTGGAGCAAAAGAGCAGCCAGTTGGCTTTGCGGACCATTCGCGTCATCAGTCAAAAAGGGCTGGAAGGCGCTCCCTGGGAACATCTTCGTCGCGACTACAACAATCGTCACAGTCGTCCTTTCCGGAGTAGTCTGCTTAATCGCCGCAGGAATACTCTTGGGACCGGCAGTATTCGTCGACGTAATCTGGAGCCTCTTCGGAAGTAGCATATCGATATCAGCCTACATCCTGATCACTTTAGTGTGGGCCGTAACCGGCATGCCGATGTTCATCAGAGGCAGGATAAACATTGTATGGAACTTCATGTCCGGCGAAGACAACGATGATGGCGATGACGATGGCGATGTCTCAACCCTCTACGGCTAACAGAGCCGAACTGACAAGAGGAGCCTAGACGCGCAGGATGTAGCCGGTCCATGCCTTCCGCCATACTCACCAGGCGCTTAGAAGGCAAAAGAAACCGAAAGGGCCGGCTACTCCTGTTATTACGAAACCACGCGAGGTGAAAGGAAAAACGCAAAGGAGAAGGTGGGAAACCCGTCGAACAACGTAAGTCGATAAATAACAAAACGGTCGAAAGTCAATCAAGCCTCCCTGAAAGGGAAAACAAATGTTGAAAATCAATCGCACTATCGTATCCACTATCGCCATCACTCTCATCGCACTCGCGATTACAAACAACGCGCAGGCCGATCCGATCATCCCCATCCCCTCCGGCAGCACCGGTGGAGGCGGCGGATCAACCGGCAGCCCGATACCTATTCCTCACTACTTCGAGGAAGCTCGAATCTACCAGGAAATTAACTTTATACCTGGATGGGAGATCGGCATGACCGCGACAAACCGGCCGGAAACAACAGAGCAGTACATCGACCAGTTCGGCAACATCAAGACATACGTCAACGAACAGTCATGTAGCGGCTCGCTCCGATTCGAACTCGAACAGGGCGCGATGGACACCAACATCCTGCCTAGAAGAATCTCGGTAGACATCGAGCGTCGCAACAACACCGGTCAATTCCAAGTCGAAATCACAGCCAGATTCCTTTTCGTAGACCAGAACGTCGACGATTGGACAGAGTACCCTCACAGTAGTCTCAACTGGAACGACCCGCTCGACACCGGTCTCCGATTCAGCGCAGACAGCTCAATGGAACACGACAGAACCTACTCGTGGCCCGGCGGATACGACGAAGAGCCAATAATCACGATAAGTGGTGATATCCGCGGCAACGCCGACTTCTGGTTCGCCCTGGCCGAAATCGACAACGCACGCCTGTGGGTAGACGACTATACCCACACGGTCTGGGACGAAAACAGCAACAAGACCGTTTGGGACGGCATGGAGATCAACGCATATTTCGACCTCACGCTAGTAGATAGCGACCCGGATTTTCTCGCCGCGTTTAACTCCGCAATACCGCTTAGTCCCACAGCCGTACCCGAACCCGCCACAATGTCACTCTTGGCACTCGGCGGACTGGCAGCACTGAGACGTAGACGCCGCAACTAGTCACCGGTGAGCAGCGGACAACTTGACGAAGCGCTCGCTACCTGGTGACTGCCGAAGGGATGAGGCCCCCGCGCGAACAATCGCAACGGGGCCTTGTTCTTATATTAACAAGAAAACAGCGAGTGAAAACTCGATAACATAGTACATCAACCCATTCGTTACACTAGCAAGAGGTAATGTCGCATGAAGAAGAACAAGAAGAAGAAAGAACAAGAAAAAAGAGACGCGCACAGAAAAAGGCTAAAAGCAGCAAAGAAAAATAAGTAGCTCGTCGCCAAGATGGATCGAAAGGAGTTGTCCATGAAGGACTTGGAAAACCACACCGTAGTCGCATCGCTTATTGCCTTCGCCATTCTCTCTGTAACTTTCGTCGCAGAAGATGGATGCCGGTCATCAAGACCAGCCAAACCGCCGCCGCCGAAAGCCGAAGTGCAAACAGAAGAAAAAACTCCGGCAAGCCAACCCGGGACAAAGGAGATCCTACATGAAGATCCGACACCTTCTTCTACTCGTAGCAGTCTGTATCGCGATAGCCCTGGTCGAAGATTGTATCAGGCAAAACGCAAGACGAAAATTCGCCGAAACGAAACCAGCTGTTAGCATAGAAATGTCAAGCAGCGAAACAACCAAATCGAATTAGACTAACGAAGATTGGCGGTCAGCCCCTCTGTAGGACGGAAGCCCCCCCGAACCCTTCCATTCACAAGAGTTGGCCGCCATCTTCTACAATTAGAAAGCAACCCATCAACGCACAATGGTCTTGGTGGATTACATAAAACAACGAACCACTAGCGATCGAGCAAGAAAGGCAGGCAAGACGATGACAAGGAAAAACAAAGAAATGTTGTGTACTATTGGGATGGTTGTAGGAATCTTTCTAACACTGGGAGGAGCTCTCTTAGCAGCTTACGGAGTAAATGCTTTTGACTCCCAAAAAGAAGTTCCTGACTATCTCTACAATAGTGCTTCGTGGGGTGAATTTACCTGCGGCGCAGTAGTGCTCCTGATCGGATTAGCAGTTATGCTTGGCGCTGCACTTGCATCTCCGCCAAAACCGAATGAAGCCGGTGACGACACGAACGAGGAGGGAAACTGGTCTTGGCAAGATGGCAACGAAAATGTCCAAATCATGGACGCTCCTTATCCACAGAAATCTGACAACTCCGCGAAGAAAGACGATAGCGGCGAAGGAAAAATTTCAATCTTCGACCAGTCCTGCGAATCTTGACAGACAAACGACCGAACAGCGGCCAGCTCACCATCGCGAAAGAATCTTTGCCCCGGGATTCCTAGCAATGAGCTGGCCGCCTAATTTTTACCAAACAAAAAAATTTCAAACAACCTATATACTACAATATACTATATTCAACCACACACTTACAAACCATCTTTTTTATTTCTCAAAACCTATATACTCCAACATATATATTACACTATATACTTCCAATGGACCAAACGGGCAGCCGCCCAACACATATACCAACTCACAACAAACTTTATATAATATCCATACCAGAAGTTAACATGGGTGATAAATATGTCGCATGGCTATCAAATCTTTCTAGAGATGACATAAAACTCGCAGGCGGCAAAGGAGCGAACCTCGGCGAAATGTTCAACGCAAAATTCCCAGTCCCCCCAGCATTCGTCGTCACAACAGACGCATTTTACCTATTTCTCAAAGAAGCCAAGCTAGAACAGCCGATTAAAGACCTCCTAAACAAAATCGACGTCAACAACACAGACGACTTGACAGAAAAAGCAAAACAAATCCGAGAACTTGTAACAAACGCCGAAATGCCACAAAAACTCGAATCCGAAATCCTAGAAGCATACGACAACTTCAATGTAGACTTAGACGGCCTCAAAAGCTCACCAGGCGCACTAGCAATCCTAAAATCCGCACGAGAACCAATCTTCGTATCAGTCCGTTCCTCGGCAACAGCAGAAGACCTCGGAGACGCATCTTTCGCAGGCCAACAATCATCTTTCATAAACGTAAAAGGAAACCCAGAGCTAATCCAAAAAGTCAAAGAATGCTTCGCCTCAATTTTCACAGCCCGATCAATCTACTACCGAAAGAAAAAAGGATTCGAAGGATTAGTCGGCATCGCAGCAATCGTCCAAAAAATGATCAACTCAGATAAATCAGGAGTAATGTTCTCCAGAAATCCTGTAAAAAACAATGAAGAAATTTTAGTCGAAGCGGTCTTCGGACAAGGCGAAGGAATTGTGTCGGGGAAAATAAAACCAGATCAGCACACACTAACAAGAGAAATGGAGCTAATCGAGGAAAAGATTGCAGACAAAAAAGTAGCAATCATAAGAACATCGGGTGGCCAAACAAAAACAATCCAACTAACCCCAGAAAAATCCACACAACGAGTTTTGAAAACTTACGAGTTAAAACAATTAGCAGATTTCGCGATCAAATTAGAAGAACACTACGAAAACCCACAAGACATCGAATTCGCAATCGAGAACGAAGATATCTATATTCTACAAACGCGACCAATAACAACACTAAAGAAAAAATCCGAATCAGATGAAAAAGAGGCTGACCTCGACGGCCAAGTATTAACAGAAGGAATGGCAGCGTCACCAGGAGTCGCGTCAGGAACAGTCAAAATAATCTACTCAATGGACGACCTTGGAAAAATAAAGCAAGGCGACATCTTAGTAACAAAAATGACAAACCCAGATATGGTCGTCACAATGCAAAAAGCCGCAGCAATCCTAACATCAGAAGGCGGAGTCACAGCACACGCAGCAATCGTCTCACGAGAAATGGGTATACCAGCAATCGTCGGAGCGCAAAACGCACTAGATGTCCTAAAAGACGGAGACGAAATCACGGTAGACGGATTCCACGGAAAAGTATTCGCAGGAAAAGCCCAAAACAAAGCAGTCGAAATCCTACCTGTAGTTGAAACAAAAACAAAAATCAAAGTAATGGTCGATCTCCCTAAGTTCGCAGAAAGGGCAGCAAAAACAAAAGCAGACGGTGTCGGATTAGTAAGACTCGAAGGATTAATCGCAACTTCAGGCAAACATCCAGTCGCATACGAAAAAGAGGGAAAGCTAGACGAATACAAAAACATGCTGAAGGAAGGATTAGAAAAAATCGCAACAACATTCCCAGGAAAACCAATCTGGATAAGAAGCTCAGATATTCGAAACGACGAATACGCGAACCTAGAAGGAGCACCAGAAGAAACAGAGAAAAATCCAATGCTCGGAGATCACGGAATCAGATACTCACTAAAACACCCAGAAATTTTCAAAGCCGAACTAATGGCATGCAAAGAACTCGCAGACAAAGGCCACAAATTCGGAGTAATGTTTCCACAAATAATCTCCATCGACGAAGTGAAAAAAGCAAGAACAATATTCAACGAGTTAAAAATAAACAACGTCCAATTCGGAGTCATGATAGAGACGCCAGCAGCATCAATTCTAATCAAAGATATCTGCGAACAAAAAATCGATTTCATATCTTTCGGAACAAACGACCTAACACAATACACACTAGCAATCGATCGAGGCAACGAAGACGTCCAAGACATCTACGACGAAATGAACTGGGCAGTCCTAAAACAAATATCAAGAGTAATCCGAGAATGTAAAAAACAAGGCGTCGAAACTTCAATCTGCGGACAAGCCGGATCAAAACCAGAGATGGTAAAATTCCTAGTAAAACAAGGCATCGACTCAATTTCAGTAAACGCAGATGTGGCAAAAGAAATTTCAGAACTAGTCCACAAACTAGAAACAGGAGCGCAGCCAAAAACACAAGAACAAAAACCAGCAACAGAACAACCAAAACCAGAAAGCAAAATTGAGCCAATCAACAACAAAGAAGAAATAAAAGAAGAGATTCAAGAACGAAAAATCGACGACGACAAAGCAAAAAAAGCCCTCCAAAATCCAGAACCAATTAGTGATATAGAAGTTGTCGAAGAGCCAAAAGAAGACAAGCCAAGAAAAGAAGACATTTTTAACTAGAATTTCCACTTTTTGTAACTACCACACAGACACGACAAAACCGAAAGGTTTATAAACCATAATTATCTAGATATATCATAGCAAAAGGTTATCATTATAAAATGACACTACATGCTAAAACAAATAATAAAATGATAAACACACAAAGACAAAAGAAAAGAAGGCCAGCGGTACTCCAAGATAATGGAGATTCCCATGAAGTAATTTTCGGGGGAATAAGCACTGAAGGAGATTTTAATTCTGGAGATTTTATGAGCCATAACGAATTAGCTCAAAATTTTAGAGATCTTAACAGGCAAGAACTTAACAGCGTATTATATGGAGCAGATAATAATGTACTGGGTAGCGCAAGCGACCAAGAATTTAATTCTTTAAGAAAAAATCTTGAAAGAGATGTTATTCGACCTCAATTTATGGATTATGTAGTCAAATTCGCAACACAACTAACAGCAATCGTTAATGGTGTTGATACAGAACAAGCAGAAAGAATAGTTCTAAACAAACCAAAAGATCTTGAAACAACTGCCTTTGAGGTAGAGGTCCCAGCAGAGGGCGACCCAGAAAGAGATTCTGCACTAAAACACAACACAGCAGTTGAACACATAAGAGCATACCATGAAGAAGTTACACAGATTGAAACAGACGAACAAGCATATGTAGATGGAAAATTAGATCATTTAACAGATATGCAACGTGCAGTAATTAGAGCCGCTACAGGAAGCAGACCTGGAGACGATAGTAAAGTCGTAAGAGCATATAAAACACTTTTCTCAGAGAATGCAATGGATGCAACAAAAGACGCTGGAGGAATAGCAAATTTTGTAGGAAGAAATCTCTACAGGGCAAACAGCATAGGCCAAGCACAAAAGGAGAAAGGAGAAAGAATGGAAGAAGCATATGAAGCTGGATTAGAACACGTAGATAAGGAAAGAGATGCTGGAAACATAACAAGAGAAGAAGCAAATACTAACAGAGAATTCTTATACGCTAGCAGAGAAAATGATAGAGCTCAGCTTAAAGCCACATACGGCGATGCAGAGGCTGCAACAAATCACCTAGCTAGAGATATCCCAAGAAAAGCAAGTGAAGCAATAGAATACATAGTTGCAAACCAAACATCAGATTAATTATTTTTTATTTTTAGATATTTTTTATTTTTAGTAGATAAATTCGTATTATAAAAATTTTCGCTGCGTGCAAGCGCACATAAGAAAATCTTTTATCAAGAAGTTGTCATTAAAAATAAAAATTATTTCGTAGATTTATTATCTATAATCTCATCTACCAGCCTAGCCATTTCCCCAAGAAATTCATCCGTAATGGCAAACCAATTATCCAAATCTTTACCCCTAATAGAAGTCAAACTACCATGCACAATTTCCTTCGCAACCCCATGGACTTCCTCATAATAACCAACAAACTTTTTATGCAATTTTTTATTTCTAACAAAAGTATCACTCAAAGATTTCGGAACATCTTCAGGAGATGAAGGCATAACATCAGCAGCAATCAAAGCAGCATGAGCCGCATCAACCATCGTCCAATAAAGCCCATCAACAACAGCCAACATCGACTGCTTAGCACGAGTCATATGTCCAGGCGCTCTCTGCAACAAAGTATAAATCGACTCAGGCGTAGACCTAATTTTCCCTTCTTTCAACAAAACCTTCAACGGATTAAAAAATCCCCCAAAATCAACCAAAGCATCACCATATCTCAAAACATTCAGAACAACAGGATCTCCCCTCATCATATCATCCCACCACGTCGACAATTTCACAGTATTAATATGCAAAGCCTTCGCATAAGGATTGTTCTGAATAATTTTCCCCAACTCATCACGATACCAGCCGATCAACTCATTATCCCATTTAACCGAAACATCATCAATAATAATTATAACATCAATATCAGAATCCGGGGTCGAAACCTGCTTCGCCGAAGATCCAAACAAAACAATCGATTTAATCATCTGATCAAATTCCTGATAAACCTTCATCGCAAAATCCGAAGCAATCTCCCTCTCGCCAGCAAGCATCAAAGTCGGAGACACATCTTTCATCTTTTTTGCCCCCTTGTGGGGTACTTGCGAAGCGCGAATACCTCGCTTCACCTTCTCTTTTTTTTCCTTCACCATTTCACTAATATCTAGTAATCATATTTTATAAAGCTTCTCAAGCCATCGGCGTCCCACCGAATCTCGAATTGCCACCAGGCTGCTGCCCACCAAGCTCAACCGGCATCGTAGTAAACCCAGCGCCGAAATACTGATGATGCGTCGAAGGACTAGTCGTCCCATACCCACCAAAATATGCACCTTGAACATCCATCGCCCGATTCCATCCCATCGAATCCCCAGACATAGCATAAAGCGGCGAACCAAACGCAGCCATCGTCAACCCATGCGGCGACTTCTTAAAATGCTGCACAAACGCTCCAGCCTCAACAATCTTCCTCATCTCACCAAATCGCCCAGTCTTCTCCAGCTGCTCCAAAATTTTCTTCATCGGAACATTCCCCATTCCCGGAGCCAAATGCGTATCAGCAAACCCAAAGTTATCAGTCAAATGAACATGCTTAACCATCGGCGCAATCTTCTTCGTCTGCTTAACAATATCCTTATCAGTAAACCCATACTTCTTAATCATATTAATATGCCCAACATCCCACGTCACCCCAATCTTTTTAGCAGCAACATCCTTCGCCTCCCCCTTACTAAAACCCTTCTCCTCAACCAACTGTTTCGCAAAATTCTTCCGCGACGCCTTAACCAACTGAACCATATCATCAGTACTAGACAATCCAGCCCCAGGATGAAACGGCTCAATCGCAAGCATAGGCGATTTATCCGCACCAAGCTTATCATAAGATTTCATAGCCAAATTCCCAAAAGTAGTCGCCGCCTTATCCATAGCAAATTCATTAGCTTCCTGATAAATCTTTGGCGCCCCGAACCTTTCATCAGAAACAAGCAGTCCACCTTTTTCAATCAACTTCCTCGAAGTGATATCTTTAAACTTATTAAAATAAGTATCCTGAAGCTCTGAAGCATCCATTTGCTCCCTAAAAGGATTAGAACTTTTTTCCTCAGAATCTTTTTTCCAATCGCTAGACAACTCCTTCAGCAACTTCCTCTGCTCATCAGTACCATACTTATACGCCGTATTAAACAACGACCTAAAAGTCAAATTATTATTCTCCAACAAAACTTCCGCCTTGACCATCTCATTCTGCACTGTCGGATTATTTTTAATGGCCTGATTAAACACTTTTCTTTCATCACCATTATTAATATCAATATTAGACAAATTCAAAGCCTCCGCATTTTGCCACAACTGACCAAGAGCCCTATCAACCTTGCCTTTCTCAATAATAACACCCTTCAACTTCTCATCCCAATCAACAGCATTACTATTATCAACAGAACGCTCAACCGTCATTAACGTACCACCTTTTTCAAGATCATCTTTTCCCAACTTAAAATCCTTCTCCGAGGTACTCAAAAAATAACTTCTACGATCCTTCACCTGAGAAGCCTGCCCAGTCTCCCTATTAATCATCGCCCCCTTTTCCATAATTACATCTCCTCTGCCTTCCTCCTTCCCACCAGGTCTAAATTCAGCCCCGGGAGTACCAGCCGAAGAATGAAACACAACTGGAATATTCCCCTCAGGACCAAGCGCATAAGCCTTCTCCAAAGTATCAAACATTCTTCTTTCATTACTAGCACGACCAAACTCCTGTCCCCAATTCCCTTTATCATCAAATCCAGCCGCATCAATCATCGGCCCATGCACAGAAGGCTTAACCCCACTCAACTTCATCAACGCCCTCATCTCCTTAAAATGCTGCTTAGGAATCGTCTCCGCTGCATCAGGCTGCAACATCTGAACCTCAAAAGCCTTAACGCCCTGTTTCGCCGCATTAATCGCCTCACCCAACTGATTGGCAGTCTGGGGAGAACCCGGGAACCCAAGTTGCGATGCACTCATCCGATATCCAGTAAAATTCCCATACTCAGGACTAAGCGAACTCGCACCGCCACCATAAAAACTCTCGAAACTAGTCGTATTATAATCCATGCATCACCTAAAAAAACAAACTCATCTTATTATTTAAAACTAACTAAGCCGCCATCTTCCCTTGATACTTCTGATTAGCATCAATATTATCCCGATCCTTTTTCTTACTATCGTTCTTAAGCCCAGTAATCTCCAACATAGAAGGCCCACTCCTACGCTCATCACGAAGCTGATCATAAGTCTTCATTCCATCACCACGATCTTTAACATTAGCATCATATTTCCCATTCTCCTTCCCAGCTTGATACGCGCTATCGCCGCTCGCAGAATAAACATCACTCCCACCACCCGCGCCACCAGCAGAATAAACATCGCTAGAACCCGCCCCAATATAAGCATCGCCGCCGCCAGAATTAGGAGTATAAACATCGCCACCAGCAAATTCATCAGCAGGCTCCCAATCTCTATCCCTCCCCCTCTTCTCATCACGAACAGCTTCCTCTAAATCTTGCCCAGACCAATTATCAACAGATGGTGCAGACGTCAAAATCGTACTACCAATATCAAAATCACTAACCTCAAGAGTTTCATCAACGTCCTCTAAATCCTCATCAAAAATGCCACCCTCATCAGCATCGTCAAGCGCCTCCTCAAGCTCCTCAAGCTCCTCAACTTTCTTCTTGATCTCTCTAACTCCTTCCTTGATCTTTTCCTTAATTTTCTTCTTCTTAGCCATAAAATTACACAGAAACCAGCTTTATTTATTTTTCTAATTACTCTTAGCGCCCTTAAACGACCCACCAAAACTAACATCCCCGCCTTCAGCATATTTGCTCACCGCATCATCATCATGCGTATCGAAACCCTCACCAGCGGCCGAAGCCATCCTATGAGCCTTCTTGTAAATATCATAAGCCAAATACAACCAACTAGCCGCAGACTCTCCAGCATCACCCCTCATTTTTTTCTCAAGAAAATTATCTTTCTTAATATCCTCAATCGCAACAGGGCCTTTCTTTTCCTTCTTCTTTTCCTTCTTCTTTTTCCCAAAACCAAACAAAGCAGAAAACGGATTAATATCTTCTTTTTTCGCCTCGGTCTTTTTCATCTTCGCCTCTTCCTCTTTTTTCTCATCATCACTCATTAAAAAATAATCCAAATCCTCTTTCAAATCCGCCAACGCATCACTCGCGACATCAGCAGAAAACACCAAGCTAGAATCCCTATCAGCCTTATCCAGCAGCTCCTTCGCCGCCGCAATCTCCTCATCATTCAAAGCATAAGATTTGTAAATAATATTTATCTTCCCACCCATTCCATAACCATAATCCCCTTTCTGCGTCACCCTCTGCGAAACATGCCCACGAAATTTAAAATCAATAACCATCACGCTCTTATAATCCCGCTTCGGCTTATACTTACTATCAGGACTGTCAACACCTTTCTGCGTAAACAATTCTAAATGAAACATCGTAGTCGAAAACGCATTAACCAAGGCCGCATCCTTTTCAAAACCCTGCTGCCTCAACTTCTCCGCCGCAATCAAATAAGGCTTCATCCACCCCGAATAAAGTTTTATGGTCTCAACCTGCGACTTCAAATAATTCCTCTCAATGCTAAACCTCTTCCTCAACTCCTTCTCCGAATAATCAACCCACTTCAAAAACTCACTCAACCTCGGAATCAAAATTCTCAAAACCTGATCATTAATCAAACCCCCATGCTCATCCTTATTTATCTTCTTCAGATCCTCCTGCGAATTTGCCATCATAAACGCCTCTCGCAAAGTCGAATAACCAAGCTCCGCCGACATCTGATGAATCGAGCCACGACCTCTTTTCAAATCAACATTATCCAGCCAAATCTGCTTCAACGCCAACATACCCTCGGAAACTTTCTCTTTACCATTTTTGCCATCTGCATCATCATAATGCGCCAACCTCAACTCAAATTCCTTCAAATCATAAACCAAATTCAAAACCGATTTAATCACCTGATTCATCCCCCCAAGAATCTTCATTCCCTCCTCCTGCATCTTTGTCGCCTTCATATTCAATTCGGAAAATTGCCCAGACCCCGGCGACGCCATAAAATTATCAATCAACTTTTCCCACTTCCAACCCTTTTCCCCAATAAAATCCAACAGCCAATAATACGACGGCTCCAACTGATTTTGCTGCGAATCAAACGACAACTGATAAGAAGAAATCGGTTTAAACTTCCCGTCAACAGGATCATACATCCCCATCTTCCGCAACTCACTTTTTTTATGCGCCTTCGTCATAACACGCTCTATCGCTTCCGCCACATCTTTTACAGGACCATCGTCACCCATAACCTAACACAGAATCAAGAATATATAAACGTTTCACTCCAAACTTTTATATACAACAAATACCACATATCAACATGCTCTTCAAAAAAAAGAAAAAGATGATCGACGTCCGCGAGCTCCAAAGACGCGGCGTAGTAAGAATCCCAAAAAGAGATATCGTAGTCCCAACAAATCGTGACGGCTTCGTAGAATTCGGATCCAAAACAACACCAACGTCATCAACCACAACTTCTTCAGCCCCCACATCAAACTCAGAACTATTCGGCTTCATGGACACAACATCATCAAGCTCATCAAATTTCTCAAACTCAACAGACGGCTACGACAAAAGAGAAGTCGACGAAAAAATCACAAACCTAGATAACAAAATATACAAACTAGAAAACAGAATCGAAGTCCTCGAAAAAAAACTCGACATCAATTCTTCCCCAAGTCCAAACGTCGGCGTCATGGGCTAGTAATTATTTTCTACCTTGCGACTTCCATAACCTGTAAAATTTTCCCCGCATTTTCAAAAGCTCGTCATATGAACCCTCCTCAACAACACGCCCCTTTTCGATAAACAAAATCCTATCCATACTCTCCAAAGTAGTTAACCTATGTGCAGCGACAATCAGGGTTTTATTTTTCAGTTTCTTATCAATAGCACCCAAAATCTTTCCTTCATTAACGTAATCCAAATTAGAAGTAGACTCATCAAAAATAATCACATCACTATTCTTATAAATCGCTCTGGCAATTCCAAGCCTCTGCCTTTCGCCACCAGACAAACGAACCCCTTTCTCTCCAATAAAAGTCAAATCCCTATTTTTGAGCTTAGATAAATAGCTCGAAACCTGACTAATCTCCAAGGCCTTCTTATATCTAGCCAGATTAAATCTCCCCCCAGAAATCGTAATATTATCTCTCAATGTCAAATTAAACAATTCAGTTTCCTGCGGCACAACCGAAATCTTCTTTAAAATAGAATCTCTTTTTATTTTTTCAATAGATTTATCATCAAAACATATTTCTCCTTTTTTGGCCAAATGCAACTTCAACAACAATTTAAACAAAGTTGACTTTCCACTTCCAGACATTCCAACAATTCCAATTTTCTCACCCTTCCTAATATCCAAATTCAAATTATCTAAAATAAAATCCGACTTATATTTAAAACTCAAATCCTTCACTCGAATATGCTTCCATTTCTTCAAATTACCCGCTCCGCTCTCGTCAATATCTGGTATCATTCTATAAATCCCCATCATCCGAAAAATCCCGAACTTAATGTCAATCAATCTATTTATCTGAACAGATATAGTACTCAACCCTTCTCTTAATTTGTTAAAATATTGAACATAAATAACAATAGCCCCCACAGTCAAAACCCCAATCAAAATATCATTACCAACCAAAAAGATAAACAAAGTCAAACTAATCAACACTATAAAATTCAAAACATTCCACTTAATTGCACTAGCCTTTTTTCTAGCCGACTGAGCCCTTAAAACCGAATCCTCGACATTTACAATTTTTTCACCAGAAGACTTCTCAATTCCCAAAGATTTAATTGTACTAATATTTGAAGAAAATTCATAAGCTTTTCCCGAAGCCAATTCCCTAGCTTTCTTAACAATCAGGCTATTTTTAGCCAAACTTTTATTTAATTTAAATTCAGCAAATAAATAAACCACTATGAAAACAACCGCGATCAAAGCATATTTGATATTAAAATAGAAAAACACACTGATAACCCCAACAATGCTCACAACCAACCTAATTCCATTATTGATATAAAAATCCATAAACGCCCTTATCATATTAATCCCATCATTAACTTTTTGCATCTTCTCACCGGTACTAATCCCCTCGTGCCAAACCAAATCCCCCTGCAATATTTTATCAAAAGATTCTATCTTCGCGTGCCTTTCAGCTTCAGAACTATACAGATTCAAATTATATTTCCCATACTGTCTCATAAAATTTCCAACCATCCCAACACCCAAAAGTATCCACAAGTAAGAATAAAAAACCCCAATATCTTTTCCACCAGAAACAAAGAAATCAATTATCATAGCAAGAATTACCGGAGTAACCAGACTAGTCGAAAACGCAATAAGCAAAACCACACTAAAAAAAATAAATCTCCATTTACGAAACTTCAAAAAATGCCACAAATCTTTTACCAACTGCCAATTTGAATAATCAATATCTTTCGATCCCACAAATAATAAAACTCCAGATTCTTTAAAAATCTATCTCCCCGTCGACAAACCTCCATAAACTATATAAACCCCAGTTGTCTATTATCATTATAAACAGCATATCTTGTCCCTTCCAAACAAATTAAAAACCCATATTCCTTCTATATAGCATGACAGAAATATCAAAAGAAGTGATCAAAGCTTACGCCCTCGAAAACGCAATCAAATACAAAGGCGAAGCAAATCAGGGCGCAGTCCTAGCCGGCCTATTCGCAGAAGGCCTAGAAAAATCAAAAATAAAAGACATAATGCCCACAATTCAGAAAGTCATAAAAGAAGTCAACAAACTATCCCCAGAAACACAACTAGAAGAATACTCAAAACTAAACGCCGCAACATCAAAAAGGGAAATCCGAGAAGGACTCAAAGAATTGCCAAATGCCGAAAAAGGAAAAGTGGTAATGAGACTCGCGCCATTCCCCTCAGGCCCACTCCACATCGGGAACGCAAGACCATTTATCCTCAACGACGAATATGTAAAAATGTACGACGGAAAATTACTCTTAGTCATGGATGACACAATCGGCTCGGCAGCAAAAAAAATCGAACCACAAGCGTACAAACTAATCGAAGAAGGAACCAAATGGCTCGATATAAACTACGACAAAAACATAATCTACAAATCTGACCGAACCGAAAAATATTACGCATACGCAGAAGAACTCTTGAAAAAAGGCTATATGTACGTTTGCGACTGCGATCAAGAAACCATGCACGACCTAAAACAAAAAGGAATCGCATGTGCTTGCAGAGAATTCCCCCCAGAAAGACAGATGGAAAGATGGAAAGAAATGTTCAAAGCAAAAATGGGATCAATGACAGTTCGACTAAAAACAAATATGCAAGATCCAGACCCAGCATTCCGAGACAGAGTAATGTTCAAAATCTCAGACCTCCCACACCCAAGAACAAAAAACAAATTCCGAGTATACCCATCAATGGAATTCTCTTGGGGAATCGACGACCACATCCTCGGCGTAACTCACGTCCTAAGAGGAATTGACCATCAAATGTCAACGCGAGTACAAGACTTCATTCGAAAAATATTCAACTGGTCAAATCCCGAATCAATCTACAACGGACACTTCGCAATCGAAGGAATAAAAATATCAAAATCGAAAGGAGCCAAAGAAGTCAACGAAGGATCTTTCATCGGCTGGAACGATCCACGAACATGGTCACTACAATCCCTAGAAGACCGAGGCATCCAGCCAAAAGCAATAAGAGATTTCATTCTGAGCATGGGAATAAAAAAATCAAACTCAACAATTCCTGTCGAATCTCTCTATATCCTAAACAAAAAACTCCTAGAAGACGCACCAAGATATTTCTTCGTCGAACAGCCAGAGAAAATAAAAATTTCAGGCACCCCAGAACTCACAGCAAAAATCCCATTGCATCCATCCAAAAAGTTAGGCACACGAGAATACAAAACATCACAAGAATTTCTAATCTCAAAAATAGACTACGACATAATGCAAAACGGAAATTACAGATTAATGCACCTACTAAACTTCAAATCAGACAACGTAGAAAGAATGAAGCCGAGAACATTCTCATTCCTATCATCAGAACCAGACAACGACATCAAAACAAAATTCATCCAATGGCTCCCCGCAAACGTCGACAACATCAATGTAGAAATCATAATGCCAGACGGCTCAACAATAAAGGGTAAAGGCGAACCAAAACTAAAAGACCTAAAGCTCGGAACAACAATCCAATTCGAAAGATTCGGCTTCGTCAAACTCCACAAAAAATCAAAAGATAAGCTAGAATTCTGGTTCACACATAATTAACAACAATATAACTTCTCAGGATCCTTAACATCCTTATCTCCAAACGGATTCCCACACTTCCGAACATTCTCAATCATTTCCTCATTCGACTTCAAACCCCTCCCCTTCAAAACCATCGCCTCTCGACCCTTCATTACAGCCTCACAAACCTTAATATTCAACGGACACTTTTCCTCACAAGCCTTACACATAGTACACTCAAACAAAATCTTGTCCATCACCTTATCAGACAAAACAATCCCCTTTCCCCTCGGCGAAACCCGCTCCTCCTTCAAAATCTTAAACACAGGACAAAGCGACTTGCACATCCCACAACTAATACAATTATCAAAAACCTCGCTCGCTTCTTCCATTAAATTCGCAGCAGCTATTCTGTCTGCCTTACTCGGCTTATCACTTGGCATTTGAACCCCCAAAACATTTATTCACATCAGCCTTCTTCAAAATCCAAAATCTAAACTCGCCCTGCAACAACTCCCTCGCATATCCCCTCAAAACCGAAGTCGTCAAAACTTCCTTCCCCGCAGTCTTAACCAACCTCATCGCAGGAACAAAGTCGCTATCCCCAGAAATCAAAACACAGCAATCACACTCGCTCTCGAGCAAAGTCTTACTAATCATATCAGTCGCAATCATAACATCAATCCCCTTCTCAACCCTCAACGTCTTCCCATTAGTCCGAATCTTCTTTAACTTCGCCGTATTCACATCAAGCCCCTTCTGCTTCAGCCCAGCCAAAAAAACCATATGCTTGTAATAATTCTCCTCACCCAACTCAATATCCGGCACAGAATTATAATACCTAATCCCAACAATATCTAAATCAAAATGCTCCGCAACCATGTCGGCCAACTTTCTAAAATCAAGTCCCCTCGGCTTCGCAACAACAGACTTCACATTATGATACCAATTATTACCGTCGACAAACACAATAGCTTTCTTTTTAATTACCATAGAAAATAAAGACTCCCGGCATTCCTTGCGTCATACCGGGGAGGTTATGTTTAACAAAGCCTCCCATTATATTTAAATCTTTCCATCATACAACCTTCCCAACATTAAATTTATTCAAAGGATCAGTCCGCTTCTTCACATTCCTCAAAATCTTCTGATCATTAATCTCGACAAACCCCTTCTTCAAAACCCCAATCCCATGCTCCCCCGAAACCTGCCCCCCAAGCCTCTTCACCAAAGCCATCATCTCCGGAACCAACTTCTCCTGATCATGATTAAAACACGGATGAAGTATACCAACCCCAACATGCCCAAAAACCGGAATCTTCCTCGCCTCCAACCAAGTCATCAACTTCACAAACCTATCAATCATAATCTTCGGATCCTCAATCCTGGTATACCCCTCGCCCGCAACAAACGGATAAACCCTATCCCGCAACTTAATCAAATCCTCATACTCCTTCCCTGTCAAAGCACCAGCACCATCGGGGCCAGCAGGGTCATCCCTTGGGGACTCATACTCAACAATCAAATGATAACCCTCGCCAAGCTCCAACTCCTTACTAATCCCTTTATCAAAAAACTCAATCATCGAAACAGCAGAATTCCTTTTCAACTCCCGAACAACAGAAACAACATCCTCTAAACTCTCAACCTTAACCAAAGTCGCACTCCTATCTTTCCTCGGTGCCAACTTCAAACAAGCCCGAACAATAACCCCAGTAATTCCCTCCATCCCAGAATAATCACTCAACTCAGTAATCCCTTTCTTATGAACCTCCCCATAGCCATCAACAATCTCAACCCACTTCACCCAATTCGAAGTCTTCCCATATTTTATCGCACGGCTCCCAACAGCGTCGGTAGCAATCATCCCACCAATCGTAGCAACCGCATGACTCGAAGGATTCACAGGAAACTCCAAACCAAATCTCGCAAGATATCCCTGCAGCTCATCCAAAATTACACCAGCCTCAACCTCAACAGTATTTCGCTCCTTATCAAAACCATGAATCCCATCCATTTTCGACATATCCAAAACAACATCCATCCCATTCTGCGGAACCGCACCCCCAGCTAAACCAGTCCCCGCTCCACGCACAACAACCCTAGCAGAATTAGCAACAGCCCCACGAACCTCCGCAACATTCCTCGGATGTACAACCTCTTTCGCATTCCCTTTCAATCGCGACGCATCACTCTCATAAATTTTTATTAAATTTTTATTCAACTTCATCTCATCCCCCTCAACTTCCGCACAACAAAATCACTAAACTCAACAGACCTCTCAGTCGCAGATTTAATATTAGCATAACACAAACCACAAGGACTAATCACCTTGCCAACATGCTCTGGAATAAAACTAGATTTCTTTTTCGCAACCGCCTTAGCAATCTCAGGAAAATTCGCGCGCACTCCGCCGCCGCCGCCACAACAAATCGCATTCTCACGATTATATTTCGACTCAAAAATCTTCCCACCCAAAATCTCAATCACTTCCCTAGGCTCTTCAAAAATCCCGCTATACCGACCAAGATGACACGGATCATGATAAGCAACCAACTCCCTATCCTCATCGCTCCCCTTAAATCTAATACGCTTCCTCTTCAAAGCATTCAAAATCACACCAGTCGCATGTTCAACAGTTATATCCCAATCCCTAACCAAACTCGGATAAACCTCACCAAACATATGATAACACGACGGGCAATTCGTAACAATCCTCTTGATCCCATACTTCCTAAAAACATCAAAATTCTTCGCCGCCAACTTCCTCGCATCCTTCTTGTACCCACCATTCAAAATAGGCAAACCGCAACAAACCTCATCATCCCTCAATAAAACAAAATCAATTCCCAATCGATTAAAAATTTCCTTATAATTCTCAAACTGCTCCTTCAAAACCCCCTTCGTCAAGCATCCCGGATAATACAAAGTCTTTCCCTTACCAAATCCAAAAATTCCCATATTATAACGCCTCAACCACACTACTTAAAATTTATTATACTAACACGAAACCCCAAGCTCCCTCAATTCCCTAATCATCTGCTCACTATCCTCAAACAAAATGCCCTCAATCCCAAACTCCTCAACAGCATTCAAATTCTCTTTCCTATCGTCAATAAAAACACATTCATCTGGTTTCACTCCATTCTCTTTCAATTTTTCCAAAAAAATCTTATAAATCATTTTCTCTGGCTTACTCACTCCAACCTCATGCGAAATAATCTTAAAATCAAACAGCCCATAACAATTCTTCCTAACCCCAACCCTATCATTCAAAACCGTGCTATTCGTCAAAGCCCCAAGCAAAACCTTCCCTTTCAAATTCTCCAAAGTCTCTCGTACAACCTCATCAACCCTCGACGTCCCACCACGAATCTCCAACCAACCATCGATCATATCCTCAGCACTAACGTTCTTAATATCCAACTCAGAAATCAATCCAGCAAAAAAATCCTTCGCATCCAACTTTCCACAATAAGACTTACTCAAATTCTTTTTCGCATACTTCCAAAAATCCTCAGCATCAAAACCATATTTCTTCGCCAAAAAATCCCGCGCCCTATCCCCATTTTCATAAATCAAAACATTCCCAATATCAACAACAACAGCCCTTATCATACAACATCAAACAATTCTAACTACTTAAAATTTATCATCCTAAAATAAAAGTATATACAACCCAAGCAAAACCAAAACAACACCCGCTCCAAGCTTCATCCACTTCCTCTCACCCTGAGTCCATTTCTGCAAAACCCTAGGAGACATACCGCGATAAATCAAAAACGTCAAAATCACCAAAGGCAAAACAAAAATCAAATTATAAATCAATAAATATGAAACTGCAAAAGTCTTGTTAATCGACATCATCGTCAAAATTCCCAAATAAATTCCACCAGTACACGGCAACTCAAACAAAGAAACAACAATTCCCAAAAGAACCATCGCAGGCAAAGTTCCCTTCCGAATAATTTTCTCCATCAACGGCTTAGCCTTAGATGAAATTTGCAAAGTCGGACCAATCTTAGGAAAAAACACATCCTTAAACTGCCACAAACCAAGCACCAAAACCAAAACACCAGAAAACATATAGATATAATAAGTCACAGAAGTAAATTGCTGAATCGCAGAAAAAATACCAAACCCAGCAAAGAAATAAACAACAAAAACAACAAAAGTGTAAAGAAGACCAGCACGCAAAGCCCTCTTGGCAGAACCCATATTCAACAAACTCAACATCAAAAAAATCAAAACACCAAAAGCACAAGGATTAATAGAATCAATAAGCGCAGCAACAATCAAAGACCACAATGTAATTTTATGTGCATTCGGATCAATCGGAGAAACGTTTCCGTCCCCACCATTCTGCTCACAGGTCACAATTTTTTCTTCAAGACTATCAATCATAGAACCACCCATAATATAGGTAGAATCATTTTCACACTCAATCGCAACAAAAGGAACGCCCCAATCATACTGAGAAATACCAAAACCACTAACAGTTTCAATATACTTTTCCCTACCCGAATCATCATGATAAACCTCAAACTTCTCGACGCTAACGCCTTCCAAACCATCAACCCTATCGATCAACCCAGATTCCGCAACAGCCGCACAAACATGACAACCCTCACCATAAAAATAATTAACGCTAACATCTCCCGCCGAAGCAAAACTAACCAAAGTCAAAACAACAAGCAACCCAACAAGCAACAAATTAAACTTCTTCATAAAAACCACTATAAAACCAACTTTAAAAACATTAAGATGAAACTAGTTTCCTTCTATCCGAATAGCCATTCCACCCACAATAGCATCAGAAATTTTCTTCCTGCCATTCTTCAAAACCCTAGACAAAGTAGACTGAGAAATTTTCATTTTAGCTCCAGCTTCTTCCTGTGAAATACCCAAAGAATCAACTAAGCGAATCGCCTCAAATTCAGACATATCTAAAACCGATTCTTTCAAATCGATCATTCTAATTCCCGCAGGTTTAAAATAAGAAGAATTAGGTTTTCCCCTAACTCTTCTTCGGACACAAGGCCTAACCATTTTAGCCCCTGGCTCTTCGGCCTTGCCCGCAACCACACCTCGGTCTTCGTTCTCGCCCAACAACAGGTTCTGCCCCTTCGCAGCTTCCCATTTGCCTTCCAGTTTTTGGACCCTTTCCTTCTGGTCCAGTTCCGTCTTTGTTCGCCATCTTATTTTTCTCCATATTTAGTTATGCATATATATTCATAACACTATTTAAAACTTCCTACTTAAATTTAAACACTACTTAATATTACTTCCACGGCGAATGCCCAAACTGAATCACCAAATCGGCATCACTATCGGGCAAATCACAAGCACCAAAACAAGCACCTAGCCAAATACTAACTTTCGCAGAAGTCTTCTCTTCCAAATAATCACTAATCGCCAAAACATACGGCTTCAACCCATCCGGCAACTGCAACAAAACACTCTCAGCCTTTTCTTTCTCAATCTCCTTAACAATCCGATCCAGCTCCAGCTCATAATCCTTCTCCAAATCATCAATACTATATCTCATAAAAACCAAAAATTATCAACCTTTAAAAACCTATTACCCAAAAATCACAAACTCTAAATTCGCCCCAAACTACAAGCCGAAGAAATTTCTTCTCGCAAAGCATGCTGCTGCTCTGTCGTTCCCGAAAACAACCTTACCATACCAAATCCTTCCATATTCGCAGTCGTTTCAGCAGTTCCAATCTGAGCAACACCATTTCTCATAAGATAACAGTCACCCCTAAAATTATAATGCGTCGGGCCTGTCCCGAGTGGCTTATCCTTTCTATCAACCACCTGCCCGATATGCCGCTCACAGGGAGCTCCAGCCTGAACCTCCAGCCCCTCCTTAATTGAATCATAATCATTCTGCGACATAGGCATTGCAACCGAAACCAAGTTAGGATCCGCTCCAACAATATAATGATCACAAATAACCATGCCCCCAAGAGCTACACCTAATCCCGTTTCTACACTAGTCTCTCTGTCAGATCCGTTTGGCATAAGAACAACTCAACATCAACCTTTAAAAATAAATCTATACTCCATAATACATGACAAACATACGACAACCAATCGTCACAGTAGCAGGACACGTCGATCACGGAAAAACAAGCATCCTCGACAAAATTAGAGGAACCTCTATACAAGAAGGGGAAGCGGGCGGAATCACACAAAAAATCTCGTTCACAACATTACCTCAAAAAAACATCGAACAAAGAGCTGGAACAACTCTAGAGAAATTCAAAATCCCAGTAGAAATCCCAGGACTACTTTTCATCGACACGCCTGGCCACGCAGCATTTACAAACCTAAGAAAACGAGGCGGCTCCCTAGCTGACATCGCAGTCCTAGTAATCGACATCAACGACGGAATAAAACCGCAAACAGCCGAAGTCTTATCAATCCTAAAAGCAAACAAAACTCCCTTCATAATCGCCCTAAACAAACTAGACAACATATCAGGCTGGAAGTCATCAGAATCTTTACTCTCACTAGAATCAATCGAAAACCAAGCAACAAACGTAAAACAAAACTTCGACGAAAAATTCTACACAATAATCGGAGCGCTACATTCTCACGGAATCACAGCAGAAATGTACTCAAAAATCGACGACTTCACTCAAAACGTAGCAATCGTCCCATGCTCAGCACAAACAGGCGAAGGAATCTCAGAAATCCTCGCAATGCTAACAGCCCTATCGCAAAAATTCCTAAAAGACAGAATCGAAGTTCGAGAACAGGGAAAAGGAGTAGTCTTAGAAGTCAAAAAAGACAAGGCAATGAACTTCCTAGAATGCATACTATACGACGGGAAACTATCAAGCACAGATGAAATCGCAATCGCATCAATAGAAGAAGGCGCAATCCAAACAAAAATACGAAACATCCAAGAAGCACAGCCATTGAACAAAGGATACAAAACAGAAACAAAAGTCGAAGCAGCGACGGGACTCAAAGTACAAATAACATCCAAAGAAGAAATCTTACCCGGCATGCCTTTTCAAGTAATCACCAAAGAAAACACATTCGAAAAAATATCCGAAGAATTCACAGAAGAAATGGAAGAAGAAATCCAAACTGACGGACACGGGATAGTTGTAAAAGCAGACTCACTAGGATCCCTAGAAGCGCTACTTGTTTTACTAAGACAAAACCAAATCCCAGTAATGAAAGCAGGAATCGGACCAATAACGAAAAAAGATATCTACATGACAAACACACTACCAGAAGAAGATAAAGTTCTACTCGGCTTCAACGTAAATCTTGCCGAAGAACTAGAAGAACTAGAAGAACTAAAAAATATCAAAGTCCTAACAGATCCAGTAGTCTACAAATTAATCGAAAACCTCGAAAAATGGAAAGCCGAAAAAATTCAAGAAATCGAAAGAAAGAAATTAGAAGAACTCCCAAGGATCTGTAAACTAACAACTCTAGATTTCGTTTTCAGAAATTCATCCCCTGCAGTTTTTGGCGTAATTGTAAACGGCGGCCTACTAAAAAATAGAGAACGATTCATAAATAAAGATGACACAAAAATCGGACAGATAAAAGAAATACAACACGAAAGAAACAATGTTCAAGAAGGAAAAAAAGGACAAGAATTAGCAATCTCAATGCCAGGAGTAAATTTCGAAAGACAACTAACTGTAGGCGAACCACTTTACACAAACCTATCAGAAACAGAATTCAGAAAATTCAAAGAACACAAAAATTTACTTTCAAGTGAGGAAAAATCTATTTTGCAAGAAATCGCACAAATCAAGAGACGAGAAAATCCAACTTGGGGAATTTAAATGAAAACCAAATTCGAATCATTCTGTAGTCCAGATGTGTGCAAAGGCTGCAAGTTCTGCGTAAAGGGTGAAAAACTAGTCCTATTCATAGGCGGCAAATGCTCAAGAAACTGCTGGTACTGCTCACTATCTAAAAACAGAAAAAACTCCCCAAAAGCATACGCAAACGAAAGACCAATAAAAAATTCTAAAGAAATGATTAAAGAAGCAATAGAATCCAACGCAAAAGGCGCCGGAATAACTGGCGGCGACCCTCTAGTATACTTCAAAAAAACAATGAAATACGCAAAGGCTCTAAAGAAAAAGTTCGGAAAGAAATTCCACATCCACATCTACCTCCCACTGAATCTAGTCACAGAGAAAAAACTTCTAAAATTAAACAAATACATAGACGAAATAAGATTCCACCCATCATTCCTAATCGACAACTCAAAACACGAAGAAGAATTAAATAAAATAAAATTAGCATCAAAAATATTCGGAAAAACAAACACAGGAATAGAAGTCCCAATGATTCCAGACAAGAAAAAGGAAATCTACAACACTATTAAAGAACTAAAAAACTACATCAGTTTCGCAAACCTAAATGAATTCGAACTCTCAGAAACAAATTTCGACATCATGACAAAAAAGCACACATTCAACGAAGACACATATACAATAAGAAATTCGATAACAGCCGGAAAATCAATAATCCAAAAAGCAACAAAAGAAAAATTAAAAGTCAAGGTCCATCTCTGCACGGCCAGAACAAAAGACTGCTACCAATACATTAACCGATTGCTAAAACACAACATCCTACCGTTAGGAAACCAAACAGATGAAGGAACCGTAGTATACTTCGCCCACTACTATGAAAAACTAACAACAGCAAAGAAACAAATCAAAAAACTAACTAAAAAATTTCACATCGACAAACAAAACAAAAGAATAATCCTAGATATGAACGAAGTAATTAATCTCTATGATAAAATAAAGGTGGCCAGAGTAGAAGAGCACCCAACATTCGGACAAGACCGCCTAGAATTCTCAATCATCGGGGAACAATAATCAATATAAACCCTCTTCAACATTCTACAAAATGGAAAGATTGGTGATAGATACAGAAACGACAGGACTTTCGCCAAGATTCAACAGCCTTCTAACAGTCGGAATGTTACACATAGATGTCGAAAAAGACTTCCTAAAAATTCTAGACTCAAGCCATATTTTCATAAGACATCTCAGCGGTTCAGTAAACCCTCAAGCCCTCAAAGTAAACAAAATAAATATAGAAGAACACAACAAAACTGCAATAACTCCAAACTCAGCATGTAAACAAATAAACCAATTCATAGATAAAAATTCTCTTCACAAAACCCTCCTTGTCGGGCACAACCTCCACTTCGATAGAGGATTCCTCTCAGCTCTCTATGTCAAAGAAGACCAAGACCCAATATTCCATCACGAACACGAAGACACAATGTACATCTGGAGAAACCTACAAAAAAAAGGAATAGTTCCCTATGGAAGAAGTAACCTCCAAACTCTTTCAGAACATTTCAACCTAGACTACAGCAAAGCTCACGACGCACTAGCCGACTGCCACATCACAGCAAAAGTCTATCACAAGATGCTAAACCTCTAGCAATAAACTTAAAAACCCAAAAACACAACAAATATCATCTAAGCTGAGGACGAAAAACTCCTCGGAAAGATTACAAACAAATGGTATTCAAAATAAACGTATCCCACAAAGGAAAGACATTCAAAGTCGAGACTGAAAGCGAAGCACTAGCTGGCTACTCAATCGGCGACAAGATCGATGGCAAAGAATTCTCAGAAGATCTAACAGGCTACGAAATCGAAATCACAGGAACATCCGACAAATCAGGCTTCATGGGAATGCCAAACATCGACGGACCAAACCTACACAAAGTTTTACTAAGCTACGGAAAAGGTATGCACAAAAAACCGAAAGGCGAAAAGAAAACCAACAAAAGACCAAAAGGTTTGAGATTAAGAAAAACAGTTCGAGGAAAAGAAATTTCTCTATTCACAGTTCAGATTAACTCAAAAGTTGCCAAAGAAGGCTCAAAGAAATTCGACGACCTATTCGAAGCTCCAGCAGAAGAGACACCAGCAGAAGCTCCAGCAGAAGAAAAGAAAGAATAATTCTCACAAAACTCTTATAAACTACCATCCCCTAAATCCATAAGGTGATACATGGTAGACTTAGCAGGAATATTTGCAGCGGGATCGGGAACAACCCCAATCTTACTTTTCTTCACAGCCGTAATCGTCGTCTACGCCGTCTTCGTATTTTACTTCTACAGATTCCTCGCAAAGAAAAACCTAATCGAACTCAACCTAAGCAAATACAACCAATACGAAAACCCAGCAACAGTAAAATTCCTAGCCACAATTTTCTACATCATCGAATACCTAGTAATCCTCCCAGTTCTAACATTCTTCTGGTTCGCCGTCCTAGCAATCCTAATTTTAGTCCTATCAAAGGGACTCGACGCATCAACAATTCTACTAATATCAGCAGCTCTAGTCGCAGCAGTCCGAATCACATCATACGTCAGCGAAGACCTATCAAGAGACCTGGCAAAAATGCTCCCATTCACACTCCTAGCAATCGCAATCACAACAGCAGGCTTCTTCGACATCAGCGCGCTATTCTTAAGAATCAAAGAAGTGCCGTCACTATTCTCACACGTCCCATATTACCTGCTATTCATCGTAGCCATTGAACTAATCATGAGAATCGGCGACTTCGCCCAATCGGCAATCAGCTCGGCAGGCGCAACCGACGGAGAAATATTAGAGGCCCCAAGCCCAACCGAATAACCTAAAAACCCACTTTCTTAATTATTAACATGGAAAAAGATACGACAAAGTCGACTACCTCAAGGGAGGCTACCTGCAGGGAACTGTTAGTTCCGTCGGAAGACATATCAAAATTAGACACAATAAACGTAGGAATAGTCGGGCACATAGACCACGGAAAAACAACACTCCTACAAAGACTATCAGGCAAATGGGCAGACACACACTCTGAAGAACTCAAAAGAGGAATCACAATCAAGCTCGGATACGCAGACGCAATCGTAAAAGATGATGGCGGAAAATTATCCGTAGAAAAAGACGCGAAAGGAAAACCAAAAAGATACATCACATTCGTCGACGCTCCAGGCCACGAAATGCTAATGGCAACAATGCTTTCGGGAGCAGCAATCATGGACGCGGCAATTCTAGTTGTCGGAGCAAATGAAGGAATCAAACCGCAAACACAAGAACATCTTGTGGCGCTTAAAGCAAAAAAAATCAAAAACATAATCATCGTCCAAAACAAAATCGATCTAGTCTCAAAAGAACGAGCAGTTGAAAATTTCAAAGCAATCAAAGAATTCGTAAAAGGAACCGTAGCTGAAAACGCACCAATCATTCCAGTCTCAGCACTACAGGGAGTAAACATCGACAAAGTCCTAGAAGTTTTATGCAACATCGAAACATCGAAACCAGCCAAAGATGAAAAACCATTATTCCTAGTAGCACGAAGTTTCGACATCAACAAGCCAGGAACAAAACTAGAAAATCTACACGGCGGAGTATTGGGCGGAGCTTTGAAAAAAGGGACATTGAAAATCGGAGACACAATCGAAATCAAACCAGGCTACTCCTACAAAAAACAAAACACATATCATTACAAAACCGTAAAATCAAAAATCGTATCTATGCAAAAAGGTGAATACCCAATCACCGAAGCAATGCCAGGCGGATCTCTAGCAATCGAAACAGAACTCGACCCATCACTAACAAAAGCGGATTCTCTATCCGGCGGAGTAGCTTCAACCGAAGGAACACTTCCAGAAATTCAAGAGCAAATCACAATAAAATACACTTTGTTTGACGAAGTATTCGGAACAGGAAAACATGAACCAGTCCAACCATTAAAACCAAACGAAATGCTAATGCTAAGTCTAAACACTTCTATCACCGTCGGTCAAGTTACAAAAACAGGAAAAGATCAAGTTGACTTATCTCTAAAAATCCCAGTCGTCCCACTTAAAGGCGAATCAATCGGAATCGCAAGAAACCTAAACAGCCACTGGCGACTAATCGGATTCGCAGAAATTATTTAAAGCCAATTCACCATTCTCTCTCATGAAAAAAGAAGTGACTCCAGCAAAACCAACTCCACAAAAAATAAATTATGAATACGCCGGCGGCAAAGAAACAGCAGGTGGAAATCTCGGCAAAGTAATACCAAAACAATTCATCCCAACAAAAAAAACCGGATCAATATTCGGGCTAATAATTCTCGCAGTCATGATCCTCGCAGTATTCCAATTCCCATTCGGTTCACTAATGTCGGGGAATACAGATATCGTAGTAAAAATCGGCTACCCTTGGACATTCATTGAGTTCGCGCTAACAGGAGACAGCACAGCAAAACCAATCGGCCTAATTCTCGATCTACTCCTATACCTAATCCTAGCCTACGCAATCGACGTCATAATGAACCTAGTCATGAAAAATCCTTTAGCAAAAACCAAAGAACAACTAAAACAAAAACCAGCAGTATTCCAAGACAGAAAACCAACAATCACAGAAAAAATCACAGAAAAAATAATCAAAAAATAATCAACCTACCCTTCTGGAACTAGAGGCTGGAGCAAGATCAAACCCAGCCGCATACCACTTTATCTTACGCGTCAACTCAGCAACCTCATCATGAATATCCTTCCTAGTCAACGGAGTAAACTCAGCAGCAAGTTCTTCAACGGTTTCACACCAATTATCCGAATTATCACAATCTCCAAGATTATCTCCAACTGCATCATACTGCCATGAAATATAACCCTCCCGAATGGCAGTAATCCTAAGATTAAAAGGCGCCACTTGCGTAGCCCCATCTACATACCTCCTACCAACTCTAAGCGGATTACCCATAGAATCAAGCGGCGCTATATTTCTCCTTGGCATCCTTTTTCGTTCCAACCCAACTTTATAAGAATTAGTATACTAAACAACAACCTCGAAATCACAAACTAAAGCAAGCATCAGTCTCTTCATTATAAGCCTCTATCACATTTTGTGCCTCTTGCTCATTCACAGCATGATTCAATCCAGTTATCGCCCTCGAAATAACCAACGAATAAGCCTCATACGCAGCCATATCAAACGCATCCATAGTAAATGGATTATCGTCACCCATCCTCTGTTCAGCCAAACCATGTGCCTCACCAAGAAGATGAAGAACCTGTTGACAAGATGTAGAAAAACCGCCCAAAGTCTCAACCAACTTACTCTTTCTATCCGCCCACTCCCGCCCATCTTCTCCAGTCATCCCATTTAACCACAACCCAACTTTATAAGAATTAGTATACTAAACCACAACCTCTAAACTCCGCCCAACTTTCCTTCTAAAAATCTTACCCTTCATTTCCAACTTATCCAAAACCCGATGAAACCCCTTCCCACTATACCCACTCTTCTTAACCAAATCAGTCCACATCATCTTCCCACCAGCATCCTTAACAATCCTAACAATCTTCTCCTCGTCTTTAGATAAAACATCCTTCAAACAAACATTCCTCTTCTTAGCACCCCACCGAAAAACAACACCCTTCTTAATCAAACTCTTAATAATCTTAGAAGCACCCCGAACCCTCAAAGCCAAATTCCGATCCAACATCTCACCTCCACTCTTCCGCAAAATCTTAACCATCCTATCCTCAGACTTATCCAACTTAGCAACAGCCGACGGGCCGGAGGCCCCCTGTATCCGAGAACGAAGTTCTCTAAATCTCCCCTCTCCAGTTAAAACCAAATAATTCTTCTTCCCCTCAACACGAACCCAAAGCACCCCCTTCTCCTCCAACTTCCTAACCATCCTCCATCCAAAACTCTCTCTATCATATCCCAAAGCTCGCCCCGCCTCCAACTGCCCCATCATCCCCCCATTCTTCTTAAGCAACTTCACAACCCTCTTCTCACTCTTCACAACAGCTCCCTTCAGGCATATCAAAGATTTAGCTCTCCAACCCCACCGAACAACACGCCCCTTCTCCTCCAACCTCTTAGCAACACTCTCCAACCAAGCCCTAGAAACCCCCATCTTCCTCTTCAAAAACCGCGGATCCCCCTCGCCATCTTGCTTCTTCAAAAATTTGATCAATCTCTTCTCCTCTTTATCTAAACTTTTCTTATAATAAAAATAAGCGAAAATGCCTATCGCCACCACAGCCAAAACTATCAGAATGTAAATCACCCAACTCATAAAAATATAACTAAAAAGAACTATAAAAATCTATACACCCTGCTCTTCTTCAAACTCCTCATAACTACCAGAGGGCATAAAATCAATAGAATATGTTTTCGCATCTATCTTCTCTATAATCACCGAATCAAGCCCAATTTCTTGCAACTTCTCATAAGTCAAAAGCTCACCTTCCTTAATTTGCAAAACCTCTCTCAGTAACCACTCCCCCAAGTCTGCATTATGTTTACTCATAAAAGCCTTTGAGCCATCCTGACAAACCTTTACAGAAAAACGATTTCCATTAGGCAAAATCAGATTGCATTCTTTATCCCTACCCAAAAAGAACCCAGGAAACCTCTTATGTATTTTCTTAGAAATTGGTATATAAATTTCATTATAATCCCTTTTCCTTCCGCCAGCATTCCACTGATTCAATCCACTCTTTTCGAAGACAACCTTCTCCCCATCTTTATGTGAATATAATGGCAAAATAACATATGGCTTAGTTTTTTCATCACTATAATAAGTTTTCTTAATATCTGAAAACTTTTGTTCTAATACCTCAAAAGGATCGTCTAATATTTTCACCGAAGTCTCAAACAATATACCCTGTGTTATAAATCTTTTATACAAAGTACTTTTAGTCAAATTAAAGGAATATTCGTTTTTATCATCTTTGAAAGCTATAGTATTTTTTGACACCACAACATCTTTTATCTTATCCAAATTCACAATATCCATAGGACATTCATATGCACTTATCTTTCCATCGTCCCTAACAATACAATGATATATCATATTTCCCAATCCATGAATTCTTTTCGTGGCCTCTATTCTTTCATTGCGCAATTTGGAAACTCTTTTAATTACATCATTAGCTTTCAGTTCACGAAAAGATAAATTATCTTTATTGAATTCCGCTACCTTCTGAAAAGATTTACCATTTCCATTAATAAAAGTTTTTATGCCTATCCCAATATTTCCTATCGAAGCATCAGCAGAAACGTCCGAACGAGAAAGATTCTTGGCAGAGAATGACTTACAAAACAAATTCTCACTAACTCTATAATTTAAATAAGGAACATTACTCTCAGAGAAAAGCCTAGTTAACGATCCCAATAACCCCAACATACTTTCATAATAAATAGTTGCTTCAGATTTTTCTTTTACCATATCACATCACCCTAGCAATTTCCTTTGCCACGCGTTCCACAACAGAAACATTAACACTATTCCCTGCTTGTTTATATAATTTAGAATCCGCAATCTCTGGAAGTTTCCAATTTTTTGGAAAACCTTGAAGCCTAAAGCACTCTAATGGTGTAAATTTTCTTATCCCTTTATCGTCTAATATAATTGGAACATTGTGCCCACCTGTGCCCATATTAGCAGTCAATGTTGGACAAACACCTTTTTTATTTGCTCTAACATATTTCCGCCTCCACTGATAGACAGTAGCTTTAGAATTAACATCATCTTTTAATCTATGATACAAAGGCTTATTCTCATAATAATATTTAGCATCCACATCTGATTCTAAAAGATCGCGAAAATTCTTTTTCAGAGTTTTCTCCCCAGGAAAAGAAAAGTTCTCTGCTTTGTCCTTATCTCGAAATCCAACAATAAATATTCTTTCTCTATTTTGGGGCAAATTACCGTGAACCATTCCATTAAGAACTTCAGATTTTATTGTATACCCCTCATTCTCAAGAGTTTTTTTTATTACCTTAAATGTATTCCCTCCATCATGATTCTTTAAATTTTTTACATTCTCTAAAAATATCGCACTCGGTTTCTTCTTTCTAATAATCTTCATGATTCTAAAAAAAAGATTCCCTCGCCCTTTATCGTCATCAAACCCCTGTCTATGTCCAGCTATCGAAAAAGGTTGACACGGAAATCCTCCAAGAAGAATATCAAAATCTGGAATCTCTTTAATGGGATATTCCATTATATCTGCAATAGTCAACTTTGCACCATCATGATTTAAATCAAAAGTATCCTTACACGCAGGTTCGTAGTCATTTGAAAAAACAGTATTAAACCCAGCCCTCTCAAAGCCAAGCCTAATGCCACCAACACCAGCAAATAAATCAATTGTCTTCATCCCCTTCTTCACCATCTATCAATAAAAATACAAACCCCTTTTTAATATTTGCCCATCACTATTAAGTAATCATCCTCAACAACAACCCAAACAAAATCACTCCCCCTTCTTCTCAACCTTCTCTTCCTTCTCTTTCTTCCCCTCTTTCTCCGACTTCTTCGCCTCTTCCTTCTCCAACTTCTCCAACCTCTTCACTTCTTCCTTCTCTTCCTTAGCCTTAGCTTTAACGCAATCCGAACAATCCGCCCCATGACAAATAGTCTTCCCACAATCATCACACTTATTCAACTCATCACTAACTTCCTTAAACTCAATCTCAGCCCCCGGCCCATCTTTATTCGTCTGCGGAAAATTAATAATAATCCCCTTCTTCATCTTCAAGCTCTGCAAATACTTCTGCAACTGAACCTCTTCCTTCATCCCAGTCTCACTAGAAGTAGCCTTCAACTCCAAAATAATTTTCTCCTTCCCCTCAACATCCGTAATTATCAAATCAGGCTTAGACATCCCAACAGCAAAATTCTTATAGAAAACAGGAAGCACCCTCTGATTCTCATACGGAATCTTCTCAAGCCTAAAAGCAACCTCCATCGCCTTCTCATAAACAGCTTCCTCATACCCGCTCCCAAGAGCCGCAAAAACCTCCTCAGCCAACTTCTTTATTTTATCTATCATCCCCACTAATAACCATCAACCTTTATAATCTTTACTTAGAAATCTCACCCCAAACCAAACACCACCCAAACCCAACAACCACTATCAACAACTCAACCCCAGAAATATCCTACATAAGCACATCCTAACCACTAGTCGCATCCTTACCTATTAACTCAACAACAACAATTCTTAATAACCCAAATATCAACCTATTACAATGACAGAAACAGCAAGAGAACCAATATCCCCCACTCTCATGAAATTCGCAGAACTAGCTCAACGACTAAAAGAAGATGAACATCAACACCTAATAGCCTACGAAAACGGAATGGACGACTCCGCAAGAAGAGACGCCATCAGAGGATACGAACGCCTCGAAACATTCCACGACGAACTAGCCCCCGGAGACGTAGAAAAATACACCCCATTCCACGACGAACTTCGCCACCTATTCAAAACAAACATAGAATCCCACGGAAGAGCACCAGGAGTAACAGAAGAAGTCGCAGCAGGACAAACTAGGATAAACGCCAGATTTAATAGATACGCAGATGAGGCAAAAGCAGGAAACCACCTTACACCAATGGCCCAAGGTGACGTAGGCTTCTAATCCACAACTCTACTTAACCTCAACCCAAACCAAATTATGATCACTCACTCTAGCATCAATCTCCCTAACACCTGACGAAACAACCTCAACACCAGAAGAAATAATCCTATCATAAGCACAATCCGAAAAACCACTAGTAGTATCCTCATCATCCCCAATCACCCAATCCCAATCTTCAAAATCCACGGGCTCACCAGAGTCATGCCCTCCGGGGCCAGCAAAGGTGTAATAATCACAATCCGCATTCATATCCCCAATCACAACAGTCTTACCATCACCAACACCAACAATCTCCTCAAGAGATTCCATCTCTCGATAAACATCATCAGGATTCAAATGCACAACCCAATACCTAACACCATCAACATCAACACTAATAGGCTCACGTTCAAAATAATCTTCAACATCATCATACTCATTCAACACAAGATTATCCGAACGCTCCTTAACAAAAACCCCAACAGCCTCCTTCGAAACACTCCGCCCACTCCTATCAGACAAATAACAATCATACCCATCAAGAGCCTTACACAACTGATAAAAAGAACTCCCATCAACATCCCGAATCTCCAACAAAAAAAACAAATCATACTGATTAATCAAATCAACATAATAATCAACACCAACACTAGCAATCTTCGCATCCCCAAAAACCTCAGCATTAAAACTAGCAACCCTCAAGCTATCAACACTATCGACAGAATCACCCATAAAAAAATACCCAGCCCCACCCAAAATCAAAACAACAATCCCAACCAAAGCCCCCACCACTTTATTCATAACAAATAACACCACACATTCTATAAAAACCTATCCAACAAACGGGCAACAACCAACCACACGCCAAAAAAAGTTGAAATCTACTCCACAACCACTCAACAACAATAAACCTTCTTTATATTTTCATAAAATAGTTTGTTGTCTGAATCTTTTTTGAAAAACCCACTTTCTCATAAGCCTTTTCGGCAATTTCGTTATCCGTATTTACATGAACATATTTAATCCCCAATATTTTTAACTCACTAATTAATTTTTTATACAAAGCACTTCCAATACCTTGTTTCTGATATTTCGGACTAACACCGTTAGTAAGAATCTCAGCGGTTAGCGGTTTATCTTTGCTCAATCTGAATGACGCGAAGCCCAATATTTTATTATCCTTTTCTGCTACATATATTCTACAATCTCTTGACTTACAAAGATACTCTATTGTTTTCTCCTTCTTTTTCTGCCAATCTGGATAAAATGTTTTGAAAATAGAATTGCCTAAAATCTTTTTCTGAATTTTTTTATTGGCCGCAAAAGCCATCAACGCAATTTTCTTCACACTTTTTACATCTTTTTTGCCACACTTTCGTATATACATTCTTATTATATCCAAACAATTAATTTAAACTTTACTGTAGACACCCCACATTCATAGCAGGCAAATTCGCAGCGTAAAATAATTCGTGGCGTATAAACATACGCGAGAATTCTTTTACCAAGAAGTTGTCGCTAGGAATTTGAATCAACAAGTTTCTCTTCTTCTTCAGCGGAAGGTATTCTCGCTAAGTCAGAAACCCTATCCCCATCCTTCAAATTAATAACCCGAACACCCTGAGTCGCCCGCCCCATAATCCTAATATTCCTAACCGGAGCCCGAATCACAATACCCTTCTTCGTCGTTATAATAACATTATCATCATCCAAAACAGTCTGACTCGTAACAATCTGCCCAGTCTTATCAGTAACCTTCATATTAATCACACCCTTCCCAGCTCTCCCTGTCAAACGATAATCCTCAATCTCACTCCGCTTCCCATAACCCTTCTTCGAAATAGTCAAAACACTAAACCCAGAATCACCCTTAGGCAAAATCTCCAACGAAACAACAGAATCCCCATTCCCTAGCCTAATCCCACCAACTCCAGCAGCAGCCCGCCCCATCGCTCGAACATCCTCAGACTTAAACCTAATCGCCTGCCCCTTCGCAGTCACTAACAAAACTTCGGGCTCACCAGAGTCATGCCCGTCGAGGGCCTCGCCCTTTTTCAACTTCTTAACACCAATCAAAGTATCCTGAGTCTCCGCAACCTTAATCGCCTTAATCCCACCCTTCCGCGGATTTGCAAACGCGTTCAACTCAATCTTCTTAATCACACCCTTCGCCGTCGCCATCATCAAATAATCCTTAAACTCTTTCACAGCAATAACACTCGTAACCTTCTCACCCTTCAACTCCAACAAATTAATAATCGCCTTACCCTTACTCGACTTCGCCGACGCTGGCACCTCATGCGCCTTCAACCAATGCACATTCCCCTTATCCGTAAAGAACAACATATAATCATGAGTCGAACAAGTCAACAGCTCCTTAACGAAATCCTCGTCGGTAAGCTCCGATCCAATCACTCCCTTCCCTCCCCGCTTCTGCTCCTTATACGCCGCCAAATCAATCCGCTTAATATAACCCCTATCCGTAATCGTCACAACAACATCCTTCTTATCAACCAAATCCTGCTCGTCCAATTCCTTCACGCTCCCAACCAACCTCGTCTTCCGCTGGTCCCCATAGCTCTCCTTCAACTCAACCAACTGCTTCCGAATAATCCTCAAAATCAATTTCTCATCCCCAAGAATCTTCTGCAACTTCTCAATCAACTCCTTCAAACCCTTCTCCTCATTCTTCAACTTATCAAACTCCAGCGTCGTAATCTGATGCAACTTCATCTCCAAAATCGCCTCAGTCTGCTTATCGCTCAAACTATACTTCACCTTCAACTGCGAACCAGCGTCGGCCTTCGTCTTCGCCGCCCGAATCAATTTCACAACCTCATCAATATTAGACTGTGCAACCAAAAGCCCCTCGACGATATGCAACCTCTTCTCCGCCTTCGCCAAATCAAACTCCTTCGTCTTCCGAATCACAACCTGCCGATGCCCGACATAAACCTTAACATACTCCCTCAGCGTCAACAGCTTCGGAACCCGATTAACCAAAGCCAACATATTCGCATTAAAACTAATCCTCAACTGCGTATACTTATACAACCGATTCAAAGTAAACTTCGGCTCCGACCCCTTCCGCAACTCAATCACAATCCTAACCTTCCCCTTCGACGACTCATCCCGAATATCAGAAATGTCCGGCAACTTTTTATCCCGCACCAAAATCGCAATAGCCTCGACAAGATTAGCTTTGTTAACCTGATACGGAACCTCAGTAATAATAATCTTAGTCTTATCCTTAACCCGCTTCGGCTCCTCGACAACAGTCTTCCCATCCAAAACCAAACGCCCCTTACCCTCGGTATAAATCCTCCGAATCTCACCAGAAACAGTCCCCCCCGTCGGGAAATCCGGCGCCTTAATCGCAGCAATCAAATCCCTGTCCTCACAATTCGGATCATCCAAATAAGTCGTAATCGCATCACAAACATTCCCCAAATTATGCGGCGGAATATTCGTAGCCATCCCAACAGCAATACCACTCGCCCCATTCAAAAACAAATTCGGCAACTTCCCCGGCATAATAATCGGCTCATCCAAAGTGTTATCATAATTCTTCATCATCTCAACCGTATTCTTATCAACATCAACCAAAACCTCGTCGCTGATCTTCTCCATCTTAGCCTCAGTATACCTAGACGCAGCAGCACTATCCCCATCCATCGAACCAAAATTACCCTGCCCAATAACCAACGGATACCTCAAAGACCAATTCTGCGCCATCCTAACCATAGCATCATAGATTGATGCGTCCCCGTGCGGATGATATTTCCCCATAGTATCCCCAACAATACGCCCCGACTTCTTCGTCTGCTTATTCGAATGCAATCCCATCTCATTCATAGCCCACAAAATCCTACGATGAACAGGCTTCAACCCATCCTCAGCAGAAGGCAAAGCTCTAGCAACAATAACACTCATAGCATAATTCAAATAAGCATCACGCATCTCAGTCGAAATCTCAGCATCAATCAACTCCTTAGCCTGAACCGACGCCTTCAGCTCCTCACGCTTCTGCGCAAACTCAGCAGACTCCTTCTCAGCCGCATCCATCTCAACCTCCTTCACTTCATCAGTCTCAATAACTTCATCCTCATTCATTTTTTCTTCCTCCCAGATTTTTTCTTCTTAGCCTTACCCTTATCAGAAGCCGCCAACAATTTCTTACTCGTAACCAACAGAGGAAAACTCGGCATCTCCAACCCACACTTCCCACACTTCATCTTCGGAATAACCCCAAACAAATTCTTAACCCCGAAAACATACTTCACATCCCGCGACTTACACTCAGGACAAAACGAAACCTTAATCTGCTTATCGCACTTACAAGCTGAACCGTCACAAAATTCGCATTCTGCCATTACAAATCAACCTCCGCTTTCTCAGCATTCTCTTCGATAAAAGCCCTTCTAGGTGCCACAGCATCACCCATCAACAAACTAAAGGTCTCATCCGCATCAACACCGTCCTCAATCGAAACCTGCTTCAACCGCCTAGTCTTCGGATTCATAGTAGTACTCCACAACTGCTCATCATTCATTTCACCCAAACCCTTAAACCGACTAACCTCGCCCTTCCCCAAATCAGCCATCTTCTTCTTCAGCTCATCACTCGAATAAACATAATAATCCTTCATCCCTTTCTTAATCTTATAAAACGGCGGCACCGCAACAAAAATATGCCCAGCCTCGATCAACTGCGGAACATACCTAAAAAACAAAGTCAAAAGCAAAGCCTTAATATGCTGCCCGTCAACATCCGCGTCCGTCATAATTATAATCTTATTATACCTCAACTTCGCAATATCAAACGACTCACCAACACCTGTCCCAATCGCAGTAATCAAATTCGCAATCTGCTCCGACCCCAAAGCCCTAGCCATATTCGATTTCTCAACATTCAAAACCTTACCACGCAAAGGCAAAATCGCCTGAGTCTCTCGATCTCGTCCACCCTTCGCAGTACCACCAGCCGAATCTCCCTCAACAACATAAAGCTCAGTCAACTCCCGCTTCCGACTCGAACAATCCGCCAACTTACCCGGCAAACCAGAACCAACGCCCAAAGCATTTTTCCTCCGAACCAAATCCTTAGCTTTCTTCGCAGCTTCCCTAGCTTTCAAGGCAGCCGAAGCCTTAGTCAAAATCGCTTTAGCAACAACCGGATTCTCCTCAAGAAAATCATTCAAAGCAGCGGTCGCCATCGAATCAACAACACCCTTGATCTCACCATTTCCAAGCTTAGTTTTAGTCTGCCCCTCAAATTGCGGCTCACTCATCTTCAAAGAAATCACAGCAGTAATCCCCTCACGAACATCATCACCAGTCAACTTCTGCCCCTTCTTGAAAACGCCACGCTTCGTCCCATAATCATTAATCACCCTCGTCAAAGCCGACTTCAAACCAGCAACATGCGTCCCACCCTCAATTGTGTTAATCGTATTCACAAACCCCTGAATATTCTCATTAAAAGAATCCGAATACTGAATCGCAACCTCAGCAACAGTGCTCCCCTCCGACTTCTTAAAATAAATCGGTTTCGCATGAATCGGCTTCCGCGTCTTGTTCAACCACTTCACAAACTCAATCAAACCACCCTCATAATGAAAACTATCTTCCTTAACCTTCTCACTCCTCAAATCTTTCAAAACAATTTTCAAACCGGCATTCAAAAAACAAGTCTCCCTAAATCTCGTAGCCAAAGTTTTATAATCAAAATCAATAGTTTTGAAAATCGTATCGTCTGCCATAAACGTAACCTTCGTACCATGCGCCTTCGTACCAGCATCCCCAAGAATTTTCATGTCAGCTTTCGGTATACCAATCGCATACTCCTGCGAATAAACCTTACCGCCCTTAGTAACATCAACTCTCATGTCCTTAGACAAAGCCGCAACAACAGAAATCCCAACACCATGCAATCCCCCAGAAACAGCATAAGCCTTATTGTCAAATTTCCCACCAGCATGCAACTTAGTAACAATAATTTCCATAGCCGGCCTCTTGTAAACCGGATGCGGATCAACTGGCATTCCCCGACCATCGTCCTCAATCGTCACAGAACCATCTTTATTCAAAGTCACATTAATCACAGATCCAACTCCTGCCATGTGCTCATCAACAGAATTATCCAAAACCTCCCAAACCATATGATGCAAACCATACTTATCAGTAGAACCAATATACATCCCGGGTCTTTTCCGAACTGCCTCAAGTCCTTCCAAAACCGTAATATCCTTCGCGGAATAGTTTGTTTCAGCCATAATAAATCCCCCTCATACCACAAAAAAACAAACTTACTTTATAAACATTTAGGTAGCAAAATCACAAATCACCGTCGCTGTCACAAAAATAGCACAAAACTCATCTTAAAAAACCCAATCTTAAAAATTACTTCTTCTTCGCTTTAGCCGCAGCATATTTCGCCCTCTCAGCCTTAACAACATCAGACTTCTTAATCCACTTAACCTTCTTAGACAGCCTTCCAATCTCAGAATTTTTCCTACACTTCGAAGAACAATAATACCTAACATCCCCAGATTTCAAAACAACAGTAGTCCCCTTAGGAAATTCATATCCCTTTTTACAAAAAGTACAAACCGGCATTTTAATTTCTCCCCCCTTTAACAGGAAAATAAAACGAACCCATGTGCCCCTTACTAGCCTTAAGTGCCTCAGCCGCAGTAATATAATCAGACTCTTTTTGAGTAACATGCCTAGAACAACCCGTTCTAACAGCTACTCTCTCAAAATTAATATCTCCAGGAACCCAATCCATCTTAACTCCTTCCACCGCCAAATTTACTCTTACCCATTCGTCTAGCCTCAATCTCAGTTTCTCGAAGCATCAAAATATCTCTCTTCTTAATGGGTCCTCTAACATTTCGCCTCATAGATTTCCCTCGATTCTTACCTTGCAAAATCTTAGCCTTAACCTGTGTAATCTCACCACGAGTTCCACCCCTTCCCAGAATAGCTTCAACGATCGCAGGAACAGCACCTTCTTCAGTCAATTTCTCAGAACCTCTAGAACCGCCTTTCGTCTTCTCTTGCTTTTTTACTTCTTGCTTTGCCATGATTATATTAAGTTTTCAAGTATCTCTACTTAAGTTTAGCTTCGCCCTCAGCAACAACAGCAACCGCTGCAGTTGGCCGATTAATCCCGACAGAAATTCCTAACTTCTCTCGCGAATCAACTTCAGCAAAGTCAATACCTTTCTCTTTACAAAGAATAGGTAAGTGCTGCGTTAATTCCTTAGGATCAACATCAGTCGCAACAACAACTAACTTAGCAACGCCACGCTCAACAGCCTTCGTAACCTCGTTAACGCCCTTGTCGACCTTACCAGTCTTAGCCGCTTTCTCAACAACATCATATATTTTTATTTCTGCCATATTTTGTAACCAATCGAGAATAAATCCTCACGCCGAAACGCTCATTGGTATAATTAAACTAAAAAATCACTTTATAAAACTATCGCCACGAAACCTCAACATCATCAGTCCTCTCCCTAGGCACAATATCAATCTTATCCAAATCCTTCTCGCCAAGCCCCGCCTTAAACATCTTCAAACCCAAATACCCAATCATCCCAGCATTATCAACCAACAAAGAAAAATCAGGAACAAACAATTTACAGCCCCTCTCCTCACACATTATCCGACACATCTCCTGCAACCTCGAATTACAAGCAACCCCTCCACCAAGAAGCAACTCTTTCTTTCCAGTATGCGCCAAAGCCCTCTCAGCCGCCTCAACCAACATCCCAAAAACATGCTCCTGCATCGAATACGACAACTCCTCAATACTATACTCGCCCTTATCCAAAAAATTCTTCAACTTAGTCTGCAACCCAGAAAACGCAACATCCATTCCCTTAATCGAATACGGCAACTCAATAAGTTCTTCCTTGTTCTTACAAGCCTCCGCCAACTTCTGAATTTTCGGCCCGCCAGGAAAACCAAGCCCAGCAAATCTAGCAAACGTATCAATAAAATTCCCAACACCCAAATCCAAAGTCTCTCCAAAAACCCGATACTTCCCAGCCTCATAAGCAATCACCTGAGTATTCGCACCCGAAGCATAAAGCATCACAGGATCCTTCGCGCCAACAGAACTTCCAATCTCCAAATGCGCAATACAATGATTAACAGGAACCAAAGGAACTTCTAATCGAGAAGCAACCTTCTTGGCAAAAGCCATCCCCTCAAGCAAACAAGGAGCTAACCCAGGCGCATTAGACAAAGCAACCGCGATAATATCCTTCTCATCAATCCCAGCCTTCTCAATCGCATTCCCATAAACCTCATCACCAACCTCAGCATGATGCTTCCGAACCTCAATAGGAATCATCCCCCCACTCTCAGTCGTGTAACTATCCTTCTCATTCGAAAGTATCTCGCCATTCTCGTCAACAACAGCAACCCCAAAAGTATGCGCCGTCGACTCAATCCCTAAAACGTATTTCATAACCCAATAACAAACTCTAAACTTAAAAATCTAATCTTTTCCCAATCTACAGATATATCCAACCCCAACCTTAACAATTTCCCTTGGTTTCAATTTAGCATCGTAAAAAGTCTCCTTAAGTTCACTTCGACTAAACTGCTCCGATGTATTAGAGCCAATGCTTTCATCAAAAACGACAGTAGTTCCACGAACATCCTTTATCTGAGCACCACTCTTCACATACGTACTCATACGATCATCAAAAGCACCCTCATTAAACACACTGATTATTATCTCTCCATCATCCTTCAAAGTCCGCCTCATCTCGCCATAAAACTTATATTTATCTTCACCAAAATTAGCAGGTGTAGTCATACAAATCACATAATCAAACAAATTTCCTCTAAATGGCAAATCCCTTCCATCCTCAAGCAAAATTGAAGCCTCTGGGACATCCACAAGATTTCTCCTAGCATCTAAAACAGCAGTAGTGTCATTATCCACCCCATAAATATCACGTGTCTTAGTGAAAACATCTCTTAAACTTCTCCCATCACCACAACCAACCTCCAAAAGCCTAGAGTTACGGCCGACGTGCCTTCTAAGATATTTCCTCTCAGCAACAAACAATTCCTTGTATGACTGAGGAGCATCTTTCAAAACATCTTCCCAAAAACAAATATTTGTTTTATTCCCCTTGTTTACCATGATACAATAGTAACATAATAGAGATACTTTAACTTTCCTTCAAGATTTCTAATCAAAACGAAATATTTATATAACAAATATCCGTTATGAGTAAATGATAGGGCGAAAGGAAAGAAAAATTCTAAAAGAACTTGATAAAGATTCAAGACAAAGTCTAACCCAAATAGGCAAAAAAACTAGGATAAACAAAGAAACTGTGAATTACATAATTAAAAAACTCGAAAAAGATGGAACAATAAAAGGTTATTTTTCTCTGATAAATTACTTCAAGCTCGGTTTCAATATATTCAAACTTTTAATAAGATATGGTAATGTTGGAATTAAAGAAGAAAAAGAAATCTCCAAATGGATTCTTAAAAATCCTGAAGTAATTTGGGCAGGAGAAACAGACGGGAAATGGGACTTGATAATTACAATAAGGGGGCAAAGTTTAGAAAAAATATACGACATGCTAAACGAATTCAATACTAAATTTAGTAAACACATCCAGGAAAGGCAGTTGTTAATAGCACACGAAGTAGAATGGTTAAACGAAAAATATCTATACACTAACGAAAAAGAAAACTATACAGACCCCTCAAGACAAGGAGAAGAAATAATTGAAATAAATGACAAGGATAAAAAAATAATTGAAATAATTGAACAAAATGCCAGAATCCCAACTGTACAAATTGCCTCAAAATTAAAACTAACCGCAGAGGCAATCTCCAGAAGAATAAAAAACTTAGTCAAAAAGGGAATAATCTCAAGATTCAAATTAAGACTTAATCATGAGAAGTTAAATAAAATATATAATCACATATTTATCTCACTAAAAGACTTCTCAAAAATGGAACAAATAGTTTCCTACTACGAAAATTCAAAAAACTGCGTCTTTATAATGAAATATCATGGCAACTATGATTTACATCTAGAAATGATAACCAACTCTCAAAAAGAATTCAAAGAAATAACTAGGGAACTCCGAGAAAAATTCGGTAATATAATTTCAGATCATCAGAATATTTCAATTATAAAAGAACACAAACTAGCATAAAACCACAAAAAGAAAGACGTCTCTATTCCAAATTCCAACAAACCACATAAAATTATAAATACTAGAGCAACTTTTTTTAACCATGTCCCCAGAAAAAGAAAAAACTATCCACGATTTCATCAAACTAGTCTCACCAGGAACCTCAATAAGAACAGTAATCGACGACCTAGTAAGATCCGGCTTAGGCGGCATGATAGTCTTCAACACCCCGGAACTCCAAGCCCAAAACATCGCAGAAGGCGGCTTCCGAATAAACTCCCGATTCACATCACAAAAACTTTTCGAACTCTGCAAAATGGACGGAGCCGCAGTAGTCTCGCAAGATCTAAAACGAATCCTCCACGCAAACGTCACAATGATGCCAGACCCATCAATCCATTCAATCGAAACCGGAACACGACACAAAGCCGCAGAACGAACTGCAAAACAAGCCCACACATTCATCATCGCAATCTCCGAACGACGAAAAAAAACAACCCTCTACTACGGCTCAGGCAGATACTACCTAAAAGGCACCGAAGAACTAATGCGAAACATAACATCCAATCTTCAAATCCTAGAAAAACAAAAAGAAATCCTAAAAGAACACATCGACAACCTAAACATCCTAGAAATGTCAGAACTCGTATCAGTCAGCGACGTCTGTAAAGTAATCCAGCGAGCCGAAATGATTCTAAAAATCTCCAGCTCAGTTAAACGAAGCTTCACAGAACTCGGAAAAGAAGGAAGCATCATGCACATGCGATACCGAGAACTACTAAGAGGCGTCGAAAGATCCGAATCCGAAGTCCTCCGAGACTACGCAAGCATCTCACTAAAAAGATCAAAAACACTATTGTCAAACCTAACCTTCGACGGACTTCTAGACCTCGAATCAATCGCAAGACTAGTCCTAGAAAAACCAGTCGAAGAAAGCATCACTCCAAAAGGTTTCAGATTCTTATCTCACCTAACTTTGTCAGCAAAAGAAATCTCCCAGATGACACGAACATTCCACAATCTAGACAACATCCTGAAACTAGACCAAGCCGACTTCGAACCAATGCTAAAAAACCGAGCCAACACAATCTACGAAGAAATTAGAAATCTAAGAGAACAGGTATTGAGCGGCAAAGTAGTATGCTAACATCAAGCATTTAAACCCACTTTCATTTATTCAATAATGCTAACCCAAGAACAGCTAAACCAAATCAGAGAAAACCTAGAAGCATCACAAAACCCACTATTCTTCTTCGACAACGACGTAGACGGACTCATGAGCTTCCTAATCCTAAGACGAGCAATCGGCCGAGGTAAGGGTGTAGCAATCAAATCATTCCCAGATCTAAAAGAACAATACGTGAGAAAAGTCGAAGAGCTAAATCCCGACGCAATTTTCATCCTAGACAAAGCCGAACTAAGCAAAGAATTCGCAGACGCAATCGAACAAAAAGGAATCCCAATGACATGGATCGATCACCACGAAACAAAAACCCCAAAAGAAATAATCGAAAAAACATCCTACTTCAACTCTCATCCATCTTCAGAACCAACAACTTACATTGCACAAAAAATATTCAATAGACAACAAGATCTCTGGCTAGCAGTCATCGGATGCATCGGCGACGTATACATGCCAGACTTCGCAGAAAAATTCTCAGAAGAATATCCAGAGCTATTACCAAAAGGCATTGAACCTTTCGACGCACTCCATTCATCAGAAATCGGGAAAATGGTCAGAATGCTAAACTTCGGCCTAATGGACACAATCACAAACGTAGTAACCCTAATCAAATATCTATTCAAAGCGAATTCGCCCGCCGACCTACTAGAAGAAAACCAATACACAAAACAACTCCACAAAAGATATTCCCAGTTAAACGAATTCTATACTAAGCAAGTCGCAAAAGCAGAATCAAAATTCTACCCAGAGTCCCCCGTCCTATTCTACACATATTCAGGAAACACATCAATGTCAGCAGAAATATCAAACAAACTTTACCATAAGCATAAAGACAAACTAATAATCGTCGCATTCATAAGACCAGAAAAAGTAAATGTTTCAATCCGCGGAGAAAAAGCACTAGAAACAACAAAGAAACTAATAGCAAACATAGAAGACGCAACCGGCGGCGGACACGTCGAAGCAACCGGCGCAATGATCCCAATCGACGACTTCGAAACATTCAAAGAAAACATAAAACAAATACTTTAAAAACCGAAACATCCCAAGATTAATATGAGAAAAACAACATTAATGCTAACATCAGCGCTACTCCTATTCAGCCTCGCATTCGTATCCGCAAACAACGCAACATTCCCATACACAAAATCGAACAACACATTTGATCTTCCAACTCTAAACTTCTCCGAAGACCTAAACTTCACAATAAACTTCACATTCCCAAACCCAGACTCCAACTATACTACAGATCCAAAACCCAACACAACGAACAACGAACCAAACATAACAACATTCCCTCCAATCATAGTATTTCCTCCAATCGACAACTCAAACATAACTGAATCCAACGCGACGCACACTCTAACGAAAAAAGAACTTAGGCAAATTAAGAAAGCAAAAAGAAAAGCTGCACGGGCAGAAAGAAAAGCTATCCGAAAAGCAAAACGCGACGCACGAAAAGCTGCACGAAAAGCAAGAAGGGCTGCACGAAGAAAGTCCAGGGCAATTCCAATCAACTAGAATCCACCATTCTAAACACCTCCTATTACTATGAAAAAAGTTAAAGATTTTATATGGACATCAAACATGACCGTCGAGCAACTGGTCGACTCATTCGGAAATCTAGGCTACCAATCTATCGAATTAAACGAGGCCGCAAAAGTCGTCCTAAAAATGAAACGCGACAAATCAAAAGTCTTCCTAACATTCACGTCAAATATGGTAACGTCTGGCCTCCGAGGTTTATTCGCCCAACTTTGCAAACTCCAAATCCCAAACATCCTCGTAACAACATCAGGCTCAATCGAAGAAGACATCATGAAATCATTCGGCGAAGACTTCGAAATCTCAAACTTCCACGCAGACGACACAGCACTCCACGAGCGAGGCGAAAACCGAGTCGGCAACCTAGTGATCCGAAACGAATCATACATGAAATTCGAAGACCTTATGAACAAATTCCTAACAGAAATATATGCAAAGAAAAAAAGACTTCCGGTCTCAGAACTCTTAAAAGAAATCGGGCTAAGACTAAACGACGAAAACTCAATCCTATTCCAAGCAGCAAGAAACGACATCCCAATCTACTGCCCCGGAATCGCAGACTCATCTTTCGGCTTCCAACTTTTCATGTTCCAACAAAAAAACCCAGACTTCATAGTCGACACAATCAAAGATATGGAACGAGTTGTAACCGACCTATCATTCGATGACAAAAAAGGATTAATATCTCTAGGCGGTTCAATATCAAAACACTACGCAATCTTCGCAGCCCTACTCTCAGGCGGTTTCGACTACGCAGTCTACATGACAACGTCCCACGCAACATCGGGCTCACTATCAGGCGCAACAACCCAAGAAGCAAAATCATGGGGTAAACTAAAAGACGACGCACAAGCAGCAACCGTAAACGGCGACGTCTGCATCACATTCCCCTTAATGATAACATCAGTCTTAGACAAAATGAAAAAAGAAGGACTCCTAGAATGAATCCCAAATTCATCCTCTCAAAACAAATCCTAAAACAACAAGTAGAAACTCTGACAGACCTCGGCCTAAAAGTTTCATACTCCTACAAAACGAATAGAGAAGTTGGAAACATCCTCCAAGAAACATCACCAGAAGTAGATTTCTCAATTCACGCAAAAGATGAAATAAAAGAAATAAAAGACAAATCAAAAATCTCATTCTTCACCCAAGCCGAATCTATAGAAGAACTAAAACAAATAATTCAAGAAGGAATAACAACATTCGTAGTAGACAACGAATTAGATCTAAAAAACCTCTTAGAAGCAGCAACAACACCTATAAACCTCTCACTAAGAATGAAATTCCAAGAACACAGAATAGGCTCAGGAAAATACTTCGTCTACGGAATGCCCTCAAGAAAAGTAAATGAAATAATTTCACAAATAAAAGATAATCCAAACATCAACAATCTAGGAATCCACATCCATCGTAAATCTCAGAACACAAGCGAATGGGAAATTCAAGAAGAGCTCGAAGACTCACTGGCAAAAGAATCACTAGAAAGAATAAACTCAGTAAATCTCGGTGGCGGACTCCCAACAAAATACCGAAGCTACACATCAAAAGTTATGCCTTACATATTCCAAAAACTAACAAATGCAAAAAACTTTCTAGACAATCACAACATCCAAACAACAATAGAACCCGGAAGATTCCTCGCAGCCCCCTGCATAAAACTCGAAACAGAAATAATCCAAGTCCAAGAAAAAAACCTAATCATCAACACAACAATCTACAACTGCGCACTAGACAACACACTAACAAACACAAAAATGTTAATCGAACAAGAACTCGACGAAAACCAAGACGGACAATATTTCCTCATCAAAGGAAACTCCCCAACACGAGACGACATTTTCAGATACAAAGTAAAACTACAAAACCCAAAAGTAGGCGACAAAATAACCTTCCTAAACGCCGGCGCCTACAACTACACAACAGATTTCTTCGGCTACAAAAAACTCGCAACCGAAATAATCAACTAATTCCTAATAGTATTCAAACTATCCTGAATCAAAAAAGTTCGCCTCGCAATCTCAGCCGCATGACCAACGCCATGATTTTCAAGCTTCCGAAACATCTCCCTTGCCTTCTCCAACTTATCCATATGTCCTCCAATCATTTTAATTTCACACCCTTTAACCACGAAGTAAACGAAGTGCACCGTGGTTTGATAATTTATCCTTTGGATAAATTTACCCCCTTTTTCTCCAGAAGCTGCATCACCGCAGTGTCGACAAAATTCCGCTTCGACGGAAACTTCACCTTAGTCTTCCTATTAGAAATATAACCCTCGACCGCCTTATCCAACCACTTACTAATCCTAACCGCCGTATCATTCCGTGTTTCTGTTACCATTAACATACTTATGGTAACCAACACTATATAAACATTTCTATTCACAAAATCCATGCCAAATGGCGAAGGAGCCGCCTTGTATCTGAGAACGAAGTTCCCCAAATTCCCCTCCCTAAAAATTATTCAAAATCTCACCAAGCAATAGTCTTCGGCTCTCTCCGAGTATACTGAAACTCATCCTGCAACTCATAAACTTCCAACGACGATTCAATCTGATCATCAAAATACCTCAACTGATATTCCCGCTCATTCTCCACATTAAAAAACTCAACAATCATCTCCTTCATTTTCCCATGGTCCTGCATCAAATATTGCTTATCAACCTTCATCTCCTTCCCATTAATCCACAACTTATCGCCCTCGCCCAACTTACCAATCGCCTTACTCTGCTTCTCAATCTTTATCATAAAACATAGCACCTTTCAGAATTTATAAAGATTTAGTTAACAATATTCAAAATTAGTTGATTATAGCAGTTTAGTTCGCAGCGTAAAAATTTTCGCTGTGTGCAAGCGCACATAAGAAAATCTTTCACCAAGAAATAAACGCTAGAATCAATTAATACGATTTTCCAGCATAAACAACAGCATTAGCCTTCTTTCCACAAATCAAACATTTCCCCTTAGCCTTCTCGTCAACATCCCCACGAGTCCCCATTACACGCGCCTGCAAATCCTTCTCAACAAACTCAGCACAATCAGCACCTTCCTTCTCACAAGAACAAAACGAAAACCTCGCAACCTTCCCAGAATTCAAAGCCTTCTTAATATCACTCTTCGAAGCACAATCAACAACGCTACTCCCAAAATTCTCATCAGCCCGAGCAATCAATCGCTCATCATACTCAGCACCCAAATTCTTAATCGTCTCCGGCAAATCCCTAATGCTCACAGAAATCTTCTCCTTCGTATCCCGAATAAACAAACTAACCTCATCCTTCGCCAACTCCTTCTCGCCAATCTCCATCCTAAACGGCACACCCTTCATCTCCCAATAAAAAAACTTCTCACCAGGCCTCTTATCAGAATCATCAACCTTCACATCAATATACTCCTTCAATAACTGCGCCCTAACATCATCAACAGCACTCTTAACACCATCACCATCAAACGGAACAATCACAACCTGAACAGGCGCCAAAGTATAAGGCAAAACTAAACCACTATCATCCCCATGCAAACTAAGAACCGAAGACAACATTCTCGACATACACGGACCATAACAAGTCATCCACGGTGACTTCTCCTTCTCCTTCTCATCAACAAACTTCACATTAAACGCCTTTGTAAAATGCTGACTGATCAAATGTGTCGAAGGCTGCTGAATCACGCGACCATCAGGCATCACAACATCCGAACCAATTGTATACTCCGCCCCAGGAAATTTGTCCCACTGCGGCCTCCTCATTGGCAAAAACGGTACCCCAAAAATCTTATGCATAACTTCCTCGGTCATCACAATATCATCCTGAACCTGCATCTCAGCATCCTTCTTGCTCGCAAAAACATCATGGCTCTCAATCCAATGAAATTCCCTAGACCTAATCAAAGGCCGAGTCGCCTTGGTCTCATTTCTAAAAACATTCGCACGCTGATACATCTTCATCGGCAAATCACGATAACTCCTAATCCAAATCTTATACATATCATAAAACGCAGTCTCACTCGTCGGACGCAAAGCCAACTTGTCCTCACCCTGCTTCTTATCCAACCAAAACAACTCAGACGAAAATCCCTTAACATGACTCGCCTCCCTCTTAAAATTATCTTCAGGAATCACTGCCGGAAAAATCGCAGGATCATGCCCAGTCGCCCTCAAAGCCGATTCATAAATCCGATACATCTTATCAATAATCCTCGCACCCCACGGCCGAATCACAACAAACCCCTTAACACCATAACGCAAATCCGTCACCTCAGCCTTCGCCAAAATCTCACTATACCATTCGCTAAAATTATCATTCTTGCTAATATTAAAAGTCGTCTTCTTCCCCATTGTATCACCTATCTAAAAGATTTTATAAAACTAACTATCCTATACAATTCATGGAACGCCTTCAAAAAATCATCGCCAACGCCGGATTCTGCTCAAGACGAAAAGCCGAAGAACTAATCGAAAAAGGAAAAGTAAAACTCAATAACAAATTAGCAAAACTCGGCGACAAAGCCGAAGAATCAGACAAAATAACAGTCGAAGGAAAAGCTTTAGAACGAAAACAAAAAAACTATTACTATATCCTAAACAAACCAAAAGGAATCCTCGTAACAAAAGACGACCCACAAAACAGAAGAACAATCTACAACCTTAAAGCATTATCTCAACTAAAAAAAGAAATTGGATTCGACCTAAACTATGTCGGAAGATTAGACGGAGCATCTGAAGGATTATTACTATTAACAAACGACGGCGAACTAAACAATAAATTAACCCACCCAAAACACGAAAGCGAAAAAACATACCAAGTCCGAACAGAGCCCTCCATAACAAAAGAAGACATTACAAAACTAAAAAACGGATTACTAATCGAAGACAGAAAATTATTTGCAAAGATCAGTAACATAAATAAAAACACATTCGACATCACAATCAAAGAAGGGCGAAATAGAATAATCCGAATAGCACTCAAGAAACTAAAATATAAAATCTACTTACTAAAAAGAATTTCAATGGGAAATATAAAGCTCGGAAACCTTGAACAAGGAGAGATAAAGAAAATATCTATCAAAAATATCTAGGCACTACCGAAGGAGCGGAAAATTTGGCAAATTCCAAAGGAATTTCACATTTTCACGGAATTAAAAATAACGAGCCCGGGAAGAATCGAACTCCCATCTACAGGGCCGAAACCTGTTATTCTATCCGTTAAACTACGGGCTCATAGTTTATATCATAACCAAATATGATTTTATAAGATTAACTAATCCCTAAAAACATCCTTCAAAACATTACCCCTTTTCTCAGCACCCAAACATTTCTGGCAAACCTTCGATCCATCCAAAGCCTCACCAAAATATTTCGGACTCGACAAACCATGACACCTCAAACACGCCCGCAAACAACTAACGCACCGATCATCCCCAGAAACACAATCCCGCCTCATATGATTCCCACAAACATGCTTACCACACCCCATACACATCTTCGCACAACCCTTACAGAGCAATTTCCCACAAGAACTACAACTTCGCTTCAAACACTTCCCACAAAATCCTTTCCCGCACTCCCCGCACTTCTCCAAACAATCATCACAACTAATATGCCCAGCCGAACACAAATTCAACCTCACAATATCCTTCCCACAAGATTCACAAACCAACTTATTCAAAGTCTTAGTTAAAGGATCATAATTCATCTCAACAAATCTCCCAGAAGAATCCCCTTTTAGAAACAAATTAAAGCTAAAAACAGGATAATAAATCACAGTCGTATTCACCAACTTATTATCAATATTCAAACTGTGCTTATGCATCGCATCCTTAATCGTAAACTCCTGCTCCTTCAAAATCTTATCCCTCGCCTCATCATCCCCAATCTTCACAAGCCCCTTCCTCAATCTCTCCAGTCTCGCCCTCAAAACATCCCTATCTTCATCTTCGGCATTTCTCAACTCTAACTCAACTTCCTTAATTTTTTTCAACGCCCCAGCCAAATCCCCACCAAGCTCCCCCATCAAATTTTCATAATGCGCCCGAATCCTTTCAATCTCAACCCCAGCCTTCTCCCCCAAACTCTCACCAATCTCCGCAGTCTTCGCCTCCAACACCCCCTTCAAAACATCCTTCGCAATATCATAATCCCGCTTCACACTATCCTCAGAAACCGCATCACTCTCGCCCTCCAAAACCTTATACCCACTCAAATCACCGTCGACAACTTTCCCATCATGAACATAAACCTCATTCACAATCTGTTCCGCCTCATTCAAATATCTAAACGTTGTCATAAAAGTAAACCTCGAGAAAAAACTATTCTTATATTTCTTAACCAAACTATCAATCTCACAATTCTTCAAACTCAAAACCTTATCAATTTCCTTCATCGGGTCAACATCAAAATCTATCTTCAACAAAGTCGTCTTCCCGGCCCCCTTCAAAAATTTCGTCATCGCAGCCAACAGAACACTACCCTTCCCAACAAACTCACAATTCTTCATTCCCGCGACAAAACAAAATCTATACGGCGCAACTTTCCCATACAAATCCTCAAAAGCCTTCGGGACATTCTCAACGACCAAAACACCATCCTCTAAAGAAACGCCACACTTCAGGTTCTCAAAAAACCCCATCACAAACTTTTCTATTTGATTCGACATCAGAAAAAATCGGCAAGCCCCTTTAAGAATATTATTGTGATAAAAAACTAAGCCGCAGCCCTAAAAGGAAACAACATCTTCTTCCAACGCGGACGACGCCTCTGCCTCTCCTCTTGCTGAAGCATTTGTATCCTGGTCCAAGTCGAATTCGCATAATACGGCTGATTCGTCTTCTTAAACAAAGCCCTAGCATCCTCAAGATATTTTAACTTCACAGAATAATCCTTACCACTATTCCCCAGATAAAAAAAGGCATCTGCCATAAGTCTATCATCTTCAGACGCAATAGCCTCGTCAAGAATTACTTTCCGTTTAGCCGGAGAATCCTCAAACCTCAATTCTTTAAGTTTCTGAGAAAGCCTACTCCACTCCTCTTCCCTCTCTTTTTTACCCTCTTTCTTCGCCATACATCACAAACACAATTCAATTATTTAAATCTACTCATCAAAAAACTTCTTATTATGAACCTTCTCCTTCTCATAATCCTTCATCCCCAAAGCAATCTCGTCAGCAATCTCATCAACTCCCCTCGCAAAAAAATCCAAATTCCCCTTCCCTTCAATAAACGACGCCATCAACTTCTCCTCAATCTTATTCTTCCCACTTTTCCCCGAACCATCCAAACCCAAATTAAATAAAATAATCGGCAACTCCCCAATCACCAAGCCAACGCAACACATCTTATTAATAATCAAATCAACCACGTGCTCTTCCATCGTCCCCTTCGTCGCAAACGAATAAATATACATATCCCGCTCCTGCCCAATCCTATCCAACCGCCCAATCCTCTGCTCAACACTCATCGGATTCCATGGCAAATCATAATTAATCAAATTCCGACAAAACTGAAAATTCAAACCCTCGGCCCCACAATCAGTCGAAATCATAATATCCGCCTCGCCCCTCTTAAACGACTCAATCTTCTCAGACTTCTCCTCTCTAGTCAGCCCACCCATAAACTCAATAATCTTCAAGCCAAACGGCTCCAATTTCTCAACAATATATTTCAAAGTCGTCGGATGCCGCGTATAAATCAAAATTTTCTCATCATCAGATCTATTCCGAATCTCCTCAACTAACTCAACAAGCTTCTCAATTTTCGAATCCTTATTCAACGTCGCATAATCATCCAAAATTCCCTGCGCAAAATCCTTCGTCCCATCACTATAAACATCGCCCTCAACAATCTTAGTCAAACTCTCAATCGCAGACTTAGAACTACTAGTCACTTTAGGCAAAATCGCAAACACAATCAACGCCCCATTAATCTCACGACCGTCCGCCCTAAAATAATTCTCCTTCAACAACCTAACAGTATTGTCATAAATCGTCTTTTCCTGCGGCGTCATCTCAATCGTCACAATCTTCGGAATCCTTTTTTTATAATTAATCCCAGTCTCATCACGCCTCCGCCTAACCATCACCTGCTCCAACTTTTCCTTCAACTCATCAGGATTCAACGGATGCCTCTTATTCCCCCGATACAAAAACTTCTTCCGAAATTCCTTCATCGTCCCCAAATGCCCCCGCTTCAAAATATGCAACAAATTATACAACTCAACCAAATCATTCTGAAACGGCGTCGCTGTCAACAACAAAAACCTCTTCTTCCGCAACCGATCAACAAACCGCCACCTCACAGTATTCCGCTCTTTCAACTTATGCGCCTCATCAACAATAACCAAATCCCACGAAATCCCATGCGCCGCCTTATGCTTAAACCGACTATTAACCTTATCAAAAATCTTAACCCTATCGATCGACGCAATCACAAAATCATGCTCCTCCCAATCCTCAACCGACTCAACAATATGAAAATCCAACTCAAACTTTTCCTTCAACTCCGCAACCCACTGATCAACCAAACTCGGCGGACACAAAATCGCAACTTTCTTCAAAAACCCCCGAACAACACCCTCCTTAATCACCATCGCCGTCGTAATCGTTTTCCCAAGACCAACCTCATCAGCCAACAGAGCCGTCGCATTCAAATCCTTCAATAACCTCAAAGCACCCTCCCTCTGGTACGGCAAATCATAAGCCAAATTTTTCTTAATCATCCCATAAGAAATCAAATCATCAATTTCCGAATCCGAAGAAATCTCCCGCGCATCCATCTGCAACTTAAACAACTCCGACGAATCAAAGCTCCCGCTCTCGATATCTCCAAACAACTCAGAAGCATCCTCTTCAAAATTCTCATTCACAATAATATCCACCATCTTAGACAATTAGCAACCCTAACCCCTTTAAAAAAATTATTGTAGTAAGCTATAAAAAAGGAAACACCCTATACAATCAAGGTGATACAATGAACAAAAAATTCTGGGCAACAACATTCACACTTACAGGAACAATTATCGGAGCAGGAATCCTCGGTCTCCCATACGTCTTCGCAAAATCAGGCTTCCTAGTCGGTATATTCTGGCTAATCGTTCTTGGAGCAGTAATGGTTTTCGTAAACTTAGCACTCGGAGAAATCACATTAAGAACCCGAGGCAAGCACCAACTCTCAGGCTACGCAGAAAAATACCTCGGCAAATGGGGGAAATACGCAATGCTCATATCGGTCCTCTTCGGTATCTACTCAGCACTTCTGGCTTATCTAATCGGTGAAGGCCAGTCCCTAGCACAACTAATCCCAGGCAACATCCCCCCACTAGTTTTCGGAATCATATTCTGGCTCGTCATGACGCTATTGCTAAAAGAAGGATTAAAGGGCTTAAAGAAAATCGAAACATGGGGCGTCATAGCAATCATAGCAATCATCCTAGGAATCTTCGCAAGATTCGCACCAGAACTCAACACATCAAACCTAATGACATGGAGCACACCAAACTTCGCAATACCCATCGGTGTAGTAATGTTCGCGCTACTCGGTTTCACATCAATCCCAGAACTACGACAAGAAATCAAGGGCCAAGAAAAATACCTAAAAAGAGCAATCATCATCGGAAGTCTAATCCCAATCCTACTTTACGTAATATTCAGCGCAACATTCATCGGCGTCCTAGGAAGCTCAATCACTGAAGTAGCAACCCTATCTTTCGGCCCACTAATGACAATCCTCGGAATCTTCACAATGCTCACGTCATACTTCGTCCTATCATTCTCCCTAAACGACACATTCAAATTCGACATCAAAACCGGCAAAAAAATGAGATTCCTCCTAACATCAATGGTTCCATTAGCACTCTACATCTTCATGACACAATTCGATTTCGTCGGCTTCGCACTAATCCTAGGTGTCGGCGGTGTAATCTCAGGAGGACTAACAGGAATCCTAATAATGCTAATGGCAAGAAAAGCAAAATCAAACAAACGGAACAAAAAAGATCCAGAAATCCGAGTTCCAATAAACTGGACCCTAATAATCATCCTCTCAATAATTTTCATCACAGGAATAATCCTAGAGTTCACACATTAAACGACCCACAACCTTAAAAACCCTCAATCTATAAAATTATGTAAAGCGAGAACAAGAACAATCATGACAATTCTATTAAAATTATTAAATAACACAGGAGGAAAATATGAAATTATACGTAGGTAATCTACCATGGTCTATCGATGACAAGGGATTGAGCGAACTTTTTGCGTCATACGGCGACATTGAGGAAGCAGTTCTAATCAAAGATAAATTCTCAGGTAGATCCAAAGGATTCGGATTTGTAACATTCACAGACGACGGTGCTGCTCAAAAAGCCATCGACGAAATGAACAAGAAGGAAGTCGAGGGTCGACCATTGACAGTTAGCGAGGCTAAACCAATGGTTCCACGAGACAATGCTCCACGGTACAATGATAGGGATAACTCAGAACCATCAGAAGCACCAGTAGCAAACCCATCAGAAATCAACAGCAATGTTGAAGATGCACTTGACGACGAAGCTGCTCCAGAAGTTGTAGACGATAACTCAGACGCTGAAGAAGGCGAAGAGAAGATCGAAACAGTTGAAGAAGCAAAAGAAGACGCCGAAGAAGCTAAATCCGAATAAAGTCCAGACTAACATCTGGCAATTTTTTATTTTTTTAAAATTACTTTTTCTTTCCACAGGAAGACGCACCAGCAGACAAAAGGATCAAAGCTGCAGCAATAGTGATCACAATCTTAGACCACATAGCCGTCGAAATCCAAACAAGAACAATAATGACAATCGCCATCAAACCCCCGCATGGACAAGCTCCGCCATTCACAGAACACGCCTCTTTTTTCTTTACCATAAAATAAACAATACAAATTCCTTTATAAAATTATTTCTTCAAATAAAATCTATAAATCGGCCTAGCCACAACAATAACAAAAGCAGCTACAAAACACCAGGGATTTCTAGAATCAACCCAAACACGAAGGGCGGGCCAAACTCCAACTAAAAACAAAGCAAAAATCAAAACACTCAACTTTGTCAAAGCAATATCCCAAACATCAAGCTTCTTTATCCTCTTATTAAAATACTCCATCATACATCACCTCCTAAATTATCAAACAAAAACAATTACTTAAACTTTGCCCGATAAAACTGGAACTTTAGTTCCCTCCTTAGAGGGTATGCCGCGTGCGGCGCCAGCTTCCATTTTCTTCAAAATCCTATCAACAAACTTCGGCTTAATATAATAATGAACAGTCGCAGAATAATCAGTCTTCCACTCGCCCTTCGAAAATTTCTTATGCCCCAACTTCACAGCAATATCCCCAAACAATTTCTCAACCTCATCCCTGTTAGACTTCTTGTGCTTCTTCAAAAAATCCTCAGCCCTCTTCGTAGCATAATGAGACCTAACAATATGCGGATAAAATTCCTCACCACAATAATTCTCAAACGCTTTCTTAAAATCCGTATCTCTAAATGGCCGACCAGCCTTCGCAAAAATAAAACCATTACTCTTCAACTTTCTCAAAACACTCTTCAAATTTTTAACATACTCCTTCGAAAACCTCTCACTAATAACCTGGGGAACGCCATCCTTAGCAATAAATGAAAACGTAACTTTATTCCCAGAAATCTTCACATCACCTTTCTTCAGCGTCGTCAAACCCTTATGTCCATCAGCTTTATAATAAACCTCACTACCAACTCTCATCCTAGTTTGCAACAAAGTCCTCATCGCCAAAGCCATCAAATCACCATCAACAATCCCTTTATTCACAGCCCGATTTATCTTAACCAAATTCTTCTCAAAATTATCAACAGCCGAAAACTTCCTCGCCTTACTTTTTTTCTTCTTTTCCAAAGTATACAAATAAGAATACTTACCATTCGGATTCCTAAAAATCACATCCCAATGCGAACTCGACAACTCATCATGAATCACCAAACCATCAGCGAAAAGCGAAAACGCCTTATCTAACTCATGTTTACTCGGAAGCACATTCACCCTATCCCCAAAAACTTTCCCCTTCGCATTCAACCCGCCCTTCAAAAACTTCGAATCCTTGGAATCAACCAAAGCCTTCAAATAATTATTTTTCTTAAAAAGTTTTATCGCATCAAACGTCTTCGGAATATCAACATAAACCTTCATCCATCCAGATTTAGTTTTTCTAACAGTCGACAAACCCTTAGCAAGAATCCTAACTGAACCGATCTCATCTCCTTCCATCCCCCAACAAAAACTCCAACACTTATAAAACAATCGCCCTAATCAATATCATAATGATTACCATAACCATCGTCATCATCAAGCCCTCGTAAAACCTCAGCCGCGTCTTCGCCCAAACCATCTCCATCAAAAAAATCAGATCCCTCAAGCCCCCTCGCCTTAGTCTCGCGCGCATCAGCAGCCTCAGAACTCGTCCACACAGGACAGTAATCACCAGTTTCAGAACATATGTTAAACTCATTCACCTTAGAACAACCAAGACCAAAATCCAAAGTTGCACCCTCCTCGCCACAATCAGGACAATCATACGTTTGCTCATTACCGCGACTCATCCAAACAACACAAAAAAATACTTTATAAAAATTATTGCACTACAGAATAGACACTACCACTCATTACCAAAATAAGTAAACCTAAACGGATTCTCTTCCCACTCCTTAGTCAACTCATAAACCGGACTCTCCCTACTTCCAGAATAAACATGTTTCCTATTAACCCCGGATCTCTCCTTCAAATCCAATTCCCATGCCATCCAATAAAAACCCACAACAACTATATAAAATTATTCTTCATATATATCACAATCATATTTTGGAAACCTTTTCCCACCAAGAGCACTCTCTTCTATCGCATCTCCCAATAGCTCATCAGTATCACAACCGGTCCCCGCGCCACCAGAAGAACCAGGCCCATGATAAGACCAACACTTTCCAATCAGACCATCTTCCTTATGATAATACTCTGTGTAAACCGTCCCTGCACCAGAATCTCCATTGTCAAATTCATCCCACTCTAAACAGCTACCCAAAACAAACCCCTGCTCATGATAATAAACACCTCTCCCTTTATCTGATTCAACCTCATCTTCATTAAAGATATAAACAAGCGCAGCTGCAAAAATCACAACAACTAAAACAACTAAAATTACTAACCACTTCTTCATACATCCACCAACATTCTAAACTATATAAAATTAATCCCCCAACTCCCCAAACCTCAATTACACTTATACAAATCCCTAACCCCACCATACTTATTACCACCAGACAACATCTCTTCTCGACGATCAAATTCCCTAGAATAAATATCAGCCTTAATCATCTGTCTATCCAACTCACGCCTCTCCTTCTTCAGCTTATCATCCTTCGCAGTACACAATAACACCCCAACCATACTAGAGGCAGTCAACAAACCTCCGCCAAGCACAAGCGAATCACTAACCCGCTTCTCAACAAAACTCTTCCCCGAATCTCGCGCCAAGAATTTTCCACCATTAAGCATCACCCCGCCAATAGAACAAACCGTCCCAAGAACAACTCCAGCAAAAGCCAACCTAATCCTCTGCTTACACTTCCGAAATTTACTATCAAAATATTCCGACGCTCTATTTTCCATCCAATCTCAGAAATTCACACTCTTAAAAATCTTCCTCTCTCCCTGCCTCCCAACAATCTTCTCCCATCCTGCCCTCCACAGAGGGTACTTACAGCAGTGCCTCAACACCAACACCACACCACATATAATCGCTCCTCCACATGTAATCGCTACGCTCCCGTAAATTATTCAACCAATCGCTCCGCTCGTGTAACTTAGAATTATTTATTTAAACTTTTAATAATAGCATCAATATCAATGCCCACGACCTCTAACATTTTTAAAAACAGAGCAAATGCAAGTAAAACCCCCAAAAGCCACATTAAAAAAATAATTTGTGCACTAAGAATTGGATCATCAACTGTTTTTGCCATTTCTTTTCCTGCATCTGCAAACGCACCCGCTATCTCACCCCCTGCACTTACAGTTTCCTCGACAACTAATTCTGTAGCATTCTGCCTTATTTCTGCAACATCTGACGGAAGAGTCACCACCTCATTCCCTCCAAAAACTGAAACAACAATTAAAAAAGCTATTATAAATATGAGAGATGACGCGCCCAGCCACTTCTTCCAAGCAGGAGCATTTTCGATAATTTCTATAATTCCCATTAGTTGACTATAACATCTTTTAGAATTAATTGACACGGAGAAGTAGAACATCCACTATTTGAAGAAAATCCCTCATCAACAATTTTCCTCTCTTCATTCGGAAGCAATACTACATCCACCTCTTTTACCTCATCTATCCCAAACCACTTAGAATATCTTTGATAAACAATTGTCAAATTAATATCTTCGTCTTGATTATTTTTTATAATCATTGTATATTTATCTATTAAAATCTCATAAGGTTCAACTTCTTCAACTTGCTTAACAACCTGATTCGCATTCTGACTAACCTCTTCTCCATTAAAAATAAAAATTCCAAACAAAACGACAAACAAAACAATCAAACCAAAAAACATCTTCCTTCTTTTATTCCTTTTCTTTTTTTCAGCTTTCTTTACGTTCTTTAATTTTGAAACTCTCTCCAAATTACTTCTTGAAATTTTGTTTTGTTTTATTATTTTAGAGATTGACTCAGCATTTAATGGATGAATCTTTTTCTTTCTAATCTTCTCCTCAAATTCAAATAAGTCTCTTTCTTTTTTTGTTCTTATAATCCCATGAACTTTTTCATGTTTCTTCTGAGTCATAATTTGCAAATTGCTTATATCATTATTTTTCTTATCGCCATCTATATGATGAACAATATACGAAGAAAAAGGTTTAGAATATTTTCCTTTATTTTTTTTATAAATAAATTCATATGCAATCTGTCTGTGAATTAAATCTGAATGTTTTATTTTTCCTCTCTTATAACCATTCTCATCAACATAATTAACCATTAATCAACCTCTTCAAACAATCCCCAGCAACCTTAAAATCAAACATCGTCTTGATCCACCAAGCTAGCCGCATAACTCAAAACAGATTCACTAGACGCACCAGTATTATTACTAACACCCCATATATCACTCCCCATAGATGCGCGATAAGAATCACCAGAAGCTGCATCAGCTGCATCAACCTCAGCTAGGGCAAAATCACCTAACCCTTTACCACTTATTCTATCACTAGTCATCTTATTTATCCCCCAACAACCTTTTTATAATTTCCGTCGCCTGTTTAAAATCAGCCCTTCTCTCACTCAACCTCATAACCATTATTTCGAGCCCCCACCAAGTTTCTTCAACCCATCATTAATTTTCTCTTCAGCCTCTGAAGACAAAACAAGAATCTTATCATCCCTATCTAAATCATCCTGAAGAAACCCAACATCCATAATCTTCGCCAACTCATCAATCTCTTTCTCTGAAAGACTATCCAATCTCCCCATCCCCTCAACACCACCACCACACCACATGTAATCGCTACGCTCCACAACAAAAAGAACCAAGGTTCTCTTTACTTTCCTTTTAATTTAATACAGAATTATTTCTTTCCCTTACTTCTTCCCAAAATAGCCACAACAATAAACATTATCCACGCAGGAATATCTAAAACAAAAGACCACAAAAGCATATCAACAAAATGACAGTTATTCCTAACAGGACAATAGCCCTCCTGCATACAAGCCACATTTTTATCTACAGCTCTGCACAAATAAAAAGAAAGAAAAACAGATAAAACAATCCAAACAATCGCAATCACCAACAAAACCTTCGCCCACCTTTTCATCCTATCAACCTCTTCAAACAATCCCCAGCGACCTTAAAATCAGCCCGCCTCTCACTCAGCCTCATAACCTGCCCAATTAAATAATTCAAGCTAGCATCCTTCCCACCTTTATACTCGGTCACCACCTTCAAATTCTCATCAATTACCTGTTGACAAAGATTCTCTATCGCACTCTCATCAATACTAGATATCTCCCCCTTATGATCCTTCAAACTAAACGACTTCGGAATCATATCATTCATAATCTGCTTCCCCTTCAAAACAGTAATCTCACCAGCAGCAACCACCTTAATCAACTCCGCCAAATGCTCAGGTTTAACCTCAACATCCTCATCTTCAAGCGACTTCTTATTATAATTCAAAACCCTCAACAACTCAATCGTAATCCAAGACATGTACCTCCCCGGGTCTACTCCAAATTCCACGAGCTTCTCGAAGAATTCGACAAGCTCTAGATTTCGAGTAAGTATCTTAGCATCCTTCTCCCCAACCTTAAACTTAGTCAACAACTTCGACAACTTCTTCTCAGGCATCTCAGGCAGTCCCCTCTTCAACTCACCAACACGTTTCTTATCCACAACAATCATCGGCAAATCAGGATCCCTAATAAACCTATAATCCGCAGCCCCTTCTTTACTCCTCATCTTAATCGTCTTCCCAAGCTTCTCATCAAACGCCAAAGTCTCCCTCTCCTGAACCTCCCCATTATCATGCGCCTCAATCTGCCGCGCGATCTCATATTCAATAGCCTTCCGAATCTTCTCTAAGGAATTCAAATTCTTCATCTCAACCCTCTCACCATAAGTCGAAACATTAACATCAACCTTAATCCCCGCATTCTTCCTCACCGCCTTAATATAACTCAAACTCAAAACCAAAGCCTTCAACCACTCAACAACCTGCTCACTATCACTAAATTCAGGCTCCGTAACGATCTCAACCAACGGCAATCCCGATCTATTATAATCAATTTTCCCAGTCCCAGGATTCCACTGCGCCGGATCCTCCTCCAAATGAAGCTCTGTTATATTTATCCCCTTAAACTTACCTCCAACCGCATTAGTCGTCGCATGAGCCCCCGAAATCGTCGTCTGATACCCCTTAGGATTATCCGCCCAATCATAATGCTTCCTCTGCCAAATCAAATCCTTATAGTTAATCTTAGACCCAAAAACCAAAGCAATCTCAAGCAACTTATCAACAGCCGCAGCATTAACAGCCATCGGCTTCGAACCAGGAGTCCCCGTACAAATCGGACAAATATTAGAATTAACGGATGAGCTCAAACTATCAGTCTTACACATACAAAACAACTTCTCCCGAGTATCAAGATACCCATGAACCTCCAAACCAATCTTCACCGGAAACGCTTTCTCACTCATAACAATCAATAGAATAACTATATTTTAAATCTAACTAAGACTAATATTTCAAATTATGCTTTTCTTTATACCAAATAAGAACAATAAGCTCAATCGCCAAAAGCAAACCAAACTCACAAAGAACACTAGGGAACTGAACATTAAAAACCGGCAAGAAAAGCAAAAACACAAAAGTCGGAACAGTAAAAATCAACATCGCCAACATACCCAAGTGAGACAACCTTCGCTCCTCTTTCGTCTTAACAGACAAAGACGCGAAATAAAACAAAATCAACGCCGCAACCAAATACACAATATAATACAAACCCAAAAATCTCCACACCAAACCAAAATAAGGATACTGAATAAATATCGTCATACAAGTGGCAGACTCTCTAAGAATATCCGAAATCGCAAACATCAAAACAAAAAAAACCGCAGGCGCACAAATTAAAATACGCCAATAAAACCTCAACTTCTTTCTAAAAACAATCAACGCAAAAAATACCGCCAAAACCGGAAGAAGACTAGTAGTAATCACAGCGAGCCTAGAAAACAAATTAAACCCAGTAGTACAAATCAAAAACTCATTAAGCTGATAAAATCCAAGCAAAAACGAAATCAACGCAAGCATCCTATTGAGATTATCCCGCGGATCTCTAAGCAAAAAAAACAAAGCCAGTGAAAATTCTATAACAAACGTCGCCAAAGATATATACGGAGCAAAGCACATAAAAACAATTACTCATTTCACTTTTTAATTCTTTTCACGACCATCTCCAAACGGTCTCAACTCATAAATACCCCACACATGTCCGTCCCTCGTAGTCACCTCGCTTTGATAAACAAATCCCAACTTCTCACAAAACGTCTTCGACGCAACATTCTCAACCGGCTCATGTAAAATCCCAACACGCATAACACCAACACCCTTTTTCCTCATATCCTCAAAAAGTCTCTCCATCATCCCAGTCCCAATTCCCTTCGTAGCATCACCAGAAGAAACCCCTACCTGATCCCCAAAAATATATTCCCCCTCAGATATTCCATTTATAATAGAATCCTCATGGTTCAAATCCCCACTCTCCATCAAAGTTTTCACAGTATCCCCACCATAACACATCAAAAACCCAACAATACCATCGCCATTATCAGCAACATAAAAAAAATCAGACGAATCAATCCTACGCCCATACCCCTTACGATCCAAAGGATAAACCAAAAAACCAGTTTTCTGAGGGGCGTCATAATCAACCTTCAAGCTTTTAGCTAATCCGAAAATCCCCTCAAGATCTCCAGCCTTCGCCTTCCGGAAAACAGTATTCGCCATAAAATCCCAACAAAAAACCCATTTATAAAAATTTATATAATCAACTTATCTACTAAATATATGAAGACAAAAACATTTTCCCCTGGCGACAAAGTCAAACTCCAAACAAAAGAAAAATCATGGACAGGCCACGCCCTCCAATCCCACGACCCAGAAATAATCCTCCTAAAGCTAGGTTCAGGCTACAACATCGGAATCCGTGAAAACGAAATCCTAGACGCAACAATCCTAGAAAAATCAACAGCCCCAAAAAAAACAGAAGCCCCAGAAACGATAAACCCAAAACTACCAAACGTCGCAATCATAATCACCGGCGGAACAATCTCCTCAAGACTAGATCCAAAATCAGGAGGAGTAATCTCAACCGACAAAGAAGCAATCCTAAACATAGCACCCGAACTCAAAAAAATCTGCAACCCAGTCCTAGTCAGCCCATTCATGAAATGGTCCGAAAACATGACATTCTCTGACTGGAAAAAAATCGCAGAAGTCTGCGAGAAATATCTGAACGACGATTCAATCTCCGGAATAATCGTAACCCAAGGAACCGACTTTCTCCACTACACCGCAGCCGCACTATCATTCTTCATCAAAGACCTAAACAAACCAATCGCGCTAACATACTCCCAGCGATCAGTAGACCGAGCATCAACCGACGCCTCACTAAACCTAATCTGCGCAGCAAAATACGCAACATCAGACGTCGCCGAAGTCGCACTAGTCGGACACAAGAACACAAACGACGAAGCATGCGTCGCAATGCCAGGAACCAAAGTCAGAAAAATGCACACATCACGAAGAGACGCATTCAAAATAATCAACGACACACCAATCGCAGAAATCAACTCAGACAAAATTGAAATTCTGAAAACATTCAACGCCCGATCAGACAACAAAGCAAAACTCGACACAAAATTCCAAGACAAAGTCGCACTAGTCCAAGTATACCCAGGACAAGATCCCGCAATTCTAGAATTCTACCAAGAGCAAGGATACAAAGGAATCGTTTTAGAAGTAACAGGAATCGGACAGGTCCCAACCCAAGACGCAAAATTCAACTGGCTCCCAAAAATAAAACAAGCAATAAAAAAAGGCGTAACAATCTGTGCAACCCCACAAACGATCTACGGCCGACTAAACCCAAACATATACACAGCCGGACGAGATCTCCAAAAAACCGGAATCATATTTTTAGAAGACATGCTTCCAGAAACAGCTCTAGTAAAACTTGGCTGGGTGCTAGGTCACAAACAATGGAACACAGAAAAAAAGATGCTAGAAAATATTTCTAGCGAATTTAATAAAAAATAAAATAAAAAATTTAGTTTAGTTACTTCTTAATATTCCAGCTAATCGGGAACTTCTTAGCTACAACATTGTAAACTAAAATCATGACTAGCGTAAATACATATGCAACAACACCACCTATAAGCGGAGTATAAACAAGAATCTGAACCTTACTAGCAGACCCCATCAATGCAATCAAAGTTGGATCTTGCGACAACAGAATCAATTGCAGAACACCCAAGATGAAATACATCACCAGAGCAGACACTCCAATAAACACAGCCGACACATAATTAATCTTTGTTAATTTCATTTTCACCTCCTTATTAAACCAAATAAACCAACTTATTTAAACCTTCCCAGATTAAATCAGATATGAAAGACTACAAAAAACTCGGACTAAAATCAGGGCTAGAAATCCACCAGCAGCTCGACACCCACAAGCTATTCTGCGAATGCCCAAGCCTCCTTAGAACCGACGAACCATCATACGAAATCCAAAGAACACTAAATCCAGTCGTCGGCGAAACGGGCGAGATAGACGTAGCAGTCGCGCACGAAGCAACACAAAACAAAAACTTCACATACCAAGTTTTCGACACAAACTGCCTGGTAGAACTAGACGAAGAACCGCCGCACAACATAAACCAAGAAGCCCTAAAAATCACACTCCAAATAGCCCACCTATTAAACTGCAAAATTTTCCCAGTCGCACAAATCATGCGAAAAACCGTAGTAGACGGATCAAACACAACAGGCTTCCAGCGAACAGCACTAATCGCACACGACGGCTACATCGAAATCTCATCGGGCAAAATCGCAATCGACGCAGTCATGCTCGAAGAAGACTCGGCAAGACCAGTATCAGAAAATGAAAACTCAAAAACCTACAAGCTAGACAGACTAGGATTCGCAATGGTAGAAATCGCAACGGGCCCACACATGCACACACCAGAAGAAATCAAAGAAGCCGCCTTGAAAATCGGAGAAATCCTACGAGCCTGCAAAGTCAAAAGAGGAATTGGAACAATCCGTCAAGACGTAAACATCTCAATCAAAGGAAGCAAGCGAGTAGAAATCAAAGGATTCCAGGATCCAAAAATGATGATCACAACAGTCGACAAAGAAATCGAAAGACAACAAGAATGCATTAAAAAGAAATCCTGCCAAAAAGAAGTTCGAGGCGCACTGCCAGACGGCACATCAAAATTCCAAAGACCAATGCCTGGCGCAGCAAGAATGTATCCAGAAACCGACGTCCCTTTACTAAAAATCTCAAGAGAACTAATCAACGAAACAAAAAAGAATTTACCAAAACTAGCATCCGAACACAGATCTTACCTCGACAAATTCGGACTCAACCCAGAACTAATGAAACTAATTCTAAAGAAAAACAAAGTCGAAGATTTCAAGGTTCTAATTCAAGAACACAACAATCCAAACCTAATCGCAAAAATGTTAACACTATTCCAAACTGACAAACCAGTTTTAATAGATAAGTTAGAAGAAATCCTCCAAAAAACCAAAGAAGGAAAAATTTCAGAGAACGACATAAAAAACATAATGCAAAAAATATCTCAAGGAAAATCCCTAAAAGAAGCAATGAAAAAATCAGACATCAACTTAAAATCCGAAGCTGAAAAAATAATCAATGAAAAACCTGGATTATCTCAAGGAGCATATATGGGATTGCTCATGGGAAAATTCAAGGGCCAAGTCTCAGGAAAAGAAGTCGCAGACATTCTAAAAGAATTATTATAATTATTTAAAAAACCCAGAAATTCCCCAAGCAATCAAAAACGCAATAACAGCTCCGACAATAAAAGTCACAACAACACTATTCGAACCCGAAACAGAACCAAACCCAGCACCGACAGCACCAGACAAAGCAGCAGTCCAAAACATATTCCTCTTACTTTCCATAACACCACAAAAACTTTTCACTATAAAAACCCTTCCCACAATTTTAAAAACCCCGATTAACATTAATCAACATGGAAAGAACAATGATCAAAGATCTCCCATCAATGGAAGGAAAACAGGTAGAAATCAAAGGTTGGATCGACACAATCAGGGAACACGGAAAACTAATCTTCTTAGAAATCCGAGACATCACCGGAACAGTTCAAACACTGACAACAGCAAAAGACGAAACAAACTTTGCAATAGCAAAATCACTTTCCAAAGAATCCTCGGTAAGATTAGCAGGCGAAGTAAAACCAAGGCCTGAAGGAACACAAAACAAAGACTCTCCAGCCGGAACAGTCGAAATAAAAATCTCAGAACTAGAAATTTACACAAAATGCCCGCCATTACCATTCGACATCGACAACGATGAACTAAACGAGGACACCAGGCTAAAATATAGATATCTAGATTTAAGAAGACCAGAGATGCAAAAAAACCTAGTCCTAAGAAGCCAAATAATCAGAATCATCCGAGACACATTATACGAAGAAGGCTTCAACGAATTCGAAACACCAATCCTAGGAAAATCGACACCGGAAGGCGCACGAGATTACGTCGTACCTTCAAGAACACAGCCAGGAAAATTCTTCGCACTTCCACAATCCCCACAACTATTCAAACAACTTCTAATGGTAGCAGGCTTCGAAAAATATTTCCAAATCGCAAGATGCTTCCGAGACGAAGATCTAAGATCAGATCGACAACCAGAATTCACACAACTCGACATCGAAATGTCATTCGCATCTCAAGACGACATCATAGCACTAACAGAAAAACTTCTTAAAAAAATCTGGAAAGAAATCTTAAACGTCGACATCAAAATCCCATTCCAAAGAATTCAATATGATGACGCAATGAAAAAATACAACATAGACAGACCAGACCTAAGAAAAAACAAAGACGATCCAAAAGAATTCGCATTCTGCTGGGTGGTAGATTTCCCCGCATTCGACAAATCAGAAGGTAAAGGAAAAATGATCGCAACACATCATCCATTCACACACCCAGAAATGGAATCATTCAACAAAGATCCAGAGTCAGCAAAATCAATCGCTTACGACATCGTGTTAAACGGAACAGAAATCGGTGGAGGATCAATCAGAATCCACGAAGAGGATGTCCAGAAAAAAGTATTCGAAGTTTTAGGAATCGGAGAAAAAGAACAAAAAGAAAAATTCGGATTCCTACTAGACGCACTAAAATTTGGAGCACCACCTCACGGCGGAATCGCATGGGGACTTGACAGATTGGTACAAATCATATTAGGCGCAGAATCAATCAGGGAAACAATCGCATTCCCAAAAAACAAAGAAGCGCGAGACCTAATGACAGAAGCACCATCAACTTTATCGACACAACAACTCAAAGACGTTCACATAAAAACAGATGTTCCAAAAAAGAAAAAGAAATAACTCTAAGCCCCAATCTCAAACCCATCACCATCTTTTCTAGGCAAAATATGCAAATGCAAATGACCAACAACCTGCCCCGCATCCTTTCCATTATTCACAATCAAATTAAAATCTTTCACGCCCAACTTCTCAATAGCATCCTTCGCAGTCGACAAAAACTTCTCATACATCCCCGACGGCAAATCCATAAAATTATCATAATGCTCTTTCGGAATCACCAACATATGCCCTTCAACTTTCGGGTTCGCATCCAAAATCACAATAAATTCATCATTCGCCAAAAACACTTCAGCCGGAATCTCGCCTTTCACAATCTTACAAAACACACAGTCATCACTCATAAAATAACCAACAACCAAAACATTATAAACATTTCCAAATACTATCCTATATGACAAAAAACTTCACATGGCACGAGGTCACCGAGAAAGAAAAAGAACAAATCCGAAAGGACTCAAAGAAGCTCCTAAATGAATTTGCATCAAAATTATCTAAAATAAAAGCTCCAGAAGGCCACTTCGAAAACGAAACAGGAACAAGAGAAGAAGGCGAAGGCTGGAACACCGATCCAGAATTCCGAAGCACCACATTATCAAACGCGCCATTCGCAAAAGACGACGCAATCGTAGCAGAAAAAGGAGCGTGGAAAAAATGAACGATGAACAAGAATCAAAAATGAAAGAACTAGATCTACAATTATCAAACATCCTAGAAGAAAAATTAAGCCTTGCAAGAAGCATGAGCAAAAACGGAATGATAGAGGATAATGATTTTAGTACAAAACTAGAAGGAAAAGCTACAACACTTATTCTAAACAGCATCTTCAAGGAATTCGACAAGCGAATAGCAAAACTAAACATAAAATCAATCGTAGCCACCGGACCAGTTATTATTCAAGACGGAAAATTATTAGTAAACAAGGATGGAAAAGATGACTTCTATAAAATCCCTGGAGGCTCTGTTGCGCCAGGAACAGAAGACTTGGAAGAATCATGCTACCGAGAAGCAAGAGAGGAAAACAACGCTAATATCGAAATAATTAAACCGCTCCATCCAATGATCATTTGGAAAAATCCACAAACCGAAGAAAAAATGGCGATCCTACTAATACACTATCTCGCAAAATTAAAAAATCCAGACGAAATAAAACCAATCGCACCTACTAAAGAAGTAATCTGGCTAGACATCGAAGAGATAAAACAAGGCAAACACAACGTTGCACCAAATATAAAATTCCTAATCGAAAAAGGAGATATCAAATGAAACTAGTAGCAATTGGTGGCGGAGAGATAGGAAGACCTGGAACAAAAATTGAAACAAAAAAAATAGATCAAGAAATAATAAAACTAACTGGGAAGAAGCACCCAAGAGTTCTATTCATTCCAACTGCAAGTAGCGACTCTGAGTCTTATTATGATGTTGTTAAAAAATAC
>Ga0209042_1000090_pt1 | contig 114633 bp, 126 predicted proteins | sample SaaInlV_200m_DNA_6_FD_184649 | JGI IMG/M metagenome (GOLD analysis project Ga0209042, IMG submission 184649) | Marine microbial communities from expanding oxygen minimum zones in the Saanich Inlet - SI037_S2LV_200m_DNA (SPAdes) (version 2) | ecosystem: Environmental > Aquatic > Marine >... | reverse complement strand
ATGTCTTCGATGTCTGTGGTGAGGATTAGTTTTCGGTTCGTTAGTGTTAACTCTTCCATATTGTATAAACATGTTTATACTTAGTTTATAAATTTATTGACGAGCTAAACACGTACAATTATTTATCTAAAATGGGATGGAATTTAGCCCAGGTGCTTGGGGGGAGCACTGATGTGCTCCTGCTCCATGAGCAGTTTGACTATCTTCTGGGTCCTGCCTATGATGAACTCGGCGCGCTCGTAGAGCTCGTCCCTGCTCATCTTGACCCTTGCCAGCCCCTGTTGGATGGCCTTCATACCTGTCTCTGTGGCCTGCAATGGGTAGATCTCCCATTCGTCCATGCTGGGGATGATATAGTCCTTAGTTAGCCCCTTGTCCTCGGCGTACTTTGCTAGGGCTGTCGCGGAGGCGATGCACATCTCGTCGCTGATGGTGGTCGCCCTGACGTCAAGTGCGCCACGGAAGATGGCGGGGAACACCAGGCTGTTGTTGACCTGGTTGGGGAAATCGCTCCTGCCTGTGGCGATGACCTTTGCCCCTGCGGCTTCCGCCTCCCATGGCCAGATCTCTGGTACCGGGTTGGCGCATGCGAACACGATGGCGTCGTCTGCCATGCTCTCGACGGCCTCCTTTTTGATGGTCCCTGGGCCCGGCTTGCTGGCTGCAATGATGATGTCGCTGCCCTTGGATGCCTCGTTGATGCCGCCCTCGATGTTGTCAGGGTTTGTCGCCTCGGCTATGGGCCACTTGTAGGTTCCCTCCAGTTCCTCCCTGTAGCTGCCAATGGTGCCCTTGCTGTCGACCATGATGATGTTCTTTGGGTCGACCCCCGCTGCCGTTAACACGTAATATGTTCTAGTGTTCGCGGAGCCCGTGCCGACGATACTGAACTTTGCCTCTCCCATTTTCTTGCCGACGAATTTCAGGGCGTTGATAGTCCCAGCCAGTATGACTGCAGCAGTTCCCTGCTGGTCGTCGTGCCATACTGGTATGGGCATCTCAGCGCGGAGCCTGTCCAGTATCTCGAAGCACTTTGGCTTGCTAAAATCCTCAAGGTTGATGCCGCCGAAGCTGGGCTCGATGCGCTTTACTGTCTCGATGATCTCCTCGGTGTCCTTTGTGGCTAGGCATATTGGGAAGGCGTCAACGCCTCCCAGGTACTTGAATATCATGGCCTTGCCCTCCATTACTGGCATACCGGCCTGTCCGCCTATGTCCCCGAGGCCCAGAACCCTGGTTCCGTCGCTGACAACGGCGACGTAGTTCCACTTGCTGGTGAGCTCGTACGCCTTCTCGATGTCGGCGTGGATGTCGAGGCATGCTTGGGCTACCCCTGGGGTGTACCAGATGCTGAAATCCTGGAGGCTCCTGATTGCCGCCTTGGGCATTACCTCTAACTTGCCCCTGTAGTGGGCGTGCATGGGGGGTGCGATATCCTTCCACTTGGATGCCTTCTTGAGCATAGCGTCGGTGTCGATCGTCAAGGTGTATCGGCTGAAAAGATCGTGTCTGGATATTTAGATTATCTGGTACGTTTTGAATGATAACAGTGGGTCGTAAATTCTGGGAAAAAATAATTTCCAGCGGTCTTGCATCAAGTAACCTGACATAAGCGATATTTTGGTAATGGCAGTGCCTACAGGTTGCCACCTGGTGCCTTTTTTGAGGTAGGGAGGGGTGTTACCAGGTAGGGGCTCCTAGCATGCTATTTCAGAGAGTCCAGTATATCCGGTTTGCAGGGGGTTCTCTTATTATTGCCCATTTCAATGTCTCAAGGGATTAATATGGAGTTCAAAAAAGTCATCGAGAAGAGGCGGAGCATTCGTAAATACAAGGATACCCCGGTTTCGAGGGATAATATAATGGTCATACTTGAGGCAGCGCGGATCGCGCCTTCGGCGAGCCACAGGCAGCCATGGCATTTCATCGTCGTGGAGGATGCGGAGGCTATCAAGAAGCTAGCGAAGCAGGAGTGGGCTGCAACCTCGCCTGCCATGATTGTTGGTCTGGCGGACCAGGCGGCGTCCCCGAACTGGTGTATAAACGACCTGGGGGTGGCGTTTGAACACATGGTGCTGGCGGCGACGGACCTGGGCCTCGGCACGTGCTGGATGGGACAGTCAAACAGGGAGGCGCTGGTCAGCGAGCTGCTTGGGGTACCGGATAACTTCAAGGTCGTGGCGTTGATGACCCTAGGTGAGGCTGACGAGATGCCGTCGCCAAAGGAGCGGAAGAGCTTGGACGACATCGTGAGCTGGGAGAAATACGGGGCAAAGGCCCAGTAACCGATTTTATCTTTGGCCTTTATGGCCTAAATTTCCCGTTTCAGCGGCTGGTGTCAACCTTGATGACGGGTAAATAATTTAATTCAGGAGTTGTGTTGGCTCGGTTGGGAACGGCACTTTTACAACCAATATTCTCAATATCTCTGTGCTTTCATTGTACCAGCAGTGCATGATTCCCTTTGGGCTATCAATCGTCGTGCCTTTTTTGACCTCTTTTTTCTCGTCCCCGATCTCGATTATTCCTTTTCCCTCAAGAACGTAGAAGAAGACATCTACAGGCGTAATGTGTTGTCTGAGTTTCTCACCCGGCTCCAGGATTAGGTGCATTATTGAGGCGTTTTCAGATGTGTAGAGTTTTTGGGACTTTACCCCATGCGGGTTTTTTACCACCTCAGCTTCATCGATATGGACCGTTTTCATGTAAATCAAGGATTAATCCTTCCTGTATAAGATAAAGGTCAATGGTCTTCAGTAATCTTGAGCCCCATTTCGATTAAACGCGAGCAGATGATGGCTTTTCCTTCACGCAAGCAATGTTATGTTTATTGATGTGACCAAAACATCCCTGAGATGAACAGGTTCATAATATATGGGCTACAATCTAGAGTCCGATGTTAGAAACTGGTACTCTGATTCTAGTAGCACTCATCATACTCGTCGCCAGCACAGTGAAAGGGCTGACGGGCTTCGGGTTCGCCTTGACCTCACTGCCCCTGCTAACCATTTTCCTCGCACCAAAAACCGCGGTTCCCCTCATCACGGTATGCAGTGTTTTCTTGGACGGCTACACGCTCTACGAGGCGAGGAAACATGTTCAGTACAGGCAGATTATCCCGTTGGTTGTCTCTGGGGTCATTGGGATGATCCTTGGAACATATCTCCTGGTCTCCCTCGACTCCCAATTGATCAGGTTGGCCATTGGCGCGATAACTGTCCTCTTCACTGCGGCATCTATAATGGGCTTTAGAAAAGAGATTGCCGATGAGAAAAGGGCTAGCATACCAGTTGGTTTGATTAGTGGTATACTTGGAGGTGCCATGTCCATCAGCGGACCGCCGATAGTTCTGTTTTTCAACAACCAGAATATCGATAAAACCACGTTCAGGGCCAATATAATCGCCTACTTCTTCAGCCTCTACATCGCAACAGTCCCTGCCTACGTATTGGGGAACCTCATCACCGTCAGCCTTCTCAGATCATCAACGGTAATGGTGCCCATAATGTTTCTCGGAGCAACCATCGGCATCAAGTTATCAAGAAAGGTCGATGAAGCCGTTTTCAAGAAAATCACCCTTCTACTAGTGCTGATAACAGGCATTATGGCTATTCTATCCGCCTTAGAAATACTGTAGACATGAGTCTATTGGTTTCATTTCAGCTCCACTTCCTTCACCACCCGTAGTATATACCGAATAATAGTGTACGAGTGAATTTTAACAAGGTTTATATCATATTGATAGATGTAGGTTTGGAAATGAATCTTAATCTAGATTTAACGGAAACAGGGTTTGGCATGTTCTTCAAGCCATACCAGATCATCTCACTTGACATCCTCTGGAACAGCCAGGAGACTTTAAGCTCACGCCAGGTGTGGGAGCAGGCAAACAATCAGCTAACCGGCACCATCAGCAGAGCCAGCATCATAAACTTCCTTAACGCATCGGTTGATAACGGTCTTCTTGACTACGTCGAGACAACCGGGAAGGGCGGCCACAGGAGACTGTACTCCTCAAAGCTCTCCAAGTCTGAGACCTCGAACTACCTCTCCGAGAAGGTAAAAGAGAGTCTTCTAACCCTATAGATTGATCTTATCATCAATCTAATGTTGAAAGTAGTATTTTGACTGTGCCTCGACTGTATTTTTTTATTTCTATCCAATGATCACATTTGTCATTTTCACCTGTCTGTGTCAGGGCAGAACAGACACAGTCCTTTATATCAACAAAAACAAGGTTCAACCATCTGCTGGGACCGGGTCATATTGGTATTCATCCTTTGCAGGGGTAGAACCCAGCAGAATAATCAAAACTACATTCGATAAATCATCGAATATTTTTTTTCTCACTAGGATTGGTGTGGAGTTCTCCGTGTCTGGTAATCAGGTCCTGATCCTGAATGCCCTGACCTCGTATGTGAGGTCCGGGTCGTCCATCTCCACCGTCACTACCCACCGGGGGACCGAGTCGTCCCTTGCACGGTACGTTGGGCGTACTATGGTTCCAACCCCAACTACTTTTCCTGACCTGTCCATCATGTCCACCTCTTCGCCCAAGGTTGGTTCTGGATTGAGCTCGTAGGGCATGGTCACGTACCCCTTCCCGTCCCTGAATAGCTGCATGAATATGGCTAGGCCAGGGCAGACAGTGATGCATCTTGTGCACCCACCGCATCTGTCGTCCAGCACCACGGCAGGAGTGCTCAGGCCGTCTTTTTTGATCCCGTCATCCTGACACACGTAGGCGCACGGATTGCACGGGATAGATTCGATGCACTCAATGACAGCCACCCGTCCCTTCTCCACCCTCTCCCTCGATGGAAGAACGTGCTCCAGCTCTTCCCGCGTATAGTATCCCCGCTGAAGGGCGTTCAGTTCTTGCTCCTGTGTCATTTTGGTGCCTCCGTAACTTTATCCGCCGTTCTCAAATATCGGGTTGAAACGACGGCTTTTATACCTGACCCAAAATGATCGATGTGCCCGTTTTTCACTGTGCATACTTGAAGAGTCTTACAAAAAACATTCAATGTGTGTCCTTTGAACATATTTGGTGTATGACTGGCCGCTGCGGTTGATATCAGGATCAGTATACAATCTCTGGATTTGCTTAATTTATATATTAAAAAAGGAGTTTTTTAGAAAAGGTTAGGGGTACTCCTCGATGAGTGTCTCCCTGACCTCATCATCGAGTGGGCCTTCTCCGTCCACCATGTCGTGGAACGTTGTGAACACCCGCTTGAGCTTCCTCCAGTCGGGCACGTAGACCCTACTGAACCAGAGCCTGCTGCTATCAACGTCCTCATCCTCGATCTCCCAGCGGTAATCGTCAAGTCGATCCTCGCTGATGACGTGTGCGTGGCCGTATGGTCCCTCGTGTGAGGGTGCCTCAAGAGCCATTACGCCATCAGCCCCGTGGGCGAAAGCGTACAGTAGGTGCTCCTTCTTGAGGCGGGCCATGCTAGGCAGCGGGATTATCCTGATGCTGCTTGGGTAGCTGAGCCTCGCAAGTCCGGCCAGGTCAACCGCCGTATAGGCAATTGCTTTCTCAACGAAGGCGATTATCTTTAGTTCTGCCTCGCTTCCCTCAAGGGCTCCCCTGATGGATGCCTTGAGCTGTGCTTCTGTCAAGCCCTGCTGCTCCAGAGCGTTCTCCTCACAGGTCGGGATACATGCCCCGCATCCGCTGCATATGATGTCGTTGATCACGGGCAGGCCGTCCATCATAGTGATGGCGTTTTCTGGGCATACCTTGACGCAGTCCTCGCAACTCGTGCAGACATCCGGGTAGGCCAGGTAAGCCTTGTCCGGGTCAATTATCCTGTCGCCGTTGAGGAAGTTAACCACTTTCATGGCGGCTGCCTCTGCCTCGGCTGTTGTGCTCTGGATGTCCTTGGGCCCGATGACCATTCCACACGCGTAGATGCCCTCTCTCTTGGTGCTAACAGGGTCAATTTTCGGGTGCTTTTCCAGCACGAACTTGTCCTCGTCGGAGGGGACTCTCAGGGCCTCCGCTAACTTCAGTGAGTCCTCGGTGGCTATAACGGGAGGTGCAAGTATTACAAGATCAGCCGGGTACTCAACCATCCTGTTGAGCATCATGTCCTCGCTTCTGACAAGTACCTGGTCGCCGTTGGGGACGATCTCGGTTACCTTGCCCTTGACGAACATGGCTCCCTTTTCCTGGGTGGCCCTGTAGAACTCCTCGTATCGCCTGCCAGGTGCCCTGATATCGATGTAGTGTATCGTGACATCTATACCACGATCACGGAGCAGCTGTGCCTGCTTCAGGCTATATAGGCAGCATACCCTGCTGCAGTGAGCGCATCCCACCTCTGTGTCCCTGCTTCCGGCGCAGAGCACGTATGAGACACTTTTCACTTCCTTGCCCGTTTTTGGTACGATGATCTGGCTTCCAGTCGGTCCGTTGACGTCCAGGACTCTCTCCATCTCCATACTTGTCAGCACGTTTGGGTACACCCCGTACCCGTACTGTGGAAGCGTGCTGATATCGAAGAGCTCGAAGCCCGTGGCCAGGACTATCGCCCCGACGTTCAGTTCAACTATCTTGCCCTGGTCGTTCAGATCGATGCATTCAGGTGGACATACCTTGAGACACTCTTCGCATGCCGAGCATCCTCCGCATGATAGGCATCTCTCGGCCTCCTTGACCGCCATTTCCTCCGTGAAACCTAGCTCTGTCTCACTGAAATCGTCGGATATGTCTGATACCCTGTAAAGGGGCATGACCTGTCTCGCATCGATATCAAAGCCCTCGGTTGGAATGTTTTCCGCCTTTATGACGGGGTCGTCCCTGCCTGCCCTGATGTCCTCCTCACGTAGGTACCTATGGATTGACTCAGCGGCATCTTTGGCTCCTCCAATTGCCTCGATTACCGAGGCTGGCCCTAGCTCAATGTCTCCGCAGGCGAAGATCTGGGGATGGCTTGTCTCTTTTGTCAGTGAGTCCGTGACTACCGTGTTTCTATCGGACACCTCAACGTCCTTGGGTACCGAGTCCCTGTCAATCATCTGACCGATTGCCAGTACGGCTGAGTCAACATCGATGATGAACTCTGAGCCCTCGATCGGGATCGGCCTTCGCCGTCCGCTCTCGTCTGGCTCGCCTAGCTCCATCTTTACGCATTCAATGGACGTGATTTTCCCGTTTTCACCGATGAACTTAACCGGGTTGACAAGGAAATTAAACTCAATTCCCTCGCTCTCGGCGTGCTCAACGTCCTCCGCGTAGGCGGGCATCTCTGACTGGGTTCTGCGGTATAATACCATGACCTCATCAGCCCCTATCCTTGAGGCGCATCTTGCCGCATCAATGGCGACGTTACCGCCGCCGATAATGGCGATCTTACCTGATAGCTTCGGGTTTTTCCCCGAGTTCACATCAGCTAGGAGGTCAAGGGCCTGGACTATTCCGTCCAATTCCTCTCCATGGACCTGTAGCTTCCTGCTGTTCTGGGCTCCAACCGCTACCAGCACCGCCTTGTAACCTGATTTGAACAGGTCATCCGCGTTCACGTCAACGCCAAACTTGGTGTTGGTCTTGACCTCGACTCCGAGGTCTATGATCCTCTGGATCTCCATATCAAGGGTGTCTTTTGGTAGTCGGTAACTGGGTATCCCGTACCTGAGCATCCCGCCCAGTTTTGGCCGTGACTCGTACACGGTAACCGGATACCCTTTGTTGATTAAGTCATGGGCAGCCGTCAAGCCTCCTGGGCCTGAGCCTATTATGGCGACCTTTTCCTTGTGGACAAGTTCCACCGGCTCAACCGCGTCTACCTCGTTGTTTGCCTCGTAATCCATGGCAAATCGTTTGAGGGCGCGTATAGCGATGGGCTCGTCCAGGTTCTTTCTCTCGCATTCAAGCTCACACGGGTTGAAGCAGACCTTTCCACATACTGATGGGAATGGCTGGTCTTTTCGCATCAGATCGACGGCTTCCTTGAACTTCCGCGCCCTGATCAGCGCGACGTATCCCTGTACGTTCATGCCAGCCGGGCATGTTGATTTGCATGGCGGCTCCCCTCTCTTGTCAAGGGTGAATATGCTTGGCACCGCCTGAGGGAACGGCCTGTAGATGGCCGTCCTCATGTTCAGGTTCATCTCGTGCTCGTTCGGCAGCATGACCGAGCAAACGTCAGCGCACTTGTCGCACCCCGTGCATGTTTCTACGTCCACGCCTCGCGGGTTCATCCTAACCTTGACGTTAAAGTCCCCTGGGACGCCCGAGATGTCGATGACCTCCGAGTATGTCATGAGGTTGATGTTCTCACTCTGGCTAATCTCAGACATCTTCGGTGTGAGGACGCACTGGCTGCAATCCATAGTTGGGAATACCTTGGGGTACTGAATCATGTGGCCGCCGACGCTTGCTCGTTTCTCCACGAGATTTACCATCATCCCGTACTCGGCGAGCCGTAGGCTCGTGGTGATACCTGCAACCCCACCTCCAATTACCAGTGCCTCTGATACAACCGGCATTGACTTTGACTGAAGCGGGACTGTTTTCTCTGATCTGGCAATCGCGCCCCTGACCAGGTCTGTTCCCTTCATGGTCGCACCCTCGTGGTCGTCCTTGTGGACCCAGCTGCATTGTTCCCTGACGTTCACCATCTCCAGCAGCGCCGGGTTGAGGCCCTCTTTTGTTAGGCTGTTTAGGAAGGTTTTCCGGTGCATGTTGGGCGTGCAGCATGCCAGGATTATCTTGTCTAATCCCTCCTCCTTCATGGTCGCCCTGATGCCGTCAACACTGGGCTTGCTGCAGAGGAACCGCTCCATCTTCGTGACCGCTACGTCGTCGCCAATCTTTTCCAGTATACCGGGGACATCGACGACATCGCCTATGTTGCCCCCGCACTCGCATATCCAGACGCCTGTTTTTTCTTTGGACATTATTATACCTACAATAGTTTTAGCTGGTGATCCAGCGTCTTCTTTCCACGGTACTCCGGGAGTAATATGGGTGATTTGCGGTCAGTCTCGATTCCCTCCTTCTTGAGGAGTTCCTCGTAGTCATCAAGGTGCTTGAGGCTCAGCTCGCCAAGCTCGATTGTCTTGGCCCGCTCCGCCGCCGCGATCCCTGCTCTTTTCCCGAAGACGTATAGGTCGAGCTGGCTGTTGCCCATGAGCCTGTTCTTTCCATGGATCCCGCCTACAATCTCTCCTGCCGCGTACAATCCGGGTATATTGGTCTCGCATCTGACGTTAATCTCCACCCCTCCATTCTGGTAGTGGAGCGTCGGGAAGACGAGCATAGGCTCCTTCCTGATGTCGATGCCGAACTTTGTATAGTTGCGGTGCATTGCCGCGAACTCCCTCTCGATGGTCCCCTCGCCGTTGATGATGTCAATCAGTGGGGTGTCTAACCAGACGCCCTTCATACCGACGGGGGTTGTAATTCCCTTATCCTTGCCGTAGCATTCCCTGATCAACGCGCTTGCCTCTACGTCCCTGGTCTCCAGGGGGTAAACGAACAGCTCACCGTCTATGTTGAGTGGCTGAGCCCCCCTTGCCCTGAGTTTCTCGGTGCAGAGCTGGCCCACGATCTGTTCTGGATATGCCGAGCCCGTTGGGTGGAACTGGGTGCTGTCAAGGTGAAGCAGATCCGCGCCTGCCCTGTAAGCCATGATTATCCCATCCCCTGTAGACCCGTAGTGGTTTGTGGTCTCAAACTTCTGGATGTGAAGTCGGCCGAAACCTCCTGTCGCCAGGATTGTTGCCTTTGCCCTCGCGATCTTGTAATCGTCATGGTCCATGTCGTAGAGAACCGCCCCTGCGACCTGTCCCTTGTCGTCCTTGATGAACTCAACCGCGCTGGTTAGCTCGACGTAGCTGATCTCCCTGTTGATGACCTCGTCCATGAGGACCCTGGTGATCTCCATCCCGGTGTAGTCCTTGCAGCTGTGCATCCTTCTCCGGCTTGTTCCGCCGCCTGGTGCCAGTTGCATCGAGCCGTCCTCCATCTTATCGTAGAGAACTCCAAGCTCCTCGTGCCACTTGATGACCTCTGGGCCATCTTTTACCATGACCTCAACGAGCTCTGGCTTGTTTGAGTAGTGTCCCCCGCCGATGACGTCCAGGTAGTGGATTGTGGGGCTGTCGTTGGGGTGGTCAGCCGCCTGTATCCCTCCCTGGCTCATCTTGCTGTTGGCGTCTCCGAGCCTCAGTTTCTGGACGATGAGAATCTTGTCAGGTTCGATGCCGCTGTCCATTGCGAGGATAGCCGCGCTTAGCCCGGCTCCACCTGCACCGATGATTAGCACATCAACGTCGTAGTCGATGTTGCTGAGGTCAATATTCTCTGCTTTGATGATGCTGTGGGCCTCGATGATGTCAACCACTTCATGGGGCATCTGTGCTCCCTTGTTGTGTCCGACCCTCAGCTCCCTTTTCTCGTCCATCTTCCAGTCTGGGTGGAAGTTCTTCAATATGTCCGTTTTCTGCTGGGCGTTCATGGGTGTGAAGCTCTTCCCAACCCGTTCCGCCCTCGTCTCTACCACTTTTTTCAGGCTTTCCGCCATGTATGCCGGGTATCCGCTTTCGTTATCAGCCATGAATGTTCACGTCCCTGTTCTCGTACAGCTTCTGAAGCGGCTCCTTGTCCATCTCCATCAGCTCCTTGATGCCCTCATCGTACTCGCCTGCCTCCACCGCAGCGGCACGATCAATGACGTGCTTTGATGGACCATCGATGTACTTTGCGTACAGACGTCTCGCCAGTGTGGCCGCGTTGTAAGGCACTATCTCGGCCGGGCACCTCACGGCGCATAAGCCGCATGTGAGGCAGTCAAAGCTCAGCTTTGCCGCTTGGGTTATATCTCCCCTAAGGCTCGCTTGGACATAGTCCATGACCATGATGTCCTGTGGACAAGCCTTAGTGCAAGTGTTGCATGACAAACACCTGCTTAGCTCTGGGTAGTGCTCCACCATTGTGTTGACGGCTGGCCTGACCTTCTCGATATCGTAAGTGATCTTCTCGGCAGGGTTGAACGGGATCTGGGCGATGTACATGCCTTCCTCCACTATCTTTTGGCACGCAAGTGCTCCTTCGAGTTTGTAGCTGCCCTTTACCCTGTATAGTGTGGCGCATGCCCCGCAGTATCCTCCCCTGCAACCCGAGCCTCGCCTGAATTGGTGTCCCGCATACTCCATGGCCTTCATTATGGTCAGGTCGTTGGGCACCCCGTGCTTCTTTCCCATCACGTGGATGGTTACCATTTCAACATTGTTTTCCATTTTATCTACTCCATCAGGCCCCTCTCGGTAAGCAGGGGTGTTGGGTCTGGCTTGTTAGCCTCGAATGCCGTCGCTCCATCATTTAGCCCAAAGGCTAACGCCATGAGCTGTGTGAAGTAGACGACGGGTATTGAATCAAAAATAGGGTACTGTTTCTTTATCTGGGTCTGCCTCGGTCCAAGGTTGTACTCACAGAGTGGACAAGCCGTGATAAGCAGGTCAGCACCTGCGTCCTGGGCGTACTTGAGTACATTGTGACTCAGATCTGCGACCGCCTCTTTCATGTGGACAGTGTGGTACGCGCCACAGCATTTCTGCTTGTACGCGAAGTCAACTACTTCTCCACCGAGTGCCTCGATGAGATCCTCTATGATTGTCGGGTTATCAGCGTTATCAATGCCGATCCCCCTTGGGCGCAGAAGCAGGCAGCCATAATATGGCGCGATCTTCAGACCATCAAGGGGCTTTTTCACCGCTTCCTTGACCTTGTCCCAACCAATCTCCCTGAGAACCTCCAAGTAGTGAAGGACTTCGACGTTTCCGCTGTACTTTATATCCTCCTTGTACATCACGTCGTGGATCTTTTGCTTCTTGTCGGCGTCCTCGTTGAACGTCTGGTTACTCCGCTTGAGTGTGTTGTAGCACATAGCGCAAAGGGTGACGACCTGCTTGCTATCCACCTTGTCGGCCTCCTTGAGCTCCTCGACCCTGATTAGGTTCCTAACTGGAGCCAGGTGGTGCATAACGTCGTCTTTTACTAAGGCATGCACTGTACCGCAGCAGTTCCATCTATCGGGCTCAACCATCTCGATGCCAAGCTCCTTTGCGCTGGCGATGGCAGAGTCCTCAAAGTTCTTTGCGTTGGTTTTAAGAGTGCACCCAGGATAGTACGCGATTCTCATGCTGTTAACTTCCTCTGGTTGCTTACAATTGCGATCTGGGGTAACTCCCTGAGTTCCTCCGCGGACAGGTCGTCGAGACTCACCTCGTTGTGCTTCTTCCTGAGCACCATTTGCCTCAACGCCTCCATGACTGCTGTGACATCAATCCCCCTTGGGCACCGCACTTCGCAATTGAAGCAGGTGCTGCATGTCCAGATGGTCCTGGATTCAAGGGCTTCCTCCAGCCCTATCTGTGCCATCCTGATGATCTTTGAGGGAAGATAGTCCATGTCCTGTGTCATGGGGCAGCCGCTGCTGCAGCCACCGCACTGGAAACAGAGGTCCACATTTTCTCCGCTGAGCTCGTTCACCCGATCCTTGAACACTTTATCGGCCGGGTTCATGCGGAGAACTAGATTAGACCCGAATGAAGACATCGCTACAGGGTTTACCTCGTGGATAATATAACTTTAGATTGAATAAACAATGGTATTAATCACACCTAGGCGGTTTTTTAGAATAGATTTGACAAATATTTCTATCAAACTCTTCTCATACAGTGAAAAAATGTCTGTTTTCCTCTTTAACGTGAACAACGATTTCATGTTTTCCTTATCAACCCGAGAATTATGCGAGAAATATACGGATAGTCATTTAGGAATATTTCCCTCAGAACCCAATATATCTAGGAATATTATCTATCTCGGAATCCGAGGCAATCTCCTTGAAACATAAACAACTTGAGTCATTTAACCTTGACCACACAAAGATCGTCGCGCCGTATGTGCGACACTCCAAGACCATGCCAGTACCTGAAAGCAATTACGAGATTAACGTGTACGATTTCAGGTTGAAGACGCCAAACATCGTGTTGCTCACGCCCCAGACCATACACACCCTTGAACACCTTCTGGCCACAGCCATCAGGACGGTGTTTCCGGAGAGGTGCCCAGGATGCAAGGTCATAGACCTGAGCCCGATGGGTTGCAGGACCGGTTTTTACGTCACAATATTGAGCCCAGTCGGTGGACTTGCGTTGCAACAGGTAACTGACGCGATGAAAGCGTTGATACCAGAGGCACACGCAATAGAGGAGCTGCCAGGTGCCACAATTGAAACATGCGGAGGTTACCTTGAGCATGACTTTGATGACGCTAAACGCGAGCTTGTTCTACTCATGAAACAGGAGTTGGTAGCTCTCCAAAACCCGCCGTTCCTATCCTAGTAGGTCTCCCATTCCTCTGTGGCCATGTTGTATTTCCAGCGGAAGTCCTGGCCCTGGAAGCTGGTGTGGAACTCATAGAGCCTCTCCACCATCTCTATTGCCGCCTTGACCTCATACTGCCCCCAGTCCATGGTCTTGGATTTCCTCAGTGTATGAAGAACCCCTTTACACCCCGATGAGAATCGCAGGCCGTACTCCCCTATCTTCACCGGGAAGCTCCTGCACATCAATGGCCTGCTCTTGTATATCTGGCACAGGTTGTCAACGAGGTGGATGCAAACGTTCTCGGTGTGCTGGTATGTGAAAACATCAGTCACAGATTCCTCCCCCCTGCCTAGGTGTGGCCTGATCTTGTCCTGGGGGAACAGGCTCTTTTCGTCAGGGAATAGCGTGAGTCCCGTGGTCTCGTCGCCTCTCCTCAGGTTACTGCAGCACTTGCCACATTGAGTGCACTCGTCCAAGCCCGGTCAACAGTATGTCCTGTCCACTTCTTTAGAACGTTACCATTGCCCGAAAATCTCAAAACGGGATGGGGTACAAGGTACCTGATTACGATGGAGTATCATCTCAAAACACCGGTACCTGATGAGGACATCAGGAAACTCAAGGCAGGGGACCTGATCTACATCACTGGCACAATCATAACGGCCAGGGACGAGGCGCACCTCAAGGCACTTGAGCTTCACGATGAGGGAAAGGAGACACCAGTGAGCTTTGCTGGCAGGGGAGTGTTCCACTGTGGGCCAATCATGAAGAAAGACGAGGCGGGGAAGTGGCAGGTAGTTGCCGCGGGGCCCACCACCAGCGCGCGCATGGAGATATTTCAGGACGACTTTATCGAGGCTTTCAAGCCAGCCCTGATCATCGGTAAGGGCGGTATGGGGGCCAGAACAAGCAAGGCGTGTATCGAATACGGTTGTGTATACGGTGCATTCACAGGCGGGGCGGCATTACTGGCGGCAAGAGGCATCAAAGAGGTAACTGATGTCTTCTGGCTGGACGAGTTCGGCATGCCCGAGTGCCTGTGGGTCTACGAGGTCGATGACTTTGGTCCCATGATTGTAACTATAGACACCCACGGCGCCAACCTCACCGCCGATATAGCTGTGAAAATCAACAAGAACCGTGACAGGATAATCGAGGAAATGGAGGCATGACAATGTTAAGGAAAATAGTGGAGGACACGGCTGTTGAGCTGCTCAGGATAGCGGCAACGGAGCTTCCAGTAGAGTACGTCGAGGAGATTGACAAGTTCATGAAGTCCATGGAGGGCGAGGTGGGCAAGGCTCAGCTCAAGAACATACTTGAAGACGCCGACATGGCCAGGAGCGGCTCAAGACCCATGTGTCAGGATACCGGAATCATAGCATTCAAGCTGGAGGTCGGTGACAAGTTCCCATTGAGGAGCGAGCTGAAGGAGATCCTCGTCGAGGCAACAAAGAAAGCCACCGAGCAGGTCCCACTCAGACCCAACGCGGTTGATATGTTCAAGGGCAACACCGGTAACAACATCGGACTGAACGGTCACGTGCCCATCATATACTGGAAACTGGTCAAGGGAAGCGAGCTAAATATAGTGGCCTTGCCCAAGGGCGGCGGGAGCACAAACATTGCAGCCCACAGAATGCTCAAACCCGGCCTCGGTATCAAGGGCGTGAAACAGTTCGTCATAGAAGCGCTTGCAAAGGCGGGAAGCCTCGGATGCCCACCGTACTTCGTCGGCGTTGGAGTCGGCGGCGGGGAGGACCTGTGTATGAAACTGGCTAAGGACGCGCTCCTGAAGCCCTTCAAGGTCAGAAGCAGCGACCCCAAGGTAGCTGCTATTGAACAGGAGCTTCTGAGTAAACTCAACGAGCTGAAGATAGGCGCAATGGGCCTCGGGGAGGGACCAAGCGTGCTGGATGTTCACTTTGAGTTCGCGTCCCGGCACCCGGCCAGCCTACCCGTTGGTGTCGTCATCAGCTGCTGGGCGCTGAGGCACGCAAAAGCGACCATATCAGCTGACGGCTCTGTGTCCATCGACACTACTGCCTAATTTTTCCACAGGGTGTTTGAACGGCCCCTACTCTCCGATTTGTTATATAGCTGGAATACGTGTACCAACCGATTACAATGGAGAGGACTGGACTCGATTATGCGAATAAACTCCACGCGGAAGACCCTTTAGCTGGGTACAAGGAACGGTTCTACATCCCGGAGAGGAATACCCTTGACATGGATGGCTTGACCAAGTCAATCAAACCCATCATTTACATGGACGGGAACAGCCTGGGGCTCGCTTCAAAGGACGTCGAGGAGGAGATGAAAGCCGAGTTTGAGAGATGGAAGGACCTCTCAACACGCAGAAGCGGCGTTGATAAGAAGGCAGCGGAGCTCCAATCAAAACTTGTAGGTGCAAAGCCGGAAGAGGTCATAGTCACAGGCAGTGCCTCCGTAAACGTACACGCGCTGGTCTCAACATTCTACAAACCCGAGGGCAAGAGGACCAAGATCATCGGGGACGAGCTCAACTTCAGCAGCGACATCTACGCTCTCGCATCTCAACTCCGTCTCAAGGGAAGGGACCCAAAGGAAGACCTCATCATCGTCAAGAGCAGGGACGGCAGGACCATCTCCGAGGACGATATAATCGCAGCCATGAGCGACGAGGTCAGCGTCTGCCACCTCCCCAGCGTCTACTTCGTGAGCGGTCAGCTCCTTGACATCAAGCGACTCACTGAGGCGGCTCACGAGCACGGGATAATAATCGGGTATGACTGCTGCCACAGTGTCGGTGTCATTCCCCACGAGTTCCATGAGTGGGGCGTAGACTATGCCCTCTGGTGTAACTACAAGTACATGAACGGCAGCACAGGGTCTATCGCCGGGCTTTTCGTCCACGAGAAGCACTTTGACGTAACACCCGGACTACCAACATGGTGGGGAAACAGCCCAAGCAACAGGTTCGATTTCGAATCGGAGTGGACCTCAACAGGAAACGCTGAGTCATGGCACCTTGGAAGCAACCTTGGTATCGGGTTCGGTGTCTCACCTGTTTACGCGAGCAGCAAAATGGTCGTTGAAGCCGGTCTGGACCGGATAAGGGAGAAGAGCCTCAAAGCAACGGACTACCTGATGTATCTGGTAGACGAGTTGCTGACCGGTCGCCCCTATAACTACAGTGTCGGTAACCCACGTGAGGCCGAGAGGCGGGGTGGACATGTTGCAGTTGAGCACGAGGAGGCACGCAGGATCAGTATGGCACTTGCAGACCGTGGTATCATACCGGATTTCCGCCCACCGAAGGTGATACGCCTTAGCCCTATCCCATTGTACTCCAGTTACCAAGAGATCTGGGAGGTCGTGCAGCACCTCAAGGCCGTTATCGACAACAAGGAGTACCTGAGGTACGAGGCTGACAAGAAGGAAAACTTCTAACACCTTACTTATTTTCTCAATATCTATCTACTTTTGAATTCTTTTGCTGTTCTCAGTTATGATTAATAGGCGCGTTATCAAATGAACCCTAATCATGTCTCTTTCATGGACCCTGGCTATTGAGGCTCTTAGCTGGATCGAGTTGGAGCGTCTCACAGAGGATGCAGCCATCAGGAAGACTGTTAGACAACTAAAAGTTCATGACCGTGATGTTGTAGATGAGGCGCATTCACTAGTCTACGAGACCATGATGCGTCGGAACGCCATCGATTACATCGTTAACTATGCAATAGAGCCTCAGAGTCTGGGCAACATGAACATAGGGCTCAGAAGCTACCTGCGTTTGTTCACACATCTCGCACAATACGGGAAGAGTTCACTGTCCGATGCATACGAGTTATCCGAGTACGTCAAGGGGCTCCTGCATCACAAGGAGCTCAAAAAGGTGGAGTCCGCCATAGAAATCATACCATTCGCCAACGTACCCTTGGAAAACATGCAAGGTGTCCAGAAGCTAGCCTTCACTCACTTTCACCCTCGCTGGTATGTCGAGTACCTGAGCAAGAGTTTTGGACCGACCTTTGCCCAAGACCTGATCAGGCACATCGAGTATCCCCGTTACCTCAGGATAAACACCCTCAAAGCAGGCGCAAAGACTGCTGATGATCTAATCAAACAGGGATTCCAGTTAGAGAAAGTGCCCGAACTGAACCACACCTACAAGATTGTTGAGGGTGAAGGAATTACCGATCAGGATGGATACAAGAACGGGCAATATATCATTCAGGACAAGGCCAGCATCCTCGTGGGAGAGGTTGCGTCCCCTAAACCTGGTGAAACCGTACTGGATGTCTGCGCAGCGCCTGGAATGAAGACAAGTCACATGGCGCAGATGATGGAGAACACGGGGGAGATCATTTCCGTGGACTACAATGAGCGTCGGCTTGGTAGCTGGGAAAACTTGCTGGACAAGCTGGGGGTTGAAAACGCAAGTTCTGAACTCGCTGACGCCACCCAGCCAGACTATGTTGCAGATGTTGATGCTGATATTGTCACCGTTGATCCACCATGCACAGGAACAGGACTATTACACAAGATTCCAAGCTCAAAGTGGAGGCTGACAAGGCGCAGCGTGGAAAGTATGGTGAATCTTCAGATGAGAATTCTTGAGAACTCTGCCAGTTACCTAAAGGACAGTGGCACATTGGTGTACAGCACATGCAGTATCACCCTAGAGGAAAACGAGGGTGTGGTGAATAACTTCATGTCCAATAACCCTGAATACGAGCTTGTGGATGCAACTCCAAGAATCGGTGTCCCCGGCTTGAACGGGCTTGAAAAGGCTCAGCGGCTATACCCCCACATACATGGGTGCAACGGTTTCTTCATAGCGAAACTCGTGAAGCGTTTATAGGACGCAGTCAGGAGAGAAAGGGTATGCGCGTCAAGGTCAGGATGCTTGGGGTCTTCAAGGAGACCGGAAAATCCAAGGATTCATCTGTGGATGTGATGGTTGGGTCCTCAATTGGTGATGTAATCAACACGGTAATCGGTGACAATGATGCGCTACGCACCATTCTATGGGACAAACAGGTTGACAGCCCGTTCCCAAACGCGCTTGTAATGTTGGATGGAGTCGAAGTAACCAACCTCCAAGGCATGGATACCCCTGTTTCGGATGGACAGGAGCTTGTCCTCCTCTCCGTTGTCCACGGCGGCTAGGTTTTTATCCCGCCCGTCCAACATCCAAGCGATGTCCAGCACATGTACCCGCTGTAATTCAAAGCCTTCCGCGTACTTTCGCCCCTACTCTGGCGAGCGGCTGTGCAATGGCTGTTTCAACGAGACCATCACAGAGCGGGTGAAGAGGACAATCAACAAGTACAAGATGTTCGAGTACGACAGCAGGATCGCCATTGGGGTCAGTGGTGGTAAAGATAGCCTTACCTTGCTGAGGCTGCTCCACAAGATTGAAGCGAGGCAGCCAAAAGCCGAGCTGATAGCCGTCTGCATAGACGAGGGCGTTAGCGGTTACAGGGACGAGGCTCTGAGGATTGCTGAGAAGAACTGCAGGGAGCTTGATATCGAAATGCATGTTCTCAGCTTCAGTGGTCTTTTTGACGAGACCATGGACGAGATCGCCGTCAAGGAAAGGGAGCTTGGTGCATGCAGCTACTGCGGTGTATTAAGGAGGCGGGCACTCAACGAGGCGGCGAAGAAAGTGGACGCCGACAGGCTGGCTACTGGTCACAACCTGGACGACATGGCCCAGTCAGTGCTCCTCAACGTGATGAGGAACGATATCAAGCGAATCCACGCCTTCAATCCTGGTGGCCATCAGCTCGGGGAATACGTGAGGCGGGTGAAGCCACTGTGCGAGGTACCCGAGAAGGAGACCTCATATTACGCGTTCATCAACAACCTTGAGTTCCAGAGCCTCCCATGCCCCTACGCCGACGAGGCCATGAGAACGGATGCGAGACGTTTCATCAACCAGATGGAGCACAAGAGACCCGGGACAAAGTTCACAATGTACCAGACTGGCTTAAAGCTCAAGTCACAGTCCACTCCTACTGGAATAATCAACAAGTGTCGGATATGCGGTGCCCCGACCACTCGTGAGGTGTGCCGGTCCTGCGAGCTGAGCAAATCGCAGGTTTTATAGACTCTAAATCTAACACCATTTTGTGGAGACTCTAGTCAAGAAAGGACATTGCGCGTTCTGTAAAACCGAGATACGCTCGACCCTGAGCCAGGGTCCGCACCCCAAGACCAAGGCTAAGTATTGCCCCAACTGCGGGGCACAGCTCTGGATGGTACACGACTGCGGCACTCCGCTGCGGTACGAGGATAGGTATTGCACAAAATGCGGCGAGCCAAACCCCATCTACCTTGACAACGACCCTGATTACTTCGCTGACCCAGTAGAGGAGTAACTCCTCATCCCCCTATTTTAGTTCAAAGAGATAGCCTGTGTGGGACATGCCTCAAGGGCTGTATCAACACACGGAAGCATGAGGTTCGCGTCTTCACATATCTCCGATTTTCCTGTGTTGTCTCTCTGGAACACATTTGGACAGATGGACATGCAAGCTCCGCACGATATGCATTTTTCTTTGTCGATCAGAACCTCTCCACCGGACTCCTTGACCCAGTATGGTGATTTGATGTAATTGTATGCCTCCTCTGCTGCTGTCACTCCCTCGCCCAATGCGGGAAGGATCTGCCTGGCCTTTCCAGAGTACTCCACAATGTCACCACATGCAAAAATACCTGATATGTTGGTGTTCATGTTGGCTTTGTCGATGATAATGTGGTTCCCATCGTTCTCGACCCCAGCCTTGTCAACCAGTGACAGGTCAGGCGAAAACCCGATGTTGATGACCACCAGGTTGACATCCAACTCGTAAGATTTGTTGTCCTCGTTGTTGTAGAGCGTGACCTTACTAAGTCGGTCCTCTCCGTGAATCTCCTTCAGTTCAGTGTTAGTGCGGACCTCGACAAGTGAGTTCTCAAGGACCTCAAGATTGGATTCGATGGCCCTTAGACTTCCTCTGCGATGGATCATTATGACCTTGGAGACGCTGCTGAGCCCTATGGCGTTCTCAACTGCAGAGTCTCCACCACCCACTACCAGGACTGTCTGACCCCGGTACATGTCCATGTTGGGGACCGCGTAGGTTACTCCTTTGTTCTCGAACTCCTTCTCACCGGGCACCCCCAGTTTCCTGGGCTCGAATAAACCCATGCCGATGGCAAGTATCACAGTCTTAGTAATCAACTCGCCACTCGGCGTTGATATCCTTAACATCTTGCCCTCCTTGACGATGGACTCCACAGGTGTGTCCTCTTTCATTGGAACGTTCTTGTACTTGGCGTGGTGGACCATCCTGTCTGCCAAATAGCCGGCTCTGATTTCTGGGTATGAAGAGTAATCGTAGATGAATTTTGTCGGATAAAGCTGGATAAGCTGGCCACCAAGTTTTCTCCCCTCCACGAGCAAGACGGACAGGTGGTGGTTCATACACCTGATCGCTGCTGTTATCCCTGCCGGTCCACCCCCAACGATCACGACATCATACTCTGGAAGAGAACTCGATTCACTGCTCCCGACTTTTCCCATAACTGAACCTCGGTCTATACAAGTTCAGGGTCATCCGTCAATAAAAATTAGTTTGAATACTGGTTTGATCATGTTCTGTACAAGTGAATTAAAATAGTTCCTTGATTATCTTTGAAGAAATTATAGAGTGATTGATAATGGGAAAACATTCCGATATCCTGATTAAAAATGGTTTCATCGTCACAATGGACGAGGACAGTAAGATTCTGCCCAGCGGCGATGTCCACATAATTGATGACAAGATCGTCGAGATAGGCGAGAACTTGAAGGTTCCAGACCCCGAATACACTGTTGACGCTGAGCACCATGTGGTGATGCCAGGTTTCGTCAACAGCCATAGCCACCTGCAGCAGTACTTCAGGGGAGTTTACGAGCTCATGGGTGATTTCTTCGGGACAAACCTACCTCTTGAGGGGTACAGGCAACCTCACCAGATGGAGACCATGGGTTTAGCCTCATGCGCCGAGTTCATCTACGGTGGGTCCACCACGAGCATGTTGATCTACACCTATCCTGATGGTTACGCCAAGGCTGTAAACGAGGCGGGTAACCGCTGTATCATAGCTGGTGACGTGGAGCACGTGAGCTTAGAGAAGCTCAAGCACGGCGTCTTCGAGTACCTCCCGGAGAAGAGGGACGCAGCCGTCAAGAGAGCAAAGGACCTTTACCACAACTGGCATGGAAAGGCAGACGGCAGGATCACCGCCATCATGTGCCCAAAGGCACCCGACATGACCGAGCCAGACGTGTACCTCGATATGAAAGAATTCGCCGACAAGCACGGTTTGGGGGTTACTTCACATCTGAGCCAGAGCCAGCGTGAATACAAGCAGGTACAAAAGCTATACGGCAAGACACCACCACAGCATCTGTATGACTTGGGTATCATGGACGACAATTTCACTGGAGCCCACCTCACATATGGTACTGCAAAGGATTTCAAGTTGATAGCAGAAACAGGCGCAGGAATACTCCACTGTCACAGCGTTGAGAGCCCAGTTATCGATTGGATCGATTTGGGAATCCCAATAGGGTTAGGGACAGACGACTACTTCCATGATATGCTTGACCTCATGAGAAAGCAGAGGAATGGTGTAATGGCTAGGGCTTCAAAGGCAGGAGGTTACCTGGGTATGATAAACGCTGGACGCGCATCCGCTCGCCCAGACTTTTACACGATGCTTGAACTGGCAACAATCGGCGGAGCAAAGACCCTCGGGTTGGGCGACGAGGTTGGAAGCCTTGAGATTGGAAAGAAGGCTGATATCATCACATTCGATTTGATGAATCCCTACATTATCCCAACGAGGGATCCAATCACAAGCGTATTCCTGTATGGGACTCCTGGCGACATCGACAACGTCATCGTTGACGGCAGATTCCTAAAGAAGGACAAGAAGATGACCACCATCAACATGAAGGAGGCTCTACTGGCCGCCCAGGGAACATGTGATGAGATCATCGACAAGTTCTTCGAGGAGCACCCCGATCAAGGGAAGCTATGGAAAGCGAAAGCCAACCAAGAATCCACAAATATCGGGACATCATCTACTATTTAGCTTGTCCAAACCACGCGTAGTTGTCAGTCGCTGCCTCGGTTATGAGGCATGCAGATACAACGGCGAAATTATTGATGTTTCTTGGCGCAATGAACTTGACAAGTTAGCCGATGTCATCACCGTTTGCCCCGAGATGCATGCAGGTCTCGGCGTCCCGCGTACACCCATCAACCTCTACAGGAAAGATGGGTATATCCATGTCAATCAGGACGAGACAGGACTTGATGTAACTAAGGTGCTTGAGAAGGCTTCTGAAGATTTCTTGTCAAATCAAGGAAAGGTTGACGCCTTCATCCTGAAAAGCAAGTCCCCTTCCTGTGGTCTTGACACGACCAAGATAATGTGGGGCGATTCTATTGAGATTGGTTCGGGAGTATTCGCTCAGAAGGCGATGGAAAAGTACTGTGACGCCGTCTTCATAGACGAGTCTGGGTTGGCAGAGGAGGGTGTTGATGCTTTCATTGAACGAGTCTAGGCCGTGTTCCTCTTGTGCATGCCCTTGAGCATGGCTATTTGGCCGCTGTGGTGAACGACCTCCCTGAGAAGGTGGAACAGGAGGTTCTTTGTGATCAGTTCCCTACCCCAGAGCTTTAGTTTTGCATCCAGCCCCGATTCATCCAGTCCCTTGATACCATCAATGACGATTCTTTTCGCCTCGTTCAGGTCTTTCAGTAGCTCCTCGTACGTGTGAGGGATATTCTCGTAATCGTCGTCCCATCCATCGGGGTTGACTGTCCCATCGATAACCTGTGGGATAAGTAGTAACGCGATTCTTGTGGTGTGGGTCAGGATAGTCTGGATACCTTTTTCCCCCTCGATGGGCTTCCAGTTCAGCTGTTCGTAGTTCAGGCCGCTGACGTTCTCTATGAACGCGTCGAAAATGAAATCCGCGTGCTCCGCGAAAATATTTGCCATGGTACTAGAATATGTACCCTGTTGAAAACATTTTATCACTCAAGAAATGCATCGTTATCTTTACTATAGCATACCCGTTTGTGTTGTCATAATAATATCCACTACCGTTGAAGAATGTTTGATATGGTTTAACTCACCAAATTATAGGACTCATTTTTTTATGCATTTAGGGCATGGGCGATACGGCGTGTTTACCGGTTCTCTAGTGTATTCAACCAGATTTACTTTGTATTCTCTATGGGATACAAGTTCCGGGCATTGCCTGTCCTGGTGGTAAACAGACTCAAACATCCATCGGTAGTATCGTTGAGACACGGTTCTCATAATATCATATTCTTTAATTAAAGTCTCTACGGTACTCGCAGTCCATTGAGTCCCTGCTTTCCATAAGTTGGGAACGTTTAACTGTCTTAAGGAATACCTGATGGTTATTAGGTGATATTCTGGTGGACTTGTGGGCTTGGATGAACGACCTGGTATCCAATTACGGCTACCTTGGAGCTTTCTTCATCTCCACTTTCGGAAACTTCACCGTATTCTTCCCCGTTCCATTCGTTCTCACCATTTATGCCTTCGGCGCGACTCTCAATCCCCTAATGCTAGGCTTGGTCTGCGGGCTCGGGTCCACTGTTGGTGAGTTTAGTGCCTACCTCATCGGAATGGGTGGAAGGAAGGTACTGAACGACCGATATGGGAGTCAGTTGGAGACAGCGAGAAAGCTTGTCGCGAAATACGGGGTGACAGTTATCTTCCTCTTTGCATTGCTTCCACTGCCCGATGACTTGATCCTCATCCCGCTGGGCATGATGAAGTTCGATATCAAGAAGGCAATAGCTGCCATGTTTGCGGGAAAGTTCCTGATGTGCACAGCTGTCGCCTACGCCGGAAGGTACAGTTACAGTACCATCAAGGACATCTTTGCTTCAAGCGGCTGGCTCGGTGGTGTATTATCCACCGGGTTGATGGTGGTCATCATCTACGTGATGCTGAAAATAGACTGGTCAAAATTCATTGAAGAGGATCTTGAGCTCGTTTAGAGCTCTGAGAAGCTATTGACCGTGTTCCAGTCCAGCTTCTTCAGTAGCTCAACGAGCAGCTTGATCATGTTCTCGGTGTCCTTGAGGCTCAGCAATCCGATATGGCTGTGGATGTGTCTTGTGGGTACTGTCAGAACCACCGATGGGCAGCCAGAACTGTTAACATGGATCCTACCAGCGTCCGTTCCTCCTCCAGCCATCTGGCTGAGTTGGATAGGTATCTGCACCTGGGATGCGATATCTAGGACGAACTCCTTGAGCCCCTGGTTTGGTATCATGCTCCTGTCATAAGTAATCATACCGGGTCCCTTCCCCATCTTGGTAGCCGCCTCATGAGGCTTGATCCCCGGCACGTCGCCCGCGATATCCACCTCAAGTACTATTGCAACGTCGGGGTTCACCGTCTGCGCTATTGTCTGTGCCCCCCTGAGACCTACCTCCTCCTGGACCGTCGCCGCGCCTATGATGGTATTGGGGTGGGCTATGCCCTGCTCCTTGATCCTGCGTATTGCCTCCATGATGACGAATGTCCCAATCCTGTCATCGAACGCCTTGCCCATGCCCACCTTTCCATCGTGAAGAGTTTGGAACGGGCTCCAAGGGACAACCGGGTCTCCTACCCTGATACCTGCCTCCTCGACCTCTTCCTTGGTGCTGACGCCGATATCGATGTACATGTTCTTCTTGACGACCACCTTTTTTCTCTCTTCCATTGGTATGATGTGAGGTGGCTTTGAGGCGATGATGCCAATGACGTCGCCCTTCTTTCCCCTTATTATCACTTTCTGGGCTAATAGTACCTGGTCCCACCAACCACCCAGCTGGTTGAAAGTGAGAAAACCCTCCTTTGTGATCGACGAGATAATGAAACCGATCTCATCAGTGTGCCCAGCAAGGAGCACCTTGGGGCCATCACCGTTGAGCTTGAAGGCAACCGAGCCCAGTTTGTCAGTGATGATCTCATCAACGATGGGCTCTATCTCCTTCTTAACGATCCTGTTTATCTCTCTCTCGAATCCTGATGGACCGAATGCATCCATCATCTTCGCCATGAGCTTTAGTTCTCTCTTGTCCATATATATCAGGAAACACTCTGCGTTTTCAGCGTTTATCGGTTGTCATCAGGCGTTTATCAGGGTTTAATAAGCATTCTTTCAAGTTTTGAAATTTATTTATGGTTTTAACATGAATACGCAATAGTTTATAGTCTTTGGAGTACTAATCCGGTAAAATTTTACTGGTTCATGCAATTCATATTGATCAATGGGCACGGAGACCTCCTAAATCCCTGTTTTTAAGGTGAATGAATAAACTTGTCCGATGTTTGGAGGGGTTGATTATACTATTTAATCTGAGAATAGGGTCTGGGAGACTTTATATTCTTGTCACAAGAGATAATGGAAAAGCGGAGCGTGGCTGAGCGGGCGACTGTCGTCCCTCGTTGCCGTTGGGGTGTCCCGCTCCGGTAGCCCAATACTTCTTCGGGAGACCTTACTGTTCCTCAGGAGCCCTGTACCCACTAGCCAGCTCTAGTTTAGGGGCGATTGAACGGGTTTAAAAGACTATTCTTACATTCGGTGAGAATAACTCAATTCATTAAAAAATATTTAAAGTACGATTTTAGAATATGCATTTCTATGCAGAGAAACATCTTTTTCACCGTACTCTGGCTTCAATTAGCGTTAACGATTTTTTTTCCGCGGAAAGTTTCCCCCGCACACCTATCGGAATGGTGGCAATTGGGTTCGTGTGACCGAAATCAAACTGTGTGATGACGGGGATTCCTAAACCATCCACAACGTCCCCCACAATTGACTCAATACTCTGATCGCCCTTCAAGCCAAGTATCTCGGGAATACGTCCAACCACCAGTCCCGATATCTCATCAAAGACCCCCAAGTGTTTCAGGTGGCGTAACTGTCGGGTAATGTTGACTGCCCCCACGTCCTCCTCGTCGCACTCGATAAACAGAATGTTGCCTTTGAGGTCGGGCCAATACTTGGTTCCCGCTAGGCATAGCAGCGTCCCTAAGTGTCCTCCTATGAGCCTGCCCTCCGCCTCTCCCTCGTTAACAATGCCCCATCCGGGGTTCTGCCTCTCCTTGATGGGTTCCTCAGGGTGCTTCCAGTAGAATGGATCATCAATGAACGTAGGAGATGCCCTGATTTCTATTTCCTCACTCTCTGTCATGGTCACCTGCTTGAACAGGTCAACCTCCCATGACATGAGGAATTTGTGTGTGAACGTTATAAACGCCGGTCCTTGGAAGTTCACCAATCCCGCCTCCTTGTATAGTACCGTGTTCAGGATTGTGATATCGCTGTACCCCACGAAGACCTTGGGGTTTTCCCTAATAGCCCGATAGTCAAGGTAATCAATGATGTCGTTGCTGTTGAACCCACCCCAGCAACACATGATTCCGTCAACGGAGTTGTCCAAGAACGCATCCATAAGGCTCTCGGCTCTCTCAACCGGCTTCCCAGCCGTGCCTTTGTAGGTCCGATAGACGTTTGGATCAATCTCCACGTTGAAACCGAGTTTCTCAAGGTTTTTGACGCCTGTTTCCGCTGCTGGCTTGGCAAGGGATGCCATGCTGCTTGCTGGGGCCACGATTCTGATCGTGTCTCCTTTCCTCAGTCTATTGGGCTTGATGAGCTCCATGGGAAATAAGATGGATTCGAGGGGTTAAATCATTCGAGCAGCTCGATGACCTTTCTCGCTGATGTCAGGTAACCTGAGTGACCGATCATCTGCGTCCTGGGGCGTGTCTTGTTAGGTGCAACCGTGATTTCCCTAAGCAGCAGCTCGATGGTCTCGATCTCTATGAATGGGAGGCTGTTCAGCATCTCTGTGGTCTTCATGACCTGATCGATGGTGGGGCTGAACGACATAAACACGCCGCTCCCCGCAAGTGCGTCCCACGCGGACCGTACGACTTTCCAGGGCTGTGACATGTCAAGAAAAACCGCGTCAACGTCCTTGTTCGGGATGCCTTTCGTGATATCCTTGATCTCCAGCTCAACCCATGGCATCAGGCCGGATTTATCGATGTTCCTGGCAGCCACCTTTTGGTGCCTCTCACTGATGTCGTAGCTGTAGATCATGCCGTTCGGCCTGACGGAGTTTGCCATTGCCATCGTCAGTGCACCGCTCCCGGTCCCAGCTTCAACGACTTGGCTACCCGACCCCAGGTCCATCTGGAGCAGGATGTAACTGATGTCCTTGGGGTAAAGAACCTGTGTCCTCCTGTCCGTCTTCAGCACTCTGTCCCTGATGAGGGGCTTCAGCACGTAGAAGGCCATACCCAGGCTGCTGGTCACCACCATCCCGAAGGGCTTCCCGATGAGGTCACCCAACTCTATGAAGCCCTTTCTTGTGTGGAATTTTTCACCTGTTACCACCTTGAGCTTGTAGTTTTGTTTGTGGTCGAACACGAGGTAGATCTCGTCGCCTTCCTTGATGTTGGTCATATTGGACGTGAATAGTCTCTCTGGAATATATCTCATACTCCCTAAGCCACAACTTATACGTCCGAACCCCCAATTTTGCCAGCATGAAAGACTTGATCGAGTACAATAAGTTCAGGCATAGGATGAACGACAGGATAACCAACAGCGGACACCTCGGGCTTAAACGTTTCTGGGCGCTAGACGGGAGGGCTTATGAGCCAGGCGAGCTGGACGAGAAGACCCTGGAGTTCTGCGGGCTGACAACCAGCATGGTGTTAAAGTGCGATGACTGTGTCACATACCATCTAATCAGGCTCATCCAGCTGGGCGCAACAGACAACGAGCTGTATGAGTCCCTTAACGTGAGCCTCATCGTCGGCGGGTCAATAACGATCCCCCATATCCGAAGGGCATTTGAGACCATAGATTCATGTCGCGAGTTACAGAAGACAGACCCCGAGCTGACGGCACTTCTCTAACCATCATCTCTAGAATTGTGTCCACCATGTCCGGGGTCTACTAACCCCACTACATTTCCATTTTTATCTAGACTAGTTTGTAGACCCTGGACATCTGGGTTTACCGGGTAGGACCCATCTCTTGTTGTACTATATCGTGTTTTTTCAAACCTGCCAACAAGCTCCACCCCCCTCCACACACGAAAACGATCCCCATCTTGATGCTCACGGGTGTACAACGTTAACCTGCTTTCCCGAACATACACCGTTTTCTTGAACTGTTCAACGAATTTTCGTTCTGAAAAAGGAACAAATCCTTTCTCAAGGCAATACGAGTAGAAAGCTTTGATCACATCCTGTTTTATCTCGATGTTTTCATGTGACTCAACTATATGGTTGTTACAAAACCCGTTTACGGGGTCGCTCATTGTCATGTAAAGCTCTTTTCTCTCCATAACCTCCTCAGGCTCCTCAAGATAGCCTCTTTCAAGAGCCCGATTTAGGCCTTCAAGAGCCCAGTAAAAGACACCACTCAACTCCTCCTCCGAGCAAAGAACCTCAAACAAGTCGCATTTCTAGGTTTTTCGGAGATAAAAGGACCAAATACGGTTTTGAGAGTGTTTAGACTTGAAAGTATTATCGCTCTTAACTTTAAATGAAGGCCCCACCGAACACCGAACACCCAGAACCACGGTTCCCAGAATCAAAGACACGACCCCTCCCCTGGACCTGACTCCGTACGAGCGAATATCTTGGAGGGCCCAGCAATGGAGTCAATACTGTGGGTCTACCCCGTCCTCGACTCTTTTTTATAGACCTGTGGGGCATCCCATAGACAAGGTGTGAAACGTGTCAAGGTACGAGGAGCTGGGCGTGGACATTAAGAAGAAAGGTATTGAGAGCTTCAAATCGGTTGTCGAAAACTTGTACCCAGACGCGTTCTGTGTCATCCAGAGAGACCCCCATGACCCCGGTATGGGGCTCGTAACCCATACTGACTCTGCCGGAAGCAAGCCCATCATGTCCTATATCAACTACAAGGAGACTGGGGACGCTTCATGGTTCGGTGGCCTGGCTCAGGATGCATTAGCCATGAACATCAATGATCTGGTCTGCGTAGGAGCTGACCCTGTTACATTTGTTGATTACGTAGCGTTCAACACTCTGCTCATCGATAGGGTTGAACTTCTCAAGGCGCTTTCCGCCAGCTTCGGTGACTGCCTTGATGTGCTCAATAGTGAAAATACTCCTGTCATGTTTGCCGGTGGCGAAACCGCCGACCTGCCAGACCTGCTGAGAACTATCGATGTATGTGTTACCATGTTCGGTCGGATGCCACTCACCAATGTTATCTCGGGCGACAATATCAGGCCCGGGGATGTCGTCATAGGCGTACGTAGCGGTGGCACGATCAGGTATGAAAAAGGTGAGAACAGTGGGATTATGAGCAACGGACAGACCTTGGCACGGACAAGCCTCATGACCTCTGAGTATGTGAGAAAGTATCCTGAGATATCCCATCCAGCCAAGGGTAGATACACTGGTAGCTTCAAGTATGATGATTATGTCGATGAGCTGGGGTCAATGGTTAGTGAGGCACTGCTTTCGCCAACCCGCCTTTTTTCACCAATCGCCCTAAAAGTGCTTGGGAAACACCATGGAGCAGTTCATGGGATGGTCCATAACACTGGTGGTGGAAACACGAAATGCCTCAGGATGGGGAAAGGAATCAACTACGTCAAGGACTCGATGCCTGACCCTGACCCCATATTCGAGCTAATCAAAAAAGAGTCCGGAGTTACATGGGAAGAGATGTACCAAGACTTTAGCATGGGCGTGGGTTTCGAATTCATAGTTGACCCAGAATCAGCAGAGGACATTCTATCTGTTATCGAGGGCTACGGTGTAGGGGCGTCAATCATCGGGAAATGCCTAGAGGCCGAGGATCATAACACACTGAAGATTGAGTCCAGCAAAGGCTCATACAACTACAAATAGAACATCACGCGTTCCGAATTAGAAGTGGCCTCAGTGTAACTCTGTTTCATCACTGGTCAATCAAATGCCTTCACATCATCGGCCGATGAGTTAACTCGCTGGGGGTGTGTTAAACGTTACCCTAATCGATGCTGATGAGCTTACCCCGGTCGTTAGGCATCTTTTTGAAGGTGATCTCAAGGACGCCGTTTCTGAACGATGACTTTGCGGTAGACTTGTCGATGTCCACGGGGAAGACCAACTCCTTGAAATATTTCCTATCCACGTTATCGACCTCTATTGTGAGAATGTAAGCCTGTGCCTGAATGATTATGTCATGCTTCTCCACACCTGGGAGCTCAGCAATCACCTTGATGGTCTCTTCGTCCTCGATGACATCCACCAGTGGCTCCCTCCTATCATGAAGATTCAGAGACTGCTTCTCCTCGATGCCCTGCTTCATGTTACCAAATTCCTTAACGACTGGTTTGCCGTCAGAGCCTATCTTGACGCTGTACCCATAAACGAAGGGACCGGAATCCATACGAGTGGAGCCCTCTGGGGTCCTAGTATCCTCTGGCATGTCTTCCAATTGTTTGATTGTCTCGGCCATCTCTCGTTCAAGTTCCTCCATGAGGCGCTCGAACTCACCGAACATGCTGGACCGCTTGCCGAACCGCTTGAACCACTCGTCCCAAAAACTCATGGTATGATTCTCATTATTTTTAATAAATTAAAGGATTCTGGATTGAAGAACTGTCCACACATGGTACTCAACTCCAATATTAACAGTCTCAAAATTCATTTTTAATTTGGTTTAAACATTATTTTAGCTTGAATCATTGCTCAGTTGCAATTTTCCATTGGTTGCGCGCGCGTCATCCATTGACGACTGACCCACTTTCCCTGGCGTGCGAGGATAAACTGATTGATAGTTATTGTTTGAAATAACTCCATTTTACCCTAGGTAATCCTCGTCTACGAAGCTCACCATTTAACTCTCCAAGATGGTGACGACTGTGCTCAAGCGAATACAAGACTCTACCTAACAATGTACTTCCAGTCCAAGGATACAACCGTTCAGGGCTGTGAAACAAATCATCATCAATACCTAGTATCCAATTTTCTAACTTTTCTTTAACCTCATCCAGATATTTCATTAGTTGCTCTTTACTTGGAAGTTGGTCAATTGAAGCTGTCTGCCAATCTAGGTTGAATCGATATCCGTGAGTGAATACATCAGGAATCATAACTGAGTAGAAGTCAAGTGTTTCAATGCCATGTAGTATTTGTCGAGCAGGAACTAGGTAGTCTATCTCACCAGTTCCCCATTCCTCGTCAGGGATAGTATTGATCGCATCCGAGTACATTTGCCAAGTTAAGGCCAGATTTTCTATAATTGAGTCACTAATTTTTGTGGATGCTTCACTCATTTTACATCAAGTAATGAGATATGGTGAAGTTTGGATAAAGTATTGGATTATTGTTGATGAGACGATAGGCCTCAAATACACAGATTTGAACAATGGGAAAATATCTCAAATTTCCTCAAAACATGGTTATAATTCTCGTATATTTGGGATAAAGGTTATACATTAACTCTTGTTCCTAGATTAATGGAGTGAATCAATTGAACCCAGCTATATGGATATGCTGCTTTGTAGCCCCATTCGTCACCATATTCTTACCTATGATAATGAAGGCACAAAAAGAGAAAGAAGAAAAACAACGACGTGAGCAATAAATGAATCCAACAGGAATTGTAATAATAGTTGTCTTATTGGCAGTCATATCTAGAAACCTCAGAAAAAACCGAAGATAATACGATTAAAACCTTGTATCTGGGAGGCTAATATCCTCTATTGGAAACGGATTACAAGTGGGGTTGTGAGCAGAAAACAGGATGAGGGAAAAGGTAATTCACGAATGACTAAGGTTCTCGATTAAAGTCTGGTCTGTGAGCACTCAGCCAAATTTTCACGGAGAAAGAGGAATCCTAGTTATCTGCCCCTGAACACCGGTCTTCTCTTCTCAATGAAAGCAGATGTACCCTCTCCTTTGTCCTCAGTCTCAAAGCACTTGACAAAGAGCTCAGATTCCAGCACATCACCCTCTCCAATATCACCATACGAGCTGAAGTTCACAAGCCGTTTATAGAAACCAATAGCTATCGGCGCGTGTCTAAAAATCCTCTCCACCAACTTCCTCGCTTCCAACCATAGATTCTCATGCTTCACGACTATATTCACCAGGCCAAACCTGAGTGCCTCCTCAGCGTCAATGGCCCTGCCTGTGAAGAAAAGCTGTTTCGCCCTTTTTGGACCGACGATTCTCGGAAGCCTCTGGGTACCACCGAAGGGCGTGGTAATGCCCAAACTTGCTGAGGGTTGCCCAAACTGTGCTTTCTCGGATGCTATGACAAGATCGCATGCGATGGTGAGATCGCATCCAGCCCCTAGAGCGAGACCGTTAACTACCGCGATTATGGGCTTTGGGATGTTTTCCATCAGGTCAAGTATTCTGTGAGTCAATGAGGCAAAGCCGACTGCGTCGCTACTGTCCATACTGTTGAGTGCTTTTATGTCTCCGCCTGCCGAGAACGCTCTATCTCCCTCTCCTGTGATCATCATCGCCCAGTACTCGTCTGCTTCTGCAAAGTCTTTCAGGATCTGCTCTAGTTCGAGGAAGGTGTCCATTCTGAGTGCGTTAAGTACTTGGGGTCTGTTTATTTTGATTATGAGTACTTTTTCCTCTTTTTCCACGATTATATCTTTGAATGGCATCTTTTTTCAGTTAAGACCTTTTGATGTCTATCTATTTGATAGTTCTGGATACACATGTGTGCCTAGGTGAAGCCCTGGGCAGGGATCCTGCTGTATGATAATGACGTAAAACAGAGGGATAATATCATGAAAGCACGTTTCTAGATTATACGAGTTCCATAGAACTTCCAAGATAAAAGACTGGATATTAATAGCTAATACAATGCACATTCACTGTGTTGAGAAGGCGCGCGCTATTCCGATATAAGTATTAAAGAAAATATTAGAGGTAGAGCATCGGCTCTTTTCTTTCCTGGCCCCAGCCATTCATGAACTGGGATACCATCGGTGGGAATTTCACTGTCTTCGCATCTGTAGGGCAGACCTTGATACATGCCATGCATTTTATGCAGGTATCCTCGTCAGTTGCGTATGTTGATGGGTCCACCGCCTCGATCGGGCAGGCTTCCACACACTCGTTGCACTGAATGCATTTATCCGCGTTGTATGTCGGCCCCATTATCATCTTTTTTAGTCTTTCTCCGACCCACTCTGACCTATTCTTGTACTTGTCGCCGAACTTCAGCGGCTTGCCCTCGATATCAGCCTCTACCGGATCAACCATCTTCTCGGCTATCTTCCCTCCGAGGCTATGCGCCAACTCTAGGTCTGCCTCGTCTGGCCGACCTATTGCGCCTGCCTTCGCTAATGCATCGTGGTTGTACGAGTGCTGGGCGACAAACTGCGCGCCAGCAATGATCTTGAATTCTCTATCCCTGAGTAATTTGGACAACTCAGAGATATACGCCTCAGCTGACCTGTTTCCATAAACTCCTACCGGAACCGCCCATTTCCCTTTGCCTTCAAGCTTGAGGAATGGCTCCATTGCAATGAATGGTATGCTGCCCTCGTATACCGCTGAACCTACTATGACTAGGTCAGCATCCATTTTTCCATCGAAGGTTTTCCTCGTCTTCGGGTTTGTTATATCTACTGCGGGTAGTACCATCATCCCAGTGCCCTCAGCTACCTTGTCGAGGATCCTCTGGGTGGTCCTTGATGCTGAGTAGTATATGCATTGAACTTTCACGTTAATCACCAACACCTATCTTTGAAACTTATTTAACCATTGAGGTTAAAAATATTACCCTAAATTCTCTTGATAGCCATGTTTAAAGGCAATCGTGAAGGGGGTTACTTACCTTGACAATCCTCGTCAGCTACAGTGAGATCGCGCTAAAGTCCCGTTACGTGAGAAACCACCTTGAGCGGAGCCTTGCCCAGGACATCGTGAACCTCCTGAGGAGGCACGGCTACGAAAACGCCAAATCACACAGGAGGTATGGACGGATATTCATCGAGGGCGTGCCAAACGAGGCTGCTGACATAGTGAGAAAAGTCTTCGGAGTAGCAAATGTCATGCCCAGTACGAAAGTGGATACCGGATACGAGGCTGTGCTTGATGAGATAGTTAACGAGGCAAAGCGGGAGATGAAGGAGGGAGAAGGCTTCGCGGTCCGCCCCAAAGTGGTGGGTGAACACGATTTCGACAGCAGAGACCTCAGCTACGAGGGTGGCTCAAGGGTCATGGCTGCACTCAAGAACAGGAATATCCACGTTGACCTCACGAAGCCCGATATCACGCTATACGCCGAGGTGCGTGACAAAGAGGCTTTCATCTACAGTCAGATCGTCAAGGGAGTTCTTGGATTGCCCTACAATACACAGGGACAGGCGGTTGGCCTGTTCAGCGGCGGCATAGACAGCCCGGTTGCAGTGTGGATGTTGATGAAGCGGGGCGTGGGCGTGCTCCCACTGTTCATGGACCAGAGACCATTCGTCGGGGACAGCTATGTCGAGAGAGCGATAACCGCGTTCAAGCACATGGCGAACTACGTACCAAGATCATCATACAAACTCTATGCCGCGCCCATGGGCGACGTTATGCAGAGAATAACCGAGACCGAGGAGCCAAGGTTCACCTGTGTCATGTGCAAGCGGAGCATGTACAGGATAGCCGAGGAGTTCGCGAAGAGATACGAGGCCCTGGCTGTTATCACTGGAGAGAGCATGGGACAGGTGGCAAGCCAAACCCTGAGCAACATGTACGTATTGAGCAGCAGTATACAGCTGCCTATTCTGAGGCCTCTGGTCGGGCTTGACAAGATCGAGATAGAAGACATCGCCCGGGTAATTGGCACTTATAATTTGACCGCCAAGTCAACTGAAGGGTGCAAGGTAGTTCCAGAGGGTCCAGCTACTAGGAGCAGGATTGAGATTATTGAGGAACTTGAAACAGACCTTGACCTAGTAGCCCTCTGCAAGGAGGCTGCAGCGGGAATCTCAGTCATAGCCGAGGCATAAAAGGTTAAACAGTCCAACCACCTCAATCTCATAGAATAATATTGTCAAAACTATCAAGGGATGCTTTGAAAGACGCCGTTGAGGTGGATTTCAGCGAGGAAAAAGAGTTCTGGAACGAATACACGCTTAAGGACGGGACCACGTTGAAGGTCAAGCTGGTCCTCAGGGGAGTCAAGAGACTCACCAGATACGAGCCAGACGGCACACCTGTATACGTCATCAACAGCATGAACGTCGTCAGGGCCGTCAACGTCCCCCCAGAGATCAAGGCAAAACCCAAGAAGCGCGAGATGAACCCAGTCTAGGTGAAACCATGAAGCTCCGACTCGTCTCACACAGCCCTGATATCGAGACCACCATAGCCACCAGCATGAAGACCACCACAAGCGGGGCCATGCCGAGTACGCTATTCAACAGGTTCAAAGACAGACCAGAGAAGGTGGAGGATATAGTGGGCAGGATCGAGTTACAGCACGGGAACATTCTGGAGCATAACCGACTAGTCTGGAGCCTTGAGGCACCAAGGGACATGGTCCTGGATGTCATGCTGAGGACAAAGTACCTCAACTTCACGAAGCTAGGGAATGACAGGTGGGTCGTGAGCGGCAACCTACGATCAGTCATTGAGCTACACATAACCCACAGGGACGATTTCACGGAGACTCTTGTCGAGACCATCATGGAGGCGTCACCACGTATCTATGATTTCATCAGGAGGAGCGAGAAGTGAAAGGAGAACTCCTAACCCATACCCCTCTGAAAAAGCTGAAAGAAGCGTTTCCAGAGCTTGACTGGAAGGATTTACTACTCCACCTTAGCTACACCATCGCTATCGAAAAAGTGAGCAGGGCATGCAGCCACCAGCTGGTACGGCACAGGATCGCAAGTTTCAGTCAGCAGAGCCAAAGATATATCACAGTCCAGAGGTTATCCGAGAAAACTGTGGTACCTCCCACTGTTACCGAGTCAAGTATGGACGACTATCTCGGCGTCATTGATTATGCAAGCCAGGGATACCAGAAACTAGTTACAAATGAAGTACCACGAGAGGATGCCCGGTTCCTTCTGCCCAATGCTACTGAGACAAGCCTGCTGATGACAATGGACGGGAAATCATTGATGCATTTCATCGGGCTCAGGACATGTAACAGAGCACAGTGGGAAGTCAGAGAGCTATCTGACATTATCCTTTACCAGTTGAGGGAGGCCGAGCCAGAGATATTTAACAACGCGGGGCCCTACTGTTACCAGTTGGGCTATTGCCCCGAGGGCAGGCACACGTGCGGCAAGATGAAAGAGGTACTGGAGAGATACGACGTATGAAGTTACTGTTAGACGAAATGTTCAGCGGACTCAAGGAGTACTTTGAGGTACTAGGTTACGAGGTCACCACCGTTCACGATGTGGATCTTAAAGGCAAGATGGACAAGGAGGTCGCTGAGTACGCGAAGGAACATGGCCTCATCCTAATCACAGAGGACAAAAAACCCGCTGAGCTGGTCGATTTGCTTGGAGGCCGCTACTTCTATGTGGACAACAAGACGAAATCACAGATGATCCACGAGAAGATCAAGAAAAAATATCTTCGATAGCTTCCCCCTGTCACGGGAACGGAAAAATATATTTTGAAAAATGGTGTGAGTCTAGTAGCTCTTTGGCTCGGCGTCTCTGTCAAGAGTACCGACTAGGCAGTGAATGCTTCCGCTGTTCCTCGGCCTGATGAGGCTATCGATGTGCACCTCGACCACTTCAACACCGATGCTCTCGAACCACTTGGTGGCCTTGGGGTACTGGTCGCTTGTGATGATCTTCATCGGCTCAAGTACCACTCCACAGTCAGGTCCCTTTGCGAACCCACGGGTGTCGATGCTAACCAGGTCATCTGGAGGCTTGATAAAGTTCCACTCCATCTCCGTCTCCATCCAGTCGGTGAGGTAGTGGTCATAGTAGCTCGCCTCGCCCACCGTGGTGTGCCTGTCAATCATACTGTAGTGGATTGTTCCCTTTCGTGTACCGTACCCTGGGCCCATCCTAATGTCTACCTCCGAGTCCTGTGCCTTGATTATGTTGGCGTATTGGTTCTGGCCCCACTCGTTCGCCCTCATGATCCCCTTCTCCCTTGTATTACCCCTCGGGAAATGGACCTCGATTATGGCGTGCTTCTCATCGAGCCAGCCACATGGGCCGCCCTCTACCATTCCATCACCGAACACCATCCCGACGACGGGGATACCCTGCTCCGCAAGCGTCTGGTACGTCGGCAGCTCCTCGCCCTTTCTGATGTTGTCGTACATCCTCATGATGATGTGACCGTAAACCGCCGGGTGGGCTACGTCGTCACAGTAGATTGACTTTACTGTGTATGGAGGGTCGTAAGGGTCTGGCTTCCTGATTATGACCTCGACTCCTTCTCCCTTGAACGCGTCAACAAGGGTCTCGTGGTGCTCAACCAGCTCGTCAAGGTTTGGCTTCTCCATCATCCTCCAAGCCCTCCAACTGTCCTCGTATGGAGGCCAGGGGGTGGGGTTTCCCACGCTCAGGAACTCTTTGCCTGGCTTGTGCAGAAGAACTGTGTTGAGCTTGCCGATTGTAGTGTTTGCCTTCCACTTCTTACCCCAGATCTTGGGCATTTCGTCCTCAAACTGGGTGAGGACCTGTGGGTGTAGCCTGTTGTACGTGTCGTGCAGGTCATCGCCCGCGCTCTTGTAATCCGCTGATTTCTTCTCGATGTCAGCCATAATAATTCATTCTATCATCATGCCGATTGTATAAAACATCTACGAGAAAAGGAAATATGATGGAGTTAAGTGACCACGTCGTCATATTCATCGTTGAGGGTCTTGAATGGCAGTATTTTCAGCACCTGACTCTCAACCCTGTATCCGCGAATCCCGTCAAAATTGATATTCTCATCCTCAAAGTACTTCAACGTCTGCGCCTCGTAACCCTCTGGAACGTACAGGAAAAGCTTCTTGAACTCACGTCCGAATGGCGCGACATCAGACAGCGCCTTCCATCGGGGTACGCTATTCTCGTTGATGGCCTCGACTGACTCAACGACACCAATCTCCCTCAATGAGCCATCGTCATTGGTGATAATGATGCTGGGGTAGAGCACTCCGTACGGGGTGTTTATGGCGTACCGCTTCACCTCGTCGTTCACAATGGTCTGGTGGTCCTTGCCCCATGACTCCTGATCAACGAACGGGAACCTTGTCGCCGCGATAATGCGTGTAATCCTGTGCCTAAGAGTTGATGCATCTAACATGATTATTCAAGAGACCGGGGTGTTCCGGGCTGATAAAACCTCTGAATTGACTAGTTGTACTGGTTATAGTATGGGTCCTTCTGGAAATGGGTCTTCCAGATGGCTGAGCCGCCGTCAACCAGCAGCTTGCCCTTCGCGTACACCTTCTCGACCCTCATATTCTCAACGCCGTCCGCGATTACGATATCAGCGTCGTAGCCTTCCGCGATCCTGCCCTTCTGGATTCCAAGTGCCTTCCCGACATTGCTGGTCATTATCTTCAGGGCATCCGTTAGGCTACACACGCCGTTGTTGGCCATGTCCCTCACCTCGCGCCTGTTCAGGTCAAGCGGAGCGATGTACCTACCGACACGCTTACCCTCCTCCATGATTAACTGGGGTACGTTGCCGTCACTGCTCATGGTCATGTTCTCATGGACCGCGCCCTCATCCAGCATCCGCTTTACTGCGTACTCGGGCTTCAAGCCCGTCATTGTCCCCTCCTCCTTCCTCATCAGGCTGCTGAGGTCCACGATACCGCCCATCTTTGTGTACTCGATGCTCTGCTCCATCACGTCCGGGTTTCTGCGGTTGATGTGTGTTGGTATAACCATAGCCGGGTCAAGCCCAGTATTGTCTATTAGCTCGAATATCCTGTCCATCCGAGTCCTCTGCCTGCCCACGTGAACATGGGTGACGGCGTGCTTATTGGCGACACCCGCGCCGTACCTGACCTCAGCGGTGATAGCTGCTAGATCCCTCCACGTATGATGGTTGGTAGTAGTATCACTGATGGCCGTCTTCAACCCGATGACCTTGGGTATCAAATAAATGTCCTTCCTGATCTCCCCGGTGAGGGTTGGCGGCGGGATGACGAAGCTGCCGGTGTACATGTAAGTGGAAAGCCCCATCATATCCAGCTCAAGGGCCTTGATGTACAGCTGGTGCAGGCTCCTAACAAACCTGCTACTGCCCAGGCAGCCGACCACTGTGGTTGTGCCCGACTCGACGATATCGGCCCACGCGATGTCATGGGTCCTGCCCATGGGGCCCTGGCCGTCATCAGCACCTATGAGGTGGACGTGGTTGTCAACGAACCCAGGGTAGACGATCTTGCCCGATGCGTAAATGGTATCACACTTGAACCCAGCCGGTGTCTCAAGATTCTCTCCCACCCTGATGATCTTGTGCCCTAGGATCAATAGGTCCTGTACCCCCATGTATTCTGGTGCGTAGACCTCCGCTCCCTGAATTAATATAAACATGGACTGGTATGGGTTGAATCGGTATAAATAATCGTGGAGGGTTGGGCACTCCTCTGTGCTTTCTATTTTATATCTGGACACAGCATGAGGTATTCATGGCATTTGATCCCGTAATCCTACTATTGACAGACCTCGCGCTCGTCGGGGCATCCCTTGTGGCGTTGGTTGACAGCTACTTCGAGAAAGAGACCAGGGCGGCTACCCTTTCTGGTCTAGCTATGACATTCCACATACTGTTGGGCATCGGGATAGCCTATGTCCCCATTATCAACCAGGTAGCATCGTACTACTTCGCGCTCGTCGGGGCATTCGTCATCATCCTATTGATACCCGGGCCTCCTAACAGAAAGGCCCTGCAGGGCACTGACGGTTACAAGGTGGGAAAACCCGAGCAGGTGGACGAGCGGGATATAGTGTTCGTCAGGGGCAGGCTCGTTGAGGGCACGGAGAGATACGATCAATACTACGAGTCTCACCCCCAGGCCAAAGAGATCGATGACAAAATCAAGGCTATGGAAACGGGTTTCCACAACCCCAGTATCGATTTCACTCCAAAGAACATGGCCATGATGAGTGCAAACTTCCACCTATGCCACATCCTTGGCCCCCACGCAGACGCCGTACCCGAGGAGGACCAGACGGTCCACGAGTTGAGTCCGGAGTACGCCTCGGAGGTTGTCAAGAATTACATCAAACACCTGGGGGCCAGCGACGCTGGCATCACAATGCTCAACCCCAATTTCGTGTACTCCACTAGGGGAATGCCCGACGCGTACCTTGAGTGGGGTGACAAGATTCCTGATCTGCCCAAGTACGCCGTGATGTTCACCTGCGAGATGAACTATGAGCATATCATGTCCGCTCCCCACTCTCCCACTGTGGCCGAATCCAGCCAGGAGTACGCACTGGGCGATTACATATCAACTATTGTTGCTCACTGGTTCAAGTCCATGGGGTACCACGCAATTGCCCAGATGGACAACCACTACGACACCATAACCCCGCCTATGGCCGTGGACGCCGGGCTGGGCGAGATAGGAAGAAACGGGTACCTCATCCACCCCGAGTACGGTTCAAGAATCAGGGTGTTCGGTGTTCTCACTGATATGCCTCTCGTACCTGACAAGCCCATCTCGTTTGGAGTTGAGGAGTACTGCGTTGAGTGCAAGAAATGCGCGACCACCTGCCCGAGCCTGAGCATACCTATGGATAGCATGGTGGAGCACAACGGGTACATGAAGTGGAAGCTTGACGATGAAACGTGCTTCGAGTACTGGAGGAAGGTGGGAACAGACTGTGGCATCTGCATGGCAGCATGCGGGTTCAGCAGGCCCCACACGCCTCTCCACATTGCCGTGAAGTGGCTCATTAAGAGGTCACCCGTTGCCAGGAAGATATTCCCCATCATGGACGACCTGATGTATGGGGTCAAATGGAAACCGAGGAAGGTATCCAAGTGGCTTGAATGGAACAAGAATTAGCCTCCTCACTCATTCTTTTATCGCTGACTTTAACTGTCCCAATACAGGTGATGACTGGACTAGGTGCAACTCATGAGCGGCGACGATACATCGAAAAAATCAGGCCAGCTAGTCTGGTCGGTAATCATACTTCACATGCTAAACCACGTTATCAGCGGCTCGATGCCAATGCTTTACCCTGATCTCATGGACGAGTTCGACATATCTTACGCGGAGCTCGGGCTCATCAGGTCAGCAGCGGGTCTCGCCGCTGGTGTCCCGCAGATGTTCGTCGGCCTTTTCAGGAGATGGTTCAGCGCACGGGTACTGATTTCCGGTGGAAACCTACTCAACGCCCTCATGAACATCGGTATTTCTATGGGTAACGGGTTCGCCCAGTTCATGGGCTTCAGCGTTCTCGCTGGAGTTGGAAACAGTGTACAACATCCCCTCGGTGCTTCAATCGTCAGCAACGGGGCCGACCCCAAGGACCGGGGCAGGATGCTTGGGCTAAACCAGGCCGTGCCTTCAATCGCTTTCGCCTTCACTCCCTTGCTTACTGCGTACCTACTCACCAGAATGGGCTGGAGATCGACCCTAGGGGTCCTCTCTATCCCTGCCCTTGCTCTCTCAGTGGTAATTCTCTTCTTCATCAAGGGTTCCAGTGACGTGGAGGGCAAGTCACGGGACGCACTCAACCTGGGCAAGCTACGCGAGCAGCTCAAGAACAGGAACGTTCTGTCAATCAGCGTTCTCAGGAGCGTAATGGCGTTCAGAATGGGTGTCAGGACCTTCCTGCCACTGTATTTTATCGATATCCTCGGTTTTTCTTCCGAGCGGAGCAGCCTACTATATGCTGTAATGCTGGGTGGAGGAGTCCTCGGGCCATTCTTCTGGGGTTGGCTCAGCGACCGGATGAACAGGAAGCCGTTGATCATAGGGATTATGACCGCAAGCGCGGTAGGGTATTTTATGCTCAACTATGTAACGAGCTACACGGGGTTGGCCGTGCTTCTGTTCTTTATCGGTTTCATGGTGCAGACTGTGATTGTCCAGAGCGTCATGACCGACAGCGTGGAGAGGAGCCAACTGGACCAGATCTTTGGACTTTACTTCACCATAGGCTTCACCATCGCAAGCATCAGTAGCGCCCTTTTCGGGTGGGTCGTGGAGACATACGGGTTCAACATGGGGTTCAGCTACATCGCCGTTGTGTCTGCCATTTCCCTGCTCCCAGCGTTCTTCATCCAGGAGCCGAGGAACCTTCCTCAATAATCAAATCAAAATGGGGAATGTCCCTAATCGAAAATGTTGTATTGAAAATGCTCCATACTACTACCAGTGTTTAAATTGGCAATCAAAACTAACAAGGACAAACTATTGAAACAGGTGTTGCTGGGAAAAATCGCCCCGCCTGTGATGTTCGTTCAGGGTGGGTTAATCGGAGCCTATATGACTACATGGGACGGGAAGCCCAAGATAGGTGCAGGCGTCGGCGGAATAAAATACAACGTCAAGGTGGGCGGTTCCTGCTATGGGTGGCCGGAGACAGAGTACCTTAGCCCCGGAGTCAGCTTCCTGGGGTACGATGACTCATCGGATGGAAGTTCTTACAATATGAAGGGAACAGCCCAAGCATTCGTCAAGTACACTGCCATAGGGACCAAGGTGACCGTTGTCAACGGCGATGGAAAAGGTATCGAGGGCGTTGTCACGGGCAAGGGCGGTACGGGGATCTCTGGGAAGCACGTGTTCGTTCACTTCAAAAATGACGACCTTGAGAAGCTCAACATAGGGGATAAAGCAAAATTCCAGCAGGACGGCGTCGGACTAGAGATTGAGGAGTTCCCGGGGAAAGTTTTCAACATGTCCCCTAGCTTCCTCGAATCGCTTGAGCTGAAGCTCGACGGTGATGTGCTTGAGATTCCAGTCGCAAAAAAGGTACCCGCAGTCTGTATGGGCATGGGCGTCGGCGGCTCATCTGCAGAATCGGGGAACTGGTGCATCCAGACGAATCCACCACACCTTGTAGAGAAGTATGGTTACGGTGATCTGCGGATAGGGGATATTGTCGCATGTCGCGATGTGCTCATGGATTATGGAAAAGGTTACTACAAGGAGGCAGTAACAGTCGGGGTCGTCACAACAGGGGCAAGCGATGTTGCCGGGCATGGACCCGGTGTGATGGCTATCGCGTCGTCCAAGACGGGCAAGATTAAGCCGATTATTGATCCCGATGCAAATATCGCCAAGTATCTTGGCCTGGAGGGAAACTAGATGATCGAGACAAACAAGGATAAACTCGTCAAGATGGCTGTCTCCGCTGCAGTCAACCACCCCAGTGCACGCCGTGGCTACCGGACAGATTTCGATGGTAACCCCCGGATCGGATTAGGCATGAGCGGTGTCAAGTACAACGTGGCAGTGGGTGACCCGACGTATGGCATGGAGAACGAGGAGCACGTCGAGCCTGGGTTGAGCATTTCAAATCCGGATAAAGCGGAAGGAGGGGCTCTCAGCGTTCTAGCCTGTATCGGCAACGAGGTCAAGATGACCAACGGTGATGCAAAGGGCTCAAATGGGCGAATAACGGGTAAACATGGCTCCTTTATTGTTCACTTCAACCAGGACGACAAGGAAAACATTATCCCCGGTGACAAGGTGCTTGTCAAGGCTTGGGGAACTGGATTGAAGATCAATGGTTTCGAGGAGACCGTGAGGGTGAATAAGATTGACCCAGAGCTCCTTGAGAAACTGGGCATCGAGATGAAGGACGGGAAACTCGTGGTCCCTGTCACCGGCGAATATCCCGCATATATCATGGGTTCGGGGTATGGTATGTGGCCTGTAACCATTGACTACGATATCCAGACAACCTGTCCGGAGGTGTTTGATGAGCTTGACCTCAAGAACATCAGGTTCGGCGATGTTGTATGCCTCCGTGACCAACTCAACTGGTATGGTAGGGGCTACTATGAGGGAGCAGTGACCATTGGAATTGTGGTCCACGGATGGAGCAAGTCAGCGGGTCACGGGCCTGGAATCACGACTATCCTGAGCAGCAAGGACGGTATCATTGTCCCCAAGAAGGACTCCGAGGCTAACATAGCCAAGTACCTCGGGGTTTAATCCCCTTCTTTTGATACTGTTTTATTCACATCGACCCTACTTGACTGGATGAAAGTCCAGTTCTTACCCGCCGAAGCTTCTGATGCAGATGAGTTGACCCGGACGTGCAAGGTGACCTTCGATGATGACACCTTCAAGCACACTGGTAAACCTGTGGGTGGGGCACCTGGGTACGATGATGTCAATTATCAGTTAAACAGGATGAGGGATGACATCTACCTGAAAATCATGTTGGATGGAGAGATAATCGGCGGCATCATAATCGAAGAATTGAGCCAAAGCCACAAGCAGCTAATCCGGATCTGGATCCTTCCTGACCATCAAGACAAGAAGATCGGGCAGAGCGCGATGATGCACATCCATGAAAACTATCCTGCGAGGAAATGGACCCTTGAGACCCCGCCTTATGCTGTCAGGAACCATCATTTCTACGAGAAACTCGGGTACATAAACAAGGGCTGGTTACCTGATTGCCCTGAACCCTTGTATGTATATGAAAAAGAAATCGAATAAAAAGAGAGTTATAGCCTGTCCTTCTGTAGGAGCAGGACTGCGGCTATGATAATACCAAGCCCAATAATCGCGGATGGCATCAGCTGATTGTTGCCTATTTCAGGCTTCTCGACATGGATGGCTGTGTCCAAGTCCTCTATGTCCTGGATTAGCTGCTCTATCTGGGACTCTGAGGTCAGTAGCTGAGCCTCCGTGGTTGTCAGCTTCTCCTCAAGCACCTTTGTCTCCCTGGCATCCTTAATCCAGTTCTCCATGGTGTTCAGGTTAGCCAGCGTTGCATCTACTGCGCCGTTCCAGTGAGTCCAGTCGGGGGCCATCATTGACGCGCCCATCCTCCATCTCCTTCCACTGTGGTGCCAGATGTAGTAATGCTGGATCTCAGGCACCTCGTCGATGGGGTTTGACGGGTCAATCAAATCTTCATCATATGCCTCGTTGAGCAGCGCTAACGTATAATCGTACATCATATTGTAGTCGCTGACCGTGTTGTCAAAGCTTTCAAAGTATGGCTCAACCCAGCTTGAGACATGACAGACGGTGCAGACCGCCTCCATCTCGGCACGACCGGCCTCAGCCTGCTCAAGATCAGGGCTTTGCAGTCCTAAGGGTACTAGCTCCGCAGAGTCCCACTGTGGGCCAGACTTTTTGGATTGTAGCTCCCAGTAGAGCCTAGCTCCTGCATCATGAGTGGTCTCAACTGCTCCGTTGAATCCGGACATGTGGCAGGTTGCACAGGTTGGCGCATTGATATCATCCACGCCCCAATCATCGTCCTCCCAGTCCCAGGACTCGCCCATACTAAAGTACATATTTCCATGTTTGCTCTCCTCGTAGATCTCCATCTGAGGGTGATCAGGACCAAGGTGACACTGGCCACAGGTCTCGGGTTTCCTAGCTTCCTCCACGCTGAAGAGATGCCTGGTGTGGCATGACGCACATGATCCGAGTGATCCATCGGGGTTCACTCTTCCAACTCCTGTGTTTGGCCATCCGTCCGTGATTTCCCCGTCCTCGGCGATAACGTACGTACCGTGACAGGTCTCACACCCGTTTACCTGGTTCTCGTGGTTGTACTCAGGGTCGTCAAGTAACCCTGCATTTTCCAAAGCGCCTGAGTCAGGGAACAGAGGGGTCACAAGACTCTTGATGAATTCCTCAGGGTTGTGATCAATAGCCGTCTGCATATCAAGTGGGTCCAGTCCCTCCGCGACCATGGCCTTGTACCATGGCTTGAGGGGACCTATAAATGTCGTCCAAGCGTGCTTGCTCATCGAGTATTCTTCGACCTCGTCAGTATGGCACTTTGCACAGGCGTTCGGTGAAACTACCTGTGTGACAAGACCAAGCGAGTGACTGAAAGCCGACGGGTCATCCGCTGATGCCTCGTGGCAGTCAAAGCAGCCTACACCAACTTCGCTGTGATTGCTTTGCTCCCATTGGTCTACGGTCTCTGGTGATATGGACTCATGACAAACAATACATTCCTCTGTTGCAGAAGCAACGGCGGTGTTACTGAGTGTTACCGCGATAACCATAAGCGATAACAGAATAATTATACGAGAAGATTTTCTCATGATATTTTCTTCATATCGCACTATTATAAATGTTCATGTAAATACCTTTTTTCAACATTATAGGAATTGTGTTTTCGGCAAATATGTTAAAAATAAGTTGCGTTATCAGCGAGGTAATTGTATCGAATGTTTTTCTAAGTCCTTTCGGGCTGCATCTTCACCCCAAGTTAATTAGTCATAAAAGTCTAGTCTTGTTTGGTGAATATTTTGGTTGATGTGGAAAAACTCTACGAGATGGTTGAGTACCAGAAGCAATCAGTGGTCAGCAGAACCGTAATCGAAAAACCAAAGGGGACAGTAACTGTTTTCGCGTTTAGTGAGGGCGAGGGGCTTAGCGAACACACGGCCCCATTCGATGCACTGGCATACGTTTACGACGGGAAAGCGGTTATCACTATCTCGGGGAAGGACTATGAGGTTGGAAAAGGTGAGACCATTATTATGCCAGCGGACGAGCCGCATGCATTGAGAGCTGTTTCAGCGTTCAAGATGATGCTTGTGATGATCCGCACCTAAACACAGTTATCCTTTCAACCCATACCCTATTCATGATTCATAAAGTACATCTACCATCTCTGATACGGAAGCCTCTTGAGGCCCAGCACGGCGAGGACACACTGTACCAAATCTTTTTCGAGGATTTCCCCGAGTTCGGAGCTGTCAAGCCTGACTCTATGAGGTCATTCAATGGCTTCTCAAGAGTATTGATCAAGCCAGGTACAACCAACCAGATGCACGTCCACGAAGACCAGGAGCAAGTCTACTTTGTTCTCCAGGGAGAGGGAGTTATACAGATCGGTGATGAGAAAACAGATGTCAAGGCGGGTGACTCGATTTTCCTGCCAGTCAATGTGCCCCATGGCTTCGTAAACAACTCGAAAAAACTGGTCATATTGTTGATGATAGGTACCAAAGTCTAGTTAGGTACAGTTTTTAAATTCCCTCTCATTGGTTTTACCCGTGATATTCATTGGACCTCAAGGCTAACACAAGGATCAAAGAGATTTTCGAAAAGTACCCATGGATAATCGATTTCCTCCCAACCATCGCGCCTCATTTCAAAAAGCTACAGGATCCCGAGCATAGGGCAAAGATGTTTGCATTTGCCACCATCGAGATGGCGGCAGGAGGCGGCGGGTTTGAGATCGATGAGTTAATCGGTATCTTCCAGGCTGAGATCAAGAAAAGGGAAGGGGGCGACATCAAGGAGATGCGTAAGGAGGTACTGAAGAGTATCATCACGGACATCCACGCCGGTGTCGAGATGGATATTCTCAGAAAACGGTTCGCAGACCTCGTTCAGGACGTGAGCGCTACCGAAATAGCCGAGATAGAGCAGCTACTCATTGACGAGGGTTTGCCCGAGTCCGAGGTAAAGCGGCTCTGCGATGTCCACGTCGAGGTATTCAAGCACGCACTGGATGGCAAGGACATCCCCAGACCTCCTGCAGGCCATCCCATTCATACTTTCATGGTCGAGAACCGTGCCTCAGAGAACATTATGAACGACATTGAATCGGTTCTCTTGGAGATAACTGGAAAAGCATCAAAGGATGATATGGCCAAGCACGGGGAGAATCTTTCACTTCTACTTGAGAAGCTCGCTCTCATCGAGAATCACTACGTCCGCAAGGAGAACCAGCTTTTCCCAAAGCTGGAGTCGTACGAGGTCACGGGCCCTAGCTCGGTGATGTGGGCACTCCATGATGATGTCAGGATGGCCATCAAGATTTCTAGGAGTGAGTTGGCTGATGGAAATCCAAAGGCAGTTACATCACTCAACGAGGTAATAATCACCATTAGGGACATGATCTACAAGGAGGAGCACATCTTGTACCCCATGAGCCTTGAAACCCTGACTGACAGGGACTGGCTAGACGTTAGGGACGGGGAAGCCGAGATTGGTTACTCTTGGATCGAGCCCATGGTGGAGTGGACCCCTGATATCGCTGAGGAAGAGCAGAAAACAGTCGGCGCAGCTGTGATGGGCACAGTTGCTCTTGACACCGGTGCCTTGACTCCTGAGCAGGTGAACCTGATGCTAAAATACCTTCCAGTAGACATCACATTCGTCGATGAGAATGACCGTGTGGCGTTCTACTCCGCTGGAAAGCACAGAGTGTTCCCTCGTAGCCCCGGTATCATAGGCAGGGAGGTCAAGCGGTGTCACCCACCTACAAGCGTAAACATCGTGGAGAACATCATCCACTCCTTCAAGAACAAGGAGAAGGACGAAGCAGAGTTCTGGATTAACATGGGAGACAAGAAGATCCACATCAGGTACTACCCGATGTTTGACGACGACGGCAACTACAAGGGAACCATGGAAGTCACCCAGGATATTACCGAGATCCAGAAGCTCAAGGGAGACCGACTACTGCTGGACTGGACAATTTAACCCCCTTTAACCCGTTTTTTAGGGTTGATTATATTATCAACTAAAGACACCATTAACCATGTTCAAGTTAATCATCACAGCTGCGATCACAGGAGGTGAGCCAGTGAGCAGGGAGATGACTCCATATGTCCCTACAACCGTCCAGGAGATCACTGACGAGGCCATAAAGTGCTGGGAGGCTGGGGCAAGCATTGTCCACCTCCATGCCAAGGAGCCTGAAACCGGAAAACCCCATCCGGTACCGAACCCTGTTCTCCGCGAATATGTCGAACAGATTCAGAGTAAGACCAACCTCATTTGTAACGTCACCACCGGAGGTGGGAGGAGGGTAAGCGACGAGGCCCTAGACAAGAATATCGAGGAGCGTTGCTCATTTGGCCACGAGATGATGTCCATGAACGTGGGCACCGTCAACCTATGGACACCCCCATATGAGGGCGTTTTCATGAACGATGTTCCACGTATCAAGCGTTGGGCTGGGTACATGAAGGATCACGGTGTGAAACCTGAGCTTGAAGTATACGATACTGGCATGATCAACACGGCCAAGATGCTATCAAATGAAGGTGTCTTTGTCCAGCCAATCCACCTCCAGTTCGTCATGGTAGGAAGGACAGGGTTTTCTCCAAACCCTAAAACTCTTCTTTACTGCGTCGAGGAGCTCCCCAAGGAATGGACCTGGAGCGTGTGTTCATTAGGCAGAACCGAGCTGCCCATTGGGGCTCTAGCAATGACTCTTAACGGGCACGTCAGAGTCGGTATGGAGGACAACATCTACCTGAAGCGGGGCGAGTTGCTGAAAAGCAACGCCCAGCTGGTGGAGAGGGTGGTAACTATCGCCGAGGCACTTAACATCGAGGTTGCAACGCCGGATGAGGCGAGAAAGATACTGACCCTGTAGTTCTAAACCTCTTTCTCGACCTCGGTCAACGATTTTTCGAGCAACTCAATGATCTCATCAACCTCTCCCTTGGACGCTACCAGTGGCGGAGCGACTATGATGTGGTCCCCACGGACCCCGTCAATGGTACCTGGCCCTGGATAAACCAATAGCCCGTTATCAAAACACTTGTCAACAACCAGCGTGTTGAACCTGACCTCTGGCGCATACGACTCCTTAGTCTCCTTGTCCTTAACGAATTCTATCCCCGAGAACAAGCCGCTCCCCCTTATGTCACCAACTGATGGGTGGTCTTTGAGGGAATCAAGCTTCTTGTGCATGTACTCGCCGATCACTCTTGAATTCTGGACGAGGTTGTGCTTGTTCATATAGTCAAGGACGGCCACGCCAGCAGCACAAGCCACGGGATGACTTCCATAAGTGTGTCCGTGGGCGAATGGCTCACTGAAGCCCTCGAAGACTTTGTCGCTGGCGATGGTTGCGCCGAGAGGTAGGTACCCCCCTGATAGGCCTTTTGCGGTTGCGATGATATCCGGGGTGGTGTCCCAGTGATCGAGTCCCCATTTCTTGCCGGTCCTGCCAAACCCGGTCATTACCTCGTCTGAGATGAACAGGACGCCGTGCTCGTCGCATATCTCGCGTATGAGCTGGAAGTAGCCGGGAGCCGCTGGGAGTGCACCCAGTGTCGCGCCTACGTATGGCTCTGCGATGAACGCGGCCACGTACTCCGGTCCCTCTGCCCTGATCTGGGTGTCAAGCGCACGTGCACACTCTAGATCACATGTATCGCATGTCTTTCCATACCAGCATCTGTAGCAGTAGGCAGGTGGAATATGGGGCACATCAAGCAGCATGGGGACGTATCGTCTTCTTCTGCCTATGTTCCCTGACATGCTCAATGCGCCTAGAGTGTTGCCGTGGTAGCTCTGCCACCTGGCTATGATCTTGCTGCGCTTGGGTTCGCCCACTTGGAGATAGTACTGGCGAGCCATCTTTGCCGCCGCTTCTGTGGCCAGTGATCCTCCGCTGCAGAAATAGACGTGGTTAAAGTTGTCGGGTGCGAAATCTGCGATCTTCTCGGCACAGTCGCTGACCGAAGTCGTTATGAAGTGGCTGCTGTGGACGTAGCTGACCTGCTTCATCTGGGCGTGCACCGCATCAGCGACCTCCTTGACGCCGTGCCCGATGTTGACGCATATTGGGCCCGCACTTCCGTCTATGAAACGTTCTCCCTCCTTTGACCAGAGGTAGACCCCTTCCCCTTTGACCATCTCGTGGAGGTGCATGGCTCCCCTTGTGAAAATATGTGACATGGTTTACGATGGGGTCAGGATAATTTAACCCTTTACTCGTACTGGATATCGATGATTTTCTTCACGATTAGCCTGAGATCCTTGAAGTACTTCTCCTCGCTCATGCCCAGTGCCTTGAGTAACAGTAACTTCTCAAGTGAAACGACGAGTAGACCGCTTCGTTCCTCTGCTTCCTCCGACAGGTGGTCATATCCGAACATCATTATTGTACGCCAGACCTCGTAGATGTCCATGCAGACACCCAAATCACCGAAAATATCTCTCCTGAACGCTGGGTGTAGAGAAGCAAGTGCTTGATAGTCCTCGTCAGTCACCACAAAGTCAATATCGGCTCCTCGTTTCCTGAGGTCGTAGTGCTCCATGGCTGCCCCTCCGATGAGCAGTGGTTTGGATTTGAAACTGTAGTTCAGCTCTTTCTCCAGCTGTTTAAGGGATACAGGGTCGCCCATAGCGTGTTATTATCCCGTCAAGATAAGACGTTATCTCGCTAAGTCTGGCTTGTCTTCCTTGTATGTCAGAAATCCGCTGTACATCACGAAGCCGACGATGAAAACGGCCGCTATCGCCAGGACATAGTTTCCTGTCCCCACCGCGATCCCGATTGATGATGTGACAAAGATCCCTGTTGCCGTAGTTATCCCGATTACTTTTTCGCCACTTGCGATGATCGATCCAGCCCCTATGAAGCCGATGCCGGGGATGATCTGGGCCAGCAAACGGGCAGGATCCTCTGGGAACGCCATAATTGATACAAGGGTCACGAGGCAAGAAGCAACGCTTACGAGGACATGGGTCCTGAGACCGGCCGGCTTGTGCAGGCTCTCCCTCTCAAAACCTATTATTGCCCCTAAGGCAGCTGCTAGTATCAGCCTGATTACTGGCTCGGTATATTCCGCGAGATTCATCACTGAATCTCAATGGTTTGTGGGTAATATCAGTTTCTAAGCGGGAATGGCCAGTTAATGGTATCCCCTGGTCGAGTCATTCAATGACTCGGCCAGTACCCTCCTGTTCTTCCAATAACCGCAACTGCAGCGTAGCGATAAGGTCACAAACCCGTTCTCATCGGGTTTACCTGAATAAGTTTCAATATCTTTTCTGCATCTTGGGCACTCTATAGTAAACCGATAAGAATCCTTGGGTACCGCACTATTTTTTGTTAAGGTTCTAGCCCTTAAACAACTTTGGTGTCTCGACTTAATAAAATAATTGATTACTAATATGTATCACGTGCGTGCTCGATCCAACAAGAAAAAAAAGAACCAGGGGAATTTTCTCATCCTGAGCGAATGCATTTTCTCTATGAAATAATAACCCGTTATTCGGAGAAACCTTATCCCCGCGAACCGTTCCATTGAAACCATGTCGATTGGTATCAAAGCAAAGTGGATTATCGCTTTCGATGGTCAAGAAAACCGACTTCTAAGAGATGGAGTTGTCGTCATTGAAGGTCAGCGAATTGTGCATGTAGGTAAAAACTATTCTGGGACAGTGGATCGTTGGATTGATGCTCCTACTCACGTTGTAACGGCAGGTTTCATATGCACTCACACTCACGCCTCATCAGCTCCAAAAGATAAGAGTTTCATTGATGATACAGGAGCGCCGTCTCTCTATATGAGTAGTCTTGGAGAGAATCTATCTGCTTTAGGCAAGAGCATAAAACCAGAGGACTATCACGTTTTTGCAAATTATACCATGGTAGAGCTTCTAAGAAGTGGTTGCACAACCATGCTTGAAATTGGGATGATAGGAACTCTCGGAGCTGAAACTGCTGTTAAGTATATTGATGAAATAGGAATGAGAGCAGTCGAAGGCGGAGGCATCTCAGACGGTAGATGGGTGAGACATCAAGAAGCCAATTTCATGACTGTATGGGATGACCCAGAAAAAGGACTAAAACAACTTGACAAAGCAGAGGCTTTTGTCAAACAGTATGATGGAGATGCAAATGGAAGAATAATCGGAGCATTGTATCCAAGTACTGTTGATCAAGTATCCGAAGGGCTACAAAAAGCAGTCAGAGAAAAAGCAGACGAGCTTCAATGTCCTGTAAGCATTCATGCTGGTCAGTGGGTCGTAGAGTTCCAGAACATGATAAGAATGTACAAGAAAACCCCAATTGAATTCTTACATCATACAGGGCTTTTGAAGGATGATCTTGTAATCGGTCACGGATGGGCGTTGGCAGGACATCCCTTACTCGCATATCCTCCCGTTCAAGGGACTGATGACTTTGCATTATTAGCCAAGTCAGGTGCAACTGTAAGTCATGATCCATTAGTATTCATAAAGCGTGGAAACAAAATGCACAGTCACAGCAGGTATCTGGCACATGGAATCAATGTATCAATCGGTTGCGATACATCCCCACAGGATATGCTGAATGAGATGCGTATGGCTTCCTATACCTCAAAGTTGGCTGATTGGTCATGTTTCAGTGGAACTGCTAAGGAGATATTCAACAGCGCCACTATGGGAGGTGCAAAAGCGATTGGACGGGATGACCTCGGAAAAATCGCAAAGGGTTGTCTAGCTGATCTCACAATAATCAATATGGAGACCATCAACAATGTACCATGCAGAGACCCAGTCAAGAATATCGTCAATGCGTCTTCAAGGACAGACGTTGAATATGTAATAGTAAACGGCGAAATTGTAGTTGAAGATGGAAAGATACTAACCATAGACGAGAATAAACTTGTCTCGAAAGTCCAGAAAACAACAAAAGCGATCTGGGACAGGATACCAGAAAACCACTACCTAAAACAACACAGCGACGAGATCAGCCCCCAGAGCTTCAAGCCCTGGAACCCCGACGAGTAACCTTTTTCCCTTTCACACTTTCCTTGTAGCCCTAGAGTTCTCTCGACGGTAGCATTTTACAGATATAACCTAGAGCAGGCACTCGCTGATAATGAGAAGTTGGTGTTATTCGGGGACAATCAAAGCGGCAGGTTAATTCAGATAGTTGTCGTTACACTGGAGCAAACTCTTATCATTGATATCCCGATGCGTAACCTTTCGAGCTTGGAGTCCCAATGTCTTGGTCAGGAAATGGAGATAGCGAGCAACTCCGATGGAAACTCCGTCTCATACCAGAAAAAGCCCCCAGCAATCCAGATTGACTACGCTTCCCAGTATACCGAGTGGATATTCACGAAAATATTCCTGTTACCAGATTCCTTCAACGTTAAGGCGAAGGTATTCTCCTAGCAGAATTAGATAAAAAAATTAGAGGCTGTGGTAAGCCTTCTTTCCCAACTCGTATGCCCGCATGTTCAGCTCAAGGAACTGTGGCTTCAGACCCGTTTTCAGAGTCTCCACTATGGTTTCCTCGCTATATGGAAGCAACCCACTCTCGACGATCGATCCCAGCATGACGATGTTCGTCGTGATAGGGTCACCCGCCTCCTCTGCGATGCCCGTGGCATCAAACAGCCTGATGTCATCGGTGACCATCCGTAGAAGGCCGAACAATTCATCCAACTCCGGGTATAACCTCATGCCGCTAACTACCTCGACTGGGTCTGTTTTCCTCGTGTTGATTAGTGCAAGGCCTCCCTTCTTCAAGTAGGTCACACCTCTCCTCACAGCTTCGGCTGGCTCGAACCCGATGAGGACATCTGCCTCTCCCTTCCTGATCTGTGGGTTATTTGTCTCGCCGCCAATCTGGATATGGCCCATTACAGGTCCGCCTCTCTGGGCCATGCCGTAGGTCTCTCCGATCTTGACGTGCATACCAGAGCTGATTGCCGCGTCTGCTAGGAGCCGTGAAGCTAACAGGGTTCCCTGCCCGCCTACGCCGGCTACTACTATCTTGAAGGTATCCATTACGCGTCACTCCTATGGATGGCTTTTGTTGGACACACCTGTGCGCAGCTATCGCATCCCATACAAAGCGTTGTATCGATGCTCGCCTTCATTGTTTCGTCGTTCCACATCAATGCGGGGCACCCATAACCGCTCAGGCACAGCTTGCACCCGCTGCACACGTCCTCGTCGATAACATATGAGACTGGCTTGTTCGGTCTCATCTGCCTGACGGCGACCATGGCGCAGTCCCTCCTTGAGATAACCATGGCTACGCCATCGAACTCAAGCATCTCCTTGAACGCCTCCTCGGCTTCCTTCATATTGTACGCGTCAACGACCTTGACAAACTTTACTCCTGAAGCCCTCGCAATGTCCTCGATCATGATGGGCTCCACCTTATCCCCTGTGGCTGTGATTCCCATCTGTGGGTTTGTCTGGAAGCCTGTCATTGCCACCGCGGCGTTGTCCGCTACGACAATCTTTATCTTTGCTCCGTTGTGAACCGCGTTCTGCAGCGATGGAATGCCTGCGTGGAAGAACGTGCCGTCACCAATCCAGGCGATGGTGTCAACTCCAAGCTGCTGCATACCCTGGGACACACCGATGCTTGAACCCATGGCGAAATATGTGTCCTCGAACTCCATCGGTGGCGCGTGGGCTAGACCCATGCACCCGATATCTCCGTTGACAACGACATTCATGAGGTCTCCCTTGACAGTCTTGACCGCCTTCTTGAGGGCGTAGATGCTTGACCTGTGTGGACAACCTGCGCACATCGTCAGCATCCTGTCGAACATCAAGTCGTCCTTAGCTGCCTCGATTTCCGTCCTACTGGGGTCATCATAGTGTGCTCCAGTCAGCTCAGCTATTTTTGCCTCGACAAGCTCTTGGCTCAGCTCTCCCTCCCTCGGGAATGATAAGTCCTTCCTGCCCAGAATTACCAAGTCAGGGTTGACAGTCTTGGATAAGGCTGTGACCATCAGCTCGATGAACGGGTCAACCTCTTCGGCGATGAGGACCGTGTCAACCGATTCGATGAGCTTTGTGACCAACTTTGCAGGCATCGGGTGTGGAGTGCTCAACTTCATGTAGGAGATTTTGTCCTCGACCCCGAGGCTCTCCAATGCGTCCTTCACATATGTGATCGCAAACCCTACGCCGATTATCCCAAACTTTGAGTCATTTACCAGCTTTAGCTCGTTGAAACTTGTCTTCTCGAAGACTTCCTGTACCGCATCGATCTTTCCGTGTCTCTCTGGATGACGCCTGAACAGCTTCTCGAACCCTGCAACACGGTAACTGAACTCGTCCCATGCAAACTCCGGTTTCCTGCCGAGGTCTCTTATCTCGCCGAGTTCTACATCGCTTCTCATATGACTAAGACGAGTGACTGTCCTGAGTAGAACGGGCAGTTTTACCTGCTCTGATAGCTCCAGGCCGAATATCGTCATCTCCTTTGCCTCCTGTGGGTTGCTGGGCTCGATTATCGGCACATCGTTGTGGGGTCCGAGCCATCTGTTGTCCTGCTCGGTTCTGCTACTGTGCTGGCTTGGGTCATCGGTTGAGACTACAACCAGCCCACCTTTGACTCCTCTGAGAGTGATTGGGTTGAGTATGTCAAGGGCCACGTTGACACCCACGTGCTTCATAGGGCAGATGGTCCTTTGGTTTAGCATCGAGGCGCCGTAGGCTACCTCAAGTGCCACTTTCTCGTTGGCGCTCCACTCAAAGTGGAAGCCAAGCTTCTTGGCGACCCTTGCGAGGGTGTTACCAATCTCGGATGAGGGGGTTCCAGGATATGAAGCGGCCAGAGTTATACCGCCTTCGATGGCTCCCCTTGCAATAGCCTCGTTTCCCATGAGGACGACCCTCTTACCCGGCTCGTCCAATGCGACAGGATGTGACATTATGAATCACATTCAATGACAGGGGGTGATAATAAATTTCTTTCCCAAAAAATGGGGTGTTTTTAATAAAATGTTTAATGAAACCGGGCTCGAAACTGATATAATTGTTTGATGTACGTATGTTTCATGGGCATTTTACGGGAGACAGTTCTAGGCAGGACCGGACTGAAGGTTAGGACTCTTGGGTTTGGGGGCATCCCCATCCAGAGAGTATCCGAGGAGGAGACCATCAAGATCGTACGACACTGCTATGAGCTAGGCATGAACTATTACGACACAGCCAGGGGCTATACGGTAAGCGAGGAAAGAATCGGTCAAGCCCTTGAAGATGTGAGGGAGAACGTTTATCTCGCCACCAAGAGCCATCAGAGAACTGCAGAGGGAATCTGGAAGGAGCTTGAGGTCAGTCTTGGAAACCTGAGGACCGATTACATCGATGTCTACCAGCTTCACAATGTTACAAATCAGCAGCAGTGGGAGGAGGTCAGAGCACCTGGGGGTGCCATGGAGGCAGTGAACCAGGCGTTTGAGGATGGCAAGATCAAACACATCAGCGTCACGAGCCACAACCCGGACCTTGCTATCGAGCTGGTGAAATCTGGGCTATTTGAGTCATTGATGATCCCGTACAACTACCTGACCCCTAAACCAGCGGAGAAGTTGCTACCTCTATGCAAGGAGCTCAACGTTGGCACCATCATCATGAAGCCATTCGGAGGAGGAGCATTCAGCAACGCCAACACCGCTCTAAAGTACGTCTTCAACGACCCCAGCACCGACATCGTTATCCCCGGCGTAATGTCCATCGAGGAAGTTGACGAGAACTGGGCAATCTGGCTCGGCGACATGTCAATCTCCGAGGAGGAGAAAGAACTAATCGAATTTGACAGGCGAGAGCTTGGAGACAAATTCTGCCGCGGCTGCAACTACTGCCAGCCATGCCCACAATCGATACCTATCAGCTACATGTTGAGGGCCGAGAAACAGATGCTGAGGAGGATGGGTTGGAGCGACAGCAGGGTCGAAGGCATGAAAAAGGCTTTCGCGAAGGTGGAGACCTGCATCGAGTGCGGGGAATGCGAGTCAAGGTGCCCCTACGAGCTTCCCATCATCAAGCTACTCCCCGAATCCGTGGCCAGCCTCAAGGTCCACATGGAGAACAGGACCATCCCCTAGCCAAATCTTATTTCCTCATCTATCACTATTTCTTCCATGAGTCTAGATAATATTCTAAAGATAGCGGAAGGAACAACTGACGAGGTCGCTGAACTTACAAGCGGGCTGGTCAAGTTCAACTCCGCCCATCCTGATGGGTTCACCGATGAGTGCGTAGCTTACATCAAGGCGTACTGCGATAAACACGGCATCGAGAACGAGGTCCATGCTAATGACCCCAAGAAGCCAAACATTGTAGCGAGAGTCAAAGGAACCGGAGACAAGAGGGTGCTCTGGGTTGGACACATTGATGTGGTGCCTGAAGGTAAACCAGAAAACTGGACATACCCCCCGTATGATGGCGTCATCGCTGATGATTGCGTCTATGGCAGGGGGAGCAGCGACATGAAAGGGTCATGCGCTGCCGCCATGGTCTCTGCTAGGATACTCAATGAACTGGAATCGATCCCAAACACAGTGGAGTTCTGGTTCGCATCTGACGAGGAGATCGGAGGAGGGGAAGGAGCAAGATGGCTTGCTAAGTCAGGCCGATTTAAGGCCGATGTCTGTGTTATCGGAGATGGCAACGGGGGAGGCCCCACCGCTCCCAGCATAGACCTTGGGTGTAAAGGAGGGGCAGGAGTCAAACTCATCGCCAGGGGCCAGACGGCGCACGGCAGCACCCCCTATCTTGGAAAGAACGCCATCACGAGGCTCATCAACGGTATCCCTTGGGTCGAGAAGATCGATGATTTTGAGCTTGACTGGCCTGATGACTTGAAATCCGCTGTGGAGGGCAGTATTGAATACTACAAAGGGACAACTCCGACGGGCGCTGATGATATCCTAAAATCAATGGAACACAACTTTTACACCCCATCCGTGACGTGTAACATCATCCACGGTGGTGTCAAGATCAACGTGGTTCCCGATTACGCCGAGGCCGAGTTCGATATCAGGCTCACGCCTGGGTCACACCCAACCAAGGTTGTTGACAGGATCAAGGAACTCGTGGCAAAGTCCGGGATCGAGGGCCTTGAAGTCGTTGCAACTAGGGAATACTCAGCCAAGGATTACGCCGGATACTACGAGTCACCCAACAGCAGCTTCGCAGATCAGTTCAAGGCAGTCATCAACGCGATAACAGACAAGCCAGTGAACATGAAAATACTGACAGGCGGAACAGACGGAATCAGCACGAGCAAGATAGCTGGAATACCAAGTCTAGGATACGGCACCAGCTTAACTGGGCAGGCTCATCAACCTGATGAGCGGGTTACCATCGAGAACCTTGTCCTCGGGGTGAAGATATTCACCGCGTTCCCGCTGATCTACAAGTAACCCCTTTCTCACCTTTTCTTGACGGAAAGGGTTGTCTTGTTCTTGTTATCAACTGATGATATCCCAACGGTTATCTCGAAATCTCCTGGCTCAACAACGTAGTCCATGTCGATGTTGTAAAAGGACAGTTGTTCGGGTGAGATTGTCAAGGATAACGTTCTGGTTTCACCGGGTTCCAGGTAGACTTTCTCAAAGTCCTTGAACTCCTTAACAGGACGAGTTACTGAGCTCACCTTGTCCCGGATATAGAGCTGGACGACCTCGTGACCAGCCGTATTCCCCGTATTTTTCACGTCAATGGATACTGATGTACATTCGTTGATACCTATCTCAGATTTTTTCAGGCGCAAGTTACCTACCTCAAACGTCGTATAGCTTAGCCCGTATCCGAACGAGTACAGGGGTGAAGCGTCGTCAAACAGGTACCCTCTCCTTGCGATAGGCTTGTGGTTATAGTAGCTGGGGATATGCCCGACTGATCTAGGGAAACTGATGGGCAGCTTTCCCCCCGGGTTATACTTGCCGAACAGCACATCAGCGATTGCTGTCCCTGATTCTTGGCCAAGGTACCAGACTTGGAATATTGTGGGCACAATCTCGGATAACCGCGTGAGGTTCAACGGCTTCCCACCAAAAACCACCGCGATGACAGGTTTACCGATATCCACCACGGCCTCAACAAGCTCTTCCTGAAGGCCAACCATCTTCAATGATGGGCGGTCTCCCAGGTGGTCCGTTGCCCATGCCTCGCGTGAAGTCTGTTCGTTTCCCCCTATCGCCAGGACGACAACGTCAGCTTTTTCAGCTGTTTTTACTGCCTCGACTATGCTCTTCCTGTCATCCTCTGGATTGAATGGTGTAACCTTATCGTCCGCCCAGTTTCCTCCGATCGTAATCTTACATCCCTCGCTGAACAGGACATGAGTATCATTCCCAGCTTCTGCCTTGATTCCCTCATAGAGAGAAACATTGTGGTCAGGAACACCCGCGTACCCTCCAAGCATCCTTCGGTCCCCGTTTGGGCCGATGACCGCTATGACCTTTGATTCCTCCATGTTCAACGGGGCTAACCCGCCTTCATTCTTCAGCAGAGTGATTGATTCAAGGGCGGCTTCCAGAGCCAGTTCCCTGTTCTCCATGCTACCAACAACCGCCTCTACACTTTCTGGATCAACGTAGGGGTCATCAAACAATCCCAGCTTGAACTTGATTCGCAGTATGTTCTTCACAGCTTCATCTAGAGTATTTTCCTCAACCTCTCCCTCATTGACCAAATCCACTAGATGTGGGTAGGCGAACGGATCGGGCAGCTCCATATCCACACCGGCGTTGATGCCGATCCGCGCTGCGTCCTTGAAACTTGACGCTACATGGTGCCCTAGATCGTCCCTGGCATGTAGTTGTCTGAGGGCGTTGTAGTCAGTGACAACGAAACCATCAAAGCCCCATTCACTGCGAAGAACATCTCTGATCAACCATTTGTTGGCGTGGCAGGGGACGCCATCTATCTCGTGGTAAGCGGGCATAACGCCTAGTGCACCAGCCTTCTGAATAGCCTCTTTGAATGGGTACAGATGGACTTCTCGTAGAACCCGCTCAGATATGTTTACAGGCGCTGCGTTTGATCCATCCTCAGGTTCCCCGTAAGCCGCGAAATGCTTCAACGTTGCAGCGACCCTTTTCTTGTCCTTGAACGACGAGTCTCCCTGGAGCCCTTTTACCGCCGCGATGCCCATCTCAGCTACTAAGTAAGGGTCCTCTCCGAATGTCTCTTCGACCCTTCCCCAACGCGGGTCCCTCGCGACATCAACGACAGGGGTCAAGGCATGGTGACCGCCGCGCACCCTTGCCTCCTCCGCCGTCTTTGCGTAGATATTCTCAACTAGGGCGGTGTTAAACGTGGATGCCATGGCGATTGGGACGGGAAAACTGGTCGCTCCGATGGCCGCATGACCATGCAGGCACTCTACGTGGAAGATGACGGGTATACCTAACCTGCTTTTCTGTATAACGTACTTCTGGATCTTGTTTGTCAGCTTCGCCATCTCGCGAGGAGGCTTTCCTCCTCCCTCGTCATAGTGCATACTGATCTCCCCGATCCCGTGTTTGTCCGCGAAGTACTCATCCGCTTTCTCCCTGTCAAAGTCACCGTTCCCGTCAAGTAGCTCCTCGTTGTAGACCTCCCAGATGCAGAGCGTCTGGGCTACCTTTTCCTCTAGAGTCATCCTGGATATCAGGTCGTTTACCCTGTCATCAATCGGGGCAGATGAGTCCCTGTATGCCATAAATAATCATGCCAAAGGGTGGATAAGAGATTATTATAATTTTGGCGGAGTGAAAATCTGATGTGATTGCTGTTATTATTATCTGCGAACAGTAAAATAGTCTCGCATCAAACACTATTTTGTGGTTGCTTTGAACTCAAGGGATCGAATTAGGATGACTATTGACCATCAGGAGGTCGATAGGGTGCCCATAGTTGACAATATCTGGCAAGCGACGGTTGACAGGTGGAGGAACGAGGGACTACCCTCAGGAATCGAACCCACCGACTACTTTGGCTTTGAGATGGTTGGGTTCGGAAGCGATACCGGCCCCCAGTACAAGGAGGAGGTTATTTCCATCGATGACGAGTACATTACCGAACGCGACAGCTACGGCGGCGTCAGGAAGAACCACAGAGACTTTACAACAACGCCGCTGATCGTTGATTACCCATGTAAATCAAGGGAGGACTGGGAGAAGCTTAAACTAAGACTTGAGCCCAGCGATAGGCGCATCGACTGGGTCAGCGACCTCAGAGGCAACCAGAGGGAAAGGAGCCTCGGCAAGTACATCACATTCAACGCAATTGTGGGCTACGACAAGCTACAGAAATACGTGGCTTCTGAGAGACTGCTCAGAGCAGTCCTCCGTGAGCCCGATTGGATCAAGGACATGTACAGGGCCGACACCGATCTGGTGATGGCAATGTGTGATAGAATGATTGATGGTGGATTCCATTTTAACGGCGCGTTCTTGTTCTGTGACCTTGGATACAGGCACGGACCATTCTTCTCGCCAAGGCATTACGAGGACCAACTCCACCCCATATTCAAGGAACTATGCGATTTCTTCCACGCTAGGGACATGCAGGTAATTCTACACTGCTGCGGGAACGTCAAGGAGCTGATCCCTTACTTCATCAACGCTGGGATCGACTGCCTACAACCCCTTGAGGTCAAGGCTGGAATGGATGTCATCGAGCTCAAGGAGGAGTTCGGGGACCAGATATCCTTCATGGGTGGTATCGACGTGAGGCTCATGAACCTTGACGAACCTGGGCCCATCGAGAAAGAGATCCGGGAGAAGGTATCGGCCGCGAAAGTCGGAGGAGGTTACATCTACCACAGCGATCATAGTATCCCCAACACCGTTAATTTCAAGAACTATCAGCGGGTAATTGAACTGGTAAGGAAATACGGGAAGTACTGATGATGAGCGATAACAAAGCGATCTTGGGAAAACTCAGCGAGGCTATCGTTGAGCTAGACATTGACTCCATTGTGGGACTATGCGAGAGTGCCATTGATTCAGGCGTCCCACCATACGACATTGTGATCAACGGAATGGCCAAAGGCATGGAGATAGTCGGCAATAAATACGAAGAGGGCGAGTACTACCTCGCCGAGCTTATAATGGCGGGCGAGACCATGAAAGAGGGCATGACGTACCTGGAGCCCCACCTGGCTGAGAGTGAGATAGAAAAGGCGGGAACAGCCATCGTAGGGACCGTGAAGGGAGACCTCCATGACATTGGAAAGAACGTGTTCGTCTCCCTCCTCAGGGCCCAGAACTATGATGTAATAGACCTGGGCGTTGATATCAGCCCAGATCAATTCGTAGAGGCTACAAAAGAGCACAAACCAAATATTGTCGCGATGTCTGCACTCCTCACAACCACCATGGTTGAGATGGAGAACGTGGTCAAACAGCTTGAGGAGGCCGGTCTACGGGATGGAGTGAAGATCATTATTGGTGGTGCGCCTCTTAACCAGAAGTACGCTTCCGGAATAGGAGCGGATGCGGCCGCTTCTGATGCAGTTGAGGGCATAAGAATAATAAACGAATGGCGTTAGTCTCTCCACCCATCTATCCTGCTTTTCGAGCATACTTTTTATTATTATATCCTTCTACTTTACTTGAAATGTTTGAGATAGACAAATTCGAGTTTGACGGAAAGTCATTCCAGGGAGTATTATCTACTATTCCAGGCGGGCCGAACCTTATCCTCATCAAGGGCGAAAAGGGTTTCGTGATGTGCGGATACCTGAGTACTGAGGTTGCCGCGAAAGTCGGGTTCGCAGCGGCCACCGTCAGCGGTGTAGGTAGCTTCGAAGACGTTCTCAACGCTGAGATAAAGTTCGCCACGAAAGCGGCCAACGAGCTTGGCGTCAAGGCGGGCCAAGTAGTCAGGGAAGTAATCGGGAAGCTCGGTTAAACACAGCTCTCGATCAGCTTCATCACTTTTTCTTTTGCACCTGCGTAAGTATTTAGACCATGGCTCAATAGCAGCGCGTCAAAGTCGTATTCTGCTAGTATAACCAGATTCTTTGCCGCTGAGTCAGCGTCATTACAGTACTTCTTCGGTGGGGCCTCAATTATTCTCTCATTGTCCCCGAAGATTGTGTCTCCAGCGATGATTGCCTTATGTCTGTGCATGTAGAGGGCAAGATTTCCAGGGCTATGCCCTGGGACATGGATTATCTCGATGTTGCCGCAAGCGCCAATCACATCGCCCTGGCCAAGGATGATATCGGCCTTTATCCCAGTCCTTTCCTCAAGAGCAGCCTCATCTCCTTCCCCAATAACGACCTCCGCGTCTGTTAGCTCCTTGACCTGGGCCAGATTGTTGATGTGGTCACCGTGGGCATGGGTTATGATAATCATCTTGATATCACCCCATTTAGAGCCCATCGTGTCTAGCTCCTTCTGTATGTTTTCATGGCACAGAGGGGTAAAGCCGACATCAACCAAGATGAGACCGCCCTCGCACTCAAGGATATAAACCTCAGTATCTAACCCGTCAGCGTACTCGATCTGAACGGTCCTCAGACCTTCAAGAACTTGCATATTATCGAAGATAAATGGGTGGACCGTTTATAGGTTATTCCTCGACGACGAAAATCTTCCTAGATGAAGTGTGACCTGAAATAATCGACACTGGTTTACCCAGATATTTCTTCAATAACTTGGTCACAGCAACATTCGCCTTTCCCTTGGATGCTGGTGCCCTAACGCGGACCATGAAATGACCCTTGGAAATAACCTCGACGCTGTCCTTTTTTGATTTAGGCTTAACATCGACTGTGATTCTCATTGAATAGAATAACCGCGTGTGCTTCCTAAATAGACTCCCTTTTCTATCAATGAGAAAATATCCCAGAATCACCGATTAATAATAGATATTTTTCCGTATATTTGGAACAATCCTTATACAAATTAGTAAGTGCACATATTTCAGGAGATGATGAATATTGAAAGAATGGACATGCGTTCAGGTAGGACATCATAAACGAATAAGTGAGATTATTGAGAAACAGCAAAAAGAGGGTTGGATCCTGCACACGTATCAGGCTCAAGGATCACCAACCATAGTTAATCATTATTTGCTGTTTGAAAGAGACAAATAGAATACCTAACCACAGACCTCTCAATCGATGTTTTTATTCTCACTTCATCATAACTCAATGGTATAGCTTCGTTTGAGTCCCTCGCTGTCATCCTAACAGGACTAGGTTTGACTATCTCTCTAGTATACTTCCCCAGCCTCCTCAAAAAACAAAACGCGAGTGCGTGTGGAAAGGGAAACGGTGGTTATGACTTTTTCAAACTGAAAAAATACTTATTGTCAATAAATTATAGATAATTTAATAGCTGTAACTAAAAAGGTGATAAAATGATTTGTATAAAATGCGGGGCACATATATCGGTTGGAAGACTAACCTGGACTATCAAAAAACAAAGCTCGACATTCTCATGTCATAGATGCGGACAAGAATATACAATAAAAGCGGTACATAAAGAGTGAAAACGTACGCGACCGTTATTCCTTGATCTACCCTTTCTGTTCCTAAGTTTAGATTATAAACCAAGAATCAGACTCACCAACGATGAATAAACTGGATGAATACATGATCAAACACCATAACTCAGGCGGGCGTTGAAAACGTAATTCACAGTCATTTATAATGTAGTGATACTTATGACGGGGGTATGACTGAGAATAATCTTGATTTTAACGAGACGGAACAAATTATTATTCTCAATTCAAGACATGCGCTGGGTTCAGGTTCTTCAAAGAGTTCAAGAACTATGAACTGAAGACAGAGGATATTCCTGACTTGATTGGCATCATAGAGGCAGTACGCCAACATGAAAAAGACTTGACAAGGGAAAGACAAGCCCTAGAAATGAGAATACTAAGTCACCGAGTGAACGAGTTTAAACCGAAAACCACTTAGTAAATATCCTCGGTAGGTCAGGTTGTAGAGATTATTCAATATTTAATGGTTATTCGAATATACCTTCACTTCGCCACACAAACATAATTGCTCCGCCAATCAGACCGCAAGCGATATGATATATGTTCAATGAAAAAAGAGCTTGAGGAAATATATCACTCAAAACAACAACAAAATCAGATCCATATTTAATATATGATTCAAAGATCGCAGCAAATATTTTACCTGACAAAAACCCGATTATTAATTCATTCCCCAATTCTCTGCCACCAACTTTTATACGAAATATTATTCATATTTTTTAATGTTACTGAGAAAATGCGGTAATACCTCATAATTCCATGAAATTGACATATTGAAGATTATTATAGTTAGAACAAGACACAAACGAACTGGACTCGGTCCAATAAATCTATTAATATAAAAATAGATACTCTGACCAATGGATATTAAACTTGACCCCGAAATCAAAAAAATATTAATCGTAGACGACAATACTGATTTCATAGTCTTAACCAAAAGAATACTAAGTAATTACGAAACATCCGTAGTATCTGTGACAAATGGGAAAAAAGCACTAGAATATGTAAACAAAGAATTACCCGATATAATTATCCTAGATGTATTAATGACAAAAATGAACGGATTTAAAGTATGCGAGGCTTTGAAACTGAATCCAAAAACAAAAGGCGTTCCTGTAATAATGTGTTCATCACTTGGAGTAGGGGTTCGATCAATGCAAGATAGGTCTACAAAAGCAGATGGGTATCTTGGAAAACCATTTACAGCAAACGAACTTATTAAAAAAATAAACTCTACTATAAAAAAAGTTCAAGCACGACAGATCAAAAACGAAACCTCTGATTGATCGTATAATTATCAATGATAACTCGAAGCCATGATTCTCGGCTTCATTTCTTATTAGAGTTTGATTTGGAGTTTTTATTTAGGATTAAACCCGCAATAATGAAAAAACTTCCAATAGTAATCAAATAATCGTACCATTGAGATACGCCTGAAAAACCTCCGGCAGCGGCTTTCCCCAGAAAAATACCAATACCAATGAATGAAAAAAAACTTCCAATTATTATTAATATATTCATCACTAAATGTTGAGTTAAGATATATTTGAATTTTCAGCGTGAGCCAGCCCACGACTATACATCGCGCACTCGTTTGGTTTCTTGATTAACTTATATTTCTGTTGAGATGTTCGTTTTCCTTTGAACTATTGAAGGAAATAACATAACGAGAAAACAAAAAAAATCGGAATCATCAATAGAAACCCAAGAATAGTATCCGAAAAAAAATTATCTATCACACTAATAGGTTATCCAATTATGATAAAATAGATAAAATATTTTGCTCTTATCCCTAATGGTTCTATAGTCCTGCTGCATACCTAACTAATATTTAATAAAATAGTGAATCATTTCACAGAATAACTACGTAGTACTAGTATGGCCTTCAAGTCAACGAATTATTTGTTGATTATTCCACCGAGAAACTGTGTAGACATCTGTTGGGGCTTCACCTCAATCAAGAGAGAATAATGAGCATTAAAACGTGCCATTGAATAATAAGGATAAAGGGGGGGGGGATTAATACTAGTCGTGGAGACTGCTGAGCTGGTCGCCATTGAGACTGTTCTTGATGGCCGAGACGGTCTCATTAGGGAAGTCAACGACTAGACTCTTTAGCACCATCTCCGCGATATGGACCTTGAAGCCTGACTCGTCCAGTCCTGTGCTGTATTTCCTTCTCATGCCTCCTTTGCATGTCTCCTCCTCGAAAGCGAGGACTCCCTCGTCACACATTGCGTTGAGGAAGTTGATGATTGATGCTCTGCTTACTGATTTACTGCCAAGCACCTCATTTACCGCGAGATAGACCTCCCTTGAAGTCATGCCGTCGCCTTTGTGTGCCCATATAAGTTTCAGTGATTCAATCTGGTATTCACGGAGTACTTTCTCGAACCCATTTTTCGTTGGATCAATTACTAGTGGCATTTTTTCACCGGTTTAAACTTCCTCATAGTCCGGATAATTGCATATAAGTGTTAGCCGAGGATTTAAAAGCGGACCACTAAATTCTGTCAAATACATGTTCATCTAACACATAACATGTAAATTTTCCTTTATAGATTATATTTTCACTAACAAAGATTTGGACACTAACCCCCCGTTTTTTTCCATCGACAGACTCAACAGTTGCGTTTGCCCTCATTTTTTCACCCGTGCGTACAGGTGCGATGAAACGCGATTCAGATTTACCTAGAACAACGTTGGGGTGATTCACCGCCAACATCGCGGCGTAATCAGCTAAACCATATGCGAATCCACCGTGAACCAAGCCTTTTCCATCGACAATCATAGTGTCATCTGTTATCAACTCTACAACCGCTGATTTGCCATCGACTATCTCGAGAGGTGTGCCGAGTATTGATTTGTTTGCCCGTTGATGTGTCTTGATATCCATATCTTCCAATACTCCAGCCCCATTTTGAGGGTTTGCCCAACTCAATAACGTTAAATCAATTGACGGCGCGGTATCAGGTATCATGAAGCTTCTAACGTACCACAAGGAAGAGGGCTACGGCATCGGGGCCGTGGCGGGTGATTATGTCATCGACCTCAAAGAGGAAACAGGTGCATGCTGTATGCTGGGCCTCTTAGATATGGGCGATGTCGGGATGGAAAAGGCAAGGAAGGCAGTAGAAAAAGCCGAGGCCAAGATTAATGCCGGGGATAAAGATGGGCTCCTCAAGCTTGAAGGGCTCAAACTGGCTGCACCTATCCCAAAGTCAAGGAAGAATATCGTTTGCCTAGGTTTGAACTACGCTGAGCATGTGAAGGAGGGAGGATCTGACAGGGACCTACCACCTCACCCTGTGTTCTTCACCAAGCCAACTACCACGATTACCGGTCCAAATGATCCTGTTCTTTACCATAAAGCGACAAAGAGGCTTGATTACGAAGTTGAGCTGGCTTTCGTTATAGGCAAGAAAGGAAAGGACATCACGAAGGAGGATGCCCTTTCACACATCGCTGGCTACATGGTAATGCAAGACATCTCGGCGAGGGCCCTCCAGCAGCAGCATCTCCAGTGGTATCGTGGAAAGAGTCAGGACACTTTCGCCCCCATGGGTCCATACCTGGTGACGCCCGAAGAGGTCGGCGACCCTGGCAACCTTGGAATCTGGTGCAAGGTCAACGGAATTATGAGGCAGAACGCCAATACATCTGACTTGATTTTTGACATACCCACCATCATAAGCACCCTGTCCGATGGGATTACCTTGGAGGTCGGCGACATATTCGCCACAGGCACGCCCTCTGGTGTAGGGGCGGCCCACAAGCTTGGCTTACTGAAAGTCGGTGATGTCATAGAGTCTGGCGTCCAGAACATTGGGGAAATAAAGAACAAGGTTATTTCCTAAATCCCTTTTTTTCTAAACTTGAGTATTTCTCAGGTATTTTCCTCAGACGGGATGATGGAAATGGGAAATAATCCTAAATATATCCGTTTTTTGTCGATTTTACCCCGTTATTTTGGAACAAAACTTATACGTTTAAGCAGACGTTGAACATTTAATGAGAAAATATTCTCAATCTGCAGGTATTCCTGATTCTGAAATCTATGAAATTTCATTTAAAGAAACACGTGTTACTGGATTAAATGAAAGGAGATGGAAGTCATGATAGAATATGCATTAATTATCGCTGGTTTTATCATTATATTCGTCACTATCCTACCGCCAACTTGGTACGTTGATCTTGGCACACTAGCGTTAGGGACGTTGCTCCTTATACAGGGAATAATTGAGATGAGGAAAAAGGATGAAGACTCCTAGTTGGATCTTGGTTGACCCCACCAAATAATAATGCCTACGTAAATCCCATCCGTTTCCTAAAACACCCTTTTTTCTATGATGTTTTTAATTATACAATCCAAAAGAGACTCTCTTTCCCGTTAACATTGAATTCATTGAGCCTCATCATGGACAATGTTTATATCTTGTGTACTTTGTTTACAGGTTTAGCTTCAAGTCTGGTAACATCACTGGATTCGTTGACAAGATGATCAACTTGGTAAAAAACGCATTAATTGGGCCACCAAAGCTAACCCGCTTTGAAAGGGCAAGAATAGTAGGGGCAAGGTCCCTGCAGCTTTCACTAGGCGCACCAATACTAGCTCCGCTACCCGACTCAGCAGTGGAACCTATTGAAATCGCTGTCGTTGAACTCAACGAAAAGGTATTGCCATTGGCAATCAGGCGGACACTTCCAGAGGGGTCATTCCAGGACATCCCTCTAATCGATCTTCAGCAGACCAGAATACTGCAATAAGTGGGTCTGATTTGAACGAATTCGATATTTGGAGGACTTCAACGAGGGTTCTAGCAGTCATTGCCGTACTAGTTGGGGTAATTCAGCGGACTCAGTACCGTTTTCTAGACGTTTTATTCGAGGTTTGTGTCTTTCACGTACCCACTATCACGTCCCTGCTAATATATAGCAAACAATCTCAAACAGAAATGCTCGAAAACCTCGACCTTTAGCTTTGAGTTACCGAAGTTATTTAACAATATAATAGTTTACTGGAAACAGAGTTGAGGGTAGACTTGAAGGTCTAAACTTCTCTGCTAGTTGTTACCGTCTCAGTTATTTCGACGCCTCTCTTGCGTAGCTCGCTTAGAAGCTCCTCAATTAAGTCGCCGTGTATCACTCTTACGGGCCACTGTATTCCCTTCTCCTTTACTGCTCCTCTTCCAAGCATCCTCGCCATAATAGCTGCAGAATAACCCGTGGTTTTTGCCATCGAAGTTATTCCTTTTTCCTCGTCATAAAAGTCAACCATGTCGTAGCTGACCTTGGTGGCATTCCCGTCCTTTACTCCCTCGACATTTATGAGAAGTACTGTTAGGTCCCTGTCTCCTGCATTCGTATCGAACTTGATGAGTGGATAGATGATTTTATGGAATAGCTCTCTCGGAACCACGTCATGGCCCTCATATTCGATGGGTTTTTCGCTTATCAGGCCAAGATCATCGAGGAACTTGATCTTCTCAACGAATCCGTTGTACCTGATTGTCTTGCCCCTGAATGACTTGACCCCTTTCTCGACGCACAGCTTCAGCAAAGAAGACGGATACCCGTCCGTGAAAGCTTCCATCTGCTTTAATCCATCAACCTCAATCACTTCAACCTCGCTGTATCTGTCCATCTGCACCTGTTTTCCACCCTCGATCATCGGTACGAGTCCCGGTCTGACCGGCATCTTCGTCCCCCCGAACACGATTTTATAATCTAGTGGAGGCTCAGGTTCCATTGGTAGACCGCCGCACGCGAACATCACGGAATCTGCTTGATCTAGGATTTTAATTGCCTGTCCAGAGAGGACATCGATTAAACCGGGATCAATCCCACAACCTGGGATGGCTGTGATTCCAGCTTTCTTAACCTTGTCATATATCTCACCCTCCTGCGGGTACCCTCCTCCAGCCAGATCTACAATATTCACTTTTGCCTCAATAGCTGCCTTCAATGCGTTCATACTGAAGCGAGATGCAGTTCCATGTATCACTAGATCATAACCCTTCATCTTGGAGACCATCTTATCGTGGTCCAGCACACTCAGAATTTCGACATCGAATTTCGGGTTATCAACATACTTGGAAATCTCATCTAACCGTCTCTGGTTTATATCACAGCCAGTTACCTTGGTGACATCCTCTGCCTCAGCGCAATCCTTCGCAATAGTTGGACCCATCAGTCCCAGCCCTAGAATTAGAATCCTCATGGAATATACCTGATAGAGGTTCGGAGTGGGAATATTTAGAATCAACGATTGATACCGACTATTACATCGACCGATGTAGAAGAGCTTAAATTTCCAAAAGCGAAGTCAAACAACCATGGATTTTACATTCAGCGAGGAACAGGATCTGTTCCGCGAGGCCGTTAACGAATGGCTAGCAAAGAACTTGACACTTGAGCAGGTAAGGCAGAACGATACAAACCACGAGCTGCCAAAGAAACTCATCAAGGGAATGGGTGATCTTGGGCTGCTCTGTCTCACACTTCCAGAGGAAGACGGTGGATCAGGAGCCGACTGGGTCACAGCAACTATTGGAGCTGAGGAGCTAGGGTACGCAGACATCAGCGTCGCCGCTCCTGTCTTTTACCTTGTTCAGGCAAGCTGGGGATATGTAATCAACAAACTGGCAAGCGAGACGGTCAAGGAAAAATACATCAGGCGCGCAGGTTCAGGGAACGGCTTCCTGGGCATCGGCGTAACTGAGCCAGGCGGCGGAAGCGACGTAGCCGGGTTCAAAACCAACCTCGTACCACACAAGGACGGCGGCTGGAACCTTAACGGAGAAAAATGCTACATCAGTGGAACTGCAGAGGCCGTTGACCTAGACGGTGGATACTTCGTATCAGGCTTTACCAAGCGAGAGGATGGCCATCGAGGAATGACTGCTGCTTTCGTACCACTAAATTACGAGGGTGTTGAGATCACCAAGAGATTCGAGAACATGGGCAGGATGGCCATCAGCACAGGCGGTTTCCAGATGACCGACGTACACATTCCTGAGGAGTACCAACTAGGAGAAACAAACCGGGGCTTCTATAACACCATGGAGGGCTTTGACGCGGCAAGGGTGCTGGTGTCTGCAAGCTGCATCGGTGCATCCCAAAGGGCACTTGAAATCGGAATGGATTACATTAAGGAGCGCGAGGCTTTTGGTCAGCCACTGGCAAAATACCAAGGAATCCAATTCGACCTAGCGGACATGGTCGCACACCATGAGGCTATCAAGTCACTCATCTACAAGACTGCTTGGATGCTTGACGAGAAATACAAGAATGGAAGGTTCTCTGCACTTGAGGTATCAAAGTACTTGTCAATGGTCAAGTACCTTGCACCTCACCATGCCCTTGACGTATTCAGGCGTGTGATGTACTGGCATGGTGCCTACGGTTACACCCAGGAGTGCCCACTGGAGATGGGACTCAGAGGCGTTATGAGCTACTGCATCGGCGCGGAGGGAGCGGCAAACATCCAGAAGATCGTTATCAGCCGCGAGACCCTCGGAAGGAACTGGACGAAGACCAGATAATCCCTTTTTCTTCTTTTTCTATTTTCTTCATTCATATTTATTGAAAAAACATGTAATAAATTCTGTATTCGTGTAAATACTTGAATTGATAACACTTTTAGCGTAGGGTCATCGTTTAACCAGAGATAATAATGTCAAACATGGGACAACTTCCGCCTCAGGTTCAGGAGCGGCTGCAGAGACTGCAGAACCTCCAGAGCACGTACCAGCAATTACTTGTTCAGAAACAGCGAATCGAGATGGAAAAGATGGAGTCAGAGAAGGCTCTTGAGACCTTAAAGGACGTTTCTTCCGACTCCAAAGTGTTCAAGTCAGTTGGTGCCGTTCTTGTGGAAAAGCCAAAGGATGACGTAGTCAAGGAGCTTGACGACCGGATGGAGTTCTTGGTGATGAGGCTCAAAGTTCTAGCAAAGCAGGAGGACAAGACCAAGGAGAAGATGACCTCCATTCAGGAGACCCTCCAGAAAGAGCTGGGTATGCCCACTCAATAATCCTCTAAACATTTTAACCAACAGGTATTCTAGTGTCTACCATGGGTACGTTCATTGATCTAATCGGCAGTGAAGTTGTTATCCTCAGCCACCATAATGCAGACCCTGATGCAATAGGAGCTGCCGCTGGGACAAAGGAACTCGTAGAGAGGTTATCCCCTTCCAGTAAAGTCAGTTGTATCATGCCTGCCGATATTAGCACCCTCTCCGCGCGTATCATCAAGATGATTGGACTTGAGATCAGAGAGAAATATACCGGCTCCCACGATACCCTAATTGTCGTTGATACCGGGAGTCTCAACCAGTTGGGGGAATGGGAGGAAAAGGTCAGACAAAGTGAAAATCTCCTCATTATTGATCATCACAGCAGGAATCCCGAGTACGAGGAATTATCCAATTTCTATTTGATCGACGAGGGGGCCAGCTCGGCATCCGAGCTAGTACACAGACTGTTCAAAGAGTACGATTTAACACCCTCAATCAACGTAGCGAAAGCTTTGTTGGCTGGTATTACATTCGATAGTAAATTTTTCTCTATCGGCTCCGCTCAAACATACAGAGCTGTATCTGAGCTTCTTGAAGTAACTGAGAATATGTCCTCCACTCGTGAACTATTCAACTCAAATTATGGGTTACCTGAGAAAATAGCCCGGATCAAGGCGGTTCAGAGGACAAAGACCTATCAAACAGGTGGCTGGATACTAGCTTACAGCCAATTGGGCTCATACCAGGCATCTGGAGCGCGTGGGCTCTTATCACTCGGGGCCGATGTGGCTGTTGTAACAGGAGAAAACAGGGGGACCATAAGGTCAAGCCTCAGAAGCACCCAGAGATTCTATGAGCAAACATCAATCCACCTTGGTGAGTTAATCAAAGAGGTTTCGGTATTACTGGACGGGCAGGGGAGCGGGCATCCGACTGCTGCTGGTTTTAACGGAAACTGCGATGTTGAGTCCTACCATCGCATAATAATCTCTGAGTTAACCGAACTTTTAAGAAAAAAACCGACCCTCTTGAAATAGTATAGGGGAAACTATAATATTGGGGCTGGGTTCAGTATCGACAATCGGTGAAAACCAGCCTTGGGAATCGTCGAAGTAAAAAATCTGTCATATACATACCCGAACGCCTCGAAGCCGGCGATAGAGGATATATGCCTCTCCATAAACCCCGGCGAGTTCGTGCTCCTGACGGGGCCAAGCGGATGCGGTAAAACAACATTCTGCAGGTCGTTAAACGGTTTGATTCCCAAGTTCTACAACGGGACCTTAACCGGTTCAGTCCACATCGCGGGACTGGATGTCTCTGAGCACTCCACCATGGAGCTCGCCCAGCACATCGGCCTGATATTCCAGAACCCAGACAACCAAATTTTTGCCCTCACTGTGGAGAAAGACATCGCTTTCGGTTTGGAGAACCTTGGAATATCCAAAGCGGAGATGCACAGGGAAATCGATTGGGCCTCCGAGACAACGGGTATAGATTCACTCAGGCTCAGGGCTACTCATGAGCTATCAGGTGGGCAAAAACAAAGATTGACTATTGCGTCTGTCCTGGCGATGCACCCAAGCATCATAGTCATGGACGAGCCAACATCATTCCTTGACCCAGTGGGTGCTGAACACATATTCAACGTGCTAGACCTGCTGAACAAGGAATACGGGATGACCATTATAATCATCGAACACCGAATCGATATCGCGGCAAAGTACGTCAACAGGATCATTGTCTTCGATGAGGGACGCGTGAGGAGCGATGGAAAGCCCGGTTTGATATTGGCACAGGAGGACACTAGGCTCCTCGGGGTCGGAATTCCAAGGATTCTTGAGCTGGCCATGCGATTCGATGACCACGATAGGAGATTCTCAGATCTGCCTCTGACCTCAACCCAGTTCTATGACCAGATCACGGCATGTTTGAGGAAAAAGGAATTCACAAGTAAGAAATCGTTGCTGCCGCCAGATATGCTTGATCTGGTGGGTGAACATCACCACTCGCCTCTGATACAGGCAAGAAACATCGTTTTCGATTACCCTGGAAATGTACACGCGCTGAGGGATGTGGACCTTACAATCAACCACGGCGACTATGTCGCTATCATGGGCGAGAACGGGGCTGGCAAGACCACACTGGTGAAGCATTTCAACGGTTTACTTAGGCCCAAAGAAGGTGAAATCTTACTTGACGGCGAGGACATTTCGAAACAGAGCGTCGCCCAGCTTGCCAGAAGGGTGGGGCTCGTGTTCCAGAATCCAGACGATCAGCTTTTCGAGGAGTCTGTGGAGAAAGAAATTGCCTTCGCATTGCGGAACTTTGGGATGAACGAGGAAAGTATCGAAAAGAGGGTGACCTGGGCATTGAACCTCCTTGACCTCAACAGGTACAGAGAGCGCAGTCCCTTCATACTCAGCGGTGGGGAGAGGAAGAGAGTGGCGCTCGCATCTGTTCTGGCATGGGACCCGGACATACTGGTGCTTGATGAGCCCACCATCGGTCAGGACTATGGGCAGAAGGAACGTCTCCGTCATTTCCTAACCCAACTCAGGACACAAGGTAAGACTGTAGTTATAGTCACTCATGACGTGGAGTTCGTCGCCGAGAGCCAGCCACACATAGTGTTGATGGCCGGTGGGAATGTTGTTGCCGAAGGGTCCACGAAATCAATCATGAACCAGACCGAGCTGTTGGCCCAGTGTAGCGTCGCCCAGCCAGAGATTACTCGACTGTTCAATGACTTAGAGTCGTATGGACTGCCCAAGGACGTCGTTGATGTCGATGAGGCGTACCAGTTGCTAAAGAGAAAGATTGAGGAGGCCGAGTGATGAGCCTTCTTGAGAGCCTGCGGTTTACCCGCGGCGACACCGCCATCCACAACCTGGATCCCCGAGTTAAATTCATGATGACCCTCGTGTTCTTCTCCATCTCAGTTATGTTCCTCCACATCGTACCGCTTGCATTTGTGTTCCTCATCCAGATCCCGCTCGTATTAAAGGCAAAAGTGTTCAGCGAATGGTCAAAGTCCATCAAGGGCGCGGCGTTTATATCAGGCTTCATATTCGTGACCAATATGGTCAGCTTTTATTATTTCAGGGATGGGAACCTGACATGGGATCTTGTGGAATACACGCTTTCGCTGACTATGCGTTTCATAGTGCTGGTTACAAGCTTCAGCGTCTTCTTCATAACCACCTCACCAGACAAGCTGAGCTTGGCGCTTGAGAAGGCCAAGGTGCCTTACGAGTTTAACTTCGCTTTCATCACTGCCATCAGGTTCGTCCCAGTCCTGGCCGACGAGGCCCAGACAATCATGGATGCCCAGAGAAGCAGGGGCCTTGAGCTTGATACGGGTAACTTCCTTAAGAGGATCAGGAACTATATCCCCATCCTTCTCCCATTGATAATAAACAGCATCAGGAGGAGCCTTGAGCTGGCCGAGGCCATGGAGTCGAGAGCTTTCGGAGCGACGGAGGACAGGACAAACCTATATGAGCTCCGTTTGACTGGGACCGATAAGCTGGTCTTGATCGTCATCACTGCTTTCTTTGCCACTGCGTTATACTCGAGGCTGTACTTGCCTGCGTTCCCTAGTTTGCTCGGCTTTGGCCCTGTTTTCTAGGGCATATATTAAATTTATATCATATTTTCAGTAATGGCTATGTTTATATTATGGCATACTTGATAAATGGCAAGTAATGACCATAAATACAATTTATTCTCAGTATCGACTTGGTATGAGTTTGTTATGGTTAGATAATATGATTCAAGATTAATGAGGGGATATCGATGATTCAAATGGAGCCTAGGAAAATACAGAAAGTCGGCTATTCAACCTTATCCGTCTCGTTGCCCATGAGCTGGGCAAAGAAGACGGGTATATCGAAAGGGGACGTCGTTTTCATCAACGAGGAGAACGACGGAGCACTACGAATTACACCAGAACCCAGCAAGATCGAGGACAACAGTGTCCACGTGGTCCACGTCGATTTGTGCGATAACACCAAGGTGCTCGCGAGAGTCATAGTAGGAAACTATGTCCTTGGACGGAACTTGGTCCGAGTGGAGTCTGAGAGGCGTCTCATGAGAGAGCAGATCCAGGCCATCAGGGCAGTGACCCAGAGGCTGCTTGGCATCGGCATCATCGAGGAGAGCGACAGGCATCTCCTCCTCCAGTGCAGCATCGACCCAAAGAACTTCCCGTTAGAGACGGTCATCAAAAGGTTGAACGTCATCACTAGTATCATGTTCAAAGAGAGTATGGACGCCCTCATGGACAGGGACATGGAGCTGGCCAAGGATGCCATAGCAAGGGAGCACGAGGCAGACACAATCTTCTGGCTCCTTGTTAGGCTGCTCGCATCAGCCCAGCAGAACAGGATAGTATCTGAGGCCATCGGCATCGTTGATCCCATGGAGGTCATGGAGTTCAACCAGATCGCGTGGTATCTTGAGATGATCGGCGACAGGCTCAACGCGGTTGCTAATAATATTTTAGCTCTGGAGGAGAAAAGGACAGACGATGATGAGGATCTTTTCGAGAGGCTCAGCCAGATTGGACTGATCGTGTTCACGATGTTCGACCAGGCCATGAAGAGCGTCTTCGATGGAGACTTAAAGGTCGCCAGCGACGCCGTTGACCTCTACGACGCTGTGGGCCAAGAGGAGGAATCCCTGCTCAAGGAGTTCCAGCAGAAACATGATCCTGAGCTGGTTGCCCACGTTAACGAGATTGCTTGGGAGCTAAGGATCATCGCGGAGTACAGTTCTGCGATCGCCACGATATCCATAGACAAGGTTCTGTGGGGCGAGAACGATATCTGTACAGTGCTCGTTGAAGAGGACTAACATCTTTCTTTTGTCCTTCCATTGTTGCATTTATCTCAACATTTTGTAATTATCCAAATAAATACCCTATATACAATTCATCCGGCAGTATTACGTGTAATTACGCTGAGAAGGGTTTAAAAGACTCCTCTAGGTGTCTATAGTCAAATTATACTCAAGGATAAGGATTATTTATGCCACGATTCAAGCAAACAGACGAAATCCTCAAGCTGATGCATACAAAGGAGAAGGTTCGTAACATTGGTATCATTGCCCACATAGATCACGGCAAGACCACCATGAGCGACAGCCTCCTGGCTATGGCCGGCTTGATGGCCCCCGGTAGGGCTGGAGAGGCACGTGCTCTTGACTTCCTAGAGGAAGAGCAGAGGCGAGGCATCACCATTAAAACCGCTAATATCAGCCTACTCTACGAAGAGGAAGATGAACAATACGTTATCAATCTCATTGATACTCCCGGTCACGTAGACTTCTCGGGAAAGGTCACCAGGGCCATGAGGGCACTTGACGGCTGTGTGCTACTAGTAGACGCCGTCGAGGAGTTCCAAATCATGACCGAAGTCAGGCTCAGAGTAGCCCTTGACGAATTCGTCAAGCCCGTCTGTTATATCAACAAATTCGACAGACTCATCAAGGAGCTCAGAATGGACGCAGATGCCATCCAGAAGAAACTCCTCAGAATCATAAACAAGTTCAACGAGATAGTCCAGACCTATGGTCCGGACGAGATTAAAAACGAGTGGACCATCCACGCCGGTGATGGACAGGTTGCCTTCGGATCAGCATTGGACAGGTGGGGATTTACCCTACCCATGCTTGCGAAAAAGGGACTTAGTCTACCAAAGATCCTGGAGATGTACGCCAACGACGAGCTGGAGAAACTGCAAGAGCTGCTCCCACTCAGTGAGGCTATCCTAGGCCTGGCGGTACACAAGTTACCAAACCCAGATCAGCACCAGCCCAGGAGGATCCCCCACATATGGAAAGGAGAAACTGACACTGTTATGGGTCAGAATATGCTGGCCGTCAATCCTGATGGTCCTCTGGTTATCTGTATCAGCAACGTTATCATTGACCCCCAGGCGGGAGTCATCAGCACCGGCAGGGTGTTTAGCGGGACCATCCGTAAGGGTGACACGCTCCACCTGGTAGGCGCAGAAAAGACCGCAAAGGCACAGCAAGTCAGCATCTATATGGGCTCATACCGTGAAATAGTAGACGAGATCCCCGCAGGGAACATTGTTGCTCTCATGGGTCTCTCAGAAGCCCGGGCAGGAGAGACTATCGTCGGCCCAGAGCTGCTAGATACCGCAATCCCATTCGAGTCAATAAAGTATGTGTCAGATCCCGTCCTAACTGTGGCGGTCGAGCCCAAGAGGCCGACTGACTTGCCAAAACTCATCGATGCCATGCAGAAGATGAGCATTCAGGATCCCAACCTGGTGACGACCATCAACCAGGAGACCGGTGAGTACCTGATGAGCGGGATGGGCGAGCTACACCTAGAGATCGCAGTCAAGGACCTGAAATCCATGCACCACCTGGACATCGTCCAGACGGAGCCAATGGTCGTGTACCGTGAGGCAATCAGAATGGAGGCAGGGCCGTTCATGGGCAAGAGCCCCAACAAGCACAACAGGGTGTTCTTCAAGTTCACCCCACTTGACCCAAAAATCATTGATCTAATCCGCAGGGGGGAGCTCAGCGAGATCGTCAGCTCATCCAAGCGTGAGGCAATACTCAAGGAGGAGATGGGATGGACAACCCGACAGGCAAGGCGTGTCTTCGACGTAAACGAGAACGCAAACCTGCTCATCGACTCAACTGTAGGTATCCAGGGGCTCAGGGAAGTCAAGCAGCACATCAGCGGCGGCTTTCAGTGGGCACTCAACGAGGGACCAATCGCCGGTGAGCGTGTTAGAGGTGTACTCATCGACATGGTCGATATCAAGCTACACGAGGACCCGGTCCACCGTGGACCAGCGCAGATGTTGCCCGCCGTCCGGCAGGCTCTTTACGCGGGCATCCTCAGCGCAAACCCCACACTGTTGGAGCCGATCAGCCTTATCCAAGTCCGCGTACCAACGCTGGAGATGGGTAACGTCACCGGCCTCCTCAGCAAGAAGAGGGGTCAAATAAGGAGCGTGGAGCAGGAAGGGCCTATAGTCAACGTCCAGGGATTCATACCGGTCTCTGAGTCGCTAGGTCTGAGCCAGGAGCTGCGTGCGGCAACGAGCGGCACCGCATTCTGGCAGATGACTTTCGACCACTACTCACCAGTACCTGACAGCATGCTACTTGATATCATCAAGAAGACAAGGACCCGCAAGGGAATGCGTCCTGACCCACCGAGGGCCAGCGATTTCGTCGTCAGGGAGTAATCCCTTTTTATCCCCTTTTGCATATTTCTCTCACCTAGTGGTTAGTGAGCTTCATTGATCAAGAACAAGGACAGTTTGATGGCGAACTCTAGCGACGAGATACTGCAAAGGCTCAGACATGACGCTTGTCTCGTATTGGACGGCGCGTTGAAAGCGGTTGATCCAAAGGAGGCGGTACTGAATGCCCTTTCCCTTGATGGAGATATTCTCTCATATGAGGGGGGCTCAGTTGACCTCTCCAAGACAAAGAAGATCGTAGTTGTTGGAGGTGGAAAGGCAGGGGGGCTGATGACCAAGGCCGTGGAGGCGCTCCTGGGGAAGCGAATCACCTCGGGCTACGTCAATGTTCTGAAGGGAACCGAGGACTCTGTTAAGACAGGGCGAGTAATCTTGAGGGGGGCATCCCACCCAATCCCAGACCACGAGGGGATGAAGGGTGTGGACAAGATGTTTGACCTCACTAACGGGCTGACCAAGCGTGACCTTGTCATCACCTTGATGTCCGGGGGAGGTTCCGCACTGATGCCCTACCCCGCATCGGGAATGACTCTGGAGGACATGCGAGAGCTTACCGGTATTCTCCTCAAGGCGGGGGTGACCATCAACGAGCTGAACTCCGTTAGGAAACACATAAGCGGGTTCAAGGGGGGGCAGTTCGCAAGGCATGTCTATCCTGCAAGGATGATCAACTTGTTACTTTCCGATGTGATTGGCGATCCCATTGATATAATCGCGTCAGGGCCCACATCTCCCGACGAATCCAGCTTTATGGAAGCAAGGAGTGTGGTGGTTAAGTATGGCCTCCTCGATGAAATCCCAGAGAACGTACTGACGAGGCTCAATGCAGGCACGAACGGCATGGTCCCAGAGACCCCAAAGCCGGGTGACCCAATATTCGAGAACGTGAGCAACCTGGTGATCGCGAATAATTACATGGCGGCGAAGGCAGCATCAGATGTCGCCGAGGAGCTCGGGTATAACTCGTTGTTATTGTCAACCCACATCGAGGGCGAGGCGAGACAGGTCGGGGTAATGTTCGCCGGCATAGCGCGAGAAGAACAATCAAGGGGACTGCCTGTATCCAGGCCAGCCGCGATTATTATCGGGGGTGAGACAACCGTGAGCGTGAAGGGCGAGGGCAAGGGGGGCAGGAACCAGGAGGTCGCTCTGGGAGCGATCCGTAAAATGAGCGGCCTGAAGGGGCTTATCGCCACCCTAGGTACCGACGGGATTGATGGGCCCACCGATGCGGCAGGTGCCATGGTAGACGGTGAGAGCCTCACAAAGGCACTGGGGCTCGGGCTTAACCCCGATGTTTTCCTCGATGGGAACGACTCTTACAGCTTCTTCGAGCCCATGAATGACCAGATCAGGACGGGTCCAACGGGCACTAACGTGAACGACCTGACAGTCATACTGGTCCGATGACCATGAACCGCTCAATAAAACGCCGGAAGAACGCCATCTGTGAGCTTGAGCAGTTGATGCATGAGCTTTCGGGGCTCGTTGATGTCGTCGTCGTGGAGGGTTTAAGAGACATTCAGGCACTTCGGTCCCTTGGGTACACTGGGTCAATCGAGGAGCTTAACAGGTCCGGCTTCAACGATTTTGACCTTGCAGATGACCTTACCTCAAGATACAAGCGGGTACTTCTCCTCCTTGATTTCGACGAGGAAGGACTCAGGCTGAACCAACGCTTCAACCAGATACTTGAGAGGAAGGGAGCGAAGGTGGAATATGGACTGAGGAAGGAGTTCGGCAGGTTAATGGCCGCAACGGGGGCCTACGCCATTGAGGACCTTGATAACATCCGCGACGGGATGGAAGAGTAGCTTATAATACAGGGGAAAACAAACAGAGCCCGTGTCAATCAAGGTTCTGCCCTACGACCCAAAATGGAAGGAGTGGTTCATCGAGATTAAGAACCAAATATGGCCCCAAGTCTCGGACCTCGCCCTTGACATCGTCCATGTTGGCAGCACGTCCATCGAAGGAATGGGTGCAAAGCCCATCATTGATATCGACATCGTTGTCCCTGATATGAATGACCTTAACGCCATTGTTTCCCGTTTAAGTAGGATAGGCTACATACATCAGAGTGACCTGGGCATCGAGGCACGGGAGGCCTTCTGCCTCGACTATGAGCACAAACACGCCCACCACCTCTACCTTGTGACAGTCAGCTCAACCGCATACCGAAACCATGTTCTACTCAAGAAACACCTGATCGAGAACCCCGACGCCTTCAGACGGTACTATGACCTCAAGGTGGGACTTGCAGAGTCAAGCGAGAACATGGAGATTTACTGGCGGTCAAAGACCGAACAGATACTCGAGTTCCTTGAGGCTGAGGGCATGTCAAAGGATGAACTTGCCTCAATCAGGAAAGATAACCTGTAATAATATTAGGTTTAGAAAGTTCCTTCCCATTAATTATCAAAAGGACTCATCGTTATCGCCTCAGATGGGCAGGTATCTGAGCACAGCCCACATCCCCAGCATTTCTCGGAGTAGTAGGTGATTCGTCCGTTCTCCTCCTTGTACGCCCCGAACTGGCATCTGGATACACAGAGACCGCACTGGATGCATTTGTCCTCCTCGTACTCGGCGACGTAATGGCTTCTCGGCCACAACTTTTCCAACCCCAGCTCTACACCTGCCCTAAATGGGTAGCAGCAGCAGTTGCAACAGTTGCACAGGTGGCCCAGTCCCTCTTCTTTCCACTTGTTGCTGGCAGTGTGGATGTGGCCTGCCTTGTTGAGTCTGATAATTAGCTTCCTTGCCTCGTCCTTTGTGAGTTTTTTACCCAGCCCTTTCCTCTCCAGGTTCTCTGCCTCGTGGTCGAACCTGATGCAGGTCTCGACTTCGTAGTTGCAGTGCTGGTCTAGTGCCCTGCAGTTACACTTAATGACAGCAAAGGTATGGGCCGCGTCCACCATCTCAAGAACCTCAGCGAGTAGGAGAATGTCCTCGTTTGGCAGCCTTTGTACTGGCTCGCCCCTCTTCATCTTCTCAGCCATCGGGCTATACCTTTCAAAATAGTAAATCCTGTGCATCCACTCACTCAGGATCTTCCTGACGTTCAGGGGTACATCGTTCCAACCTTCCTCGAAAGTTACATGGGTGAACAGCCTCCTCGGCATCATCGTCGAAAAGTAGCGTGTCTCGCCGTCCACTTTCCTGTTTTTCAGGATGCCCCTGACTATGCACCTGTCAATCAGTTTCTTGTTCTCTTCCTCACTCAAACCTGTGATGCACTGAATCTTGTCGAGAGATAATGGAGTATCCGATTCCCTCTTCATGGATACAACGAGCTTCATCTCATTCTCGTCAAACAGGTCTAGAAGATACGGGAACACGGTTTTCTGGGCTCTGTCAGGGAATGGCGCAAATACTTTAATGAACTCATCAACAAGGGGCATGACCATCAATTCTGCAAATTAGTATTTGAGGTTCTGCCCCATTATGCACCTGAAATGCTTTATCCCCGCTCCTGCGGTTCATTATTATGACGAATCGATGGAGCCAGGAGAGGGCCTGGGAGTGGTACGGCGGTTACAGGTGGCTGGTGGGGTGTAACTTTACACCAAGCACTGCTATCAACCAGCTTGAGATGTGGCAGGCCGATACATTTGACGAGGAGACTATTGAACGCGAGCTAGGATGGGCAAGTGAAATTGGCTTCAACACCGCCAGGGTGTATCTCCATGACCTAGTCTGGGAAATAGACTCAACGGGGGTCATTGAGCGGATCAACCGTTTCCTTGAGATCGCGTCCAGCAAGGGAATCAAGCCCATGTTCGTCTTCTTTGATGACTGCTGGAACCCAACGTTTGAGGCCGGGAAGCAGCCTGAACCCAAACCCGGTGTACATAACTCGGGGTGGGTGCAAAGCCCAGGACCAGAAAAAGTGGTCGATCCATCAATGTGGGGCACACTTGAGAACTATGTGAAGGGCATACTGACCGCCTTCGGGAATGACGACCGTATCCTATTGTGGGACCTGTACAATGAGCCTGGGAATGATAAACGTGGATCAAAATCCCTTGGGTTCCTGAAAGAAGTATTTCGATGGGCCAGAGATGTGGATCCCTCACAGCCCATCTCAGTGGGGGTGTGGTTTGATAACAACGAACTCAACGCTTTCCAGCTCGCGAACTCTGATATCGTCACGTTCCACGACTACCACGACGCGGCTCACCTTGAGGAACAGATAAGCAGGCTCAAAGAACAGGGCAGGCCAATGATCTGCACCGAGTATATGGCCAGGACCAACGGGAGCTTTTTCAAGACGAGCTTACCCGTGTTCAAACGCGAGAACGTCGGGTGCATAAACTGGGGGCTCGTGGACGGGAAGACTCAGACCAAGTACCCATGGGGCTCTGAGCCAGGATCACCTGAACCAGAGTTATGGTTCCACGAGATATTCCACGGGGATGGGATACCATACCTGCAGGATGAGGTCGATCTGATTCGCAGGTTAACTTCTTCTGAATAATCCTGCTATTTTTATCCTACTTTTATATCGAATTGAGATGCATAAACTCATGAAAAATATATTATATCTTGAAAGAACCTAGATTTCAGAGGTTATATTGAATTGAACACACTTAAAAAAGTATTAAACTCGGGTAAGGCCGCTATCGGAGCGTCCGCTTCCATTGGAAGTCCTGTTGAAGTATTAGCCGATGCGTATGATTTTCTCCTCTTTGATACCCAGCATTCTCCCGTGGAAATCAAAGAGCTGATGCCCAAGATCCAGGCAATGAAGGGAAAGAGGGCAACTCCAGTTGTTCGTGTAGGGGAAAACAGGCAGGATCAGGTCTGTTATGCTCTCGATATTGGGGCTAGAGGTATCATCGCGCCCATGGTGAACACCAAGAAAGAAGCAGAGGCCCTGGTACAATGGTGCAGGTACCCGTTTGTAGGGAAAAGGAGCTCCGCAGGGCCCAAGGGTGAGTGGGGTGAGTTCGGGAATTACCGTGAATACATGGACAGGGTCAACGAGGAGCTGGTGGTTATCCCCATGATCGAGACAATGGAGTCAATGGGCAACATCGAGGAGATTGTTTCCGTTCCTGGTATCGACGTTCTGCTGATAGGTCCATCAGACCTATCCATCAACCTGGGGATCCCACTGGATTACGCTAACCCGAAGTACCGTGAGGCGCTGGATAAAATTGTAAGCTCATCCGAAGATGCAGGCGTTATCCCTGGGATGTACTTTATCCCTGCAGGTCAAGATCCAAGTGATTTCTCCGAGAGGGGATTCAAGTTCTTCACACTGCCATGGACTAAATGGGCTACCACAGGTATCAACAACGGCCTATCATCGGTAAAACGATAAAAACAAACAGAGAGTTTTTCTCCCTTCTTAGTTTTTTCTTAATCAATCCCTTTTTATCATCCTACTCCTTCACCTCTACGATCTCCATGGAGCGCCAACCACTGTTAATCGACGGCCAGAATTCCAAGGCTTTACTGGTAATGCTCAGGACTAACGTCCACGACCGCGTAGTCTACAGGGTTAGGTTGGACGAACTAAAGTCCCTTGTCGAGTCCCTTGGTATAGAGGTTGTGGGTGAGGTCGTTCAAACACGCTACCGCCCATTCGCAAAGTACCATGTCGGTAAGGGCAAGGTGGGAGACATCAGGCGGAAGGTCCGCAGGCTAAAGGCGAACGTGGTCATATTCTACAACATCCTCAGGAGCAGCCAGAAGCTCAACCTGATGCAGGCTGTCAACTGTGACGTAATCGACCGATTCGAGCTAACCCTTGAGATATTCGACCAGATGGCATCCGATACACTGAGCAAGCTCCAGATACAGGCAGCCAGACTAGAGAAGCAGGCCCCTTTCTTCAAACTCCAATCAGCGGTGAACTACCAGTACGACCGCCCATTCTTCAGGGCTGGCGGAGAGTACGGGTTCCACGCCAAAATGAGGGAGCTAACCCGCAGCCAAGCTAAGATCAATGAGGAGATCGATAAACTCATGGAGGACAAGACCCAGCGGATATGGCAGCGCAAGAGGCTGGGATACCCCGTGATATGCATCGCCGGTTATTATAACGCAGGTAAAACCCACCTTTTCAACCGTATAACAGGTGACACTAAACCCGTCAGCAACAGGCCGTTCACCACTCTCAGCAGCAAGTACCAGAAGCGGTACATTGACTGGGAGACCACGGTTCTGTTCATCGACACCATCGGTTTCGTCCTTGATCTTGACCCCCGGCTCATCCAGAGCTTCAAGCTGAACCTCCTTGACATCAGGAGCAGCGACCTGGTCATACTATTGCTAGACGTATCCGATCCTGTACTGAACCTGGACATGAAGCTCAACGAGGGCATCTGGCTACTCAGGGACATAGGTGTCTCAAGAGACAGGATCATCGTCGTAATCAACAAATCCGACATGGACCCTGAGAAGGCGTCTACAATAGGCGAGACTCTAGAGCTTGACAAGTACTTGCTCCCATGGATCGTTGTATCCGCCGAGACCAAGGAAAATGTCCAGGGGCTTCTGAACCTCATCGCAAAGCGACTCAAGCACATCAAAGACAACCCACCTGAACCAGTTCAGCTTACCCCATTTAGAAGAGGTGAGACTGCTGTCAACAGGATACTCGCCGAGTTCCCGGTCCCTTACGAAAAACGTTACCACGACCCTTTCCAGAGCCTCGTAAGTACGATACTGAGCCAGAACACAACGAGCTCAAACAAAGAATCAGCATTCAGGAACCTTGACCGGGCCATCGGCATCAACCCGTACAAAATTGACGAGGCACCGGAGTCAAAGATCAAGGAAGCCATAAAATCAGCTGGTATATACAACCAGCGAACCAGAACACTCAAACAGATATCGAGGATAATCATCGAAAAGTACGACGGCAACATCAAAACCGTCTTCGATATGCCCTTCAACGAGGCAAGGGACAGGCTCATGGAGCTACCTGGGGTAGGCCCAAAGACGGCAGATGTTGCACTGATGTTCGCGGCTGACCGCAAGGTCATCCCCGTGGACACGCACGTTGAACGAGTCAGCAAGCGCCTTGAGATTGTACCTGAGAAGGCCAACTACGAGGCAATCAGGTCAGCTTTACAAGACGCGGCAACACCTGACAGGTTCCTTGAGGTCCATCTCAGCCTCATTAAGTTCGGCAGGGAGGTCTGCACGGCCAGGAACCCTAAACACGAGGAGTGCCTGATGAACGATATCTGCCCCTTCTACGACAAGCTATTGATTACCCAGAAGCGAATTGCTAGAGAGAAGGCTGGTTCAAAGCCAATTCCTAATTAATTTTATTGGAAAAGATATATCCAACGGGCAGTACCTTGACGCAACAGGTAATCTCTATGGACGAGTACTCAAGAATTTTCGCAAAATACGTTGTAGACCTCAATTACGATGAATTACCCGCCGAGGTTATCAAGAAGACAAAAATGCACTTTCTTGACTATCTGGGGAACACATTCGCGGCACACGAGATGCCCTGGTCTCAGATGGTAATTAGCATTGTCAAGCAGATGAAGGGAGAACCCCAGTCCACAGTTATTGGAGAGGGGAAGTACCCCATGATGAACGCGGCCCTTGCCAACGGTACAATGGCCCACGGCGTTGATGCTGATGACTCGGGGGCTAGACCTAGCTGGGCACACCCAGGGGCTTGTATTAACCCAGCTGCATTTGCAGCAGCTGAGACCGAGGGAGTTTCAGGAAAGAAGTTGATTACCGGGATACTGGCCGGATATGAGATCAGCTGCCGAGTTGACTCTTCAATGTACCCGGGACTCAGGGACCGGGGATTCCATGCAACCGGCGTCGTAGGCACAATAGGGGCCACGGCTGCAGCCGGGAAAATACTGGGCTTAAACGAGGATCAGATGGTGAACGCCTTCGGCCTGGCAGGTACTCAAGCGGCTGGCCTTGAGGAATGGCTCACCACCGGCGATATGAGCAAGAGACTCCACGCCGGTAAAGCTGCGATGAACGGGGTACTGGCCGCGCTCCTAGCAAGGGAGGGCTATACCGGCCCCTCAAGCGTCTTCGCGGGGAAGCACGGCCTGTTGACCACCCACTCCGAGTCATACGACACGAACCGCCTGACAGATGGGCTTGGAACCGAGTACAAGATACTTGGATGCAAGTTCAAGCCATACGCGTGCTGCCACGAGTTGTGCCCCCCGATTAGGATGGCGCTCCAGCTTCGGGAAGAGCATGATATCAAACCTGATGACGTGAAAAAGATCAGGATCGGACTCAACCATATAACCGCAGAGAACCAGCTTAAGGTAGCCAAGACACCGCTCCATGCACAGAACCAACCGGCAGTGGCAGTCGGCATCGCCCTCGTCGAGGGCAAGGTGTTCCTGAAAGAATTCTTCGAGTGTTATGAGGACTCCACGGTCATCGAGCTGGGGAAAAAGACCGAGGTCTACACAGACCCTGAGATCGACGCGGTTTTTCCCACAAAGATCGGGACAAGGCTTGAGATCATCACTAAGGACAACCACTACGCATTATTCGAGGAGGATAAGCCGCCTATCCCCTCTAGCTTCATCCAGGAAAAGTTCACCGCCCTGGCCACCATGCTTGTCTCAGAGGAGACGGCAGAGAAGATAATCCAGGCCGTCAACCGCCTTGAGCAGATTGAGGACCTGGGCCAGCTATCTAACCTGATCTAGTTTTTACCCAATTCATATTTATTCATTCGAGGGGAGAATTCATTAATGGATAATCAGAGACTCGAAATCAAGGTCGCGCTTGGGATACAAAAGCCAGCCAGCACGGTGTTCAACGCCATCATCGACCCTGAGCACATGTCCAACTATTTCATATCAGAGAGCAACGGGAAAATGGTCGAGGGAAAGACCCTGACTTGGAAATTCTCCGAGCTCGATATGGAGTTTCCGATCTACATCGACAAAATCGAGCATGACAGGTACATCTCATACCGCTGGGAGGTTGAGGGCGAGATGCTTCTCGTTGAAATGACACTGGACCCTGCAGGGGACGACGTCACCGTGGTGACTATAACCGAGAAGAGCATGGAAAACAACGAGGCGGGCATCAAGTGGCTCATGGGGAACGCGGGAGGATGGGCCAACTTCATGGCATGCCTCAAGGCGTACCTGGAATACGGGATAAATCTGCGTATGGGCTCTTTCGATTTCATGGCCAAGTAATTGCATCCGCAACTCGTATAAGTGGGGCGAGATGGGCGTCTATGACAATTATCCTTACTACTCAGTACGACCTTTTTTCTCCTTATGTCAGATTATTTGATACAACGATTTTAGTTAACCACCAATAGTGCAGCCGTAAAATGAAGTCCATATCTTCCATAAATCAAAATAACTGTCAAGGAGAATCCTTTAAAAGCGAGTCCTGTTGTTTCTTGGTAGCTCTAATTAGGAGTGTCAACACATGCCAAGAGTAAGATCACCAAAGCGAGGCTCACGAGGCTATTCCCCACGCAAACGCGCGAGGAACCCAAAAGGCCGCGTGAGTTACTGGCCCAAGCTAGATGGGGAACCCCAGCTAGCCGGCTTCGCAGGCTACAAGGCAGGTATGACCCACCTGTTCTACATAGAAGATAGACAACGAGTTCCAGAATACGGTCAGGAGGTTAAAGCAGCCGCCACCGTAATCGACACTCCCCCTATGCTGGTCGTAGCAATACGAGCGTACAAGAAGACTCAGGACGGCCTACAGGCCATCACAGAGGCTTGGATGCAGAACCAGCCTAGAGACCTGCACAGAAGGATAACCTTCGCCACAGATCCCCAGCCAGAGAGCAAGATAAACGAGATAACTGAGAAAATCAGCAAGGTCGCCGAGATAAGGGTCATCGCGGCAACCCAGCCAAGACTCTCAAGCCTCTCACAAAAGGCGCCAGACCTCTTCGAGATCCCCGTTTCAGGCGGATCAATGGAGAGCCAGCTGGAATACGCCAAAGGATTGCTAGGTAAGACCGTAACAATAAAGGACGTCTTCGGTCCCAGCGAGGGCATCGATATCATCGGTGTCACAAAGGGCAAAGGCTTCCAAGGGCCGGTCAAAAGATGGGGAATCAGGATACTGGCACGAAAAGCAAGAAAATCAAGAAGAGCTGTAGCATCCATCGGTCCATGGGTACCAAGGCGCGTTATGCCCCAGGTACCGCGTGCAGGCCAGATGGGCTTCCACAACAGAACCGAGTTCAATAAAAGAATCATGCTAATGAACGGCGACACTGATCGCATCAATCCAAAGGCCGGGTTCAAGAACTATGGTTTCGTCAAGGGAGATTATCTCCTGTTGAAGGGAAGCATCATCGGGTCAGCAAAGCGTCTAATCAAGCTACGTAAAACCGTACGCGACACAGACTACCCCGAGGAAGCACCACAGATCACCTACCTCCACACCGAGTGGACTAAGGGAGGTATTCAGCAATGAAAGTACCAGTAATCAATCTCCAGAATGAGAAAACAGGCGAGGTAGAAATTCCACAGGTGTTCAATACACCTGTCAGGCACGATGTAATCAGAAGAGCAGTAATTGCGCTTCAAAGCACAAGGTTCCAGCCCCAGGGCAGGGACCCCATGGCAGGGAAGCACACTACCGCAGAGTCCCGCGGAACAGGCCACGGCATAGCCCGAGTTCCCAGGCTCAAGGGAAGCAGCAGAGCAGCCTTCGGCGTAAGCATTGTAGGCGGCCACGCGGCCTTCCCTCCACGTTCTGAGAAAGTCATCGTTAAGCGAATCAACAAGAAAGAAAGGAGGTTCGCTATAAGGTCGGGAATCGCAGCGACAGCTGTTAAGGAACTCGTAGAAAAGCGCGGACATAAGTTCGAGTCCGAGCATCTTCCAATCGTAGTCTCGAATGAGATACAATCCCTGAAGAAAACCAAGGACGTAGAATCCCTATTCATTGCCATCGGAGTCCAGGACGACGTTGAACGCGCCGACCGCAGGAAGGTCCGGGCTGGAAGGGGTAAGATGAGAGGACGCAAGCACAAGAAAGGCAAGGGTCCACTCGTCGTTGTCGCCGAGGACGACGGGATAGGATATGCAGCAAGAAACCTACCGGGCGTAGAGATATGCAGCGTAGCAGGCCTTAACGCCGAGCTACTTGCACCTGGCGCCCACCCAGGCAGACTGGTCATCTGGACAGAGTCCGCCTTTGGTCAGGTAGACGAGGTATGGGAGCGGTAAAAATGGAAGCACATGAAGTAATAATCTTCCCACTGATGACGGAGCGCAGCGTCAACATGATCGAGAACGAGAACAAACTCGTCTTCATCTGTGACAGGCGCGCCAACAAGCACCAAATCGCAGCTGCTGTCAAGGAACTCTATGAAGTCGAGGCCGAAGACATTAACACGCTAATCACCCGGAAGGGAACCAAGAAAGCATTCGTAAAGCTAACCGACGAGTACGACGCATCAGATGTCGCTATCCGTCTAGGAATACTGTAGGTGTGAGATATGGGAAAGAAACTTAGAGTACAGCGAAGAGGCCGCGGTGGACATACATACAAAGCGGCGAAAATGAACAAGAAAGCGCCATCCAAGTACCCCGTTATCACAGAGGAAGTACTACAGGGCTTTGTCAAGTCAATGGAGCATGAACCCGGCAGGGGAGCACCCCTTGCATACATTGAGTTCGCTCCAGGTCATGGATATCACGTAGCTGCCACAGAGGGTCTCAGCCTGAACATGCCAATTATGGTTGGCATAGGCGCGATCCCAAAAGTCGGCAACGTCCTCCACCTGAAAGACATCCCTGAGGGAACTATGGTGTCCAATATCGAACTACGTCCAGGCGACGGCGGCAAGATCGCCAGAAGCAGCGGATCATTCGCTACGGTAATTGCACACATAGACGACTACACCACAGTAAGGCTACCAAGTAGGCGAATCATCAGGGTTAAAAGCAACTCAAGGGCCACCATCGGCATAGTAAGTGGAGGGGGACGCCTAGAGCGACCTTTCATGAAAGCCGGTGAAAAGCACCACAAGAAAAAGGCAAAGGGACACAAGTATCCAACCGCTCACGGCGTAAAGATGCCTGCAGCCATGCACCCCCACGGAGGAGGTCGCCACAGAAGGCCAGGTAAATCAACCACGGTCAGCCGCCACGCACCACCAGGCGCGAAGGTCGGACTGATCGCGGCACGCAACAGTGGAAGGCGAAAGAGGACCAGGAGGAACTAAGGGTTTAAAACCCCTTAATCAACAGGTGAAACAATATGCCCAAAGACTTTAACTACAGAGGAAAGACGGTCGAGGAGCTCAAAGCTATGTCAATGGATGAGTTCATCAGGCTGCTTCCCTCAAGGATGAGAAGAAGCCTCCGACGAGGTCTCAGCGCAGAGCAGAGGATAGTTCTTGAAAAACTCAGGAGAGATAAAGGCAAGCCAGTCAGGACCCATGCAAGGGATCTGATCATCTTGCCCGATATGCTGGGGAAGACGATCCATTGCTACACTGGGAAGGAGTTCCGTGAGGTTGTCATCAACCAGAAGATGCTTGGCCACTATCTTGGCGAGTACGCGAGCCCAATGGCAATAGTACGCCATGGACGCCCCGGTATCGGAGCATCGCGTAGTAGCATGTATATCCCACTGAAGTAGTATCCCTACTTCATTTTACTTTATTTTTCATATAGTAACTCATTATAATGAATGTATATTTTCATTGAAGAACATATATGAACATACAAAATGAAGCCAATAAGTAGACATCGACAAAAATACCTACCATTCAGAACGCTTTATATATGAATACACGATTCAAGGTAGACACACGGTGCGTATATGCCATCATGGAAATATTCAGTACAAGGGCTAGACCCTGATAAGACCGCCATAGCCAGCGGCAGGGATCTCAGGATTAAACCAAAAACATCTCGTGAGATCTGTAACACACTCAAAGGAATGAAGCTAGACGAAGCCAAGACATTCCTAAACGACGTCATAGACAAGAAACGGGCAGTACCTTACTACCGGTACCGAGGGAAAACCCCCCATCGTAAAGGTCTAAACGGCCACGATGCAGGAAGGTACCCCGAGAAGGCTGCCGGAGAGATACTGAAAATCCTGGACTCAGTGGAGGCTAACGCCGAGTTCAAGGGATTATACGCAGACAGGCTTAGGATCGTCCACATGGCCGCCCACAAGGCAAGGGTCATCAGGAAGTTCATACCAAGGGCGTTCGGAAGAGCATCGCCATATTACAAACACCTGACCCACATTGAGGTTGCGGTGGAGGAATATTAGTGTCAATAGTCAAGCGAATTATCAAGAACAATATAGAAAGGGTAAAAGTCGATGAGCTTCTCGCAAAGGAGTACGAGCAAGCAGGATACGGCGGAATCACCCTGACAAAGACCCCCATGGGTGCACAGATCAACCTCTACGCCATGAGGCCCGGAAGGGTCATCGGCAAGAGGGGCAGGGCCATCAAGGCCGCATCGGAGCGACTTGAAAACGAGCTGGGCCTACCAAACCCCCAGATTACTGTCATAGAGGTCGAGGTGCCTGAGCTTAACCCGGCCATCATGGCTGCAAGGATAGCCAACGCCCTTGAGAGGGGAGTCCACTTCAGGAGATCAATTTTCTGGAGCCTTAGACGCATTATGGACAGTGGGGCACTTGGATGCGAGATCATACTGAAAGGCCCGCTGAGAAGCGCAAGATCACGTTTCGAGAAAGTTGTCGAGGGATACGTGCCAAAGTCGGGTGAGCCCGCGCTGAGGAACGTAAGGATCTCGACGCTTCACGTTAAAATGAAAAGGGGTACACTTGGAGTCACGGTGAAGATCGTTCCACCGGACGCGAAGTTCCCTGACAAGATAAGCCTAGAAGGCTTACCTGACATCGAGTACCAGCTACCCATGGAGGAGCCGGCGCCAGTCACCGAGGTCCCCGCGGAGGCAGTAGTCGATGATACAATCGAAGTCGTCGAGTCAGAGGCCGATGCAGCCAAGCCAGTCATTACGGATGAGGTAGCATCGGAGGAGGCACCCGCACAGGAGGAGACTCCAGTTGTGGAGGCGATCGTAGACTCCGCGGTTGAGGAAGCGGTGGTTGAGGAATCAGCACCTGTGGAGCCAGTCGTGGAAGAGCCAGCAGTCGAGGAAGTAGCCGAGGCTGTTGAGGTAGCTGTGGAAGAGCCTGTGGTTGATGAATCAATCGCAGAGGGAGCCACAAGTGAAAAAATGACCGAGACAGCTGAGCCAGTTGTCGAGGAAGCGGCGGTAGAGCCGGCAGTTGAGGAACCAGTGGTGGAAGCCCCTGAAGAACCAGTTGCAGAGGAACCCGCAGTAGAGAAAACAATCGATGCAGCCGAGCCAGCAGTCGCTGAAGAGGTTGTCGTGGAAACTGTCGTTGAGCCGGTGGTTGAGGAATCAGCCCCCGTGGAAACGGCAGTTGAAGAGCCCGAGGCAGTAGAGGAATCCCAGTCTGAGCCAGTCATTACGGAGTCAGCACCTGAGGTATCCGAGCCAGAGGCACCAGAGGAGCCAGCGGCTGAGCCGGAGCTTGTCTCAGAGCCCGAGCCAGCAGCTGAACCCGAGGTAAAAGTAGTGGATCCTGAGCCTGAAGTCAAGCCTAAGCCCGAGGCCGATAAGGTAGAGGAGGCCACAGAGGACCAGCCCGAGGAGGAGAAGCAGTAATGCCTATCATCCGAATGCAGGAAATCCGTGACATGTCCGAGGAAGAGCGGAGCGTAAAACTCCAGGAACTCCGGACAGAGGTTACGAAGATAAAGACGACGATCATGGCAGGCGGAGCCGTCGAGAACCCTGGTAGGTCCAAGGCTCTCAGGAAGGCCATCGCCCGCATCCTGACCGTTATCAACGAGGAGGAGTAGCGAGCCTGGTTCCCCCTGAACCAGCTCACATCCTTCGAAGCGAGCTAGTAGGACTAAAGGTGGAGGTGCTGAACGACAGCAACCCATCCAACGTCAAACTCAGGGGAAAAGTGGTTGACGAGACCATGAAAACTCTCGTCATAAAAAGCGCTGGGTTGAAGCGGATAGCAAAGAAAGACGCCGTCTTCAAGTTCAGCCTTGACGGGAAAGCTGTCAAAGTAGAGGGCCGATCCCTCATAGGAAGACCCGAAGACCGGGTAAAAAAACAGAACAAAAGGAAATGGTAGGGCAAAAAGGAAATGATATCCCTTAAGAAACCTGAGCTAGAATGCAACGACAAGGACTGTCCGTTCCACGGTGAGTTAGCCGTCAGGGGCAGGATCATGGAAGCTACGGTAGTTAGCACACGTATGCAAAAGTCGTGCATAGTGCAGCTGAATTATCTCAGGTATGATCAAAAATATGAGAGATACGCTCGCATGAGGAGTCGTATCCCCGCTCACAGTACAACATGTATCCCGATAAAAGTCGGTGACGTCGTTAGGATCGCCGAGTGCAGGCCACTTAGCAAGACAAAGTCCTTCGTCGTGGTCGAGATGATCAAGGAGGCTTAATCGTATGAGTAAGAGAATTAAGCGTCGAATTCTTCCAAGGCGGAAGACAAGCGGCGGTCTCACGATTGGCAGTGTGGTAAACTGCGCTGACAACACGGGTGCAAGGAAATTAAAGATAATCCAGATGGTTGGGTACAAGGGCCGCAGGCGTAGGCTACCCTCACCAGGCATAGGCGACCTAGTGATCGTCTCATGTAGGGAGGGCACACCTGAGATGAGGAGGCAACTCTTCAGCGCAGTAATTGTTAGGCAGAGGCGTCCATACCAGAGGCAGGATGGCAGCAGAATCCAGTTCGAGGACAACGCAGTTGTCATATTGACCGCCGAGGGAACCCTAAGGGGGTCTGACATCAAGGGGCCGGTTGCACAGGAAGCAGTCCAGCGCTGGTCCAGGATCGGAAACTTGGCAAGGATGGTAGTCTAAATGAAGAACAAAGTAACAAAGCCATCAACTTCACGTAGGAACAGGTACAACGCACCTAATCACATCAAACGTAAATTCATCTCGGCACCGCTATCCCCTAGCCTTAGGGCTGAATATGGGACACGTTCCATGCCAGTTGTTGTTGACGATACCGTCAGTATCACAAAGGGCGACAGAAAGCTGGCCGAGGGAAAAGTTCTCAGGGTAAATAGTGGTGATTGCAAGATCTACATCGAGGGCGTCACAAGGGCACGCCAAGATGGGTCAACAGTTCAGATCCCTGTGAGGGCTGAGAATGTCATGATCACGAGGTTAAACCTTGATGATCAGTGGAGAAAAGATATTCTGGAGCGTAAGGGCTTCAGTGCGGAGGCTTAAAAATGGGAAATAAAGGACCTACAAGGCATCTAAAGAGGCATATGAGCCCACCTTTCTGGCCAATCCATCGTAAGGGTGGCACTTGGGCAGTTAGAACTAGCTCAGGCCCACACAGCTTGAACACGAGCATCCCGACTAAGGTGATAATGAGAGATCAACTCAACTACGCCACCACTGCACGTGAGGCAAAATCACTGATCAAGAGTGGCAAGATGGTCGTCGACGGTTTAGTCAGGAAGGACGACAGGTTTCCTGTTGGACTAATGGACGTTGTCCATATCCCTGACACAGGTGAGTACTTCCGTGTGCTCCCTGATCATGGAGGAAAGCTAAAGTTCCTCGCCATCACGGCTGAGGAAGGCAAGTTCAAGTTATGCAGGATCATCGGTAAGACCACCATAAAAGGCGGCAAGACCCAGTTAAACCTCCACGACGGAAACAACCTAGTTCTCAGCACAGAAACAGACCAGTACAAGGTCAACGATGTGTTGAAGATCAAGGTACCTGAAAAGGAAGTCATGGACTCTATCGAATTCAAGGAGATGCAACAGGTTATTATCACGGGCGGCCGAAGCCAGGGTGCACAAGGAGTCCTCATTGGATTAGGCCCTGAGCCAGGTTGGAAGAAAACCGCGACAATCAGGACACCTGATGGTGACGATTTCCGTACACTATCTCGGTACCTTTTCGTCGTAGGCACAAACGAGTCCGTTATCACACTCGACGCAGGTGAAGAATAATGTCCCAGAACGTAATGAAGCAGATAAAGATCGGGAAAGTTGTGGTAAACATCAGCGTAGGCCAGAGTGGCCAGCCGCTGGCAAACGCCATGAAGATTCTGACGGATATCACAGGGCAGAATCCTTCACAACGTTTAGCAAAGATGACCATCAGGCCATGGGGAGTCCGAAAGGGCGAGCCCATTGCGTGTGCGGTCACTCTGCGAGGCGATAATGCGGACGCTTTCCTACAGAAGGCGTTCATAGCCGTCAGGCACAAGATTAACCCAAGAAGCTTTGACAAGGAAGGCAACTTCGCCTTCGGCATCCGCGAGCACATCGATATCCCAGGAGTCAGGTACGACCCTGCTACTGGAATTATAGGTATGGATGTAATGGCGACCGTTGAGAGGTCAGGCTACAGAGTTAAACGAAAGAAAAGAGGTCAGTCAAAAGTCGGAAGTTCACACCGCGTTACTCCTGATGAGTCACGTGAGTTTGTCTCCGAGAAATATGGCGTGACCATGGGGCTTGAATAAATTGAGCAACCAGATTCCACCCAAGGAAAGAAGCTATGGCAAGGGGAGCCGAGGATGCACCAGATGTGGGACTCACGACGGTCTCATCAGGCGCTACGGCCTAAACTTGTGCAGGCAATGTTTCCGAGAGGTAGCGGAGAAAATGGGATTCAAAAAGTATAGGTGATTATGATGGACCCACTAGTAAACGCATTGAATACGATACTAGCCCACGAGGGTAGGCGCAAAGGCGAGTGTATCATCACTCCAGCGTCCGGCATAGTCGGACGTGTACTCCGCCTCATACAGTCCAAAGGATATGTAGGGGAGATCGAGTACATTGATGATGGCCGCCAAGGTAAGTTCCGAGTACAGCTATTCGGCAGAATCAACTCGTGCGAGGCCGTTAGGCCACGCTACAAAACCCGTGTCTCCGAGTTGGAGAAATGGGAAAAGCGGTTCTTGCCCAGTAGAAACATGGGATTTGTCATACTGAGCACCCCCAAGGGCGTAATGGACCACGTCCAAGCAAAGGAAGAGAACGTAGGCGGCGTAGTGCTCGCCTACGTCTATTAGGTGTAAAAAAGTGACTGTTCAGATAGTAGAGCAAACTGTTACGGTACCTGAGGGAGTAAACCTGACCCTAAATGGGCATAAGGTTGCAGTCACAGGAACCAATGGAGCGATAGAATATGATTTCGGCCACGCTGGCATGAATCTAAACTATCAGGAATCCAGCCTCCGTGTTTGGGTTGAAAACCCGAGGAGGAAACAGGCAGCCCTAGTCAAAACCATTGCTAGTCATGTAAGTAACATGATCAAGGGAGTGACCGAGGGTTTCACATACAGACTAAAGATCGTGTTCATCCACTTCCCAATGACCATTAATGTTCAGAAGGAAAAAGTTATTATCAATAACTTCATCGGTGAGCAGGCTCCAAGAGTCGCAAAGATCAGGGGACAAGTTGAGATCAGGCAGGATGGAGACGATCTAATCGTAACCGGTGCCGATATCAACCATGTAGCCCAGACAGCAGCAAACATTCAGGAGTCAACGAAGATCAAGAACAAGGACTTGAGAAAGTTCCTTGACGGAATCTACGTTTACCAGAAGGAGTGAGGCAAATGGAACAAAAAGAGAAGAAAAGACTACTAAAAGTCCGAGCAAGAATCAGCAAGAAACGGCCTCACTTCAAAAGGTTCGAGTCCTGGAGATTTGTGAGGATCAAGGATCAGTGGAGAAAACCGAGAGGCATCGACAACAAGATGCGGACCGAGTTACAGGGATGGCCCAAATCCGTTAAAATCGGGTATCGTGGACCAAAAGCTGTACGTGGACTTCATTCATCAGGAATGGAAGAGGTAATGGTCTGGAACGCCAAAGATATTGCAAAAGTCGATCCCGAGACACAGGTCGCGAGGATCGGCGGAACCGTCGGAGGAAAAAAGAAGGAGACCATCCTAGCAAAGGCCGAGGAGCTGAAAATCAGAATTCTCAACCCAGGAGTCATAGAGCCAGAGGACGACTTTGAGAACCTTGACGACGAGGAAGAGGAAGAAGAGAAATCCGAAGAGAATGAATCTGAGGATGAAGAGCTAGAGGAGGACGACGAGTAATGAATCTATCAAGTCAACGTAAACTCGCGTCAGCGGTCCTCGACTGCGGAGTGCACCGTGTCTGGATAGACCCGGACAGGGGAGACGAGGTCAGCATGGCTATCACTAGGGCCGAGATCCGTTCACTGATTAAGTCTAAGGCCATCAAGGCGCTGCCCAAGAATATCCCAAGCAGGGGAAGAGCACGTTTGTTGGCAAAGAAAAAGAGGAAAGGCAGGCGTATTGGACCCGGAAGCAAAAAGGGAAAGAAATACGCCGTGGTGAGCAGAAAGACTCGCTGGATGAACCGCATCAGGGCCCAGAGGAAGCAGCTAGTCAAGCTCAGGGAGAACAGGACCATCAGCGTCTCAACATACCGCAGCCTTTACAGAAAGGCTAAGGGCGGTACGTTCAGAAGCGTGGCTGAACTCCGGCGTTATATAAACGACAACAACCTAAGGAGGCGTACCTTTGGCTAAAGGACCAAGATACAGAACACCATACCGTAGGCGTAGGCAGAAGAAAACCGATTACGCGGCAAGGAGAACTCTTGCCACATCGGAGCACCCACGCTTCGTGGTACGTATCAGCAACAAAACAATACAGGTACAAGTAACAAAATCCGAGATGGTGGGCGACTTCGTCCTTGTCAAGGCTTCCAGTCACGAGCTTAAGGAAAAGCATGGCTGGATCGCCAGTGGCAAGAACATGCCGGCCGCATATCTCATAGGATACCTCGTTGGCAAGAAGGCCAAGGCGGCCGGATATGAGTATGCGAACCTGGACGTAGGGTTGAAGAGAGTTACTTCCGGTAACAAGATCTTCGCCGTGGTCCAAGGAGCAAACGATGCCGGATTCGAGGTACCATTCGACAGCGATATTGCGCCATCCCCTGAGGCCATAAGCGGCAAGGTGATTGCCGATTACGCAAAAAACATAGAAGACCCTTTCGAGTACGAGAGAAGGTTCTCAGTCTACCTCCGTCGTGGACTAAGACCTGAGGCACTTCCAAGCCACTTCGAGAAGGTCAAAAAACACATCGAGGAAAACAACGATGAGTAACAGAAGGCGGGAAGACCCCCTCGCTGGCTGGGTTCCAAAGACGGAACTCGGTAAACTCGTGATGGATGGACAGATATCCAGCATCTTCGAGATCTACGAGGAGGGATTAAAGATAAAAGAAGTCCAGATAGTGGACGCTCTTGTCCCAGATTTGAAGGATGATGTCATCAACATCAACCTTGTACAGAAACAGACAGACGCAGGTGAGTCCAGCAGGTTCACTGCCCTTGTGGCGGTTGGCAACAGCAATGGGCTGATAGGTGTTGGCCTCGGTAAGGCAAAGCGTGTCAGAAATGCCATAGAGAAGGGCATCAGGCTGGCAAAGCTGAACCTGTACCCGGTGCGCCGCGGATGCGGCAGCTGGGAGTGCGACTGCGGCGAAGGCCACACCCTACCTTTCAAGGTAAAGGGTAAGGCCGGCAGCGTCATTGTCACACTGTTACCTGGTCCCCAGGGACTTGGACTAGTGGCAGGCGACACTGCAAAGCAGGTGCTGAAACTGGCCGGGATCAAGGACTGCTGGAGCAAATCCATGGGCAAGACTACAACTACTAACAGCTTCGCGTTCGCGACGTACGAGGCTCTAAAGGCAACGCAGGCGATAATGACGCCTCAGGACTGGGTGTAATCTGATGGAAAAGAAATGCCTCCTCGTTATCAGGATCAGAGGTACCATCAATGTCTCCCAGAGGGAGAGGGACACTATGAGGTTCCTGAGAGTCGATAGGAACAACTATGCTTCCCTTATCGATGACAGGGAAGATTACAAGGGCATGCTCCAGAAAGCCAAAGACTGGATCACATGGGGCGAGCCTGATGTTGAGACCGTTACTAAGATGCTTACCAAACGTGGAAGGCTCCCAGGAGACGAAAAGCTCACAGAAGAGCACGTCAAAGAGTTCGGCTATGAAAGCATCGAGGATCTCGCAAACAAAATAGTCAACTGCGAAGTTGGTATGCACCAGATTGAGGGCCTAAAGCCCTTCTTCAGGATGCACCCGCCCAGAAAGGGATTTAGAAAATCCGTAAAGCGCCCGTACAAGAGCAAGGGCGAGCTGGGTTACAGGGGAGAGACCATCAACAAGCTAGCTAGGAGGATGTGCTAAAATGCCACATAAACTACGAAAAGTTCGAAAACAACGCGGTTCACGTTACATGGGCTGGGGTCAAGTAGGCCAGCACAGAAAGTCCGGTGGACGTGGCGGTAAAGGCGGAGCAGGTGGAAGGAAGCACTTCTGGATTCGTACTGTAAAGTATGAACCGGAGCGCTACCTCAAGAAAGGGTTCCTTCCTCCATCCTCGAAGGTTCCAAAGGTCAAGACAATCAACGTCGGTGAGCTGACGGAACTAGCGATGAATGCGCTGACTGATTACGGCATCAAGGGTGGAAACGAGTTGGACCTGACCTCAATGGGTATCGGTAAGGTACTCGGCAGGGGAAAGATCGCGGTCCCTCTAAACCTCAAGGTTGCACAGATCACGTCATCCGCGCAGGAAAAGATTGAAGAAGCCGGCGGCAGCATCATAGAGCCATAGAGGACTTGTAATGCGCTTCCTTGATCTTTTCAAACCAATATCTCCTTTTATACCTGAGGTGGCTCCACCTCAGAAGAAAGTACCTTTCAATACACGGCTTCTTTGGACAGTTGGTGCACTGATCGTTTACCTGATCATGAGCGAGGTGCCGCTTTACGGCATCCCTCAGGGTACGGGTAACGATCCGTTTGCGGCGATGAGGATCATTTTTGCGTCCAGCCGTGGTAAACTAATGGAACTGGGAATAGGCCCCATCGTCACGGCGGGTCTTATTATCCAGCTACTATCGGGTTCCGAACTGATCTCCTTTGACAGGTCAAACCCAGAAGATAGAGGTTTGTTCACGACAGCACAGAAAGTGTTCAGCTTCGTAATGATTGTCATACAGGCTTCACTGTATATCCTTGGAGGCACATACGGGGACATCAGCTCGTACCAGTCAATACTGATCTTCGTTCAGCTTCTGGCTGCGGGTTTCGTATTGATGATGATGGACGAACTCATCCAGAAGGGATGGGGCATTGGAAGTGGGATCAGCCTATTCATTGTTGCTGGTATCACTCAGAACATCTGGTGGATGAGTTTTAGCTACATCACAATGCAGGATGGCAGGGCATTCGGAGCGATCATCGCAATGATCCAGGGAATACTCCAAGGACTCTCAGTTCCGGACTGGTTCTTCCGTATTGGATTCCCTGACATGTTAGGTTTCATCATGACCATAGTGGTGTTCGCGTTCGTAGTCTATGTTGAGGGGATGCGCGTTGAGATACCCATCACCCACGGTAGCTACAGGGGCTACAGGAGCAAGATGCCAATCAAGCTTCTGTACGTCAGCAACATCCCGGTTATCTTGTCATATGCAATGTTCGCCAACTTCCAGATGGTCGGGCAGTTCGTATGGACCAGGTGGAACCAGGACAACAGCAATTTCTTCCTAAACATGTTCGGGATGTACAACCAGACTGCACAAGGTGGGGTCAATCCCATCGGTGGTCTGAGCTACTACGTCACGAGCCCAGGAAGTCTTAGCGGAGTCGCAGCTGACCCACTAAAGGCAATTATCTACCTGATAATCGTAATCGGGTTCTGCCTCATCTTCAGCCTTACGTGGCTAGAGATCGGTGGACTCGGAGCCGACCAGATGGCTGACCAGCTACTCCAGTCAGGAATGCAGGTTGCCGGATTCAGGCGCAGTAAGAAGCCATTAGAGAAACTATTGAACAGGTATATCCCGACAATCACCGTCATAGGTGGTATGATTATCGGAGCATTAGCTGCTTTCAGCGAGTTCTTCGGGGTCTTCGGTTCGGGGATGGGAGCATTGCTTGCCGTTAGCATACTGTACCAGTACTATCAAACGATGGTACAGGAACAGGTTGAGGATCTATATCCGTTCCTCAGAGGCGCTTTCAGCTAAGCCAACACTTTTCTCCTATAACTTATTTTATCCATTTCATGACCACTAGACTATACGATGAAAACCATTTCCTTGCCGAGTTTGATGCCAAGGTATCCGAGATTGATAGATTGAATGTCGTTCTAGATCAAACTGCCTTCTATCCCCAGGCGGGTGGTCAGACAGGAGACAGGGGCACTATTAATGGTGATGCAGTCGTAGACACCATCATCATTGACGGGAAACATGTTCACATCATGGCAGAGGCGCCCAATTTTTCCGTTGGTGATAGCGTTCATGGCACAATAGACTGGGATAGGAGGTACAGTATCATGAAGATACACAGCGCAAGCCATATCATGGAGCAATTCTTCTACAAAAACTTTGGAGTGCTGGAGCGTATCGGATCAAACGTTGATGACAAGAAGGACCGCTCCGATTACAAAACTGATGTACGTCTAGATCCAGAGAAACTCAAAAAGACCGAGAATGAAATTAACGCATTCCTATCGGAGGGTCATGAGATCACTATTGAGATCGCCGAGAATGGTATGAGAACATGGAGATGCGGCCCAATAGATGATCACTGCGGCGGTACACATGTCAGGAATACTTCCGAGATAGGGTTGATAAAACTCAAGAGAAAAAACCCAGGACGGGGCAAGGAACGGGTAGAAACCAGCCTCGCAGGGTAACCTTTTATTCAGAGGGAAGCCCATATCGGACTCATGTTCCAGCCACCACGCGGTACACGGGACTATCTCCCCGCTGACCAGCAGAAAAAGAACTGGGTAATCGACCAGGTACGAGAGGTCTACGAGTCTTACGGATTCGAACCATTAGGTACACCTGCGTTTGAGAACCTGGACATGCTGCTGATCAAGAGCGGGGACGACATCATAAACCAGATCTATAACTTTAAGGACAAATCAGACAGGGAGCTTGCTCTCAGATTTGAACATACGGCAAGTACCGTAAGAGTGGTGGCAACACATCGTAACCTGGTTAAGCCTTTCAAACGTTACACAATAGGGCCTGTTTGGAGATACGAGAGGCCCACTGAGAAGCGGTTCAGGGAGTTCTGGCAAGCGGACGTTGATATATTCGGTGTCAAGGGATGTATAGCTGACGCAGAGGTGCTATCCGCGGCAGTAGACGCACTGAGCAGGATAGGGTTTGAGAGCTTCACGATTAACCTCAACGACCGGAGGATACTCAAGAGCATCATTCAGCTTGCAGGTATCCCAGAGGAGAAAAGCCTCGACGCGTTCAGGGCGGTTGACAAGCTCGGTAAGATCGGCAGGGACGGAGTAATTAAGGAACTCAAGGGGATAGCACCATACGATGAGGCAAGCATGAAGCTCCTTGATTTGATTGGTATCAACGGTGACCCCGATGAGGTGCTGGGTCAGGCCAAGGTAATGCTCCAGGACTACGAGGATGGCGTAAAGGGCTGTGACGCACTAGAAGAGCTATACAAGTACGCCAAGGCTTTCGGGTTCGCTCAGTACATAAAAATCGATCTAAGCCTAGCAAGGGGTCTTGACTACTATACTGGACCCGTGTTTGAGGTCATCGCCAAGGGCTACGAGGACTACGGTAGCATAGCTGGAGGTGGAAGATATGACGAGATCATTGAACTCTACGGAGGCCCACAAACATATGCAACTGGGGTCAGTTTCGGAGTAGACAGGCTCGCATCTATCCTTGAGGAAAAGGGCGCATTCGCTGATATGACTCTTGGAGCCGAGGTATACATTGCCCCTGTGAACAAGAAGGTCATCAATGAGGCCATCGAGATAGCCCAGAAGCTACGAGTCAATGGTATATCCACAATCGTAGATATGATGGGCAGGAAACTCGGAAAGCAGTTCGAGTATGCCGACAAAAAAAGCATCCCCAAGGTTGTCCTAGTTGGTGAACGTGAACTGGCCGAGGGAGCCGTGATGGTCAGAGATATGATAACCGGCGAGCAAGAAAAGGTCAAGCTGGGCGAGCTTGTCTCATTCCTTCAATAACTCGGTCTCTTTGACGCTGTAGAACACTATTTCCCCTCTTCTATCTACAACAGCCACTTTCATCTCGTATCCATCGTTCTCTGCGGCCTTCAATTCCTCTATGAACACGGTGAGGCTCTGGGGCTTTCCCTCTGAGAATATGTGTATGACATAGCTTGGAGGTGTTTTCCTGTATGTCCCCCTTTCATAGATGAGGAACCTATCCTTCTCGATCTTGATGATAAAACCACGAGTGCGCAGATCCTTGAAGACGATAAAGTTTGTCCACAGATTAGGGGTCTCAGCTGATAACCTGTGAAGTAGCTCGGTGAAATCCAGCTTCTTGTTCGTGTCCTCGTCAATTACTATTATTTTGTTCCTGAACACCGTGAAAAGAATCTCAGCTGGATGCATGTAATGCTCATGGTTCAATCGATACCCATAGCCGTCCTGATACAGGCTGTCCGCGTCACTCTGTGATGGCACGATGATCTTGCCTTGGGTCAGGACCGCTGTAATCTGATGATGCATCCCTGAAGATTCTGGACACGTGTCCAATAACCCTATCGATGCGACCATAAAGGATAATGGCGCATCAACCAGCTATATATCAGGTTGTTCAAACGAGCACTTGTCATCACCGAGAAGCCCTCCTCAGCAAGGAGGCTAGCATCTGCACTTGATGAGAACGGTAAACCAAACAGGGGCCGGCACGGCAAGGTCTCGTTCTATATCTCATACAGGGACGGGATGGAGCTTGTTGTTGTTAGCGCGGTGGGGCACCTATACACCATCGTCCAGAAGAAAGGAGGCTGGACTTACCCTATCTACGATATCAAGTGGGTTCCTAGCCACAAGGCGGACAAGAGGTCATCCTACACTAAACAGTACCTCAAAACAATAATCGACCTATCAAACGATATAGACGAGTATGTCAGCGCATGCGATTATGATCAAGAGGGTAGCCTGATCGCGTTCAATATCATAAAACATGGACTTGGTGAGGCCGCTCTAGGCAAATCAAAAAGGATGCTCTTCAACACCCTCACTAAGCACGAGCTGGTCAAGTCTTGGGAGAACAGACAGACACTTGACTATCCCGTGATAGCCGCGGGAAAGGTCAGGCACGAGGCTGACTGGCTGTACGGGATAAACTTGAGCAGGGCACTGACCATCACCGCCAAAAAGAGGATTAACACCAAGAAGACGCTGAGCGTCGGGCGCGTACAGGGCCCCACCCTACGGTTCGTATACGATTTGGAGTCCAGAATCAACAGCTTCGTCCCCATACCATACTGGAAAGTATCAGCCGAGACGATAATTGATGAAATTACTTACCCTTTGGAGTACGAAAAACCTCGTCTAGAACGCGAGGTTCACGCGAAAACCGTTGCCGAGGAGTGTAGGGGAAAGGACGGGGTAATCACGGCGATTGAGGGAAAGGAGGCGAAGATACAGCCGCCTGCTCCTTTCAACCTTGGTGACCTCCAGCAAGAAGCATACAGAGTCTTCAATTACAACCCGTCTGTGACCCTGAAGATAGCAGAGAAACTGTACCTCTCTGCACTCATCAGCTACCCCAGGACTAGCAGCCAGAGAATATCCCCTACAATAGACGTCAGGGAAATACTGGTCAAGCTGGGTGAAAACATCAGGTACGAGAGAGATGTCACGACATTGGCCGCCAAGAAGCGAGTCAAACCCAGGCAGGGAAAGAAAGATGACCCGGCCCACCCAGCCATACATCCCACAGGGAACAAGCCGGGGCTGTTAAAACCGGAGGAGCTAAACGTCTACGACCTCGTTGTCAGGAGGTTCCTTGCCTCACTAGGAAAGCCATTAATCAGGTCCAAGAGCACCGTTGATATCGGCGTGAACGGCCACACATTCTACATCAAGGGAGACCACACCATTGATCCAGGGTGGACACTATTCTACCAGCCATACTTCAAATCAAAGGACACACCGCTCCCGGAGGTAATCGTGGGCATGGTGCTGCCCATCACAAAGCTATCCACCAGGAGGCAGTACAGCAAACCACCGGCGCGATTCACCGCCTCGTCACTTGTGCGGAAGATGGAGGATGAGGGAATCGGCACAAAGGCCACCCGGAGCAACATCATCGACACCCTCCGAAGGCGGGGCTACATCAGGGGACAGAAGGTGACTATAACTGGCCTGGGCTCAAATGTCATCGAGGCATTAGCCGAGTACAGTCCAGATATAATAGATGTCAACCTCACGAAGACCCTTGAGACCGAACTCGACAGGATTGAATCAGGTACTGGATCGGCCGAGGAGGTCATTAAGACGACCATCTCCACGCTGGACGCTGTGCTAAAGCGGTTCAAGGAAAAGGAGGTCGAGATAGGAGCGAGCCTCACCCGGAGGACATGAAATGAGCTGCAAGATGTGCGGGCGAGAAGCTGAGAAAGGCGTTTATTGCACCCAGCACGGGCTCGCTTACGCCAACCTGGAGGACGGCTACCCGAAATGGAGGTACGCGCTTGGCCTGTCCTGGGTGGAATACTTGGAACGCGTCGGAAAGATATCTGGTACAGGCAGGTGGGTCAAGGAAATCATCGCCAATATCCTGAGTTAATGATGCCCCCACGTCCTACATACAAGCTCCAAACACTATTATTTGCGATAAGGCAGAGACAGTAATCCCTTTTTCTCTTTATGTCAGGTTGCTTGATGCAAGATCCCGGATTTTTTTCGCGGTACGTGAGATATCTATTCACAAGAGGTCAAAAAAACCCAAGCCACTGAAAAAAAGGTTCCAAGTAACAGGTTACAGTACCCTCTACTTGGGCAACTCCCAGCGGCTGTTCCTGCCATCCCGTATCCAGTTTCCGCCGATAGTCTTCATTGACTCGTTTATGGGCCCCCACTGGTCCCCCAGGAACTTTTTCGGGCTCACCGAGGTGACCTCGTCGCCCTCCTCGATGTCAAGCAGGGATACGTCGATGCCAGCGGCCTGAAGCCTGGACCTGGTATCTGTTGGCTGGTCACCTGCAGGCGGCCAGTCCTCCCTGTGCTCGTGGATGACCTGGGTGGCATCGGCCTTCCCCACCGATATCACTATACCTATCTTGCTACCGCAGTCCGGGCATGTAACCCAGGTGATCTTGTCCTTGTTGGCCGCCATTTCATTCACATTATTTTCCTAGTGGATTAAAAGAGGTGTGGTTAGACTTATAGCCGATAGACCAGTCTAGGTGCCCATTCAAGGGGAGATTCAAATGCAGACAATAAAAGACATATTCAGCTTCATGAAGGGCAACGTCCTGGTCATGACCATTTGCGAGTGCGTATGGCGTGCCACGGTAGACGTCATCTGGCCTTTTCTTCCACTATACGTCATCGAGCTGGGCGGAAGCTACGAGACCATCGGTATTATCATGGCCGTCGGGAACGCAGCCAGCCTCATCCTGTACCCTGTGGGCGGCTTCATCGCAGACTACCAGGGCAGAATAAAGCTCATCTCAACCATGACATTCATCTATGGTATGGGGTTCCTCATCAACGGGTTCACCAACACCTGGCAGTGGCTCGCTGTTGGAATGTTTATTCAGAGCTTGGTCACGTTCTACTTCCCTGCCAGGCAAGCGCTCATCGCCGATTCCATCCCTCCCGTTAAAAGGGGAATTGGTTTCGCCACAACCGTGGCCATTCCAAGCGCCTTCGGCATGGCAGCACCAATCATCGGTAGCTATCTAATTGGCAAGTACGGTATGATACCAGCAATGAAGGGCCTGTACCTCATGAGCTTCTTCGTGGCTTCAGGAATAGCCCTCTTCAGGTTTAAGTTTCTTAAGGAGACGGTGTCAAACCCCAAGACTATCGACCTAAGCGTCTCAAAGTTCCCTGCCCTCGTAGTCAGATCCTACAAAAGTGTGTTCGGTGTGCTGAAGGATGTACCAAGGAGGCTCTACACTCTGTCCTTCCTAGTCTCGTTTTCCGTGCTTTTTGGCTCACTAACAAGTAGCTTCTGGATAATAAGGGCCCAGGAGATAATCGGGCTCAGTGTCTCCGAGTGGGCAAACGTTATCTTAATCTCAGGGGCCGTCAGCGTGGTCCTAGGGATTCCTGCAGGTAGCATAGTTGACAGATTCAACAAGAAGAACATCGCGGGAATATGCATGATCGTCGGGGCCATACAGGTATACGGCTTCCTGCTATGTACAACCTATACACATGTCGTCATACTAGCAGTCTTTACCACCCTAACAAACGGTCTCATGAACCCCAGCTTCCAGAGCCTATTCGCCAACATGACCCCAAAGGCTCAGAGGGGTAGAATACTGGCCTCCATCGGAGGTGGAGGTGTGTGGATCATGAGAGGAGCATACGGAAGCGGGATACTTGGTAAATCCCTGCAGACCGTTGGAATGCTCCTCAGCGGATACCTGTACAGGTACGACAACGCATTGCCTTGGCAGATCATGTCCGTTGCCCTTTTTGTGTTCGGGATTCTGTTCCTCATTCTCGTGGAGGAACCAAAGATCGCCGAACTCTAATTTACGCGGAAAAACCCATCTTTTACACACGTTATTTCAATACTTTACCCTAGGTAAACGACGATAAGTTATACCTAAAAAAGAGGTATTAGCGACACTTGGCGCAAAATGTTATAACCAGTATTTACCATGATTAAATCGGTGTTTCTATGACTGAATCGATGACCCAGTTTAAGTGTCCATACTGTGAACGAAAGTCTGCGAGTCCAGGCGGCGTGCGTTTCCACGTGAAGCTGACGCACCCAGAGAAACTTGAGGAGTTTAACTCAACTCACTATGCCGCTATGGAAGAATTATTCAAGCAATCGTTCGACAAATAGAGATAACTTATCCTCTTTTTTGAATCTCAAACCTAGATGTTGATACCATTCGCCCTAGCGTAGGCAATAATCTCGGTTGACGGTACCTGCCTTGCTATGGCTAGTCTTTTCGACTCGTCGTCGGATGACGCCTCCGTTGTCAATGTGTTGGATTGCATGCCGAATACCCTACCATCTAATATGAAACCAGGGCAACCGCTGGAGCCGCTATACATCAGTTGATCCGTTTCGTACCAGTTCATCTCTATATCGTGCAATGTGTCCGACAGGTATGCAGAGACGTATGCTCCCTGAAACCTCTCGTTTAACGTAAAATGGAGCCCGTTATCGGGGAAGCCCACTGTTGATAATGGGAAACCCAAGAAGCCGCACGAGGTGCCTATTGGGACTATACTATTTATCAGTTGGACATGTTGCATATCCTCAAAGCCCTGTATCCTAAGGAAAGCCAAGTCCCTATTGTCGTCAACCGCTATGACATCCGCAAACTTCATGTCCTCACCTATGTCTGGGGTCCTGATGACCTCGAAGGCCTCGTGAATGGGCTCGTTAAAATCCCCGTTGATGTGGAGACCATGTGCAACGGTCGCTATTATTCCTGGAGCTATGGTAAAGCCCGAGCTGCACCCTGCTGTACGTGTGTTACCTAAATCGCTGTGGCAGAGGACACCGTATATCGCGTTCCTGACTTCGGTACAGGTCTCTTGGAACATGGTATCCAATTGACGCTATGCGTTAAAGAGCCCTGTGGACTGAAAGGGTGGTAGGTGCCTTCGTCATCATTTGGTCGTAACCCTGTTACAAGCCGGACACGGTTTATGTCCATAGTTTTGAAGGTACCTTTACTATAAGGCGTAAAACATATTCATCGAACTTAGTTCGATCATTCGAACCTTTATGCTACGAGATGCAAAAACGTGTTAATTATCGGAGCCACTCAATGGGGGGTTCGGAGTTTCGATCATCCAAGACGGACGGTGATTGTATCCATGACCAAAAAAGGCCCCATGATGCCTGAAAATCGGTCGAACACATTAAAAATCCGCGGGACTTTATGGTTTCCGAGATATTATGAAGCTAACTGAGAAGGTTTACCTCGTCGCTGGCTCCGGATATGGGATTTCTCCCAGCGGGGACTGCAACTGCTATGTCGTTGACGGAGGCTCCGAGCTGGCGCTCATCGACACGGGAGGGGGCTTTGGCGTGAAGGTTATCCTGGAGAACATCAAGCGGGACGGACTTGACCCAAAGAAAATAACAAAGACCCTGATAACCCACTGCCACTTCGATCACATCGGCGGCAACTATGAGATCAAGGAGAAAACAGGTGCAGAAATCATTTCCCATCCATCCGACAAGGAGCCTATTGAAACACTGAACGAGCTATCCCTGTATACCATGGCTCAGGAATGGGGCCTGGAGTTCAAGGCTGCCCCGGTTGACTCTACCGTCGTAGAGGGCGATATCATCAAAGTCGGGGACGTCGAGCTGAAAACAGTTAGCAACCCAGGTCATACCCCCGGCTGCATCAGCTTCATTCTTGACGACAATGGCGTATCAAGTCTCCTATGCGGGGACATCGCAGGAGCGTCGGGCAACTTAGGCTATATCAACGGACCTGGATTTGATTTAGACGCCTGGAAGGCGAGCATCAAGAAGCTTGCTGCGTTAAAGCCCGAACGGATGTACCCGGGACACGGTACCTTCCTGCTCGGGGACGCCACGTCACACCTACTGCAGTACGATGTCAAGATGAACGCCCCCTGGACCACTATAATCACCAGCGTTGGGTAAAATGGGTGAGAGCCAGCAACAAATACTCCCCAACCCAAGCCTTGGGGAAGCGGAAAAGGTCATAAAGTCAGGTATATCCAGGCGCAAGACCGTTGTAATCGCCGGGGAGTGCACTGTTGACTATGATGGGAGGGCAAGAAGCAAGCTGGAGTCAGGAGAGAGGCTTGTGATATTCAAGCCCGATGGCTCGGCCTTGATTCACCGTCCAAAGCTCTACTCGCCCGTGAACTGGCAGCCCTCTGGAAGCATCTTTAACACCAAACTGCTGGAAGAGGGACTTGTGGTACGCGTCTTCCGCAGAAAGGAGAACGAGTCCATGGTTATCACGTTCACTGCCCTGCAGATGGTGGCCGTGCTTGATTTGGTTGATAATGGAGAGTTCAACCTATACGCCTCTGAGAGGGACATGCAGGAGGCTATACTGTTCAAGCCGGATATCCTTGAGACGGGTTTCAGGCCGATGACTAAGGAGATGGCTGTGGACCCGGGTTTCATAGATATCATCGGATACGACTCTGATAACACGCTGACGATAGTAGAGATCAAACGAGTCAAGGCCCCCAAGGACGCCGTCGAGCAACTAAGGAAATACATGGATGTCATTGATATGGACGCAAACAGGACGGTGCGAGCCATCCTTGTTGCCCCTGAGATCGCCGATAACGCGAAAGAGCTACTTGACGAGTACGGATACGAGTTCAAGGCCCTATCCCCGAAGGAGTGCAGCGAGATCCTGAAGCAGAAGAAGGGGACGCCGTTGACATCATTTTTCGAGTAGTTTTACCGTTGATCTTTTAATCAAAAAGGGTTGGGGTAAATGCCCCTAAATTATCTCCAAATCTCGGCCTATTTTCTCTATTTTCCCGATCACCGAGTCCAGCTGCTCCGTTGTCAGCTTTGCGTGCATTTGGACCCTGATTCGCGATAATTCACGCGCAACCATTGGGAATACTATGGGCACGACGAAGACTCCGTCCTCGTAGAGCCTGTCAGACAGTGCTTTGGCCTTGTGACTCTCGCCAACTATAATTGGTATGATGGGGGTCTGGCTGTTGCCGGTATTGAATCCCAGGTCTTCCGCCGCTTTCTTGAAGTAACTGGTGTTCTTCCATAGATTCTCGACGTGGTGCGGCTCGTTCTCAAGGACGTCGATGGCCGCGATTGTCGCCGCTGCGACTGCTGGTGGGTGCGAGCTGCTGAGGAGCCATGTCCTGCTCTTGTTGTAGGCGAACTTTACCAGGCTGTCCGAGCCGGATATATGGCCCCCGATGGTTCCGTACGCCTTGCTGAAGGTGCCCATCTCGACGTGGACATCCTTGTGCGTGAGGTTGAAATGGCTGACAACTCCCCTCCCTTTCTTACCGAGGACTCCTTCCCCGTGGGCGTCGTCTACGTAGATCATTGCCCCGTGCTTTGAGCCGTGTTTGACGACTCCATCAAGGGGTGCTATGTCTCCGTCCATGCTGAACACGCCGTCGGTGATGATGAGGATCCGCCTGTAATCATTCTTCTCGACCTCCTCAAGCTTCTCGGCGAGGTTTTCCATGTCGTTGTGGCCGTAAACGGTCCTCTCAGCCCTCGATAGACGTACGCCGTCAATGATGCTGCCGTGGTTCAGCTCGTCGCTGATGATGAGGTCTCCCTTGCCCACGAGCTGGGGGATGAGCCCGCTGTTGGCCATGAAGCCAGTTGGGTAGGTGAGGCTTGCCTCGGCCCCCTTGAAGGCCGCCAGCCGCTCCTCCAGCTCGACGTGGACGTCCATGTTGCCGCTGATGGCCCGAACAGCACCCGATCCAACGCCGTACTTCTCGATGGCCTCCGCCGCTGCCTGCTTCAGCTTGGGGTGGGTCGCCAGCCCCAGGTAGTTGTTAGCGCACAGGACCAGAACGTCCCTGCCGTCTACCCTGGTCATCGGCTCGCTTGCGCCTTGTAACTGCTTCAGCCGCCAGTCCAGTGCCTTGTCCACTAGTTCCTGGTACTCCTTTCCCAGGAAGCCCGTTGGGTCCCTCATTATATTACCTTCAATTGATGGAAGCCGGTTGGTGTATTATCTTTATCGATTGTACTGTTTTGTGTCAAGTAACCTGACATAATGGGAAAAATGGTGATAACGG
>Ga0209042_1000079_pt1 | contig 119246 bp, 75 predicted proteins | sample SaaInlV_200m_DNA_6_FD_184649 | JGI IMG/M metagenome (GOLD analysis project Ga0209042, IMG submission 184649) | Marine microbial communities from expanding oxygen minimum zones in the Saanich Inlet - SI037_S2LV_200m_DNA (SPAdes) (version 2) | ecosystem: Environmental > Aquatic > Marine >... | reverse complement strand
CCTGATAGTAGCTTACCTATGCCCATACAATTATAGGTAATTGAATGAAAATAGTACTAAAACTAAATATGGATGATGAAAATGTTTCATGCGTTTGCCCTATTAATAAATAGAAGTATTAGTTTCATAATGTAATATGTTTGTTACTTTTGCATCTTTAATACCGATGTAGTTTTTTATGAAAAGTTTTATTAAAGCAATTGATTATTACCTGCCTGAAAAAGTGCTTGATAATAATGATTTAAAAAAGGAAAATCCCGATTGGGATATGGACGAATTATTTAAAGTTACAGGAGTTAGGAGAAGGTATATTAGAGCCGAAGGCGAAACTCCTTCCGATTTAGCTGTAGAAGCAGCAAAAAAACTATTCAAGAAAAACGACATTAATCCTTCTGATATAGAATATATAGTTTTTTGTACTCAAAGTAATGATTATATTTGTCCTACAACAGCTTGTGTTATCCAAGAGAAATTGAAAATATCAAAATCTTGTGGTACTGTCGATATTAATCAGGGATGTACAGGATTTGTTTACAGTCTGTCGCTTGCAAAAGCTTTGATTGAAAGCCGACAAGCAAACAATGTTTTGGTTCTCACTGCCGAAACAATTAGCAGATATATTCATCCGAAAGACAAAAGTTCACGACCAATTTTTGGCGATGGAGCAGCTGCCTGCCTTGTAGAAGCAACTGATGAAAGCTCCGGCATAGGAGACTTTGTTTTTGGTACAGATGGCAAGGGGTATAGAAATATAATTATTGATTACGGATGTGCCAGAAACGATATGCCTCAGGCAGATGAAATATATGAAGTAACCGATAATTATGGAAATATTCGGCACAATACTAGTTTCTATATGAACGGAAGTGCTGTTTTTCTTTTTTCGGCAAAGACTGGACCTAAGTTAATCAAAGACCTTTTGAACAAGGCCGGACTTACCTTAGACGATATCGACCTCGTTGTTTTTCATCAGGCAAGTAAACTTATAATGGAAACTGTTGCCAGAAAAGCAAATATTCCTAAAGAAAAATATTATATACATATCGAAGATTGTGGTAACACAGTTTCATCGACAATTCCAATTGCACTTTACCATGCTATGGAAGATAATCGTACAAAAAAAGGAGATACTGTAATGTTTGTAAGCTTTGGTGTCGGGTATAGCTGGGCGGCATGTGTATTAGAATTATAAATTTTTATTAATCAAATAACTAAAAAACAAAAGAATGTCAATAGAAGAATTTATCGAACAACTTGAAGAAGAATTTGATGATTTAGAGCCAGGAGTGTTAAAACCAGAAAGCGAATTCAGGAAAAATTTTGAATGGAATTCGATTAATGCACTGATTTTCATAGCACTTGTCGATTCTGAATATGATGTAACCATCAATGCCGAAGACTTGAATTCATCAAAAACAATTCAAGATCTTTTCGAAATTATTAAAAGTAGAGTTTAGAAAAATACAATTATGGCAATATTTTCAATTCCAAATACTAAAATTGTAGGAATAGCAGGAACTGTTCCGAAAAAAGAAATTGACAATAGAGATTATGATTGGATTACGGAAAATGAAAGAGAATTGTTCATTAAGAATACCGGTGTTGAAAAAAGACGTGTAGTTCCAGGTATTCGTACAGTTACATCTTCCGATATGTGCGTTATGGCAGCAGAAAAACTCATTGAAGAATTAAAATGGGATAAATCTGAGATCGAATGTTTAGTTTTTGTCTCACAATCAAGAGATTATGTGTTACCACAAACATCATCTATTCTGCAAGACCGATTAGGTTTACCAAAAACTTGCATGGCTTTCGATATTAGCTTAGGATGTTCGGCATATGTTTACGGATTGTCAACCATTGCATCGCATATAACTACAGCAAAATTCAAAAAATCGTTGCTTATGGTAAGCGATTTGTCATCTCTAAGTACTTATTATAAAGATAAAAGTTCATACCCATTGTTTGGCGATGCTGCCACTGTAACTGCATTGGAATACGACGAATCTGCCTCACCAATGCTTTTCAATTTACAGACCGATGGATCGGGATGGGATGCAATTATGATTCCCGATGGAGGAATAAAGAATTTTATTGATAAAGACACATCGTTCATAATTGAAAAATACGATGAAGGAATCTATAGAAATAAGACTCATGTTCACCTCGATGGCATAAAAGTTTTCAATTTTACATTGAAAGAAGTAGCAAAAAATGTTAAGAATTTACTGAAACATTTTGATAAAAGCATTGAAGATGTTGACTATGCAGTACTTCATCAGGCAAACAAAATGATAAATGAATTGGTAAGGAAAAGATTGAAACTTCCGCCAGAAAAATTACCATATTCAATACATAAGCTTGGAAATACAAGTTGTGCTTCAATACCTATTACTATGGTTTTTGCCTTGAGCGAAGAGCTTAGAAAACAAAAACTCAAGCTCGTATTTTCTGGTTTTGGAGTTGGTTTATCGTGGGGTTCGGTTTATGCTGAAACAGAAAATTTGGTAGTGCCGGAGATGCTCTATATTTAGAATCTAAATGAGAAAAGGCTATTGTATTAAATTATTTAAATTTAATGTTTTAGCCTTTTTGTGTTGAAATTATTTCGTGTTGATATATTTGAAAAAGGAAAAAGATGGATGTTTTTAAATTGACCGATAAAAATATTTTTGTAACAGGAGCTTCTTCAGGAATTGGAAGAGAAATTGCAATTTCTGCGAGCAAATATGGAGCAAAAGTTATTATCACCGGAAGAAACGAAGAACGATTAAATAATACATATTCTGAACTTTCTGGCGAAGGACATTTAGCTTTGCCGGCAGATTTGACTGACGAAAAGCAAATAGCATTTTTAGTTGATAAGCTGCCGAAACTTCATGGAGTAGTTTTTTCAGCAGGACTGACTGCGCATATGCCTGCAAAATTTATTCGTCAAGCAAACATCGATCATCTTTTTAATATTAATTTCGAATCGCCTGTTCTGGCAACCGGTCGATTATTGAAAAAAAGAAAAATTCTTGATAGTGGCTCAATAGTTTTTCTCTCGTCAATAGGATCTAAATATTCATATTTTGGTGGAGCAATGTATTCGAGTAGTAAGGCTGCATTGGAAACCTATTCGCGAGTTTTAGCATCTGAATTAGCTCCAAAAAAAATTAGAGCAAACTGTTTGTCTCCTACTTTTGTGAAAACACCAATGGTGGATGGAGCCGAACAAACTATTTCCAAGGAAGTTATGGATAATTTTGAACGAATGTCTCCTTTAGGATTTGGAGATCCGATTGATGTTGCAAATGCTGCAATATTTTTTCTCTCCGATGCTTCTCGATGGATTACCGGAACAAACTTGCCATTAGGGGGAAATTAAATCGGTTTTATCTTTTATATGAAATTGTAGAAAATTGTTTGCAATTGTAAGCAAAAAAATTTGAAATGAACAAAATTCAAAATCCAGAATACTCGGTTGTGGTTCCGGTTTATAACAGCGAAGAGTCGCTTGAAGAACTGTTTGCAAGAACTAAAGCAACATTTGAAAAATTGAAATTATCTTTTGAAGTAATTTTCGTTGAAGATTCCGGAAGAGATAATAGTTGGGGAAAAATTATTGAACTTAAAAATTCAAATCCTGAAAGTATCACAGCAATTCAATTAGCAAAAAATTTTGGGCAACACAATGCACTTTTTTGTGGTTTTCATTTTGCAAAAGGCAATTTCATTATAACTTTGGATGACGATCTTCAAATCCCACCCGAAGAAATTGAACGATTGATTGATGAATATAAAATATCGCAAGCAGATATTGTCTATGGCGATTTGGTTGAGAAACAGCATTCAAAAGTTAGGAATTTTGGCAGCAATATTCTGAAAAAATCTGCAAAAAGAAAACATGATTTGGCTACTGGTCAAGGCTCTTCTTTTAAATTGATAAAAGCAGAGTTGATAAAAAAAATCTTGCACCACTCGCAAAATTTTGTTTATGTCGATGAAATATTGCTTTGGTACACAAAATATATCAGTTTCACTAAAGTGCGGCACGAAAAAAGAAAGTTTAGCTCCTCAACCTATACCTATGGAAAATTATTCAGATTATTTTTCAATATCTCAATATATTACACAAAAGTGCCATTAAAAATTATGACATATGGAGGGGTTATTTTTTCAATATTGAGTTTTATTTTTGGAATAAGATTCCTTATTAGAAAAGTTGTTTTTGATGTTCCGCTCGGATATACTTCAATTATTGTTACAATACTTTTCTCTACAAGTATTATTCTTTTTAGCCTTGGAGTGATTGGAGAATATTTAAACAGAATTTTTGTCGTTCAGAACAGAAAACCACCATACTCAATAAAATCTATACTTGAATAAGTCAGAAAATTAAAAATTTACTAAATAGAAAACTATGAAATTATTAGAAGGAAAAACTGCAATAATTACCGGTGCAGGCAGAGGAATTGGGAAAGAAATTGCTTTGAAATTTGCAGAGCAAGGTGCAAATGTTGCATTCACTGATTTGTTTATCGATGAAAATGCGAAAGAATTAGAAATTCAACTTAATAAATATGGCGTAAAAGCAAAAGCATATGCCTCCGATGCCAGCAGTTTCGAGAAATCGGAAGAAACCATAAATGCAATCTTAAAAGATTTTGATAGGATAGACATTTTGGTGAATAATGCTGGAATTACTAAAGATACATTATTGATGCGAATGACTGAAGATCAATGGGATGCTGTGATTAATATTAACCTTAAATCGGTTTTTAATCTAACAAAAGCTGTTCAACGAACAATGCTGAAACAACGAGTTGGTTCAATAATAAATATGAGTTCGGTGGTAGGAGTAAGCGGAAATGCAGGACAATCGAACTACTCGGCATCAAAGGCTGGTATTATCGGATTTACTAAATCTATAGCAAGAGAATTAGGTTCGCGAAATATTCGTTGCAATGCCATAGCTCCTGGTTTTATTATTACTGAAATGACCGGAAAAATTCCTGAAAACCTAAGAAACGAATGGATTGAAAAAATTCCTTTGAAACGTGGCGGAACACCTGAAGATGTTGCAAATGTATGCGTATTCTTAGGATCAGATCTTTCAACATTTGTTAGCGGACAAGTTTTGAATGTTTGCGGTGCTATGAACACTTAGATTATTGATTATTTTATAATTCATAATTATTAGCTGTTCAACTTTCAACTTTAAGAACTTTATAAACTTTCAACTCTTTTTTTACTTTGAACAATACTATAGTTACCGAATATCCTATTTGGCTTGTTTTGGCTTGCATTTTAATAGCTTTCTTATATGCTTTTTTTCTTTACAGAAGAGATAAAACATTAAAGGATATTGGAAAATGGAAAATTGCGACACTATCGGTTTTTAGATTTGCTGCTGTTTTTATTTTATGCTTTCTGCTACTTTCGCCATTTATTAAATCTGAAAAAATTACAATTGAAAATCCAATTGTAATTTTTGCTCAAGACAACAGCGAATCGGTAATTATTAATAAAGATTCAATTTTTTACAAAGAAGAATATCCTCAAATTGTCGAAAATTTTGTCACAGATTTAAAGCAACAATTTAGTACGAATACTTATACTTTTGGCAATGAGTTAACGAAAAATTTGCAATTTTCCTACACAGACAAACAAACAGATTTTACTTCATTGTTAGGCCAAATTGGCAATAATTACTATAAAAGAAATGTTGGAGCTATAATAATTTCAAGCGATGGAATTTATAATAATGGAAAAAATCCAATTTATTCGACAGACGAGATCAATTTCCCGATTTATACAATTGCTTTAGGCGATACAAATCCTCAAAAAGATATAATTCTGTCGGAAGTTTTGTATAATAAAATTGCATTTCTTGGTAACAAATTTCCTGTTCGCTCGGTGGTTGATATAAACGAACTGAAAGGCACTAACACTAAAATTGGCATTATACACAAAAACAAAACCTTGTTCTCGAAAGAGATTTTGGTTACCGATAATCGATTTTCTGTAACAATTGATGCAGAAATTGAAGCAAATGAGAAAGGTTTACAACGATATAAAATTGTTGTCTCACCTAATAATCATGAAATTAGCAAAAAGAATAATTCTCAGGATATAATTATTGATGTTATCGACAGCAAACAAAAAATTTTAATAGTAGCAAATTCGGCTCATCCGGATATAGGAGCACTGCGAAAAACTTTGAAATTGAACGAAAACTTCGAGCTTGATTATTGCCCGATAGACGATTTAAACCAAAATGTGAAAGATTATAACTTGCTAATCCTTCATCAATTACCATCGAAAACAAATGCTGCCACAACTTTGCTATCCGAAGTATTCAAAAATAAAATTCCTTGCTTATTTATTCTTGGAGCTTCATCATCAACAGAAAAATTTAACAATTTGAAAATTGGGCTAAATATTTATCAAACTAAGGGAGCAACTGAAGAAACACAAGCGAAAATAAATTCTAAGTTTCCATTGTTTGAATCGAATGAGGAGTCGATACAATTTTTCTCGAAAGCTCCTCCTCTGATTTCTCCTTTTGGAGAGTATAAAACCAATCCATCTGCAAATGTTCTTTTCTATCAGAAAATTAAGAATATCAATACACAAAAACCTCTGATTTTATTTAATACACATTCCGAAAACAAAATTGCAGTTATATCCGGCGAAGGAATTTGGCGATGGAGATTGAACGATTTCTTAAATAATTCGAATCATAATTTTTTTAATGAATTCATTAACAGCGTGGTGCAATATTTAGCACTTAGCATTTCAAAGGAAAGATTTATTGTTAGTTACGAAAATTTATATTCCGAAAACGAAAATATTATTATTAGGGCTGAAGTTTATAACGAAAGCTACGAGTTGATAAATAGTGAGGATCTTGAAATTGAAATTTCCGACCAAAACGAAAATAAATTCAATTTCATATTCGACAAAACTTCAAAAGCTTACCGACTCGATGCTGGACTTTTCCCCGCTGGCGATTATAAGTTTAGAGCTACTGCTGAGGTTAGCGATGAAATTTTAACGAAAGAAGGAAAATTCAGTGTTTTGCCAGTTAATATAGAAGCAATAAATTCAAAGGCTAACCATCAATTACTTAATCAATTGGCTGAAAACAACAATGGTAAAATGTATTTTCCTCAACAAATTTCAGAATTGCAAAAAGATTTAGAAAACAATAATAATATAGTCCCAATTTCTCATTCCGAGCAGAAATTTATAGAATTAATAAATCTGAAATGGATAGCATTTATAATACTATTTCTGCTATCTCTTGAATGGTTTTTTAGAAAATATCTCGGAAGTTATTAGATTTGAAATTATTATTCGCACTTCTGCATTAGTTCAAGTTTTATCCAGAACTTTAATAAAATAGAATTGATTATTAGATATTAATAAATATTTTTGTAGGCAAAATTATTAATTATTTGATATGAAAAAATTAGGAATATTCACTATTGGCATATTATTATTGACCATCGTATTCTCCTCTTGCAAAGAATGTATTACGTGCGAAATTCAAGGAAATACTGTCGATACCGTTTTTATAGATAATTATTTTAAGCAATATGATGAATTATGTGGTACTAGCGATGAAGTTGAAGCTCGTAAAAGAGATGTTGAATTTGCTGCCGAAAATAGAGTTTGCGGAAAATATTTTATTGTAACACTCGAATTGGATACCATTGATTCCCTAATTTTGTGTGGAAACAGATATTGGTTAGAAGATTATTTAGATTCGGTTCTTTTAGAAGCAAATATTGATACGATAATAAAAATTAAGGAAGATACATTTTTCTATAATCCTGCGTCTTTCGATTGTAGCTACGGAAACTAATAGTCAAAATTGATTATTGTTCAACATTAAAATTGTATTTTTTTAATAAACTAAACAAATTCAGTTGTATAAGCTAAAAATGCTTTGGAAATATTTACGAAGGAAAATTAATATCATTCAGGGTTTTATTTTTCCCATATTAATTCTTGTTTTTCAATCTTGCACCGAGGAACCGACAGCTTGTTTTGAAACAGCAAAAACCGTTTATGAAACTGGCGAAACTATACATTTTATAAATTGTTCTGTCGAAGGAGATTCATATGAATGGAAAATAAGTGAGAATTTATTCTCAACAGACTTTTCACCATATCATGTATTTCCTGATTCGGGTTCTTTTACTGTTACACTTGTTGCTAAATCAAAATTCGATGCAAAAGCCGATGAAATGAATAAGATTTTGAAAATTAATAATGCATGTGAGAAGTTTCTTGGATATTACAATACAAATTTTAATGACAGTACTCAGCTTTTAAGCATAAAATCAGGAAATGTCAACAATTCAATTATAGTTTTTATTGACGATAAGCTATTTTGTAATGCAAGCGTCGATTCAACTTTCATTTTAATAGACCAACAATCGTACTGGGACGACAGTCATAAATATATTAAAAGCGGAATTGCAGAATTAAAAAATGATAGCCTCAGTTTTGATATTTTGCTAATTACGAACGAGAATACAGAAGCACTAAAAAGCTTTGAGGCAATTAAGATTAATTTATGAAATATCGATAATTTAAAGAAAACTAAATGTTAGTAAATTTTTATAGTTAAATTTTGTTTGATAAGTTTTTATATGAAGTTTAGAATTTGTAAAACATTCTGATTTATATCTATGAACTAAATAAAAAAATATTATGTCAAAAATATTAGTAATAGATGATCAAAGGAGTATTCGTAATTCACTGAAAGATATTCTTGAATACGAAAATTATAAAGTCGATTTGGCCGAAGACGGATTTGCTGGCTTAGAATTAATAAAATCTAATGAATACGAAATTATTCTTTGCGATATTAAAATGCCCAAAATGGATGGTTTGGAAATGCTTCCGAAAATTATGGAAATAACAAACGACACTCCGGTAATAATGATTTCGGGGCATGGAAACATCGATACTGCGGTTGAAGCTATAAAAAAAGGAGCATTTGATTTCATTGAAAAACCTTTAGATTTGAATCGAATGCTCATCACTATCAAAAATGCAAAAGATAAATCTAATCTGATAAGTGAGACAAAAATTCTGAAACGGAAAGTCAGTAAATCATACGACATGATTGGCAATTCTGAGGCAATAAATCTAATTAAAGAAATGATAGAAAGGGTAGCTCCTACAGATGCAAGAGTTCTCATCACCGGCGAAAATGGCACAGGAAAAGAAGTTGCTGCACGCTGGATACACGAAAAAAGTCACAGAGCAAGCAGTCCTTTTATTGAGGTAAATTGTGCAGCTATTCCTTCAGAATTGATAGAAAGCGAATTGTTTGGACACGAAAAAGGTGCTTTTACTTCGGCACATAAACAACGAAAAGGAAAATTTGAACAAGCAAATGGCGGCACAATTTTTCTCGATGAAATTGGGGATATGAGCCAATCAGCACAAGCAAAAGTACTTAGAGCCTTGCAAGAAAACAAAATCTCTCGTGTAGGTAGCGATAAAGATATAAAAGTAGATGTAAGAGTGATTGCGGCTACAAACAAAAATCTAAAAGAAGAAATTGCAAAAAACAATTTTAGAGAAGACTTATATCATCGCTTAAGTGTGATTTTGTTGAGAATTCCATCTTTGAACGAAAGAAAAGAGGATATTCTAATTTTGGCAAATTATTTCATAGAACAAATTTGTACCGAACATAGAATGCCAGCTAAACAAATTTCTGAGGATGCAATTATTGAATTAAAAAATATAAACTGGACAGGTAATATTCGCGAATTTCGCAATGTAATTGAAAGGCTGATTATTCTTTGTCCAAAGCAAATTGAGGCTAATGATGTCAAACTTTTTGCTCAACCAATAAGTCAAAGTAATTGAGAACTATTTTAGAAAAAAATATGAAAGTAGATGTTTTGTTAGGTCTTCAGTGGGGAGACGAAGGAAAAGGAAAAATAGTAGATGTTTTAACGCCGAATTATGAAATTATTGCACGATTTCAAGGAGGTCCAAATGCTGGGCACACACTCGAATTTAACGAAATTAAGCATGTTTTGCACATTATCCCTTCAGGAGTTTTCCGAGAGAATGCAATAAATGTTATAGGAAATGGGGTGGTGATTGATCCGGCAATTTTTTATAAAGAAATTAGTGATTTAAAGAAACTTAATGTAGATATTTCTGAAAGATTATTAATTTCTAACAAGGCACATTTAATTATTCCAAGCCATAGAATATTAGATGCTGCCTACGAATCTTCGAAAGGAAAAGCAAAAATTGGCTCTACTTTAAAAGGAATTGGTCCAACTTATACCGACAAAATTGGAAGGCATGGTCTTAGAATTGGAGATATTAATTCTGCTGATTTTTTGGAGAAATATAACAAACTAAAATCGAAGCATGAGAAATTGTTAAAAGCATATAGTTTTGATTATGACCTTTCTGAATATGAGAAAAAATGGTTTGAAGGAATCGAAATGATAAAAAGGTTCAAACTAATTAATAGCGAACATACTATCAATAATTATATTGAAGAAGAAAAAACAATACTTGCCGAAGGAGCGCAAGGAACCTTGCTTGATATCGATTTTGGTTCTTACCCTTTTGTAACTTCTTCGAACACTATTTGTGCCGGAGCTTGCACAGGTCTGGGTGTTGCTCCAAATAAAATTGGAGAGGTTTATGGAATTTTCAAAGCATATTGTACACGTGTGGGAAGTGGACCATTTCCAAGCGAACTTAACGATGAAGAAGGAGAATTATTACGAAAAGAAGGAAACGAATTTGGTGCAACTACTGGCAGACCGCGCCGTTGCGGATGGTTAGATCTTACAGCATTAAAATATTCCATAATGATAAATGGTGTAACTCAACTGATTATGACAAAAGTTGATGTTCTAAATGCTTTCGATAAAATTAAAGTTGCAGTAGGGTATCAAAAAGGCAACAAAACTATTGATCAATTCCCACACGATTTAAATGAAATTGAACCAATTTATCGTGAATTTAAAGGTTGGAAATGTAATATTAGTGAATTTAAGGTTGATAGTTTACCGAAGGAGTTAAATGCTTATATCAAATTTCTTGAAGATGAACTAAAAGTTCCGATAAGTATAATTTCGATAGGTGCAAATAGAAATGATACCTTATTTAGGTAGTATTAAAGTTTTACTTCTGTATAAATTCCTGTTTTTTGAAAGCTTTTATCGCAGGTTTTAATTGTACATTCTTTTAAACTCATCTTCATAGAAGAATTCTTTTTCGTCGAAAGCTGGCACTAAATCGTTTAGCCAAGTTGCCTTTTCATCATATTTTGCAAAAAACGGACGACGAACCCATTTCGAATTTCTCCCTTGAATAAAAGTGAGATTAATAACTTTTGTCCCATTAACTTTAGAAACTCCAGCAACAAGGACTTTTCCGGGATCTGCCGACATGCTTGGTCCTCGCACTGTCCTGCAAATTCCGCCAACTTTTGAATATGCTTTTCTGAAAATTTGCCATGCTTTCACTAATGGTACAGAAAAATAGTGTTGAGCACCGGTATTTCTGGCAACAAACATATAATAAGGAATCATTCCGAGCTCCACTTGTTTGTTCCACATCGCTGACCATAGCTCGGGTTCAGCATTAATATTATTTAAAAGTGGCGATTGTGTCCTGATTAATGCACCAGTGTTTCTTATATTATTGACCGCCGTATGCAAAATGTCTGTTTCTAATTCTCTCGGATGATTAAAATGTGCCATTATTGCTAAATTCTTTTTCGATTTAGATACTTTCTCGAAAAGACGCAATAAATTGTCAGTATCATTGTCATCGACATATCGTTGAGGCCAAAACGTTAAGGCTTTGGTTCCAATTCTTATGTTTCGCAAATGTGGCAAATCGGCATCTAACAATATATTTATGTACGATTCTAAATGCTTAGTTTTCATTGTCATTGGGTCGCCTCCAGTGAATAAAACATCGGTAACTTCATCGTGCTCTTTCAAATATTCGACCATTAATTCGCCTTGCTTCATAGCAAATTTAAGTTCGTCCATACCTACAAACTGAGGCCAACGAAAACAAAATGTACAATACGCATGGCAAGTTTGTCCTTGCGTAGGGAAGAATAGCATTGTTTCATTATATTTATGCTGAATTCCGAGCAATCTTTCACCATTAATTTCAGGCACATTATGCTCTAATTGCCCCGCGGGATGTGGATTTAATTGTAATCGTATATTATTTGCTGTTTCTCTAATTTCCGATTTTGTTGTATTTGAATTAATTACACTTTCCATTTCCTTAAAATGCTCAGGAATTAACATATCTTTTTGAGGAAAGTTAATTTTGTAAATAGGATCATTTTCGTAATTCTTCCAATCTATCAATTCATCAACAACATAATTGTTAGTTTTAAATGGTAAAACATGGCTAACTACATCAATGCTTGCAATATCCTTTTTAGCTAATTGCGATATTTGTGGAATTTCTTTGTAATTTTGTAAAGTATATGTCTTAAATTTCATAAATTCATTTTTCAAATCTAACTACTAACTATGAGAATAATTGTATTTCTCTGTTAATTTTTGCAAAGTTACGAAATTTATTGTAAAAAGCAAGGAACACCATAAACACGATTCAAGTTATTAATTGCTAAAAGTCATGATTATAGTATTTTATATATGCTAAATATTAAATTTATTAAAATGAAATTAGGAAATTTTGTGTCATCAAATAATTCGATAAATTTCAAGTTCATATATTGTTTAATAAATTAATTTATATACTTTTGCAGCGCTTTAATTAGATTTATTCATTTAATATGAAAGTATGTATTTAACAACTGAAAAGAAAGAAGAGATTTTTAAAACTTACGGTAAAAGTGCCAACGACAGCGGTTCAGCCGAGGGTCAGATAGCATTATTTACTCATCGGATTTCGCATCTCACCGAGCATCTGAAAAAAAACAGAAAAGATTATAGCACTCAACGTGCTTTAATTGTTATGGTTGGGAAACGAAGAAGATTATTAGATTATTTAAAAAATAATTATATCGAAAGATATCGTAAGATAATTAAAGAACTTAAATTGAGGAAGTAAAAAGAAAAAAGGCAATTGTTATATTGCCTTTTTTTTTATTTTCGTTTAACTGAAAATCTAATATTTTGAATTTAATTTAACAAACAAACAATTTTATACAATTATTTTAAAACAAAAGTAAACAAGAATTATCCGAAATTGAATAAATAAACAAGACGAGAAAAAGATTATGAACATTATTGAAAAGAAAATTGAATTAGGCGATGGAAGAACGATTTCCATTGAAACAGGCAAATTGGCGAAACAAGCCGATGGTTCAGCATTAGTACGAATGGGAAACACAATGTTGTTGGCAACAGTTGTTTCGGCAAAAGAAGCAAGAGAGGATGTTGATTTTATGCCTTTGTCGGTAGAATACAGAGAAAAATATGCAGCAGCAGGTAGATATCCGGGGGGCTTTTTAAAACGAGAAGCTCGTCCTTCAGATTACGAAATCCTAATATCTCGATTAATTGATCGAGCTTTAAGACCTCTTTTCCCAGACGATTATCATGCCGAAACTTTTGTAAATGTTACACTTATTTCATCAGATACAAATATATTTCCCGATGCACTGGCAGGTTTGGCAGCAGCCGCCGCTTTGGCTGTTTCAGATATTCCATTCAATGGCCCAATTTCCGAGGCCAGAGTAGCTCGAATCAATGGAGAATTTATTATTAATCCAAACATTGATGAATTTGCAGATGCAGATATTGATATAATAGTAGGTGCTACTTACGATAATATTTTAATGATTGAAGGCGAGATGAGTGAAGCTTCTGAAAAGGAAATGTTAGAGGCCATAATGTTTGCACATGAGTCTATAAAAATACATTGCAAGGTCTTAATGGAATTGACCGAGGAGACTGGAAAAGCAATAAAAAGAGAATACAATCATGAACAAAACGATGAAGATTTAAAGAAAAAAGTTGAAGAATTTTCATACGAAAAACTTTTTACTGCAGCAAAATCAATTATAATTGATAAACACAAGCGACACGAAACGTTTTCTGCAATTAAGCAAGAATTTATTGATACATTTGAAGAAGAGGAAGAAATTGACGAAAAACTCATTGGAAAATATTTTCATGATGTTGAAAAAAAAGCAGTCAGAAATCTTGTATTAGAAGAAAAATTGCGAATTGATGGTAGAAAAACAGATGAAATTCGACCAATATGGTGCGAGATAGATTATTTGCCAGCAGCACACGGTTCTGCAGTTTTCACCCGAGGTGAAACACAATCACTTACATCTGTTACATTAGGGACTAAATTAGATGAGAAAATTATTGACGAAGTAGTTTTTCAAGGAACCAGTAAATTTCTATTACATTATAACTTTCTTCCATTTTCGACTGGAGATGCCCGTCCATACAGAGGTTTAAGTAGAAGAGAGGTAGGACATGGAAATTTGGCTCATAGAGCATTAAATGGCATGATTCCGAAAGATCCTGAAATTAATCCATACACAATTAGAATTGTTTCAGATATTTTAGAATCAAATGGTTCGTCTTCTATGGCAACGGTTTGTGCCGGAACATTAGCTTTGTTAGATTCCGGGATAAAAATGAAAAAACCTGTATCAGGAATTGCAATGGGGCTAATTACCGATAATGATGGAAAATACGCAATTCTTTCTGATATTTTGGGTGATGAAGATCATTTAGGAGATATGGATTTTAAAGTTACCGGTACAAAAGATGGTATAACTGCCTGTCAGATGGATATTAAAGTTGATGGGCTTCCTTATGAAATTCTTGAAGAAGCATTAGATCAAGCCAAATCAGGACGTTTGCATATTCTTGAAAAAATGACGGAAGTTATTGCCGAACCTCGCGAGAAATATAAACCTCATACTCCACAGATAGTTAGCTTGACAATACCAAAAGACATGATTGGCTCGGTAATTGGTCCAGGTGGAAAAATTATTCAGGAAATTCAGGCAAAAACCAATTCAGTAATTTCGATTACAGAAGATGGAAAATTTGGTATAGTTCAAATTTCGGCAACAGGCGAAGAAGCAATAAAAAGTGCTACAGAATGGATAGAGGGAATTGTTGCTGTTCCCGAGGTAGGCAAAACTTATAAAGGGAAAGTGAAAACGATTGTCGCATTTGGTGCATTTATTGAAATACTTCCCGGAACCGATGGTTTGTTACATATTTCGGAAATCGAATGGAGAAGACTAAATACTGTTGAAGAAGTTTTGAAAGTAGGCCAAGAAATAGAAGTGAAGTTGTTAGAAGTTGATAGAAACGGAAAACTTAAACTTTCGCGTAAAGCACTTTTACCAAAACCCGAAGGAGATAGAAGAGGACAAAACGATGGTGAAAAAAGAAATCCTGATAGAAACAGGAGATTTCGCAGAAACGACTAATAATCAACATTTAGAATTAATGAAAATTTCACATTCTTAGTTTTGTTGAAGAAATTTAAACAAATTGAATATCCTGAGTTATTGTTTTTCAAATCTTAGGATATTTTTTTTGCAAAAATTTGAAATAAAAAAGCTAAATCCGATTAGTCAAATCCGATTAGTTTGATGAAAAAGTGAATAGCTAATTTATGTTTTTATTTTTTTTAGATAAAATTTATAAAATTGCATTTTTAATTTTTTATATTTTCTATGAACACGAAATTTAATTGGAAAGATTTTATAATCTACGGTTTTGTATTCTCAATTATATTTGTAATTTTTTCAGGTATAGTTTTATATATTTCTCCTAATTCTGAATTTGCAAAACTTCAAGATTGGCAAATATTTGGTTTAACTAAATCAATTTGGAGAAGCATTTTCATAAGCTTCAATTTAGTATTAATAATTTTAGCAATACTATACGTATCTAAAGTTGACAAAGAATTCTTCGGAAAATATTTTAATAAGGAAAAGTTTAAAAAGCTATCTGAAAGCAAAGAATTGTTCAGTTCGATTGCGATAGTAATAATCGTATTTTCTATTTCTGTTTTAGAAATACCGCCGATTAGTTCAATTTCATATTTGAGCGAAACCTTCGAAATTGGCTGGAAGAACAAAAATCAAGGAGAACCGGTAAAATTGAGCAATAGTATGACAATTGGTGAGGTAGCCAAACTATTTCCAAATATTTCTAATTTCGACATTATAAATAAACTCCAAGTATCAGGTCTGAGTGTAAAAGATAAAAACCAAAGCCTTACTGAATTAAGTAAAAAAAACAATTTTCCGGTAAATGAGATAAAGCGAATTATTATCTCCATGTCCGAAATAAGAACACCACTGAAAACAAAAGAGTTTTCGAAAATCTCTATTGCCGATTACTCGATTCGTAATGGTTTAGAAGGAGAAAAAGTTATTGATTTTCTTAAAGAAAACGATATTATAATTGACTCAAAGTTGGAAACAATGTCTGAAATAAGCGAGCGGAATTACATTTCACAAGCTGAACTTCAAACTCTTTTATCAAAATTGGAAAATAATCATAGCGTTGGGAATTCAGCAAATAAACAGCAGAATAAAGTATTCCCAAATCAGAATTATAATAAAATGACTTTGAAGGAATTCTCAAATAGCTTACAAATAGATACAACATCTATTATAGCTATTTTGAAAAAAAATAATATGTCTTACGAAAGCAAACAAACAATAGAAGAAATTGCTTTAGCGAATGATATATCAGCTTATGAAATTGTTCAATTAATTGATACTAATAATCAGAGTTCACAAATACCCATTGAGCAACTTTCTAATGCAATTCAAAACTTCAATTTAAATGAAGTTGTAAACAAATTCCGAGAAAATGGCTACGATGTAAATATCGATATGATAATGAATAGAATTATGCAAAATGGAATTAGTGTTTCCGGATCAAATCAAAGCCTAAAAGAAATTGCAGAAGATAATAATCTTACACCAGTACAATTGTTAGATATGATTTCAGGAAAAGCCGGAGTTCCTGAAAAATCGGATAAAGCCAGTGGGAAAAGGAAAAAGGGAGTTGGTTCGGTAAATAAAAAACTTAAAGAGCTTCCTTTACAATATGGTGTTAAGATAGAAACAATTATAGAAAGACTTAATGCAAAAGGAATCACTGCAGATGAGGAAATGACTATTCGCGAAATATCAATTAATGCAAATGTTTCACCAAAAGAAATTGTTGATATAATTAAAGATAGAAAACCGAAAAAATAGTACGTATTGTAAAATATTTCCTTTACTAATATCTTGTCAATAATATTCGTTAATTGTTTGGCAATAATTTCTTCCGGCTTGTTCAGGTTGCGGATTTTCTATATGATTATGAAGTAAAATAATTGTAGTTAAGGTTAATTTTGCAATATATTTTCAGACTTAAACTTTTTTTTTGTAAAATGAAAGTAGTTATTAATCAATAAATTTGTATCTTTAATCAATTATTTTAATATTTCTATTTGTGATTTTTTAATTTCGCTTTTGTATAAAAATATTTATTATGAAAAATATAGTAAAAATTGGCATTATCTTCTTGATATTTATATCACTAACATTTTGCAAGAAAGAGTCCCCCACTCTAAATAATCCAACAAATACAGTTTCGATGACCGAACTGATTATTGATCCGAGTTTTGATTTTTCAAACACAAAATCGGTAGAATTGGAAATAATTGCAGAATTAAGAAACGGACATCCATTGGCTAGAATTAGGCTTGATATTCTTGAGCATTCAGAAAATAAGTCAGAGGGAGAAATAATTCACTTATTCACAGGATCTACCAATATTATGGGAGTCTTAAAGAAGGACATTATAATTCCTTCTTATGTTACTCAAATTAAATTACGAAATGAATATTTAGGGCTCCCAGATGAGATAATATTACCAGTAATTAATAATAGAATTTCGTATAAATATGGCGATCCTATAAATACCGCGAAAGGATTTACAGGTACACGTTCAGTAAGCAATAACCAGTCAGTTACATTAAGTTTCATGGGAACATGGGATACAGATGGAGTGCCAGATTATCTTGAAGCTACTAGTGACGTAATCAGTACATATTTTTTAAATGATATAACTAACTCATTACCTGAAAGTAATAGTGTTCTTAATCATCATCCACAGTATGTTTCAGACACTGTGGAAACAAATCTGGTTATTTCAGATTCAAGTGCAGTATATATAACATTTGTTCATGAAGGTGCATATAATAAAAATACAGTAGGCTACTATACCTATCCTTCTGGAAGTCCTCCAGCAACTCCAAGTAATATATCTGAGCATATTGTGATATTTCCAAATCTTTCATTTGCCGGTGCAGGTGGTGGACTACAAGCCGGAGACAAAGTATTGTTGGATACATTTCCAGCAAATATAGAAATCGGTTTTTTTCTTATTGCAAATGGTTGGGATGAGCCTAATGATACTGTAGATAATGGGTCCTATATTCTTTATACAAATGATAATCTGAACACAACTGCAAACCAAGAGCAACATATGGTACTATTGAATGACCTCGAAAGAGAGCGCTACCTTGCAGGATTTGAAGATATCAAAAGATATGCACCTACATGCGACCACGATTTCAATGATGCTGTCTTTTATGCCACTGTAGAAGAAATTGTAGATGATAGTATTGCAAGGTTAGATCCTGCACAAGACTGTGATAACGATGGAATTTCGGATACGCTTGACGATTACCCTTGTGATTCATTACGTGCATTCGATAATGTTTATACAGGGACATTAGCCTTTGAAGATTTATGGCCTGCATATGGCGATTTCGACTTTAATGATTTAGTAGTTGGTTATTCAATAAATCAGATTACTAATGCCTGGAATAATGTGTACGAAATTGAAGCTACTTGGGTTGTTAGAGCTATTGGTGCATCCTACCACAATGGTTTTGGAATTGAACTCCCGATTGCACCAAGTCTTATTGCCTCTGTAACAGGAGGAGTAGAAACGGTGTATGGGACTAATAAAGCAGTGATTTTAGCTTTTACTGATGCATATACTATACTACCAGGTACAGGAAATGGAGTAGTCGGTGTAAACACCACAATTGGTGAACTATACTCAACACCAGATACGGTTGTACAAAGGATTATACTTACTCATGCTACATCAATAGCAAATATTGGTCTTCCTCCTTATAATCCATTCATCAGGATAGATGGAATTGTTGATAAAGAAGTTCATCTTCCTGATTATCCACCAACCGATTTGGCAGTTGGGAATTCATATTTTGGAACTTTAAACGATAATAGTGATCCTGGCGAAGGAATTTATTATAAATCTGATTTGTATTTGCCATGGGCATTACATCTTCCTGCCGAATTTGATTATCCTAAAGAAAAATCTGATATTAATTCCGCATTCCTTGATTTTGGTTCATGGGCAGAAAGTCGAGGTGTAACTAATACACAATGGTATGTAAACGGAGTTGGTAGTAGAAATACAAGCAATATTTTTACTCACTAATTGAGCAAATAAAACTAAAATATATAAATCCATCTTCATTTTTGAGGATGGATTTTTTTTTACAAAAATTTAAAATTCTCATTATTACAATTTCTTTTCATAAAAATCAATTGAAAATAGAAATGCTTAGTGTAAAATATTATTTTTGTTTCCGAAATGTTTAGAACTTTATTTTTAAAAATATTGGTTTGGAGAATTCGGAATATCCCTGACCAATATTTCATGCTAATTCTCAGTATAATAGTTGGTACTGCCGGTGGACTAATGGCTCTTACATTGAAGACTTTAGTGTGGCATTTCAGCGATTTGCTGCTTGAAGGAATGCACTATAGTTATTTCGAAAACCTAAATTTCGATAATTTTTTACTGTTGGTTTATCCAAGCATTGGGATTAGCCTGACTGTATTAATGAAAAAATATATTATTAAAGATAAAATCAAACATAATATTTCAGCAATTCTACGATCAATTTCAAAAAGAAAAAGTTTTATGAAAGCTCATAAAACCTACTCATCATTCCTCGGAGGAATAATAACTGCCAGTTTTGGAGGATCTATAGGATTAGAATCTCCAATAATTTCATCGGGAGCTGCAATTGGTTCAAATTTTGGTAGAGTTTTTCATCTTAATTACAAACAAGTTACGGTGCTTTTAGCTTGTGGCTCATCAGGAGCAATAGCAGCAATTTTTAATACTCCAATTGCTGCAATAGTTTTTGCGATAGAGGTTTTAATGATAGACTTAACAAGATTCAGTTTGGTCCCACTTTTACTTGCTTCCGTAAGTGGAGCTATTATTAATAAATTTCTTTTCAAAGACGAAATTCTAATAGATTTTAAAACTACAGATATTTTAGATGTAAATGATATTCCGTTTTTTGTTGTTTTAGGAATACTCTCAGGTTTTGTTTCACTATACTTTACAAAAATGTTTTTGTATATAGAAAGAAAATTCGACCGCCTAAAAAAAATGTACAATCAAGTAATTGTGGGTGGTATTATTCTTGGAATAATGATTTTTGTATTTCCTCCCCTATATGGTGAAGGATATGAGACTATTAAGGCAGTCCTTGAGGGTGATTATCAAAATGTAATACATGCTAGCCTATTTGAAGTATTTCAAAATAATTTTCTTCTATTTATAATATTTTTTTTACTACTTATATTTTTCAAGGTAATAGCTACAGCAACAACTTTTTCTGCTGGCGGGATAGGTGGAATATTTGCACCATCGCTTTTCACTGGTGCTATTCTCGGATTTGTTTTTGCAAGAACCATCAATCATCTGAATATTGGCATTAATATTCCCGAAAGTGAATTTGCACTCGTTGGTATGGCGTGTTTGCTGGGCGGAGTGCTACATGCTCCTTTAACAGGAATCTTTCTAATTGCTGAAATTACTGGTGGCTATGAATTGATATTACCCCTTATGTTAGCTACAACAATTTCGTATGTAACTGTAAAAATTTTGGTTAAAAACTCTATTTTTACAATGCAGCTTGCAAAAACAGGAGAGTTGATAACTCATCATAAAGATAAAGCTATTCTGACTTTTATGAACTTACAATCTGTAATTGAAAAAGATTTTCTTACAATTTCTGAAAAGAAATCTTTGGGCGATTTGGTAAAAGTAATTTCAAAATCGAAACGAAATATATTTCCTGTAATTGACGATCGAAAGACTTTGATAGGAATTGTTTATCTTGATAATATCAGAGAATTAATGTTCAATACAGAAATGTACAATAATACTTTTGTTACAAATGTCATGATAGCTCCACAGGCTTATATACAAGTAAATGATCCGATGAATATCGTAATGGAAAAATTTCAGGAAACAAATGCCTGGAACCTTCCTGTAGTTGAAGATGGAAAATATGTTGGATTTGTTTCGAAATCAAAATTATTTTCTGTTTACCGAAAGCATTTGATTGATATTTCTGAAGAATAGTTTTGAATTGAGTTTATTTTTTCCAAAAAAGCGGAGAAAATAGAACTAAAACGGTAAAAATCTCTAATCGTCCTAATAGCATTAAAAACGATAGAAACCATTTCCCGAAATCAGGAATTGCGTAAAAATTGTCCATAGGACCTACTGAACCAATGCCGGGTCCAATATTTCCTAGAGTGGCAGCTACTGCACCCATTGCAGATTCCAAATCTAATCCGAGTGCCGACATTACTATCACTCCAAAAACAAATATCAAAATATAAAAAACGATAAATGCTAAAACATTTGAGATGGTTTCTTTCGGAATAGATTGATTGTTTAGTTTTAGATTTTGTACGACATTAGGAATTATGAGCCTTTTTAATTCTAAAACGCTGTTTTTTAGCATCAAAACAATTCTAACAATTTTCATGCTGCCACCGGTAGATCCTGCCGAACCTCCAAAAAACATTATCATCAGAATTAGTATCATCATAAATGGCATCCAGGCAAGATAGTTGTCTGTAACGAAACCGGTTGTTGTCATTATTGAAACAACCTGAAACAATGCATTTCGAAATGAAATTTCTACAGAAAGATTGCTTGAGAAAAATAAGCCGGCGAAAATTATGATTGAAATACCAACAATAAATCCCAAATAATATCTGAATTCTTCATTTTTCCATATTTTGCTAAAATTTCCTTTTAAGGCAAAGTAAGAAAGTGTAAAATTCATTCCTGCAACAAACATAAAAAATAATATAACATACTGAATAAACGGTGAGTTAAAATAGGCTATGCTTGCTTGTTTGGTTGAGTATCCTCCTGTTGCCATTGTGGTTAACGAATGGTTAATTGCATCGAAAAAATCCATTCCTCCAAAAAATAGCAATATAGTTTCTATGAGTGTAAAAATTGCATATATGCTCCATAAACGTTTAGCTGTAGCTGTAACTTTCGGATGAAGTTTATCAGGTACTGGTCCAGGTACTTCGGCAATATAAAGTTGCATTCCACCAATTCCTAAAATAGGTAATATAGCCAAAGAAAGGACAATAATTCCCATTCCACCCAGCCACTGCGTCATGCTTCGCCAAAACAAGAGTCCATGCGGCAAAGATTCAATATCGTTCAATACTGAAGCCCCTGTGGTAGTAAAACCTGAGATTGTCTCGAAAAATGCGTTTGTAATATTTGGAATATACCCGCTTATAATAAATGGTAGTGAACCAAAAATTGAAAAAACTATCCAAACAAGACTTACTAATATATATCCTTCTCGTTTTCTGATACTTGTGCTTGCATTTCTGTTTGAGAAATAGCTTAATAGTCCGATACTCAAAGAAATTCCCGATGAAATTATTATAGAAAAAAGGTCGTCTTCTTCATAATATATGGAAAATGGCAATGAAAATAACATAAAAATCCCCTCAAGGATTAATAGCATTCCAAGAATTTTGAAAATTATTCTGATGTTTATTCTCATTTTAAATTGTGCAAAAGCAAATTGATATATTTAAATAAAGAATTTTTCGATTTTGTGTACGGCACTTGGTTTTGCAAAAACTACAACTTTGTCGTAGCCGTTTATCACAGTTTCGCCTGATGCAATAAAACTCGAATCGCCGCGAACTACACCACCGATTATGGCATCTTTAGAGAAATTTAGATTCCTCAAATTTTTCTTCGTAATTAAAGAATCGGGCTGAACTACAAATTCTAAAACCTCTGCATCCATTCCACTAAGGCATTGAAACATAACTACTTTTGCTTTCATCGTAAAACGGAAAATATGGCTGGCTGCAATCAGTTTTTTGTTTATTATTGTATCAATGCCGGCACTTTTTGCCAATTCGATAAAATCAATATTTTCAATTTCGGCAATAGTTTTTTTGACCCCAAGCTTTTTTGCAAGCATACACGACAAAATATTTGTTTCAGAATTTTCTGTAACAGCAATAAATGCGTCCATATTTTCAATTCCTGATTCTTTGAGCAATTCCATATTTGTTCCGTCTTCGTTCAAAATGGTGGTTTTTTCAAGATCATCAGCCAATAAATCGCATTTTTCTTTATCAAGTTCTATTAGTTTTATATTAAAATTGTTTTGAAGTTCTCGTGCAGTTCTTTTTCCAATTCTGCTTCCACCAAGAATCATAATGTCCTTAATAAAATATTGTTCTTTGCCTGAAAATTTCATTAAATTCGAGATGCCGGCTTGATTTGAAATCACATGAACCAAGTCATTTTCTAAAAATATATCGTCTCCTTTTGGAATTATTGCTTTAGAATTTCTAGTAATCGAAACTGCTCTGTAGTCAAAAGAATCATTAATTTGTGAGGCTTCTTTTAAAGTTTTATTAATAATAGGTGCGTTTTTGTCTAATTTTATTGCCATCAATGAAAGTTTGCCGCCAGTAAATTCAAATTTTTCTGTGGTGCCAACTTGTCTGAGTAAACCTATAACTTGCCGTGCAGCAAGAACTTCGGGATAGATAATTGAATCGATACCTTTAGTTTTGAAAAACTCTTTATTTTTTGGACTAAGAAATTCGTAATTATTGATTCTCGCAACGGTTTGTTTTGCTCCCAAATTTTTAGCAATTATACTTGAGACTAAGTTCAATTCTTCGGTGGGACTTACCGAAATAAATAAATCGCATTGCCCAATATTTGCATCTGTGAGCGCCTTTGGCGATGTTACAGAACCGTTTATTGTTAAGGTTTCGAAATGACTTCTTATATATTGGAGTTTTGTTTCGTCTTTATCAATAACAATTATATTATGATTTTCATAGGACAGCATTTTAGCTAAATGAGTTCCAACTTCTCCAGCACCAGCAATAATAATTTTCATTTTTTTCATCCCAAATCCTGTTTTATCGAATTCTAAAATCTCAATTAAAAGACAAATTAAAGCAAATCTGAAATATTACGAAATGATAATTATTCTTTTATTTATTTAGAAAGAGGAAATAATTGAAATTAGTTGGTAAATTGCAGTTATATAGGATTCTAATAGTGAAGAAAAATTGCATTATTCGTCAATTTTATAAACAAAAAAATTGTCATTACTTACTGCATGGTATTCAATGTTTAAATTTTCACATTCATTAGTCCACACTGATAATTTCTTTTTATTGATAGATGAATCGAAAATAATTTTTTTAATTCTAAATAAATTTAATAGGTCTGAAATTGAGGTTTTTATATTTTTTGAAATTATAACAAAATCGAGCTCAAGTTTTTCTTTTGCCGTATAACTTAAAATTTCACTGTCGTTTAAAATGAAAATTTGTTTATCATAAAAACGAAAAAAACTTGCATTGTTCTTGATAATAAATTGTTGTAAACTTATATCATGATAGTTATATAGCTGTGAGTCAGGAATGCAAAGAGTTGAGTTTTGCTCTAATCCTGATTTTATCCAATTATTTTTAATATGAAAATCAATTTTTTTGGAATCATGAATTAATGCAGAATCGCAAAAAAGTATATTTTCATTATACCCAATAAAATTTATTGCTGAGTGTCCGCTAATGTTATAAACGAAAAAATGCTTATTGTGTTTATTTGTTTGCGAAACAAAATTTATCCCGAACAAAACTAATATTGATGTTAATGAAATCAACAAATACTTATATTTTTTATGCAAAAAGAAGGCAATTGTAAAAACTGTAAGAATATATATTATTATTAATTCTGAAATTCCAATAGAAATATTCTGTGTAACAGAAAATGGCAATGTCTCAATATAATTCAGCGAATTGTTTAAATATTTAACAATTTGGTGTAAAATTCCAGCTAAAAAGTTCGCAATAGTTTCCGAAAAAGAAAAAGCCAATAGAGAAATTGCAAAATACATTATCAGAAAAGCGAGAGGTATAGCCAAAATGTTGGTTATGAGAAAATAGTTAGGGAACTGATGAAAATAGAACAATCCAATTGGAGCAGTTGCAATTTGAGCAGCTATAGCCACTGTTATTAGAGCGTAAATTTTTTGAAATACCCAATATTTTATTTTAACCAGATTGTAGAGTTTTGGTTGTATAAAAACAATTCCGGCAACTGCAACATATGACAATTGAAATCCAACATTCAGGATGTAATATGGATTGTAAAGGAGCATGAAAAAAGCAGATATCGATAGTATATTATAAATATTCGATTGCCGATTGATTAGTTTACCTAAAATTATGAAAATGAACATGATAGTTGCCCTTATTACTGATGGCGACAATCCAGTTAGATAAGCATAGTATGCAAGCAAAATAATCAGCAAACAAGATTTTATAATAATTCCTTTCTTAAATTTTTCAAGAAATTTTAGTAAATAGCTAAAAATGAAATAAACAATTCCTATATGTAAGCCCGAGACAGCCAAAATGTGCATTGCTCCTGAAGCCGAAAAAACTTGCTTAGTTTCTGCATCAAGTTTCTCTCTGTAGCCAAGAGTTATAGCTGAAAGTACTGCAAATTCCTTATCTATTATTCCGTGATTTTGATAAATATTCAGGATTTTGTTTTTTAAAATTTGCGATGAATATAGAATTGGATTAATTGCTTGCTTTTCAAGAAATTGCCATTTATTTTCCGACACGAAAGATTGAAAATATATTTGTTGATGTTCCAGATATTTTTTGTAGTTAAATTCGTGTGGATTTTTTGGCTCGGAAATGAAATTTAATTTGCAAGAAATTAATAACTTACTTCCGAATTTTGGTATAATCGAATCGATTTTTTTGAAATATATTATAGCTTTTTGATTTTTATGTATCCAGGCAGAATCGTATTTTATAGCTTCTATTTCCAGCTTGGTTTTGTAGAAATTTTTGTTTTCCAGTAGTGGTTCTATTATTTTTCCAATAATCAGTTTCTCATCCGGCTTTGTTTGTTTTGGGGAATCAGACTTTTTGATATTTACCGAAGTAATTCCAAAAAAGATAAACAGCACAAAAAGAAATCCTCCAAAAATCCATCTATGACTATACTGGTTGTTTATTTTTTTAGCAAACTGAAGAAAAATAAGGCATAAGAAAAATATCAGTATTAAAATTAGTATTATGTTTTGAGAAAGATCAAATTCAATACCAACAAAAATTCCGATTATAAAAGGAATAACCAGGCGCAGGAATGGAATCTTTTTTAGAAAATCTTGCAAAACCTTTTTTGTTTGTTTTTGTAAAAATAGTAATTAAAATCAATTATTTTTTACTTTTTTAACAAATTGATATTTCTCTCAAATATTGATTTTAATAATCTGGAATCTGCAATTCTTTTAAAACTGTCAATTATTTGCTATTTTTGATTCAATTTTATAAATATTTATTTATTACCTGTTTTTGAGATTCAAAATTCTTGTTATGATTAATTCAAAATATAGATTATTAATTTTTGCATTTTTTTTCATCCACAATGTTTTTTCACAAAATCACCAGATTGATAGTTTAAAAAACTTGTTGGTATCAGCTACTGATACCGAAAAAGTTGATATTTATTTGGGATTAGCAAAGCAAATGATATATATCGATAGAAAACTTGCCATTGAATATGCAAAAATATCATTAAAATATGCAAAAAAGAATAGTGATACTACAGCTATTGCAAATGCTTATCTTTCAGTTGGATATATGTTTTATCGTTTGCCAAATTTAGATTCTGCCATAGTGTATTATAAGAAATCGGCATTAGAGTATCAAAAAGTAGGCAATATAAATGAAATTGCAAGCAAATATTTGAGCATTGGTTTATCGTTTAAGAAATTATTATTATACGATTCGGCAATGCATTATTATAATATGGCATCCTCTATTCTTTCTGAATTCCCAAAAAGCAAGGGATTAGCTAAAACATATTTATTTAAGGGTAATATTTATAAAAACTTTTGTGAATATGATAGTGCATTAGTTTATTACGAAAAAGCTCTTGCTATCAACGAGGCTAACAATTATTTTAGCGAAACGGCTCAGACATATAACAATATGGGCCTCACAAAATACAAGCAAGGAAATTATAGCGAAGCATTAGAATTTTATAAGAAATCATTAGCATTGAAACAAGAATATGACCATGAAGAGAGTTGGATAAGTACTTATAATAATATTGGATTGGTCTATTACGATTGGGGATATTATGAGCAAGCGATTGAATATTTTATGAAATCTTTGCGAGGAAACGAAAAATTCAAAGATTCGAGCGGGATTGGGATTTCATATAATAATATTGGTTTGGTTTACAAAGATTTAAGTAAACTTGACTTATCTTTAGAGTACAATTACAAATCAATGGAAGTTCGTCAGAAAATTGGCGACAAAAAGAGACTTGTGAGTTCATACAATAATATTGGAACTATACTTACATCAATGTCGAAGTTTGACGAAGCTTTAGATTATTTTACAAAATCATTAAAAATAAAAAAGGAGCTTGGAGATAAATTAGGTGTAGCAAACTCCCTAAACAATATTGGGAGTTTGAATTTTCAGAAAAAAGAATATAATGTTGCTTTAGATTATTTCAAACAGTCCTTAAAAATAAAACAAGAGATAGGCGATAAAAAGGGAGAAAGCTCTTCAAATGCCGAAATTGGTCGCGTTTATAAAGTCAGAGGAGAATTAAATAAGGCTAAAGGATATATTAAAAAGAGTCTAAAAATTGCACAATTGATAGATAACAAGAGTTTGGTTTGCGACAATTATTTGCAACTATCTGAAATTTTTGAACAAAACGGTGAAAGCAAATTAGCATTGAAATATTATAAACTTTTCACTGCCGAAAAAGATAGCCTTTTTTCTGTGCAAAATATGAACAAAATTGCAGAACTTGAAACTAAGTTCGAGTCAGAAAAAAAAGTTAAAGAAATTGAAATTTTAACAAAAGAAAAGGAAATTCAGAAACTCGAAATAGAAAAGCAAGAATCAAAAGTTAAGTTGCAAAAAACCACTATAAATCTATTTATAGTGGTAAGTGTAGTTGTTATAATAATTACCTTTTTAATTTATAGCCGCTCGAAATTGAAGCAAAAGAATCGTCAAAACGAGTTGATATGGAGAAATGTTGAAATTGAACAACGTTTACTACGCTCACAAATGAATCCTCATTTTATTTTCAATTCACTAAATTCTATCCAATATTATGTTTCGAAGAACGATTCTTATATGGCCGAATCGTATTTGTCGAAATTTGCTAGACTAATTCGTTCAATATTAGAACATTCAAGGCAATCTTATGTTCCCATTTCCGATGATTGTGAAACTCTTAAATTGTATATGGAATTAGAAAAACTAAGGTTTTCAGATAAATTTGATTATGATTTTATTGTTTCTGACGAAATTGATATTGACTTCACTAAAATTCCGCCCATGCTTATTCAACCATTTGTTGAGAATTCGATTATTCATGGAATTTTGCAAAATTCAGTACAAGGAAAAATCAAAATATCTTTAAATATTAATAAATCGGAAAATCAAATAATTTGTAATGTTTATGACAATGGGATAGGGCGTGGAAAATCTATGGAGCTAAAAATGAAATCAATACAGGATCATAAATCTCTTGGTATGGCAGTAACCGCAGAAAGAATTGAACTTCTAAATAAAAAAGGAAAAGATAACTATTCGGTAAAATATTTCGATTTGATGGACACCGAAGGGAATTCTACTGGCACAAATGTAGAATTGAAGATACCATTTGTTAAAGATTAAATTATATGTTAAAAATGTTTAATTTATATTCTGCAATAATTAAAATAAATAATTGTTATACTTTTGCATTTTGAATTAAATTATTAACAAAAATTTTAAGTTATGAAGAAAGTTAATTTGTTGTTTATGATTATGTTGACAATAGCTGTTGGCATTTTCAACAGTTGTACCGAAGAAGAATCGGATCCCCCCACAATTGCAATTACTGAAACTGGTAGTCCAACCTATGCTCCTGGCACATCGGTTACTTACCATCTATTAATTGCTGCCAATGAAGATTTAGTTGATTTTTGGGGAGAACAAAGTACAACCAGTAGTCCCGGACATTCTATTGCAAATGTTGATCCCGCTGATGCATTTGAAGAAGGAGATTGGGTGAATTTCACGAACAATCTTACAAAAGTAGAATTTGATTATACTTACAACATTCCTACTACGGTTGGTGATGGAACAGAAATCACCATCGATTTTGAAGTTAATGACAAAGAAGCTTTAGCAATTGAATCTGTAACATTTACAGTTGTTGCAGAAGTACAATTTGGTCCTATTAATATTTTTGGCGAGGAAACTATGGGTTCTTGGCTAAGTTCTGAAGGTAGCTATTATGCTTCGGCTGATGGCTCCGTATTTAACCAAACACAAGTTGTTGGACACGAATCAGAAGTTGATTTTGTATTTTATTTTGGAGATACCAATGGAGCTACTCTTTGCGCCCCTAGCGATTCAGAACTTCAAGCTGGTGGATCTTTAGTTGATAATTATGTTTGTAAAGACTGGACAAGTCCAAATGCTACTAAATTTGGAGCAAATACTACAGTTACATGGACAGAAGTTACTGACGATGAGCAAATTGTTGGTACTAGTGCAACATTATCTGCTGCTACTAACTTGAGTGCTGATGACGTGATACCTTTCGAAACCGTAGATGGTAAAAAGGGACTTATCAAAATTAATGGTATTACAGGAGGCTCTGGCGATGGCGAAATTACTATTGAAATAAAAGTTCAACAATAGAAAAGTAAAATTCTTATAAATTAAAAAGCCCTTTCAATTTACTTGAAAGGGCTTTTTTTATAAAGCGAATCTGAAATTATTTGAGGCTTTCTGAAACAATCAATTCCTTCGTTCCGTGCGACCAGCTATAAAAGCCTTCGCCCGATTTAATTCCAAGATTTCCGGCAGCTACCATATTTACAAGAAGCGGACATGGTGCATATTTGTCGTTTCCTAAACCTTGATACAGTACTTCCATAATTGATTGACAAACATCAAGTCCAATAAAATCGGCCAATTGAAGTGGTCCCATTGGATGAGCCATTCCAAGTTTCATAACTGTGTCAATTTCTTCAACACCGGCAACTCCTTCGTGCAAGCTAATTATTGCTTCGTTTATCATTGGCATTAATATTCTGTTTGCAACAAAGCCCGGATAATCGTTCACCACAACAGGAACTTTCTTAAGTGATTTGGCTGTTTCAACTATAGTTTTACAAATATCATCAGAAGTTTTGTAGCCATTAATAATTTCTACGAGTTTCATCATTGGCACCGGATTCATAAAGTGCATGCCTATTACTTTATCAGCTCGTGAGGTTACAGCTGCAATTTTTGTTATTGAAATGGATGAAGTATTAGTAGCTAATATTGCCTCTGGTTTGCAAAGATTATCTAATTCTCTAAATATTTTGAATTTAAGTTCTGGGTTTTCAGTAGCAGCTTCCACAACAAGATCAGCATCGGCTACACCTTCTTTTATTGTAGTGAAAGTACTAATATTCTCAAGTGTTTGAGTTTTAGTCTCCTCACTTATTTTTTCTTTCTTTAAAAGTCTATCAAGATTTTTAGTGATTTTTACTATTGCTTTTTCAAGGGCTTTTCCATTAATGTCTATTAAGGAAACTTTATATCCAAATTGAGCAAAAGTGTGAGCAATTCCGTTACCCATTGTTCCTGAACCAATTACAGCAATGTTTTTCATATCTTATATTTTTTAAATTATTAATTATTTTAAACTTTAAAAATACATCTTATTTATCAAAACAATTATGTTTTACAACATAACTGTCTTTTTTTGATGGTATATATTTACTATTCTCAAAGCATCCCAGATATGTTAAAATCATTTTAAAGGAAAATTAGTAATTCCTTACTAATTATTTAATATCTTTGAACTTCAAAGATAAAATATGTCGAAATTACAAATTTATAAAGCATCGGCTGGTTCTGGTAAAACATTTAAACTTACTGAAGAATATTTATTGAATGTTTTAAGCAATGAAAATTTATACAAAAATATTCTTTCTGTAACTTTCACTAACAAAGCTACGGAAGAAATGAAAAGTAGAATTCTTTCGGAATTGAATAATCTATGCAAAAGCGAAAAGTCGAATTATAGAGAGTTAATATCTAAGCAGTTGAATCTTGAAAACAATGAAATTGATAAAAGAGCAAAAATTGTATTGTCGAATATTCTTCACAACTATTCATATTTTTCAGTATCAACAATTGATACATTTTTTCAATCTGTAATTCAGTCGTTTGTGAAAGAAATTGGATTACAAATTGGTTTTTCGCTTGAACTTGATACACAAAAAATTCTGAACAGTGCCATAGATAGATTGTTCCAGGCAATAAATAAAAGTGATACTTTAAAAAAGTGGTTGCTCAAATTTATCGAATTGAATATTGAGGACGGCAAATCATGGAATATTAAAAATGAACTTTTAAAATTCTCAAATGAAATTTTAAAGGAAAGTTATAAAACTTTCGATTTGGCTGCAATAGTTAAAATGTCAGACAAACATTTTTTAGATTCATACATGTCTCAATTGCAAATAATAATTAGGGATTTCCAGCAAAAAATGGTTGACATTGGAAATGGTGCAATTGAGCTTGCAAATAGTTATAGCCTCGACACAAATGATTTCTCATATGGTAAAAATGGAGTTTTTGGGCATTTTATTAATTTAAGTACAAAAAAGAAATTCTCCTACGGAACCAGAGTTCAAGAGGCTATTGATGATGTTTCAAAATGGTATAAGAAATCTTCAAAACGAATTTCTGATATTGAAAGTGCTTTTCAAAATGGTCTTAATCAATTATTAATTAGTGCAAAAGAAACATACGATAAACAATTTTACATAGCAAATAGTGCCAGAGTGATTTTAGACAGAATTTATATTCTTGGAATACTTACCGATATTTCCAAAAATGTAAAGGAAGTTTGTGAAGATGAAAATTTGTTTATGATAAATGATTCTGCTCATTTGCTTCAATCTGTTATAAATCAGAACGATTCGCCATTCATTTTCGAGAAAACCGGCAACAGATTTAAGCATTTTATGATAGACGAATTTCAGGACACCTCGGCAATGCAATGGAATAATTTTAAGCCGCTGATATTAAACAGTTTGGCAGAAAATAGACAATGTATGATTGTTGGAGATGTAAAGCAAGCAATTTATCGTTGGAGAAACGGTGATTGGAAAATTTTGTCGCAACAAATCGAAAAAGACGTTTTTCCTTTTGAATCTGATGTTAGAATTTTGAATCACAATTGGAGAAGTAGAAAAAATGTGATTGATTTTAATAATTCAATTTTTTCTGCTTCTGTAAGAATAATGCAAGATTTATTTAATTCAAAAGTGCAGGAAAGTAATGTTGAGCATAGTTTTTTTGAAAAGTTAGAAAGCCAAATTCATAAATCGTATTCCGATGTTTTTCAGCGAATTCCCGACAATAATATAAATGATGGTGGCTATATTCGATGCCAGTTTATTGAAAAAGATGAAAATTCGAAAGATTGGAAGGAAACAGCTTTAATTAATCTTGTTTCGGAAATAGAAAATTTGCAAAACAAAAATTTCAGATTGCGAGATATTGCAATTTTGGTAAGAACCAAAGCTCAGGCTGAACAGATTGCAGATTTTATTTTGACATATAAAAATTCCGATGAAGCCTCAGATAGATACAAATATGATGTGATTTCTGATGAAGCACTGAAAATTGACAGTTCCGAAGTTGTACAAATTCTTGTTTTAGTGTTGAGATATTTGAATTCAAATAAAGACTCTTTGTCGAAAATTACTTTTGTTTACAAATATTTGCGATACCATAATTCAACTGAAAGTTTTAATAGGGATTTGTATTCAGTTTTTATTTATCATTTGCAAAATGAAGAAAACTGTTTGTTCGATGACTTTCTGCCAAAGGAGTTTTCTGAAAATTTGCTTTTTATGTCAAGACTACCTTTGTTAGAATTGGCAGAATACATTATTGGTGTTTTAAATTTGAATAAAAAACCTGAAGATTTTCATTTCGTGCATGCTTTTTTAAATTTAATTCATGAATTTACAGAAAATGATGCTGCCGACATAAATTCATTTATCGCATGGTGGGACGAAGAAGGCAACACAAAAGCAATAAGTACTTCAGAAGATCAGGATGCAATAAAGATTTTAACTATTCATAAATCGAAAGGTTTGGAATTTAAATTTGTTTTTGTTCCTTTTTGCGATTGGAAAATTGACAAAACCGGATTAAACAGTGATATAATTTGGTGCAAAACCAAAATTGAACCATTCAATAAATTAGAAAATATTCCATTGAATTATTCTTCAAAACTTGAAGAAACTATATTTAGTAACGAATATTTTGAGGAGAAACTAAAAACATATATCGACAATTTAAATTTGCTTTATGTTGCCTTTACACGTGCAAAAGAAGGTCTCATAACATTTTCGCCATATGAGCAAAAAGACAAAATTGATAATATTGGAAATCTAATTCAAAATACTATTTCCCAAAATTCAGAAAATGAAAATAGCAGAGAACTTATTCAGCTTGATAAATTTTGGGATACGGATACAAAATGTTTGACACTGGGGAAAATCAAATCTCAAAATCAAACTGCTGAACTAAAAAGGTCTGATTATAAAATTTTAGAGTATCCGATTAATCTGTCGGACAATAGGTTGAAACTTAGGTTAAAACACTCAGAAATTAAGGAACTTTCTGATGAAAGCAGGGTAAATAAAATTCAGGAAGGTATAGTTTTACACAACCTCCTCGAAAAAATTGAAACAAAGGAAGATTTATTGCCTGCTGTAAATATTTTAATTAGCGAGGGCTCAATTTCGAAGGAGAATATGAATTTCTATATAGAAAAAGTAAGTAGGCTTTTGGAAGATAAAGTCGTAGGCGATTGGTTTTCAGAAAAGTGGCTTGTAAAAAGAGAAAGTCCAATTTTGCTAAAAAATGGAAAAACGAAAATTCCTGACCGTGTTTTGGTAGATGAAAATAAAGTAATTGTAATCGACTATAAATTTGGAGATAAGGAAAGTCAGTCGCATAAAACACAAATAAAAGAATATGTCGCTTGTCTCCAACAAATGGATTATTCAAATATTGAAGCTTATATTTGGTATGTTTCTATTGAGAAAATTGTGATGGTAGGGTAGATTTATTATAGACATATTTTCCGATACATTGTTTAAGTATTTCTGAAAATGGCTAAAATATGGGGCTAATTATAATCCTTAACTACTTTCATGCTCGCTTGATCTACATCTTTAGTAATCAATTTATACCATGGATCAATAACTACTTTCGAAGGTTTACGGCCTAACTTTATTCTAAGCTTGTTCTCATCTGAATTCAACTTTACCTTTTCAAGGTAAATCTCCTTTTCTTTGCTATTGTACACGCCTATTTCAACATAATCGTTCATTTCTGCTTGCGTAGCTTTACCCAGACCATCTGAGTATGTCTTGTTGGCTTCAAGAGTCAGGTTCATAAAGTATTCCAGCTTTTCATTTCTTTCGTATGTAGCTTCTTTTACTTCAAAATCATAGAAAGTGATTTTTTCCATCCAGTCTGTTACAATATATTGTAATGAGTCAGGAGTTACTTTTCTGATTTCATCAATGTATTCTGCTGTTGTCGCATAAGGAGCTCCCTTGAACTTATACTTATTGATAAAATCACTGGTTACTTTAACAAGTTTATCATCTCCTAAATAATCATTCAAAGCATTCAATACAATTATCCCTTTTTGATAATATATTGCCGACTGATGTCCCCAGACTGTTGCAAGTGGCTGTTCTTCGAAATTCTCATTCTGACGTGACATAGCATATCGGTTCATCTCCTGACGAAGGAATTTCTTCAATTTTTCCTTTCCGAATGAATCTTCAATAACTTTAAGAGAACTGAACTGTGTTACTGATTCCATCAACATTTGTGCTCCTTCTGTTTCTGCAGCAATTATATGATGAGCCAACCACTGATGAGCCATTTCATGGGCTGTTACCCAAAATGGATAATCTATCTTAAGATCTGCAAAATCTATATCCTCATCCTCCTTTTCCCTAAGATCTGCAATAAAACCAAGACCTTCTGAAAATGGGATCATGGCCGGAAATGATTGAGCAAAAGATCCATAACGAGGAAACTCAATGATCTTAAGCTCCGGATGAGGATATTCGCAGTAATTCTTCGAATAATATGACAGTGAAGCTTTCACTCCATCAATAATATTTTGAATATTATACTCATGTCCCATATGATAATATACCTTTATAGCCACAGGATTTTGTGCACTGTCTTCTGGAGTCCATTTGTCTTCTACCAATTCATATTTTGCAGATAATACTGCAAAGAAATTTATCACCGGTACATCACTTGCATACTGGAAATAGTTTCTGCCATTTTCTGTCCATTGCTTTTTGCAATAACCGGGAGCAAGGGCTGTCTGATCTTCAGAAGTGCTAATTTGAACTGATAATCTGACGAAGTCGGCATCATCAGTAATGAAGTTATTCTTTACAGCTTCTACATCATCTCTGCGATTTTCGATTTCCTTTTTCGGTAGATCATGTTTCTTTCTAAGCTTTTTACTATTGAGCTCTGCACCTGAATTATATCCTAATGAAGGTAAGATTCCACTATTAAGGAAAGTCCCATTCTTATTGGTCATTACTCTTACACCATTATTTGTAAAGCCTTTTACTTTATAATCAAACTCAAAAGTCAGCACTGTAGAATCATCTGGCTGAAGCCTTTGGTTCAGCTTATACATATGGAATTTTTGCATATCATCTTCAATCAGAGTTGAGTACCCACCATCTACATTAACTGACTTTACAGTCTCTCTATCCATTGATAGTATCAATGTGTCAAGAGGAGTGTTTGAGGTGTTCTTCAGAATATATTGACCATCTATATGTGCATCACCGCCTTCAGGATATAAGTCAAATTTTGTATCGACTGCAGTTATTCTTGGCTGAGTAATATTTTCATATTTCTTATATTTTCTTTCATACTCCACCATCCTTTTCTCAAATTCATAAGAACGGTTGAAATCATTTAAAATATTAGTGTTGTAAAAAATGAATCCACTTGTTGTAAGAAAAACTATTAATGATATAGGAATAGCGATACGTATTTTTGACCAGCTTGTTTTAAAGTTCTTCCATCTCTTAATAAAACCTTCTTCTGTTCCTCTTACAAGAAATCGGTTAGCAAGGATTGATAGCAAGACTGCAAAGGCAAACCAATAAAAACGATATATTAAAACTACCCACATACCCTCAGAATATCCATTCATATCCGAATACATATAAGAAGGACCTTCACCATAAATGAACAGATTGTTCTGTAAAACTGCACCGGCAAATTGAGCATCCCAGATATAATAGATGATTATTAGGGTATAGCCAAGAAATTTGTGATTAACCAATATTTGTACAAAAAATGCAAATAGTATTATCAGTATATAATATGTGAATTGTAATCCCAAAACTGATTTAATATACAAGCCAATTTCGAAATTATAATATCCATTAAATGCCTGAACAATAACTCCAGTGATAACAAGCATACTTAACATCGAAAAGATTATAGTTATTAGAGCTGTGATCTTAGAGCCCAACAGGTGCCAGTTATTAACAGGTAAGATGTTTTCTGTTTCATGCACTTTCAGACTTCGTGATTGCCATACCATCTCTCCTGAAAAGAGTATTATAATGATCATCACAAACAGATTGAAAGTGCCTCCAAGGATTTCAATTACCTGATAGGTAACAGGGTAAGTGACTGTGTCAAATATCTTTCCTATTGCTTGAGAAGTGGTGATCAGAAAACCAATACCAATAATCATAATCAAAATAAAGTAAATATTCGTGATCAATCCTTTGAACTCTCTTCTGAACAGACTAATAAAAGACAGTAAATTATGTTTTAGTCCATAATTAGGTTGAACAGTATTAATTTGTCGGTCTATATAATTCTCAGAACCATTTGTTTGTATATTGTTCTCAAATGATTTTGCTTTCTTCTTTCTGATTTTAATTTTATCAATATCAAACGAAAAATTAAACCTGAAATAACCAATTATTAAAGTGATAGCACCAATGATTACCCATAGGATACGATTTAACAGATAAACACTTTCTAATGGAATAGATTGAGTGTTAGCTTCATCAGCAGAGAAATTTGAACTTACTTTCATTGAAGAAGCCATTCCAAATGGATCCAATAATGCAGCGAGAGTTTGATTGTCTAAATCGTTGATCATTCTCCCACCTACAGCATAAAGCACATATAATCCAATGATCACAAACCAGTTGATTACTATATTTCTTAATAATAGAGTTAATGTAAAGAATAGAGCTGTAATGAAAAACAGATTTGGAATAATACGAGAAAGATAAGTATTGATATATGCCATAGGTATCACGTCTCCAAACATATCGCTGTTAAGATAGGGCATCTCTGATCCTATAAGAATTCCAAAAGCAGGTCCAAGAAAAACGAGAATATTAATCAGTAATGCTGCTATATATCTTCCCATAAGGTAATTGAACTTGCTTACCTGTGTAGTGAAAGTTAATGACAAACTATCATATTTAAAGTCCTTATAAATGATATTACTTACAATTCCGGCAGTGATAAAGATTCCAAGAAAACTAAAGAATGATAATACAAGATCAATTACCATTGGGGAGTTGAGCTTGATATTATCTCCTGCTATTCCTATTTGTATAGCAGGAAAGGCTCCACCCACAGCATTAATAAACATAAATGTCAGGGCAAACATTATTGCAAAGTAGATATAAGTTACCTTGCTGTTCAATGCTGTACGTAATTCAAACGATATTATTTGTAGAAGCATGATTTTTATAGGTTTAATTACGTAATGCTGTGAAATAAACATCTTCAAGACAAGCCGGTGAATTATCAAAACCATCTCCGGGGTGCTCTTCATCAAATACATGAACCAAAGGTTTTCCTGAATTAAGGTGGGAATAGATTACATTAAATGAGTTTGATACATCAGAGTATTCTGCTTTTTCAATCCTTTTTGTCCAGATCTTACCATTAATCTCATTTATTAGTAAATCTGGTTTTCCATGAACAACCAATTTACCGTTGTTTATAATACCCATATTGTTACATAAGTCGCTGATATCATCCACAATATGTGTAGAAAGAATTACGATTTTCTCTTCGCTGATATCACTTAACAGATTATTAAACTTAACTCTTTCGGCAGGATCAAGTCCGGCAGTAGGTTCATCCACTATTATGAGTTTAGGATTACCCAATAGTGCTATAGCTATTCCAAAACGCTGCTTCATACCTCCAGAAAATGTGCTAACATACTTCTTTCTGTATTGATAAAGATTCACCATCTCCAAAAGGTTAGTAACACTTTCTTTTCGTTCTTTCTTCTTAATGATGCCTTTTAGTAATGCATAGTGATCCAATAAATCCTGTGCACTTATTCTTGGATAAACACCAAATTCCTGAGGTAAATATCCAAGGACTTTCTTTACTTCATCAGATTGCTTTAACACATCTATATCATCCAGCATAATACTGCCGGCATCTGCAGATTGTAATGTAGCAATGGTTCTCATTAATGTGCTTTTACCGGAGCCATTAGGTCCTAGTAGTCCAAACATTCCTTCTCCAATTTCAAGTGAAAGATCATTCAAAGCCCTAACACCATTGGAATATGTTTTCGATAATTCTGTTATATTGAGTTTCATGATTTTTATTTTTTAATATTTGAAATTTGAATATAGAGTGCCGATTTTTGATAATTAATGCGCTCCTTCCATAGATTTTTGTATTTCTTCCATATGTTCTTCAGTAAGATCCATCAATTGCTCTTCAGTTACCAGTGTATATCCTTCCGGTTTTGTAAGTAGTTTTTCATCAACCACTTTTTCTTCAATACTTTGGAATAAATAGCTAAGCATGTTACTTTCAATTTCAAGAACCATTCCTTCTATTGGTAATAATCCCATAGGAGAATAATACATTAAAAGTTCAGGACAATACCATATTGTGAAAGTCATATCATCTTTAGATACCATATTTGCTGCTTTACAGGTGTAACCACCTAATTCTTTAGTATCCTCTAATAATTCCAGCTTATATTCTTCCGGGTCGAATTCATTTACGGTATAGAACTTCTCTTCACCCAATTTAGTAAATGAGAGCATTTTCTTATTCTCAGCATCCAGTAACATATCAGCTGATGATGTGTTGATCATGATTCCATCTTTAGACTCTTCCTTTACTTCCTGTATTCTGGCTTTACCATCTTTAAAATGTAATTGCATTTTGGAAGATGCAAATTCAGGAATAAAAGCTTTCATCGCTTTCTGAGCACCTTTGAGGTTTGCATGAACATTAATCTTTTGTTCGTAAGTAATAATACCTTCAATAATTTTCTGTGCTGAAAGTGAATATGAGATGATTCCCAGAAATAATGTAAGGATTAAATGTCTTTGTTTCATTTTAAAAGTTTTTTGGTTTTATTTTGATGCAAATGTATTACTAATATCAAAGAATATATGTTATCGAAAGGTTATCTATTGTTATCGAGTGTTAACAAACTTGGTAATAATTTAATTGTAAGTACTTTTGTTTTATAAATTTTAAATATGAAGAAATTACATTACATATTACTATTAATGATCTTACCGATAATAGGTGTTATCGGTTTTCAGTCCTACTGGATTATTAATACCTATAAAATTAATGAGGAAGGCTTTCAAAAAGACATCAAGGCTGCTTTACAAAGTGCTATTAAAAATGATATCATTAATCAGACAAAGGATAAACTCCCTATGTTGGATAGTACACTGAATGGAGCAGGCCAGATAGATATATCATCTAATATGTATCAATCAGGTGATTCAACTATACTTGAAGAATTAATTGGAATGTTGAGTGGAAGTGACACTATTCCTCCTGAAAATGTTACTATTCATATATCCGGAACTGATGATGAAATGATACCTTTCGAAGGTCTTCCATTTGATAAGCTTCCTGATTCTGCAAAAATTATGGGTGATACGACCTTCATTGTTGAAACATCCTCCGATTTTAGTATGGATGGTTCGTTGAAAGATATGATGCTAAGAGTTATTGCTGATTTAACTGGTCATGCAACACAACTTGAATCAATTGATTCTCTTTATAAAGAAAGTTTACTCGAAACGGGACTTGAATTGGATTATAAAATGGCTCTGTATAAAGGAGGAAAATTTATAGGATCAACAAAAGGTGATTCTGTTGATTTTCAAAATCCAGATACTAAGGCTTGCATTGACAAACTTTACACTGAGAGTCCTGAGTTAAGAGTTGTCATTCCTGAGAAAGCAAGTTTTCTATTATTGAATATGTGGATGTCTTTGTCTACTTCATTATTATTGGTTATTGTTGTTATAGGGACTTTCATTTATATGCTTACGGTGATTATGCGACAAAAGAAGTTGTCGGATATGAAGAATGATTTTATTAATAATATGACACATGAATGTAAGACTCCAATTGCTACTGTTAGTGCAGCTATTGAATCGATGCAAAACTTTGGAGTATTGGATGATAAAGTAAAAACAAAAAACTATCTGAACATTTCCCAAAAAGAACTGGTTCGCTTGAATTCAATGGTTGATAAAGTACTTGATATTTCTGCATATGAGAAGCAGAAAGTTGTTCTTAATAAAGAAGTCATATATCTTTCTGATATTGCAAAAGATGTTGTTGAGCGTTTCAGATTACAGGATGAGGATAAAACTTCGATTGTAGAAGAGATAATGGGTGATATACAAATATTTGCTGATAGGATGCATATTCAGAATCTTATTAATAACCTTCTGGATAATGGAGTGAAGTATTGTGATAAAATTCCTGTTATAAATGTGAAATGCAAAATAAAAGATGGTATGGCTGAATTAAGGATAAAAGACAATGGTATTGGTATTTCCAAAGATCATCAAAGGTTGATTTTCGATAAATTTTACAGGGCTCCTGGAAATAGTATGCATTCAGTGAAAGGTTTTGGATTGGGCTTGAGTTATGTGAAACATGTTGTTGAACAACACGAAGGACAAATCTATGTTTTTAGTATGCCAGGTGTCGGAAGTGAATTTGTAATTCAATTACCATTAAGCGATGGAAGCAATTAGAGTTTTATATGTCGAAGACGAAGAGTCTTTAGGTATGATTGTAAAGGAGAGTATGGAAAGTCGTGGCTTTGATGTACTTTTTTGTAAGAATGCAAAAGAAGGTCTGCAGGCTTTCAAAACCATGTCACCCGAAATTTGTATATTAGATGTGATGATGCCCGGGATGGATGGATTTGAAATGGCTAAAGAGATAAGGACTGTTGACAAGAATATCCCTATCATTTTTTTAACTGCTAAATCACAAACCAGCGACGTAGTAAAAGGATTTGAATTGGGAGCTCATGATTACATCAAAAAACCTTTTAGTATTGAAGAGCTACTTGTTCGCATGCAATTTATTCTAAGAAGAGAGAAGAGTGAATTAAGCAGAGAAGTAATGGACATAATTTTCAATATTGGTAACTATAAATTCCACACCGAAAGGCAGACCTTGCTATTTGAAGGAAATGAAAAAAAATTGACTCACCGGGAAACAGAGATTTTAAGAATGCTTTGTGAAAATCGGAATCAGGTGTTAGAACGAGATGCTGTATTGATGAAATTGTGGGGAGATAACAGTTTCTTTAATGCACGTTCCATGGATGTGTTTATCACCAAATTAAGAAAGTATCTTATCAAAGATTCAAGAATTGAGATTGTTAATGTAAGGGGGATAGGATATAAATTGATTGATTGATACTACTTGGTTTATTTTTCGAAGGTGGACGATGACTGATAAAATGTATTTAGCCCAGATGACGAGAATTTATGCTAATATGGCTTAGCAATATTATACTACTAGATTTTTCTGCTTCAAATTGAATCTGGATAGTCTTAAAGTACAATTAGAATATTGGAGCAGCCTGAAAAGTCACCATATATTTGAAATATAAAAATCAATGCGACTATAATCAATGAAAATCCGGAATAGTCATATGAATTGTTAAAAATTAAAATTACTCTGACCTTATCTGCTGCAAACTATTGGTAAAAATATAGTAAAGCCAATACTGTTAAAAAGCATTGTTTTGGGAGGTAAATTTTAATCTAAACATAAGATTAGGTACAACCTTTCAAAATTTTGGTTATAATAAGTAGAATTATTCAAATATTGAAGCTTATCTTTGGTATGTTTCTAATGAGAAAATTGTTAGAGTAGTGTAGATAATTTCAGGTTTTGATTTCAAAGGCTCGAAATTGCCACAAACAGCAATTACTTTACAATCTATTGTTGATAGTTCTATTCATTAGTGCCAGTTTTATCTGTAAGCAGCATTAATAATATTTATCTTAGTAAAACCATCTATCTTAATGTTTATCCAGCCATATATTGAATCATTAGCAGTTATAGTTCTAAATCCTAAATATTTATTTTCTAAATTACTCCAGCCATATAAATATCCACGATTAAATGTAACCAAAGGAGGTTCGTACGAAAAACCCGTCCAGGTATGACAGAATTTAATTTCTGAATCCTTTAATCATACTCCATTGCTATCTACTATATCATGCTGGCTAAGTATAATAGGAATGATTTCATCAGTCGAATTAATTAATGTATCAAGTACATGTGTGCTATCTGAAAGTTGTGTATCAGTATAAGTGTATATTAATCTCTTAGTAATACCTACCATGATTTCAGTATTATTAATTCCATGTATCGAACTAGAAAAATCGCCCCCCATTCCACCTTGATCCACATGAGATTTTGAGACAAATTCAAAATCATTAATTGCATCATTATTGATATCTAACTTATATATTGTGTGCCAATTATCAGAAGTAATTGTGTCATTTATTTGAATATAATTTGCTGAGTCAGATACTCCAGCAAGGATAAAATCATAATCTATCTCAACTGGGGTATCATCAGATTTAGTACAATTATTATGTACTAAAATAAAACCAATTAAAATTAGGAACCTTATCATATTCATATTATGCTTTTATCAAGATGTATTAGATTAATTTATGGTTGAGTTTAAATTCCAATATATATTTTGCTATTATCTATAATAATTCATAATGGTTTATTATTTAAGTCAATCTATTTTATGCAAAGAAATTAAAATATTGGCAACAAAAAACGCCAATAACTTGGTTTCTCTAATGTTAAAAATCGTCTTTCCAAAACTAAGGGATTTCTGAATTTATACAGATCGATAAACTTGTTATTGGCGTTTTCTTAATTTTCGCTAATAATTATTTACATAAGCATCTACTTATTTACCAATTACTAAAAACCAAATCCTATGAAAGATTTTGCCTGCATATAAACTTTAGAACGGCAAATCATTCCCTTCATCCTCTGTTTCGGGTGGAATGTCGTTAATTGATGGTGGGGGAGGAGCAGCCTGCCCATTCGATTGACTTTGTCTTTCAATTTTCCAGGCTTCCAAATTCGTAAAATAATTTACATTCCCGTCTTTTTCCCAGCGTCTGCCTCTAATATTGAATCCTACCTTAACTTCATCGCCAATATTATACGATTTCAAAACATTGGTTCTGTCTTGGGTTAGCTGAAATTTTATTGTTTCAACAAATTCATAATCGTTGCTTCTTCTGGTATTTTCAATTACAAATTCGCGTTTTCTAAACTTTTCTGAAATTTGAACTTCATCGTAAATTTCAATTATTTTTCCTAATATTTCAAAACTCATTTGTCTGATTTTTTGGTTTATTTAATTATCTATTACGTCAGATTCTTCTATTCGTCAAAGATAATAATTTTTTCAATTTTATCGCCTCCCTGAATTTTTCCGATTACATCTAAACCTTCGTAAACTTTTCCGAAAACCGTATGGTTTCTATCTAAATGTTGAGTGTTATCGCGATTAAAACATACGAAAAATTGAGATCCGCCTGTATTTCTACCGGCATGTGCCATCGATAATACACCTTCTTCGTGATGCTGATTTTCGCCATCTAACTCACAATCGATAGAATATCCGGGGCCACCAGCACCAGTTCCATCGGGACATCCTCCTTGGATTACAAAATCGGGAATTACTCTGTGAAAAGTCAATCCATCGTAAAATGATTCTTTCGATAATTTAATGAAATTGTTAACCGTTTTTGGAGCGTCTTTTTCATAAAATTTGACTTTCATGATTCCTTTCTCCGTTTGAATTTCTGCTTTTGCCATTATATATTTTTTAAAAATTTAGCTGGCAAAAATATATATAATTAGTTTAGCTTGAAATTTTTTCGTAATTTTTCTAAAAGGTGGTAGAGGGCTACAAATAGATGTTCCTTTGTAACTTTTGTATTTACAACTTTATAAATGAATACTGATTGTTATTGGAATTTGTTTCCCATTTGCCGCAAGTTTACAACTATATTCTATTGGAATATTTTTTTTATTCGTCTCCTTTCACAATTTCAAAAAGTGTTTTGACGCTGATAAGTTTTGTAAAAAATGCTAATAATGTACTAAATATTACAATTGCAAAAAATCCGTATATCCAATTTGTAAAATATAATTTAGATACATACCCAAAAATAAAAATAGTAACTATAAAAAACAGTATTGAAAAAATTAAAATATAGTTTGTGGGAAAATTAAACTTCTTTTTCACTATAAATATTTGGGCAACTGCTGTAAACAGTTGAGTTGCAAGACTTGAGCTGGCTGCTCCAAGTGCCTGATATTTTGGAATTAAAATTATGTTTAAAACAATATTTATAACTAATCCTATGCTAGCCATAATGTTAAGCTCTCTAAGACTGCCATTAGCTGTGAGAAGGCTTCCGAAAATGTAGGTTGTAGAAATTCCTACAAATCCTATCATCAGAAGGGTGAATATTTTTGAGGATTCAAGAATGTGTTCTTTGTACAACAAGTCCATAATTTCGACATTATAGAAATATGAGCAAATTGCAAGAATTATTGCAGGAATTAAGATAAGAAGTGAAGAAAGTTGTAATAATTGACCTATATTTTCTTTTTGTTTTAGCATTCTGGAAAACATTGGCAGAAGCAAGCCTGCAAACAAAAATCCGAACATTGCTCCTGCATCTAAAATTCTAAAAGATTGAGCATAAATTCCTGCTTGTTCTTTCCCATTTTCTAATAGTCGTTCTAATAAAACTGAGTCAATTCTGTTGTATGTTGCCATTATTAGAACTAATATTGCAAAAGGGTAGCTCTGTTTTATTATAACTCGTAAATAATTATAATCGAATTTTAATCTTAAAAATTTTGCATTAGAAAATACAATCAAAAAAATTATTGTTGAGCTTAAAACATATGCAGCAGTCTGAGCATAAACGAACCATTCTATTCGGAAAGGTTTTGTAGAAAAATTCCCCCAAAGTAAAAAACTGCAAATTATTATCATGATAGTTTTGTCTAGAACAGACAAAATACTATCGGTTCTGTACAATTGCAAGCCGCTTAGATTTGACCTCAGATAAAGTGTAAATGAGATTAGAAATTGGTTAAAAACCAAGAACAGTAACAATTTTATTTGAACAATATTATAACCAATAATAACTGCTGCAATCATGCTAATAGCAAAATAGGCAACAGCTAATATTAGTTTGAGTACAATTATATTCGACAAAAATTTTGTCAACAATTGGTTGTGTTGAGAAATATTTTTGTTGTTGTAGTTTGTAACACCTAAGTCTAAAACAATATTTATAATTAGCGAAAAACTTAGCAGTGAAAAATACAAACCATAGTTTTCTGCTCCAACTACATTTTGCACTTTTACTTCTATGCCAAAAATCCAAAATGGTTTTATCAGCAGATTTAGTAATAGAACTAAGCCAAGATTTGTTACAAACTTTTTCTTCAAATTATGTTTTTCAAATTATGAATTATAGATTGTAAATTGTTATTTAAGGTTGCTATTCAAATCAAAAATTCATAATTTATCTAAGTTTTACTCCAAACTTCCAACTTCTTTTTCTACCTCCTCAAGAATTTCGCAAGATTTTACTAATTCTTTCATTTTAGTATGATCTGGGTATAGAGGACGATCGATATCTAAGAAATCGACATATTTTCTTACAATTTCTTTTGCTTTTGAAACTCCGTTTCCAAAATTATATTCACGGAAATCTAAAGCTTGTGAAGCAGCCATAAATTCAATACCCAGCACTCCATAGGCATTATCTAAAATCTGGAAATTTTTTATTGCAGTATTCATTCCCATCGAGACAAAGTCTTCCTGGTCGGCAGCAGCCGGAATGGATTGTATTGAAGCCGGAGCTGATAAAATTCTTTGCTCAACAATTTGCATATCGGCAGTATATTGGCTTAACATTAATCCTGAAAACATTCCTGCTCCTTTTGTTAGAAATGCTGGCAATCCGACACTTAGTGCAGGATTATTTAATCTGTTCAGTCGGCGTTCTGATAGAACTGAAACCATGGTAATTACATATCCGGCCATGTCCATTGGTACTGATACCGGACTTCCTTGAAAGTTTGCACCCGATAATTGAAGGTCTTCTTCCGGAAAAAATATAGGATTGTCTCCAACTCCGTTTAATTCAATTTCTACTTGCGAGCGTGCGTAAGCAAGTGCATCGTGAGCTGCACCAATTACTTGTGGGCTCGAACGCATAGAATAAGCATCTTGTACTTTGCATTTCACTCTATTTTCTGCCAAATCTCCGTTTGCTACCATTTTTCTAATAGATTCAGCACTTCGTACTGCGCCTTTAAATCCTCTGACTTCGTGGAGTTTTGCAGAATATGGTCGCATATTTGCTTTTAGAGCTTCTAACGACATGGCTGTGGCAATTTCTGCTTGTTTGAGCCAATTATTTGCATCGTACAGAAAAATAGCACTCATAGCAGTGAGAACATTTGAACCATTGATAGTGGCTAATCCATCACGAGCTTTAAGTCCTGGAACTGGAATGTTTGCTCTATTCAAAGCTTCTTTACCTTCCAATAATTCACCTTCGAAATAGGCTTTTCCTTCGCCCATCAGCAATAGAGCAATTTGCGACATTGGAGCCAAATCTCCACAAGCTCCTACCGATCCTTTTTGGCAAACAAAAGGTGTTACACCTTTGTTTAGCATTTCAACCAAAGTTTGAGTGATTTCCGGACGGCAACCTGAATTTCCATGTGCATGAACATTGATTCTGCCAAGCATAGCTCCTCGAATGTATTCAATTGGTGCAGGATCGCCAATTCCGGCAGCATGATTATAGATTAAATACTTTTGGAAATCTTTAACTTGGTCTTTGTTTAAAACTACCTCTGAAAATTCTCCTATGCCGGTATTTACACCATACATTATTTCACCTGCAGCAATTTTTCTTTCGAGCATTGCACGGCAAACTTTAATTCTTTCTAAGGCATCGGAGTGAAGTTCTACTTTTTCGCCATTTCTGGCTACTCTAACTACATCTTCAATTGTAAGATTACTACCTGTAATAATATATGTCATAACTTTTTATATAATTTTTTAAAACGCAAAAATAGTTAATATTGAATAATTCAAATAAGATTATTATCATATAAATCGCCATATCAGAAAATATATTCCAAATCCTGTTAGAAAGCTTAAACCAATGTACGTTAATATTTTAAGCCATAACTTTGGTTTTGAATCTTCAGGGACATTTTTTCCCATTACCACCTTAAAATTTAGGTAACCTAAAATCGGTGCAGTCATAAACGATAAAGTTGTAGCTATATCAACCAGAGTTTTCAGGCTTTCGGCAAAATATCGAAGAATAGTTAATGTCCCAACTATTAATATTAGAAGCCAAATCCATGTCAAAATATTTGTTTTGAATTTCAATTTCGGGAAGATTATTTCTGTGCTTGGGCTTAAAACTCGCGGAAATGCGTCGAGACAAGTTATTGTTGTGCTAAACATTGTTGTAAGGGCTGCAATGGCAATAAATATGTTTGCCCAATTGCCAATGCTTTCAGTATATAAATTTATGAGCTGAGAAGCAAAAATAGTTCCTTTGTCGGAGAAAGTTTCGCCTGTGCCGTACATTACAAAAGCTCCGAGCATTAGGAAAATTACTGAAAGAATTGATGTTCCAATGTATCCAATATTAAAATCGAACAGAGCCTCTTTAAGTTTTGGGACATATCCTGTTGCTTTTTTTTTGGCAAGTATCCACATCGAATGCCACACCGAAATGTCAATCGCCGAGGGCATCCAACCAACAAAAGCTATTATGAACGCAATATCGGTATCCCAACTAAATGATTTTGAGAATCTCGGGTTTGGATTGAATCCTTTAAAACTTGCCGAAAATATGGCTATGATTGTCGAAAGAGTTAAAATTATAATAATAACCTTAATAAATTTATCTAACAATGAATACCTTCCAATTGCAATTATTAAGGCAGAAACACAGATTATTATAATTGCCCAGGAGAAACTATCGAAGGAATCTACAAAAACATGAGCAAACAAACCGGCTGTTACTGCAGTAACTGCTGATTGAATTGTAAACATTGTAGAAATTGTGAGAACTACATAAACTATCACCGCAAGAATTCCAAGTCGTCTGTAGCCGTCAATCAAGCTTTCGCCGGTGGAAGCTGTGTAGCGCGGAGCAAATTCAAAAAATGGATATTTCAGAAGATTAGCAATTACTATTAACCAAATTAGTTCAAAACCAAAGGAAGCTCCTGCTCGAGTAGATTGTACCAAATGCGATACCCCAATTGCAGCCGCAGCCCACATTAATCCCGGTCCAAGAGTTTTAATGTAATTAGTTTTTATCATAAATCTGATTTCAATATTATCTTAAAATTTGAAATATTTTATTTAACCAATAGCAAACTACCTTTTTTAGTTTCTGCTTTTTTCTTTCTGAAGAAGCTGCTTGTAGTGATTGAATTTTTCCTCGTCATCCAAACTTAAGTATATGTTTGATAGATACATCAATGCTGATCGGTCAGATGGATTGATTTCTAAAGTTTTTTCATAAAATGAAATAGCACTATTTAAATCGCCTAATTGCTGTGCACAAAAAGCTTTGACGAAAAATGCAGGTGAATACAAAGAATTTAACTCTAAAGCTTTATCGGCATATTGGGCTGCAACTTCAAAATTCCCCAAATTTATTTGTGAATTTGCCATAGAAATATATCCTCTGTCTTCAGGATAAATCTCCAATGCTTTTTCGAAATAGGGAATTGCTTCTAAATTTCTATTAAGCTTTGTAAAAGCCAAGCCCACATTATAGTAATTGTAAGAAAACTTGTCGGGAGTTATTTCTATAGCCTTCTTAAAATGATAGATACATTTTTCATATTCTTTTCGTTGCAGATAAATTTTGCCAAGATTTCGCCATGGATCAGGATGATCGGGATAAATATCAATAGACCTGTTGTAATAAGTAATTGCTATATCCCTTAATTTTTCTTTATCTTTTATTTTATCATCTCTCTTTAAACTCCTGATTATTTCGTTTGCATATCCTTTGGTTGCAATAAATGATTTCGGATTTGCATTAGAATCTCTTTCGTATAAAGTAAGATTGTCTTTCCAATCGTTGTTTCTTGCTATTGTTTTTAAAGTATATGGAATAAGAATTGCCAGAAGAACAATTTTTAGTCCGATTGGGAATTTTGGAATTTTCTTCCCTTTAAAATCAATTTTAAAAACCGTAAACAAGAGAAAAATAATAATTATTGCAAAACCCAGCGATGGAACATACATAAATCTATCGGCAACTATTCCCATTGCTTTTTTAATTACATTCGAATACATTGCAATTGTCATTAAATAGAATAAAATTCCATAAGAAACTATATGCTTTTCTTTCAGTTTTTTCAATGCGTAAATGAACAAAACCAAATGAATTGCAACAGACAGGAACGACCAAAAATTTGCAAAATTTGTTATCGGCACAGTGTCGAAACCATAATAGTAGCACATTGGGTGCGGCAGTATAAGCATTTTTATATAAAAGAGTAAAATCCATGCACCTGTACCAAAATGTATCCAAATATTGTCGATAAACATTAAAGGGTTTTCATAATATTCTTTGTCGCGAAAGGGCGGTGGTAGGAAAAATCGGGGAACATATTTTATCAAAAAAAGAACCATAAATAATATAAAAAATATCATTACAATTTTCCATGGAGAAATTTTCGTGAAAAAGTATAGAGTCAAAGGTATCAACGCAATAAATGCAAGTGCTCCTGCTTTCGATAGAAAAGCAAAAAAGAAAAAGAATATTCCCACGAAGAGATTATAAATTTTGTTTGTGTCGAAATATCTGATCATGAAAATTGTGGCGAGTAAAACTCCAATAAAGCATAAAGTTTCATCTCTGTTTTTCAAACTATTTACAACTTCGGTATGTATTGGATGTGCAGCAAATAATAGAGTTACGAGAAAAGGAAAAATAATATTATAATCTCGCATTATTCTTTTCAGGAAAAAGAAAATCAGGATTAGTGTGAAGGCATAGAATATAAGATTAAAAAAATGAGCAGCATTTGGGTTTCGCCCGAAAAAGCCATATTCTATTGCATAGCTTGCTTTTACGATAGGCCGATACTCGAAACTATTTTTTTTACCTTTGTCGTAATATGGTGTTACGAAAATTTCACCAATTCCTTCAAATCCTTTCTGTACTGTAGGATTTGCTCCGGTAACATAATTATCATCGACAGTATAACCATGTGGGATAGTATTTCCGTACAGAATTAAAGAAACAATTACAAAAAAGATGGATATTGCAAGAGTGCTTCCAAAAAATTTCTCTAAAAATGATCTGTTTTTTTGAGTTTTTTCAAGATCAACTTTTGCTGGCTTCTTATGTTTTTTATTTTGATTTGGGTTATTATTATGTCTTGTCATAAATAATTTGATTATTAATTATTTTGTAATTAGCGGTTTAGGTTTTAGTGTATTTTATAGATAATTCTCTAACTGTCTCTTGCTTTAAGCATTTCTTTAATTTCGTTGGCTTTTTCCATATAGAAATTCGATTTTCGTACATCATCTTTTTCTTTATAGATATCTGCCAGGTTTTTGTATGCCTGAAAATTTTCAGGATTTAAATCTATGGTTTTGTTGTAAAATTCTATGGCTAAATCTAATTTTTTTGTCTGATGATGGCAGAAAGCAATGTTGAAATATGCCGGCGCATAATCATTTTCTATGCTTTTGGCTTTTTCAAAATTTGTCATAGCTCGTTTGTATTCTTTAAAAAGGAACATATACATTTGCCCTTTCATGTTCCATGCCTGATAATAATTGGGATATACTTTGGTTGCAATATCTAAGTGTTTGAATGCCAAATCGATATTTCGTTTATTTTTTTCGTAAGGAGCACCTCTTTTGAAGGATGCAAAAACTTGCGATTTTAATGAGCCGGCATAAATAAAATTTGCTTTTGCAGAGTTTTCCAAATCGTCTATATCGGCTTCCATAAGTGTCATTTGAGTATCCCAATCTTTATTTCTATCAATGGTTTTTATGGTGTAGGCAATCATAAGCAAAACAACAATTGCCATTATCCCACTTCTTTTTTTCGAAGATAATGACAATTTGTTGGGATTTGCTTTCACTATTTTGAAAAATAAAAAAGTAATAAGTATTGCAAAACCCAATGAAGGATAATAAGTAAATCTATCAGCAACTATACCCATTGCAGGTTTCAGAAGATTAGAAAAAATAAAGATGGTCATTAAATAATATAAGATTCCGAAAGATAGTATATGTTTTTTACGGATTTTTAATATTGCAACGACAAACAATGCCGAGTGAAAAACTACTGAAAATAGCACCCAAAAGTTAGACCAGGATACAATGGGAATGGTATTAAATCCATAATAAAATTTCAGTGATATTGGAAAAATCATTTGCTTCACATAAAACATTAAAATGTATAAACCTGTGGTTATTTTTGTCATAAAAGTTCCATCGTACAACAATGGATTTTCAATATATAAAACTGGTCTTTGAGCACTTTCGAGATAGAATCGAGGAATAGTTTTCGTTAGCCATGCCACTACCAAAACACTTAGAGTAAGAAGCACAATTTGCCTTGTTTTTGCTTTTGTGAAAAAGTATAAAACAAGCGGATATACAAATACGAAAACTAAAACTGTGGGTTTCGACAGGTATGCAATCGAATAAACTAATAGCCCAAAAATTATATAATAAAACTTTTTAGTTTCGATATACTTTACAAAAATAAACAAGGTGCTTATTACACCAAGAAAAGCAAGAATCTCGTCTCGATTTTTAAGGCTGGCAACTACTTCTGTGTGAGTTGGATGAGCCATAAAAATCATTGTTGTAGCTATGGAGAAGAATATATGATAATTGTGTAATATTTTTTTTAGTAATAAAAACAAAATAATGCCGGTGAGGGCATAGAGCAGAATATTTATTAAATGACTCATGCCGGGTGCTTCTCCAAAAAGCCCGTATTCGAAGGCAAAAGTGGCTTTCACTATCGGGCGATAGCCAAACTTCAGCGGTTTCCCGTCTTCATACATGTTTGCATAAAGTGAAGTAAACAAAGAGGGAATTGCATCGAATCCTTTTTTAATTTCGGGATTGTTTGTTACATAAATATCGTCGAAAGAATAGCTATTTGGGATAGTATTTCCGTAAAGGATAAATGCAAAAACCACGAAAAAAGCAAGTATATAATTGTTCCTTGTTTTTGTATCTTTTTCTAAAAATGAAAGAGATTTTTGTTTTGATTGTTTTGCTGGTTTTGAAACATTTTGATTAGCCTTTTTGGTTTTATTTTGTTTCTGAATTTTCTTTTTTCCCATATTATAATATGCTGAGTTGTAATAATTTAATAGTTGAGTTTTTATAAAAAATGCAAAACCTTAAATCAGTAGAATCAAAGATTCACAAAAATAATACACATGATGAGAGTTATAATTTCATGATTATTAATAGTTTGTAACGAAAAAAATGCAAACTACAATTCCTCCAAAAGCTCATCAGTAATTTCGAGATTATGAAAAACATTCTGAACATCATCATCTTCTTCAAAAGTCTCGACCATAGCCAGTATTTTTTTTGCATCTTGAATATCTAAAGATTTTGCATCGTTAGGGATTCTTTGAAGTTCGGCATTTTCGGGAACTATCTTCATTTCGTCAAGTTTTTTTTGTACGTTTCCGAAATCTTCGAGGGCAGTGGTAATAATAAAATTATCGCCATCAAACTCAAAATCTTCAACTCCGGCATCAATAATTTCCAACTCAAATTCGTCTGGGTCCAATTCTCCTTTAGGAATATTAAAAACTCCTTTTCTATCGAACAAAAAACTTAAAGAACCATTTGTGCCAAGGCTACCACCCTTTTTGGTAAAAATTGCCCGAATATTGCTTATCGTTCTATTATTGTTGTCTGTCAAACATTCAACATAAATTGCAATTCCGTGCGGTGCATAACCTTCAAAAGTAATTTCCTGAAAATTTGATTCATCTTTATTTGCTTTCGATATTGCCCTGCTGATATTATCTTTTGGCATATTTACACCTTTGGCGTTTTGAATAGCCATTCGTAAGCGTGGATTTGAATCTTCATCCGAACCTCCACCTTCTTTCACTGCTATAGTAATTTCTTTAACTATTCTCGAAAACATTTTCGAACGTTTTGCATCGGCAGCTCCCTTTTTTCTCTTAATGGTTGACCATTTACTATGTCCTGACATATTACTTTATTTTTATTAATAAACTCCTCAAAAACTAAAATACAAAAGCCCAAAAATAGAGATTTGAATTTTTATAATGAAATTTTTATGAATGAAAAAATGAAAGGTAGGTTCAACTCATTGATGCTACTTTTCAGTTTTTAAAAAATTGCAATAATTTCAAACTTGTGGTTGGTGGCATCTTGTTATTTGGATGACCCGGCGGGTTTTTAAAACCCACTGGGTCTATAAAGATTTTCTTAGAGTATCAAAAAATAAAACAATGGTAAAATAAAAATGGAGTAGATTTTTATTGGGGTGGTGTATAAGTAAAATTCATAGCATTTGCAAGTTTCATCTGATAGCCTTTTCCGGGTGTCATATTTCCAATATTATTGATATTATAAAGCGGCCAAAAAACATTTCCCAAATCGTCTTTTACAAGAGAAATTTCTGAGACAATTGGGCTTAGATATGTTTCTAATGGAGCTATACTATCCAACAAAAATCCAATTAAACTCCAGCCGGCAGGGTATGGAATTATCACATTTTCAGGAATAATTTGCTCACCAGAAACTTGCAAAGTATTTTGAGCATTCATTTTTATCTGATAGCCCATACCAACCGAAAAGCTATCGAGATTATCGAGATTATACTGAGGCCAATAAACCATCCCTACTCCATCTTTTACAATTATTACATTCTGAACAATAGGTGAAAATATATTTTCTATATCATTATTTGCAGGTTCAATATAAGTAGAAAACATACTCCAGCTTGAATCTAAAGTAATATTTTGGCTTTGCATTTGGGCTGAGGAGAGGTTTGCTTTGGCGAAGATGAATTGATTTTGAGTTATGTTAAGGGTATCTTCACCGAAAAAATAATTCCCTAGATCCCATATTTCCCCAAGCAAAAGTAAATCATCATCTTGATTAAACTGGAAATCCCAAATATAAAATTCCTTATCAGGTAACACTTCTTCAACCCATTGACATATTCCATTAGAATTACACATTAAAATATCTTTTCTTACATAATTGGTTGGTTGTAAATAAATAGAATCGAGGTAAATATTACCACCTGACCTTGTTGTAAAATATATATTATCATATTGGTCTATAGAAAATAAGTAAAACGGAACATTCCCTGAGATATTAATGCCACTTTTCGCCCAGATAACATTTGCGTTTACAGATACTATTCTTGCCATGAGAAAATCTAATGAAGGTTGATACGAATCGTTTATTATTTGAAAATTGCCAATATTTATGGTGTCACAATAAAAAGAACCAATACAAAACAAGTCGTCATTGTTAAAAGCTTCAATCTCAAATATAATAAAATCAGGAAAATGTTGCTGCCACACAATATTTCCTTGATTAATTTTATATATTGCATAATCCCAGTAAACATATGCATTTTCGTTCGAATCTAATGCTGATGCCATTCTATACTCATTATTGCTAAAAACATTATCCAAGCTTGGAAATGCACCAATCCATTCAATATTGCCTGTAAAATCCATCAATGCTGCAAAAGCTTGAATTGTATCCTGCATAGCTAAAGTATCATACCCAGCAATAAGTGCTGTACCTCCAAAAAATACACCTGCAACACAAACAGAATTATTATCAGAAATTGAGATTGTGTTTATGTAAACATTTGATGAAGCAGAATTACTTGAGAATTGCTTCGACCATAAATGATTGCCATTGCTATCTTTTTTAAATAAATTGCCTGAACCGAAGTACCCGTCTGTACAATAGAAGTTATTTTGTTGGTCAACAACCATATCTCGTGATAATGGTAAATTCTGGATTAATAAATTACCGTCTAAATCAGTTTTAGATGTTAGATCAACATGAATAGTTCCATTATAACATTGAGGACATGGAACTATTGTATCATTAAATACAATAGGTACCCAGTACTCAGCTTGAACTATTACATTGTCATCATAATCAAAAGTACTTCCATAGAAATAATTTGAACCACCAAAACTACAAGCCTCTTGCCACTGAATATTTTGCGAATAAATCGTTAAGCTGATTAAGCATAGAAAAACTATAGTAAAAAAGTTTTTGCATTTCATAATTTCTAAATTTTTTTTTGAGAAAAGATAAAAATTTTGTTTTCGCTATTGACTTTAGAAAATATTCTTAAAAGCATTAAATAACAAAAATCAATGTAAATATAAACATATTTTTTGAAAAATAAATTTCTTTCGAAGAAAAAATCTTAGTTAAATTTTCCAATAAAAAATTAGTAAAGTTTGTATATACTTTCAATTCCCAATTTCTAATTTCCAATTTTCTATATTTGCCAAAATTTGAATTTAACGAAATATGCAAAGAGAAAGAAAGGAAAAATTGGCGACACAATCTCAAAACCAAGCGATTGACTATGAAGACAGTGATGCCGCCGAAAAACGAAATTTATATATAGAAACCTATGGCTGCCAAATGAATGTTGCCGATAGCGAAATTGTAGTATCTGTTTTGCAAAAAGAAAACTTTGAAGTTACAAAAGAAATTTCAAATGCAGATTTGATTCTTGTAAACACATGCTCTATTCGCGAAAATGCAGAACAAAGAGTACGAGGGCGATTGGATGTTTTCAGGCAACAAAAAAAGAAAAATCCCGGGCTGATAGTTGGCGTAATTGGCTGCATGGCTGAGCGTTTGAAAAAGAAATTGTTAGAAGATGAAAAACTTATCGACATAGTTGTAGGTCCAGATGCCTACAGAGATTTACCAAACTTGATAAAACAAACCGAAGGCGGACAGCAGGCAATAAATGTGCTATTGTCACGCGAAGAAACTTATGCGGATATTAGTCCTGTCAGATATAGTACGAATGGGGTTTCAGCTTTTGTTTCAATAATGAGAGGTTGCGACAATATGTGTGCTTATTGTGTTGTTCCGTTCACAAGGGGTAGAGAACGAAGCCGCGAGCCCGAAACAATTTTGCAGGAAATTACGAAATTAGCTGAAAACAATTTTAAGGAGGTAAGCTTGCTTGGGCAAAATGTGGATAAATATTCATGGAAAAATGAAGAAAGTAATGTGAATTTTGCTAATTTGTTGGAAATGGTAGCAAATGCTTTTCCAAACTTAAGAATTAGATTTTCAACATCTTATCCGCAAGATATGAATGACGAAGTATTGGAAACTATGGCAAGGCACAAAAATATTTGCAAAAGCATTCACCTGCCGGCACAATCGGGGAGTACCAAAATTCTTGAGCTTATGAAAAGAGGTTATTCTCGCGAATGGTATATGGATAGAATTAAATCGATAAGAAAAATTATTCCTGAATGCTCAATTTCAACAGATATTATTGCCGGATTTTGCAACGAAAGCGATGAAGATCATCAGGCAAGTTTGTCTTTACTAAAATGGGCAAATTTCGATTTTGCATATATGTTTAAATATTCTGAACGCCCAAATACCTATGCACAAAGAAAACTTGAAGATAATGTTTCTGAAGAAATAAAATCTGCAAGACTCACTGAAATAATTGAGCTTCAAAACAAAATTTCGGCAGAAACAAAAGAGAAAGATCTTAACAAAACTTTTGAAGTTTTGGTTGAAGGAATTTCAAAAAAATCAAAGGAACATTTGTTTGGTAGAAATTCTCAGAACAAAGTTGTGGTTTTTCCTAAAGAAAATTACGTAATTGGTGATTTTGTAGATGTTCTAATCACGGATTTCACATCTGCTACATTGAAGGGAAAAGCGATGTAAATTAATTACTGATTATTAATTATTATTTACTATTTGCTAAAATCTAATTGCAGTTTGCAATAAAATTTTGACTGCGGTGTGGTCTTTAATGAAAAATTGTTTTCTGTATTAATGTTTTTATCTTTACAGGTTCATTAACTAAAATTTCAATTATTATGAAAAGACTTGGATTATTAATTTCAATTTTGCTTTTATCTGGCACATTTGTTTTTGCACAAGAGGAAACAAACAAAAAAGTTGAGGATGAAGAATTGTCATTAGTTGACATGATTAATAAATTCAGGAACAAAATGCTGCCTGCATTAACACCCGAAGCAAAGGATTTTTCATTTGAAGTGAGTTTTATACCATTAAGTAACACAGCTCCAATTGACTTATCTTATTTGCGAGGAAGGTATTTTATGTCAGACAAAATAGCTTTGAGAATGGGGCTTGAATTTGACGCTAAATCAATTTCTGAAGAAAATCCTTTTTATGGTGATAATTCATTTATTGGTGATATTCCTGATGCAAAAATTGAGAATTCTTATTCATTATGGGGGATTCACCCGGGAATTGAATATCATTTTGGAAATCACAAAAGGCTTTCTCCTTTTTTTGGAGCAGATTTTTTCTATATACAAAAGACTTCGAAATCAGCTATTAATTACAATTCCCCTATATATACTTCTGAAACTATTGACATAACTATTGACGGAGCCTGGAGCAATTTTGAAGAAAGAGCATTTAATCAGTTCAGTCTTAATCTGATTCTGGGTAGCGATTTTTATTTGTCCAAGAATATTTTTATGGGTTTTGAGTTTGGAATTTCATATACAACTACGATTAATCAGAAAGTTACACAAACTATTGATGATGATGAGATAGATTATTTAGGTAAAACAAGCGAAACTAAAATTGGTAAATTTGTAAATAATGCAATCAGGCTTGGTGTTTGTTTTTAAACAAGCTGAAAATTTGACTAAAAAAAACGTCCGAAGACTTATTCTCCGGACGTTTTTTTTGCTTGCAAATTTAAGTTTGCTTTTTATAAATGAGGAGTAACAGTTTCAATTAGTTGAGGAAGATCCATTTTGATTTTTTTCAAATGTTCGATTGTAGGAACTCCGTTGTTATTCCATCCTCTGCGTTTATAAACAGCATCCAATAATTTTTCGTATTGCTCTTCTCTAAATTTTCTGGTAATTGCAATTTTTTCATCGGTAGTTTTTCCTTTAGGATCTACTCCAATTTTTTCTTGCATTTGCTTGTCGTATCGTTCTTGTCGCGATTCGTATTCTTCAACAGTAACAGGTCCGGCAGCACGATATGGCTGAGCATCCCATTTTCTGGTTCCGTAACCACGGCGAAGATTGAAAATTCTTTGGAAATTATATACTCTTTCCGATTGAAGTATCATTTCTTTATTGTCAATTTCTTGTCCTGTAACGGCTTTGAAAATTGTTAAGTAATTATCTACATGCTCGGGAACTTTTGCAGGTTCGTCTGTGTCTTCATTTCCTACAGGTTCTACATCGTTCCAAGGAAGTTTGCAAAGTCCCATCAATCCAAACCAGGTTCTGAACATTGGGAAATAGTGCAATGCTTCGGCTTTATCTTCGAATGTAGGTATCTGATTGTTTACCATATCCATAAAAATCAGCCAAGCTTCATCGTGTTGTGGTCCTTTGTTTGTGAGAGCAAAACCACCTTGCTGAGCTAAGGATTCTTTCGAAACATATTCCGAATATTCTAGTCCTTTATTTTCCATTGCAATGTCTTGAAGAAATTGTGCATCGCCCCAGCCTTTTTCAACGAATAATTCTTTCATTTTGCGTGTTCCGAGTCCGACAATTTTTCCAAATTCTTCGCCTCGTGCCAATTGGTGCAACAATTCCATAGCACTATCAGCGTTTCCAAAATTCAGTTTTAAACCACCTGTTCTTTCATCGTTCAAGATTCCATTTTCGTAACATTCCATTACAAATGCCAAAATGGTTCCCCACGAAATTGTGCAAATTCCATAAGTGTCGCAATAGAAATTTGCTTCAATAATATAATCGGGATTAAAAATTCCGCAATTAGAACCTAATCCACCAGCATTTTCATACTCAGGCCCGTCAACTATTACTTTATCACCTTCGTATGGTCCGCTTCTTAATTCGTAATTGTCAACTCCTTTGGCACAAGACATATTACAACCTATCCAACAACCATCAGGTATTCCTTGCGTAAAGCGTTCTTTCCAAACATCTCCGTGAATCTTACCTGCATCTTCATGGCTTCCATATTTGAAATTGTTTGTAGGAAGCAAATCGTAATCGTCCATAATATTAACAAGGTGTGCTGTTCCTTTTGTTCGCATCTCGGCTTGAGAATCGTCGAGGTCTCGCATTTCTTTGTTAAATCGTTTTCCTCTTTCCATTATTGGTTTTAGGTCAACTACATTGTTCAAATTTCCTTTTACACCGGAAATTTTACAAACAATGGCTTTTATTTTTTTATCTCTGAAAACTGTTCCAATTCCACCTCGTCCGGCTTGCTTCAGTCTCACGAGTTTACGTTTTGGGTCGTAAAAACTGAAATTTAACATTCCAATCAATGAATTATCGGCAGCATCGCCGGCAGAAACTACAGCTACATTTTTTTTGTCTTTATCATCATTGGCAAAATATTCTGTTAATTCTTCGGCAATTATATGGCTATCATTCATTTTTGGAGCTTCATAAAGAACAACTTTTCCATTTACTCCATCAATAAAAATAACTAATTCATTTTCAGACTTTCCTTGAATCTCGACTGCATCGAATCCGGAAAATTTTGAGAATGGCCCAAAAAAGCCACCCACATTACTATCCATAATAGAGTTTGTTTGAGGCGAAATAGAAACGCAAATAGATTTGCCGGTTCCTGAATATTGAGTGATACCACAAATTGGGCCTCCCGAAATAATAATTTCATTGTCGGGATCATTCCATGCAGTGTCGGCTTTTGTTCCTTCCCAAAGCATTTTTAATCCAAAACCTTTCCCTCCAATAAATTTTTCTTTCATTTGTTGGCTAACAGGTTTTTCCAGGATTTCATTATTTCCCACATTTATATATAGGGTTCTGTTGTTGTATCCACGGTCGATGGCTCCTAAGTCATACGACCATTCTTTGAAAACCTTATGCTCTTTTTTAATCTTTTCAATATTCATTTTATTCAAAATTTAATTTCTAATTAAAGTCGCAAAAATATAAAATCTATCTGTATTATAAGTTTTTGAGAAAAATATTTTAGGGCTTAATTTTTTTATTTATGTGGCTTAATATGATAGAAAAACAAATAAGTTTTGAGCTAATGTAAAACTATTCAATTTGTTTTTATTTTGAACTGTTTTCTTAGAGATACTAAATATTTGGCAAGTTTGAATCTTGTGCTTGTTTAAAATTTATTAAGCTCTAACCTGAATAATTCATAAATATTTCTACTACAAGCCCAAACTGCACATCATCTTTGACCGTCCTCAATTTTTATTCCATCAAAATAGCTCGCTATTACTCAAAAATAAAAATCTGTGGTAGTTCAAATCTGACACACATTTTGAACTTTCGAGACGAAAATTTATGAATTATTCAGGCTAAATATTATAAACATGATTGTACTAAAGTGTGCAATTCTTCAAGTTTTACGGGTTTTGTAAAAAAATGATTGATGCCTATTTCCTTGCTGAGGCTTCGATATTTTTTTGTATCGTGGGCGGTAACTGCAATTATCGGAACTTTGTGATTTATAACTTCTGAATTCTCGTCTCTAATTATTTCACTTGCTTTAATTCCGTCCATAACCGGCATTTCTATATCCATAAGTATAATATCGAAACTTTTTTTTGACAGATAATCTATTGCAATTCTTCCATTTAATGCAATAGAAATATTATGTCCTTTTTTTACAAAATATGATTTGACAATATGTGCATTCATCGGATTATCTTCAACGTATAAAATTGTCAGTTTAGGAACTTTGTTTGATTTTGATTTTACAATGGAAATATTTTTCTGTTTTTGTGATTTTTCATTTTGTTCATCGATATTAAACAAGATTGTAAAACAAAAAACCGAACCCTTGCCAAGTTGGCTTTCTACCCAAATTTTACCGTTCATAAGTTCAACTAATTGCTTGCATATTGTTAGTCCCAATCCAATTCCTCCAAATTCTCGCTGAACGGAAGTGTCAACTTGAGTGAACCGTTCGAATATTTTTTTGTGATTTTTTTCTTCAATTCCAATTCCAGAATCTTTGATCGAAAACTGAACCACAACTTTTTCAGTTTGCTTTTTGTATCGATGAATTTGTTTTATCGAAAAGTCAATATTCCCACTATTTGTATATTTAAATGCATTGCCAAGCAAATGTCCAATAATTTTTTGAAGGTTATGTTCATCGCCAATTAGAAATTTCGGAATTTTTTGATCGATATTGAGACTAAATCCTATACCTTTTTCTGCTATTTCTTTTTTGAGTGGTTCAACTATTTTCTCGATGAAGGAAAAAATATCAAATGGGTTATTTTCTATCATCATGCCTTTTGCCTTAATTTTCGAAAGATCGAGAATGTCTTTAATAATTGACATTAATCTTTCCGAAGCATTTTGAAGATTGTTTTGATATTCTTGCTGAAGATTTGTAAGTTTTGTAGTTTCCATCAAATTATTGAAGCCCATAATTGCGTTCATGGGTGTTCTCATTTCGTGACTCATAGAAGCTAAAAAATCGCTTTTTACAACATTTGCTTCCTCAGCTTCCTTTTTTGCAACTATCAGTTCTTCTCTTATTTCAATTTGTTTTGTAATATCTTCTGTGTGAAGAAGAACCATATCGGGAAAAACAAAAGCAAACTTCACGGCATAGTGTTTTAGTTTTCCTGATTTTTTGAAAAGATGCGAATAGTTATAAGAAATTGTACATTTTTCGACAAAGCATCGCACAATGTCTTTTTGAAATTTTGGATTGTTTTTGTAAAGATCGATATGGTTGGTACCAATAAAATTTTTAATTTGCCCGTGAGTAACTTTAAATGCTGCTTCGTTGAATTTTTCAAGAACAAAGAAATTATCTAATTTTCTAAATAGATATGAAGGAATTGGAATGCTTTTGAAAATTGCTTTTAGCTTGAGCTCATTTTCTTCAATTGAGTTTTGCATTTTTTTTCTTTCGGTATTGTCTATCACGAAAGTAAGCACGGCAGGTTCTTTTTCCCATTCAATCAGAGTATTTTGAATTTCTACCCAAAGAATCTGACTATTTGTATGAATAATCCTAATATCGTATTTGTCTTCTACCTTCTTGCCTTCAAGTCGGTTTTTCTGATTGGATATTACTTTTTCTTTGTCGTCTGGGTGAATATAATCAATTATTGAAATTGAAGATATTTTGTCCTTATTTACTCCCAACAAACCTAAGAGTTTTGGATTGGCAAATCTTACTGATTCCGATGATGTAATAATTATTGAAACACTTGCTTGCTCAAAAACTCTTCTATACTTTGCTTCATTTTGTCTGAGGGTTTCTTCAATTTTTCTCCTATCGGTTATATCCCTAACATGCAGAAGTAAAGCCTTTTCGTTAGCATACTGGATAATATTTCCTCTTATTTCGACAGGAATGGCTTTTTTATTGGTTGTGTGAGTATATCCTTCTGCTTGATTCACTTCGCCTGAAAACCATTTCGGGTAAAATAGTTTTACTTCTCTTTGGTTTTTTTCAGGAACAAGGTCTATTACATTTTTTCCAATTAGTTCAGATTTCTTTATGCCATGTATTTTACATGCTTCTACATTTGCATCTATCACAAATCCTTCTTTGTCTTCCACAAAAATTGCATCAGGCGAACTATCAAAGAGTTTTTTAAATCTGTCGCCTGTTTCTTTTATTTCTGCTTGTGCTTCTGCTATTCTTTTGTTTTGGATAAAATCAATTCTATATGACCTTTCTATAAAATACCCTGCAATAATTCCTACCAAAAAAGACCATGAAAGAATTATGACTTTATTAATAATTATAAAAAAATCGTTTAGTTTAGATACGTCTTCAATATTAATAAAATGATAGTACTCAATTGCAATAAAAATGCAAAACACTATAAAATTTGTAATGAAAGCATGGTAGAATCTTATGCGCAGAACCGTAAAATTCCAAACTATTATTAATGACAGATACAAAAAGTATGTATGATATCCAATTTCTGTTTCTTTAATAAAGGGCAAGACTATTAAAGTGCCGGAGGCAGTTACCAGAGCAATAATTGCAAGGATTTGTTGAAAATATTTTTGAAATATTGTTTTTTTAAACGTAATAATTAAGCAAAACAACACAATTGGAAAAACAAAAATCAGACGAAAATAGAATGAAATATCCTTTGATTCTGGAATAAACCATATATCTAAAATACTCAATAAAATATATAAAACTATGACAAGAATAAATGCAAAACGGATATTTTTAAGAGATCTTGCGAAGTAATTCTCTATAAATTCTTTTTCTAAATTTTTATTAAACCAAAGTTTCATTTCTGAATATAACTAGTCTATTAATTCTCAAAGATATATTATTATTTTACAGTACACAATAATTTCAAAAAAACTGAAAATCTTAATTTATTATCTTCAAATACTACATTTAAACTAAGAAGTTACATGAAACTAAATAGAGTTTCTAAGAAAACAGTTCAAAATTAGAAATATCCCTTTTTGAGATATTTTGTTTTTTTTCATTTGTCTAATACAAAAGCATTTACTGCATTGGAGAAAATAGAAATCTTATCAAAAATAAATTATTTTATAAAAATTGCTAAATCTTTTTTTGAGGTATTGAAGAGAAATGTTTTGGTGATAGCTATCTGTAAGCTAAAATGCTAAATTGCATTGTTTCCAAAATTCTCCGATACCACCGCAGCAATAAAGTTAGAACGAGCCTAATAATGAGACTATTAGTTGCAGAAGACGTGAATTTCATTGCTATCGACAATTATCAACAATGTTCCCACCAAAATAATTTAGATAAAAATTATAGGCGTTGGCCAGAAAAAATGACGGGTGGGCGACGGCTTGTGGGCAGTAGCATCATCTTTAAATAAAGATATTACAGAACACACGATGAGATTAAAAGAAAATTATTTTTTCTTTAGCTTCGTGATTACTGAAGAATATTTTGAAGTATTACTACATTTTTTGAATTGATTTAGGAAATTTCTTTTTAAACCGCTATATTTCCATTTTTAGTTTAGTCTTTCATCGAAGGGAATATTAAAAATGTGTTGAGATTAAATATTTTTATAATGCCATGGTTATTAATATTTTAAATTGTCTGATAATATGAAATCAGAATTATTTATTAGGCTTATTTTTGCGAAAGTTTTCTTGCTTTCTATGTTGCTATTGCTCGGTCCTTTCTATTCAATAGAACTTCAGGCTCAAAAAGTTGATAGTCTTCAAAATATATTGTCAAAATCGAACGATAGAGAAAAGGTTTTGATTCTAAATGAGATAGCCGAATTTTATCTGAGTTCTTCTCCCGAAGAATCATTAAAAAATGCGAAAAAGGCATTAGAATTATCTAAAAGTATAAAGTTTAGCGAAGGCGAAATAATTTCTTTGGAGAATATTATAAACACTTATAATTTAATAATCAATGTTTACAATTATTTCAATAATTACATCATTGTTCTTTCATATATCGAAAATCTTATTGAAATATACGAAAAATTGGGTTATCAATCAGAAATTGCAAAATGCTATAATGATATTGGACAAATTTTTTCGAAGTGGGCAAATTATAATGTTTCGATAGAATATTCAAAAAAAGCTTTGAAAATATTTGAAAAATTAGGCAAGTCATATAAAATTGCTGAGACACAAGATATTATTGGTGCAGAAATGATTAAAAAGGAACGCTATGTAAGTGCATTAAAATATTTTAAAAAATCATTAGAAATATACAGAACATTGTCGGATAGCACACACCTTGTGGAAAATTTGAATTATTTAGCAAAAATTTATATTTATGATAATGACCACAAAAAAGCGAAAGAGCTTTTAGATGAGGCTTTGGAAATATGTAGAACAAATGGAGATGAGAATGGATTGGCAATGAGTTTATATTCCAACGGAAAAATCTTTGCTTCCCAAAAAAAATATCATAAAGCAATAGAGTTTTTTGATATGTCTTTACATAATTATATTGCCCTGAAAAATACTAAACAAATTGCTAATATATACAATTCTATTGCTGAGATGTATTTAGGCCTTAACGAAAATCTTTGGGCAATTTCTGAATATGAAAAGTCGCTAATTATAGCAAATATGTTGAATGATGGCGTTCTGATTATGAATATTTACGAATCATTTGCAGAAGTTTATTCTTTAATTGGCGATTATAAGCAAGCTCTATACTATCACCAGCTTTATAGTCAGAAACGTGAATATATCACCAAAGAGTTTAGTTTGAAGCAAATAGCTGAGTTAGAGGCAAGATATAAATCCGCAAAAAATGAAAAGCAAATTGAGAAGCTTCAAAAAGAGCAACAAATAAAATCCAAACAGATATATCGCGATGCAATTCAGTTGAAAAAGCAAAAAGCCTTAATCACAGTTGGGATTGTTAGTTTGATAATTACTGCATTTTTTGTCATTCTTCTATACCAAAAAAACCGCCTAAAAAAGAATAAAAATCGTGAACTCGAATTAAAAAATGAGAAGATTTCTGAACAAAAAAACAAACTCGAATTACAATCGGAAATGCTAATTTCTAAAAATATTGAGTTAGAAAAACTATCAATAGTTGCAAGCGAAATTCATAATTCTGTAATCATTGCTAATAATAATGGAGAAATAGAATGGGTAAATAATGCTTTCGAGCAATTGTATGGGCAAACTTTGGCAGAATTTAAAAAAACAAAAGGGACAAATTTAGTGGATGCAATACTTAACGAAAAAATTGTTGAAAGTTGCATAAAGAATAAAGAATCTGGGCATTTTACATCTTATTTTGCTTCAGTAAGTGGAAAAAACTATTGGTTGAAACGCGAAATAACTCCAATTTTTGATAAGAATGATAATCTTAGAAAAATTGTTGCTCTTGATTCTGATGTAACTTTATTTAAAATGGCAGAAGAGGAAATTAAGAATCAGCATCTCGAGATGGAAAACCAGCGAGATATTGCTCTTATTCAAAAAGATAAGATAATGTCGCAAAACATTGGAATTACAGATAGTATAAAATATGCTCAAAAAATTCAATCTGCCTTGCTTCCATCCGAAAATTCAGTGGCAAGATATTTTAAGGAATATTTTATAATAAATAAACCCCGTGATATTGTAAGTGGCGATTTTTATTGGATTTCGTACAAAGAAGATAAAATTATTACTGTAGTAGCAGACTGCACCGGACATGGCGTGCCGGGTGCTTTTATGAGTATTCTGGGAATTGCTTCTTTGGAAGATTTGGTAAATAATTCTACCTTTATTAGTGCAGAAAATCTGCTTTTTAAGCTTAGAGAAAATGTAATATCATCATTAAATACTACTTCAAACGAAGTTGAATCGAAAGACGGAATGGATATGGCTCTTTGTATTTTCGACCTAAAAAATATGATTTTAGATTTTGCAGGTGCTTATAATCCGCTGTATCTAATTCGTGATGGCAACCTTAAAGTTTATAAGGCAGACAGAATGCCGATAGGCGTACATCCGCACGATAAAAAACTGTTTACTAGTAAAAAAATTCTAATTGAAAAAGGGGATAGGTTTTATATGTTTTCCGATGGTTATATAGACCAGTTTGGTTGGAGAAATGGCAAAAAATTCAAAACCAAACAATTTAAAGAGCTAATAGTAACAAATAGTAATCTGCCAATGAAAGCGCAAAGGATAATTATTGAAAATACTTTGGAAAACTGGAAAGGAGATTTCGAACAAGTCGATGATATTTTAATTATGGGACTAAAAGTGTAGAAATAAAAAACCCACGATTTTTGGTCGTGGGTTTTTTGTTCTACTTTCAATATTTTTATAATTCTATCAAATATCCAAAATTCAGACTAAAGTTTCTGTTTAAGTTTGCTGTCCAGTAAGATTTCATATCATCAATTATTTGTGGAGCAAAACCATGCGAAAAGCGAGGATTAAAATCTATATAACCCGGTCCCACTTTGTATTTAAAACCAGCTCCAATAGAAATCCCAACATCGAACCTTATATGTCTTAGTTCTTTATATTCCGTATCTATATCTTCAAATTCATATTTTGTGCCGCTCTCAACATCTTTTGCGCCCATCCAAAATCCAACATAAGGTCCAAACTGTCCATAAGCAAACCAATTTCCTCTTCTATCTCCACCTCCCCAATTCCACATTGGTTTCAAATTCAGGTAACTTGTTCTGAATTTATATTTTTCATCAAAAATTTCAAAGCTTTCTCCTTTCTGAACCATAAGTAGCTCAAGTTGGAATTCTTTTGATTTATCTTTTTTAATATTGAGAACACCGCCAAAACTTGCTCCAACAATGGATCCAGAAAGGTCGTTAAAATCTTTCTGAATATCTTTATCATCAGAAATGTAAGTATGCGAAGCAATGTTTACTCCCAATCGTGGTCCTACAGAAATTTGAGCAACCATAGAATTTGCCACAAATAAAACAATAATAAAAGTTAATAATTTCTTCATTTTTCAATAATTTAATTAATATTTTGAGGCGAAAATAGTTTTTTTTTGTTTAAAGTAATAAAAAAAACATAATTTTTATATTTTTGATTTTTTAACTAAAATTAAGGTTATGAAAGTGTTAAAATGGATTTTTATTATTATCGTTATTATTGGACTTACAATACTTAGTTTTGCTTGGTATTCGGGTTTTTTCACCTCTGTCGAAATTGTTGAAAAGGAAATGGGACCCTACGAATTGATTTATAAAAAACACATAGGCGATTATAGTAAAACTCATATTGTTCAGAACGAAATTTACGAATCATTGTTGGCTGATGGTATTGAAACTACTCAAGGTTTTGGGATTTATTACGACGATCCAAATACTGTGGAAATAACCAAACTTAGAAGCGATTTGGGTTGTATTTTGAATTCTGAAAACTCGAAAAAAATTGAACCATTTTCAGCAAAATATAATATTAGAATAAAAGAAAAATCTCAGTGTATTGTAATTGAATTCCCTTTTAAAAATCAATTGTCAATTCTTGCAGGAATCATGAAAGCTTACCCTGCTTTTAAAGAATATGCTACAGAAAATGGAGTTGAACTAGGAGAAGCAATGGAAATTTACGATATTCCTAACAAAAAAATTGTTTATATGATGAATATTTAGGCATTGCAAAGAAATAACTTGCCCATTCAAGCTTGCACTTTTGCACGCAAACTTCGTTAAAAATACTCGCCGTAACTATAGCTATGCCTGTGTTTTTTGCCTTGTTATCGCACAAAATAACTTCGCTTGCTTTGGTCAGCATATTTCGTAGCAAAGCCTTAATGGAAAACTTTATTTGTTTTTGTAAATTGAAAATTATCAAAAACGATATCCAAAACCCCATTCGATGAAATCGGCTTTGCCAAGATGTGTTTTTACGCCCAGATTTGCAATATAGTGTTTAGAAAAGTAATAATTTAATCCGAACTTGTTGTATATGTTTCTATCTGCTTGCCATTTTGTATATAAATAATAGCCAATTTGCATATAATAGCTCAGTTTTCCGAAGTTAATTTTGTATCTGAGATGAATTCCTCCACGAAAGTTGTACAGTTTGGATAGATTTTCGACATTTTCTTTTTTGAGTTTTTCGTAAAGCGAGCTATTGTAAAAAATGTCAAAACCTAAACCAAGTCCATATTTTATGAAAATTGCTCTTTCAGCATCAAATGTTAGCGATGAAGTTAAAAATATATTTTCTCCGGGCGGATATATTCTTTTATAACCGGCAGAATAGACTATTTGAAAATTGTATGGATTTTGAATTTTTGGTTTTTGGGTAATGATTTTCGGTTTTTCTTCCTTTGAAAAAAAATATTTAATTCCTGTCTGAGCAGATAATATATTTAGTCCGAGATTTGGTTTTTTTATCGAACCATTTGAATAGTGCGTTAATCCGATTCCTAAGAGCAATTCAAGCTTTTTTGACAAACGAATTTTCTGATCGATCGCAAAATTTAGGTAAACGTTAGCATTCGAACCAATTGCCACATTATAGTAATTCTTGTCAATGTCAAATGGTTTAGTGATATATGATACTCCAAAGGCAAGATTGTAGTTTATTGAATATCTGGTGAATTTTAGCAATGGAACATTAATAAATGTAAATAGAGCATGAGCATTTCCCAACACTTCAGGATAGTTCAAATATGAGAAATAATAACCTAAACCAACTGTTGGATAACGGAATAATTGTTCCCATAGTTTTTCCCCATTTTTTTGCTGACTAAGTATTATTTCGAAAGATGGGATATGTCCTCTTTGCAAATATCTGATTGATGAACGATGGGGTGCAATAGTTCCATAGTTAAATTTATATTCTATGTTATCGAACTGAATAAATCTGTTTCTCTTTTGAGCTTTGGCTACGGAAAAGTATAATATTAATAATATAAAAAGGAATTTTTTCAAAATACAAGAATGTTCATTTCATTGGGTTGCGTTAACTTTTTCAAACAATTTTCAAATATAATTTGCAAAACTCCTGAAAATCTCAAGATTTTCTATTCTAAAAATCCACATATTTAAATATCAACAATTTCTTAAATTAAAATATTTTTTCAATATATGCAGAAATTCTTCAAAAATAAATTCGTTGGTAGCTATAATTTCTTTCCCAAATATATAATTGTTTCCTCCACAAAAATCGCTGACTTTTCCGCCGGCTTGTTCTACTATAAATGCACCGGCAGCAACGTCCCAAGGACTTAAACTATATTCGTAAAAGGCATCGAACCTGCCACAGGCAACATAAATCAGGTCTGTAGCAGCCGAGCCAAGCCTTCTGATTCCTATGGTTGTTTTAAGAAGTTCTTCCATACTTTTCATATACGCATTCAATTTTGAATAATCGTAATATGGAAAACCTGTTGCTAAAAACGAATCCATCAATTTCTTCTTATTTGAAACTTCTATTTCTTTTCCATTTAAGAAAGCAGGTGCCCCTTTCCATGAATAAAAACATTCGTTTTGTGAAATTTCGTAAACAACTCCCATAATAATTTTTTCATCTTCCATCAAAGCAATGCTGACGGCGTATGGGGGAATATTATGAATAAAGTTTGTAGTCCCATCAAGCGGATCTACTATCCAATTGTATTTTTCTCCTTCTCTAACAATGCTCCCTTCTTCGACAATATATCCGGCTTGGGGTAAAATCTTTTGCAAACCTGCAACAATTTTTTCTTCAGCGTTTTTGTCAACATATGTTACAAAATCGTGCAAGCCTTTTACTTCAATTAATTCTTTTGTTATTTTTCCTGATTCCTGGCGGATAAATCCACCAACTTCAATGGCCAAAGATTTTGTTTGTTCACAAATTTTTTTAATGTCCATGTTTATAGTTAATGTTTGTAGTTATTTGATAAGCAATTTTTTGCTATAATTATTGTTATTAGAAATTATCTTAACAATCACAATCTGATTTTCCAAATTTAGTTTTATCCTTTCAATTTCAATTGCTGAAATTTCTTTATCAAACAATTTTTTTCCAAGAATATCGAATATTTCAACAAATCCATCTTCCCTTATATTTTTTATATAAATGTTTTTTTCATAAGAAAATATTGAAATATCTGTAATTGAATTAGTTAATTCAGTAATTACAGGAGAAAAATGAATTATAAATCTATTTAAGTTATCTACAACATCCGAACTAAAGGTATAAACAGTATTTTGATTTAATTCAACAATTGCATTTTCTATTTGGTCCACAAGAAAAATCTGTGTTCCTGGTACAAAGTTTTCTAAATTTTCAACTGTCAAATTAAAAGTATCTTGCATTTGTGTTCTGAAACCCAGAGGGATAGATTGATTTGTTGATAGTTCAGAGAATCCATTTATAGCGAGTTGTTCATAGTTTTGGAGACTTGTATAAATCTGTGGCACTTCACTGTCTAAGCTAAATTTTTTGAAAGAGTCGAAATCGTCATATCCATCCACAGCATTTGAATTGAAATATATGATAGTTTCATCACTATATACGTTATTGTCAATTTTTAATTTTAATAATTTGTTTTGCGAATTATTTCCATTTTTGTAAAAAGCTTGGGAGTTGTGCTGTCTGACAGAGTTTGTCATCGTTAAAGTTCCGGTGGTTTGTCCGCTCGAAACTCGAACCCAAAATGCCTGCATGGCTGGAATATTTCTTGAACCTCCGTTAGTTGCAACTCCTCCAGTGTAGTTAAAAGTTGCATATCCACGTGTATTTCCATCATAAGTAGTTCTATACCAGATAGATGTTTCTATATTTGTTTTAGTCCAGCCAGCAACATCATCACCTGACTGCCCCCAATCAATTGCCGAAGGATATGGATTGCCAACTAAATTGTAGCCCTCGTTAGATTGACCACTTGTTCTGGTTAGATTGTCGGCAGAGCCTACACTACCAGTATTTAAAGAGCCAGAAAAAGATTTAGTAGTGGAGCCTAAATCAAATTTTTGGTATGAATATCCTTGCAAAACATTCAAATCTGTAGTTGTATTTTGAATTTGATTCCAGCCATGTGTTCCTGTGGCAGTTTCATTCCAAAAATAAAGCCTGTTATTATTGGCAGTAGAAAAATCAACATCAATATCAGCACTGCTTGCATCGCTTGTTGGTGGCGAAAAGTACCACCATCTCTCGGCTGAGAAAAAGCGTTCTACTTTAGCCGAACCTGAACTTGGATAGGATACTGAACCGTTATCTATAAAAGAACCTGTTTCGTTTGAACCTACTCCTGTAGATTTTATGATTAGAGCTTCGGCACCTGTTATTGTACTATTTCCATTCACAGTGAAATTTGCAGCAATTGGAATTTCAAATTTACCATCTGAGATTGTAAAAGTTCCATTTACAGTTGTGCTATTCGATAGAGAAACAGTTTCAGTTGCATGAGAATTTATAATTTCGATATTATTAATAGTTGTATTCATATCAGTTCCAGTTACTTGGGCTACACTTCCATTAAAAATATAGTTGGCAGTATTGTCATATGTTTTAGTTCCAGAAACAATTATATTTCCTGTTGAGTTGTTTATGCCATCTGCATCAGCTATCCCAATTGTTCCGCCTGAATTTAAGTTAAAAGTTCCGGTTCCTGATAGAGTTTTATCCTGACAATTTAAATATCCATCAATAGTAATTGCCCCATTAATAGTCCTACTTGCATGAAGTATAACTCCATTTGAATTGCTTACAGTAAGGCTGTTAGGGACATTTAATGTTGGAAATTCTGCATCTGTAGTGGTTTGTTCAGTTGTGCCATCATACTTTAAAATTCCGTTTGAAGTGAAAGCTATATTATTTGTGGTAGTTATTGTTCCACTCGAACTTAGTGTCAGAGTTCCATCTATGTCAAGGTCATTGCCGGTTATTTCTATATTTGTGGTTCCGCTATTAAATGTAACATTATTTACTTGCTGATTTATATTAATTAGAATGTCTTCAGTTCCTGATGAAGCACCATCGCCAACTATTATTGTTCCTCCACTCAAAGTTCCTTTTCTAATATATAAATCAGAATTTGAAAAAGCGGCATCTTGATTTGCAGTTAAAATATTTAATGTCCCTCCAGACATAGTGAAAGAGCTTACACCCAAAGCCACATAGAATGGATAATGTGTACTTGTTGAGCTAGTAAGACTTGAGTATGGGACGTTTATTGTTGCACCGTCTATTGTTACTGAACCGTTTGTGAAATAAAATCTTCCTCCTACATTTACAGTTCCAGATGATAGCGTTGTAGTTCCGCCATTATAATTATAGAATCTATCGTTGTCGCTTCCTATTGTAATTGTCCCACTTGTATTTACTGAAAAAGTTCCTGCATTTACAATGAAATCTTGACCACAAGACATACTTCCCGTTCCCGAAATTATCATTTTACCATTGACACTAATAGTTTGATTGCTTGCCGTACCACCAAACGAAAATGTTCCGGCACTTTGTTCCCAGGTTCCATTTGTATATGAAATTGCATTTGCAATACTCCCTGTTTCTGCGTCAATACTGCAAACTACTTTTCTGTCAATTGCTCCCCTATCTAATGTTATTCCTCCAAATTTCAGTTTCGTAGGAGTTCCGTTTGAGCTAATAGTAACATCTTCAACTAATGAACTATTAAACGAAACATCTACTCGTCTTGAGCTTGCACCGTACATATTAAAAGTGGCACTGTTTCCTACTGATAGATTCCCTGTAACTATTAGAGAATGTGTTCTGTTTGTTGATGAATTTACTGTGAACGATCCATTATCTGTAACCAAAACATTGCCCGAAACCGACAAAGTATAATCGGCAAGAGTTCCATATATTAGAGAGCCACTTGAGCCTTCGCCTACAGTTAGACTTAATATTGAATTTGCCGGAGTTTCATCAATGGTAATTGTATGACCATCAAGAATTGAAATATTTTCACCTACGCTAACACCAGGGATTTCTCCACTTATGGCATCGACCCAAGAAGATCCATTATATTTTTCCCATGAAGAAAATCCCGACCAGTTTCCAGTTGTTTTAGAGCGAAAATCGCCCGAAGTCTGACCAAAGATTGTATGGAAATTAAGAAATGTAAAAAAAGATAAAACTAAAATGGCTTTTAATATAAATTGCTTGGTTTTCATAATTCAAAATGTTTTACAAAAATTAATTTGTAAATCTATTAATTTTTTATGAAAATGATTCAATGAATTAAAAAAAATGTAAAAAATTATTTATAATTTAATCAAAGGTGATTCAATTACCCGATCTTATAAGTCGGAAATAGAAAATTTCATCTGATAGCTCTACGCTCTGTCTCGAAGTAATTCATTGTTCAAAATTTTTCATAAGAGATTTTCCTTATATAGAATAGATGTTAAATTTTAAACTCTCTGATTCCCTGCAAATCGAAATCGCAATTTATCCACTCATCGTCTAAATTGGCATTGCATTTTTTATACATTTCAATTGCCGGAATATTCCAATTAAGTACCTGCCAACGAACTCGTTTGCATTCTTCAGCTTTTGCAATTTCAAAGATTTTTTTCAGTAATTTGGTTCCTATTTTTTTCCCACGTTGCGATTTCTTTACATAAATATCGTCTAAATATAAAGATTTTCCAACCCATGTAAAATATGCAAAAAAGTAAACAGCCATTCCAACAATCTCATTCTCTTCGTTTTCGGCAACAAATGCCTGAAAATAGTCTTTTTCATTTTTCATTTGCTCTATCGAATTTGTAACTTTCTCGGGTGCTTTTTCAAAATCGGCAAGTTCTTTTATTAAAGAAAGAATTGCTGGAAAATCTTTGTTGGTGGCTTTTCTTATGATGAGACTCATTATTTTTGCTATGAAATTTCCGATTATTTATACATAGAGACACTACTTAGGTTAAAATGCAAATTATTTTATCAATTTAATTTCATTTTTATGTAATTCAACTATTTTGTTTTTATATAAATTTCCTAAGGCTTTTTTGAATGCTTTTTTACTCAATCCTAAAATGTATTTAATATTTTCAGGAGAACTTTTATCTGTCAATTCTAGTAATCCATTATTGTTTTTTAATGCCGATATTATAATTTCGGAATTTATATCAATACTGTTTTTGTAACCAATGGGTTCTAAACTTAGGTCGATTTTCCCATCTTCTCGAACCTGCTTTATAAATCCTGACATTTTATCGCCAGCTTGAATGTTTTTGTGAATGTCTGAATTAAATATTAAACCTTTGTATTTATTATTTACAATTGCATTTATTCCAAGTTCTGTTCTGTCGAAAAGAAGTAGGTCAACTTGGTCATTTTGTTTTACATCAATTTCATCGAAATGTAAAAACTTTTTCACTTTATTGGAGCCAATCAATCGGTTGGTTTCTTCATCTAAAAGGAGATATATCAAATACCAATTTCCAGCCTCCATTTTTTTTGTTTGTTCTCCAAAAGGAACAAATAAATCTTTTGCCAATCCCCAGTCCATGAATGCTCCGTATTCGTTTACATCTTTGGCTTGCAAAACAGCAAATTCTCCCAACTGAATAAAAGGTTTGAGATTTGTAGCAATTATCCGATTTTCTGAGTCTTTATAAATGAAAACTTCTATGTCGTCAGCAATTTTTAAATCTTCGCTTACATACGAATTTGGCAATAGGACTTCGTTTTTATCATCGTCAATAAGATAAAAGCCAAAATCACTATTTCTGGCAACAGTAAGTTTATTTGTTTTTCCAATTTCCATTCTAATTTCTTTAGTTGAATGAAGGTTTTGATTTAATTTGAATCAAAATTCAATTAAATCACCATCTGTTTATATTGTTTGGATATTATTCATTAGAATGCATACCCAATTGAAAATTCATATCTCCAGGTATTTGTTTCCTTTGGTAATATATCGCTTTCGTATCCTGTGAGGGTTGATATTCCCCAACCTAAGCCTACAAGTGTTTCGAAGAAGAATGGTGAATCGGGCTTTTTGTATTTATAGCCAAGAATTGCTCCACCTCCGAGATTATTTGCCTTTTCAGAAAAATCGTCTAAAGGAGTAAGGGATTCTTTAGTATATTTTACATCCATGTATCTTGCATAGAGTCCAGTAAACCAACCAGATGGGTTTCTACTGTGTGTTCTCGATCTGAAATAATATCTGTATGCCGGTGTTATTCCAAAGCCTATAATTTGTTTTTTCCATAATGTCTGACCAAATTCTTTCTTGCTGTCTTTTGCGTAACGACCGAAATCGGCACTTATGCAAAGAGTAGAGTAGCCATTTAAATTGTGTTCGAATCCCAAACCTACAAATTGAGTTGTAGCAAGACCTAAAAGATTGACTCTTGCATAATTAGTTTCTTGAGAATATATGTTATTAGCAATGAAGCTAATTGAAATAATAAGGGCTAATGCTAAAAAACTTTTTTTCATTTCTATTATTTTACAATAAATCCAATTGTTGCAAATATACTATTTCTATGAAAAATATTTATAGAAATGATAATTTGAATTTGATATGCTATAAATGAAAAATCCTCTCAATTCATATGAAAGTTTGAAAAGTGTAGAGTAACTTATTCGTTTTCCTCTTCTTTCAAGCTTAAATTATAGGTTTGCATTGCTTTTAGGCTCATTCCCATATTCGAAAATCCTCCATCGTGAAAGAGGTTTTGCATGGTGATTTTTTTCGTTAAGTCTGAGAATAAAGTTATGCAAAAGTCAGCGCATTCTTCAGCGGTGGCATTTCCGAGAGGCGACATTTTTTCCGTAAAATCCATCAATCCATCAATGCCTTTTACGCCACTTCCGGCTGTAGTTTTTGTTGGAGACTGAGAAATTGTATTCACACGAATATTTTTATCTCTGCCATAAATGTATCCAAAACTTCTGGTTATAGATTCAAGCAAAGATTTTGCATCTCCCATGTCATTATATCCGTATAAAGTTCGCTGCGAAGCAACATATGATAAGGCCACTACTGAGCCCCAATTATTGATAGCATCGAGTTTTCGCGCAACTTGCAACATTTTATGAAATGATATTGCTGATATATCCAATGTTTTATGAAAAAAGTCGTAATTTAAATCATCGTAGAGTCTGCCTTTTCTAACATTTAAGGACATTCCGATTGAATGAAGAATAAAGTCGATTTTTCCACCAAAAATCTCCATTGTTTTTGATATAAGATTTTCTAAGTCTTTTACATTTGTTGCATCTGCCGGAATAACCTGGGTGTTACATTTTTTCGCAAGTTCAGAAATTTCGCCAAATCTCATTGAAACAGGAGTATTTGTAAGAACAAATTCTGCCCCTTCTTCGTAAGCTCGTTCGGCAATATGCCAGGCAATAGAACTGTTATTTAGTGCTCCAAAAATTATTCCTTTTTTCCCTTTTAATAAATTATAAGCCATATCTAATTTTTTTCTGTCGCAAAAGTAAATAAAGATATTAGATATTAAGGTATTTAAATACTTTTATATATCAAAATAAATTGTAATGTGTTTAATAATTGCGTGTTAACCAATAAATGATTGTTTCTCACCTACCTATTTTTCTTCCTCAAAATCGATTTCAAAATATTAAAGAAATCAATTCAATTTTGGTATTAAAGCATTTGTTTGATTTCTATATACTATATAATCGTTGCCAAATTCCAAAAATAGTTCATGTTCTTCTTTGTAAATCATGAATTTATAAGCTATGAGCATAAAAACAGGAACTGTTAGTCCCAAAATTAATTTGGTGAGAATTACAATACCGGGAACAATAAGCAAAATTATTGAAGAGTATAATGGGTGCCTGACAATGCTATATATTCCTTTGGTAATTAGTTTATTATTTTTGAATGCAATTCTAAATGTAATTATTGAAACGATCATCATAATAAGTCCAAATGCAAGTAAACCAATTCCAAAAGTGTCTAAAAGAAGCATAGGTACATCTCTGATTATCAGTCTTTCGAAGAAAACAATATTTACAAAAACTACAATAATAGAATATATTATCGAAACTATTGCCCAATATATGCCTATTCCAAAAATACTTCTCTTTTTATTCATAATATATTCATTTTGTACTTTAGTTTTTAAGAAGTTCGCGTGCATTGTCGAAGGCAGCATCAGAAACACTTTCTCCGCTCAGCATTTTTGCAATTTCTTCAATTCTTTCTTTGTGATTCAATATCTTAATCTTTGTAGTTGTTCTTTTGTTTTCCGCATTTTTGAAAACATAATAGTGAATGTCTCCCTTTGCTGCAATTTGTGGCAAATGTGTTATATTTATTACTTGAATTTGTTCAGACATATTTTTTAAAATATCTCCCATTTTTGAAGCAATTTCGCTTGAAATTCCTGAATCTATTTCATCGAAAACTATTGTAGGAAGAACTAAAGATTTTGCCAATAAAGCTTTGATACTTAGCATAACACGAGATATTTCACCGCCAGAAGCAACTTTTGTAATGTCTTGCAAAGCTATCATTTTGTTTGCAGAAAAAAGCAAACTAATATTGTTGAAGCCTGTTTCAGAAAGTTCAGGTTTATCAGAAAGTTCTATCTTAAATTCAACGTCTGGCATTCCAAGCAATTTGAGCATTTCAGTTATTTTGTTTTCAATTGAAGGAATGGCTTTTTTGCGATTTTCCGAAATTTCCATAGCACTATTTACAGTCTTTTTTTCAAGCTCAAAAATTTCTTTTTCAAGTATTTGTATTTCTTCATCGAAAGAAGAAATTTTTAAAATATGAGCTTTCAGTTTATCCTGAATATCTAATAATTCTGAAACTGAATTTACTCTATGCTTAAGTTGTAAATTATAAATTAAGTCTAACCTTTGTTTAATAAAATCAATCTTTTCAGGATCTATTTCAATGTTGCTATTAAGTTTTTCAATTTCATCGCCAACATCTTTCAATTCAAAAAAGCAACTTTCAATTCGCTTATAAAGCTCTGCTGAATCTGCAACATACTTTATAGTTTTGTCAATATTATTGTTTATTTTTTTAAGTTGTGAAAGAACTGCGTTTGAACCCAATAAAATCTCCTCTGCTTCCGCAAAATTTAAATTAATCTCCTCTGCATGATTTAAGGTCTCGAGCTCTTTCTCGAAGTTTTCTTGCTCCTCTGTTTGTAAATTTGCTTTCTCTAACTCATTTAATTGATATAACAAATAATCGAGTTCTTTAGCTGATTTTTCTTCAGTTTCCTTTAATGTTTTATGTTTCTTTTTTAATTCTTGAAGTCTGAAATATTGTGATTGAAAATTGCTTATTGCTTTTAATTGTTTTGAAAAAGAATCAATCAATTGCAATTGAAAATTCGTATTGTTCAACAATAAATTTTGGTGCTGCGAATGAATATCAATAATTTGAAGCCTGAGTGTCTTTAAAATATTGATGTTTACGGGAGTATCGTTAATAAATGCTCTTGACTTTCCGTTTGAATTTATTTCGCGTCTGATTAGCAAAACTTGTTCATTGTCAATATCATTTTCTGAAAAGAAGCTATCTAACTTGAATTCTGAAACCGAAAATTCTCCTTCGATTATGCACTTTTTTGTGTCAGATTTAATTATTGAAGATTCAGCTCTTTGACCAAAAAGCAGAGATAATGCTCCAATAATAATTGATTTTCCTGCTCCTGTTTCGCCGGTAATAATAGAAAATCCATTGTTAAAATCTATTTCTAAATGTTCAATTAATGTATAATTTTTTATTATCAGACTTTTTAACATTGATTGAATTCAGATTATAAATTACAAATTAAAATATTTTTCATAGAAGAATAACTATTAGAGATACAATTAAATGAACTAATACTTTCCGCCCACACCTGACGTACCCTGAGTTGTACTGCCTTGTTCGCCTGATTTAATTTTGTTATATTTTGTGGAGTTTGCCGGATCTACTTCAGTAAGAATTTGAATTACCCTATTTTTTTCATCGGGGAAAGACTGCGAAAAAATATTCACTATTTCGTCGGCTTTAGCGTCGAAAAAAACTTGCATTAAGAACGATCCGGGTTTTTTTCTATGGGCAGTTTGCAGGAGTTTCAAACTTTCAGCAATTTCCGATCTGCCATCATTTACTTTTTCGCTCATAATATCTAATCCTAAACGATGGTAACGATAAGAGCATTCTCTCACTTCTTTATAGTTGTCGTCCAATAGATTGTCAATCAACCAGTATCTGTTTCGCAAGCTTTCGAAGGCTTTCCAACCTCTCTCTTGAGCATTTTGCGATTTCGAAACTATTTGTTCGGCTTTTTGAAAAAACGTTGAACCACCTAACATTCCGAAGGTGTCGTAATCGAATCCTAAAATTACATATGAATAATATGCCAGAATATTGACTAAATTCGATGATGTTCCTGTTTCATTAAATTCGAGAGGTTCAAATTCAACATATCTGATGTGAAAATTATTGTCAACATAGTTAAGTAGGACTGAATTGTACGAAGAATTGTAAACTGGTCGGCGAGCTTGAATTTGAATTTTTCCTTTAAATTCATCAACCGAAATTTCTTCGGTAAGCGTGATCATAATATTGCAATCAATTTTTTCGCTAATCCCAAAAACGTGTTCTGTCCACTTTTTGTTATTCATGAACTCGTATATTTCGCTTTGTAATGTCCTGAATATTTGTTTGTTAGTTCCTTGAATCTGCTGGGACATAACTTGAACTTTACAATCAAATTCCTGAGCAAAAATGCTTACTATTAGAAAATTTAAAAGAAAAATAAATGCAATTTTTTTCATTTTATAATTTATTGAAATTCAACATAATCAACTATTCTATCTACAATATCTTTTGCTACTTCTTTTTTGTGCTTCAACTTGTAATTTAAAATTTTATTGTTTTTAGAGATAATTGAGATTTTATTCGTATCGTGTTTAAATCCTGCTCCATTGTCTTTTAACGAGTTTAAAACAATTATATCAAGATTTTTTTTAATCATTTTTTTCTTGGCATTTTCAACTTCATTTTGCGTTTCAAGTGCAAATCCTACGAGAACTTGATTTTTTCTTTTCAGTTTCCCTAATTCGAAAGCAATATCTTTGGTAGCTTGCAATTCAATTGAAAAATTTCCATCCTTTTTTTTAATTTTTTCTCTCGACTTTTGAACTGGAGTATAATCGGCAACTGCTGCAGAAAGGATTGTTATGTCGGCTTTTGGAAAAATGTTGGAAGCTTCAATGTACATTTCTTCTGCCGAAACAACATTTACTACATTAATATTTTGATGAGAAATTTCTAATGAGCTGGGACCGCAAACCAAATGTACAAATCCACCTAAGTTTGCAATATGTTCGGCTAAAGCAAATCCCATTTTGCCGGAGGAATGATTTCCTATAAACCTCACTGGATCAATTGCTTCGTGAGTAGGACCAGCTGTTATCAGGAATACTTTATTTTTTAATTTGTTGCTTTTTGGGTAAAAAAAAACTTAATATTTTCGATTATTTTTTCAGGATCTTCCATTCTGCCTTTTCCTTCAAGGCCACTTGCAAGTTCACCGGCAGTGGGCTCTACAACAATATTCCCAAAAGTTTTTAGAGTTTCAATATTTTTTGTTGTAGCAGGATGCTGAAACATATCTAAGTCCATTGCTGGAGCTATCATAACAGGGCAGCGTGCTGATAGATATGTAGTTAGAAGTAAATTGTCGCAAATTCCATTTGCCATTTTTGCAATTGTATTTGCTGTTATTGGGGCAATTAGCATTAAATCAGCCCAAATTCCTAATTCAACGTGGCTATTCCATTGTCCATCATCGTGAGAAAAAAAGTCGTGCAGGACAGTATTTTTCGACAGAGTTGCAATTGTTACTGGTGTAATAAATTCTTTTGCATAGGGTGTCATAATTACTTTTACCTGAGCACCTTCTTTAATCAGCAACCTTATTAAATGTGCCGATTTGTAAGCTGCAATGCTACCGGTAATTCCTAATATAACTTTTTTTCCTGCTAATGAATTCATTAGTTATGTTTTCTAAGTTTTAAACTATTCGCTCAGAGGAGTATCAGGTTTTTTATCTTTTGCTGGATTTCTGTAATATATTTTTTTCTCCATATATTCTTCAGAAGCAATTAAAGTTGGTTTAGGAAGTTTTTCGTAAAACTTTGATATTTCAATTTGTTCCCTGTTTTCAAAAACTTCTTCAAGATTGTCGGTAAAAGAAGCAAATTCATCAAGCTTAGAGCTTAATTCTTTTTTTATTTCAGAAGAAATCTGATTTGAACGTTTTGCAATTATTGAAAGAGTTTCATAAATATTCCCGGTATCGCCTTCTAAAACATTTAAGTCGCGAGTAATTGTACTTAAAGGAGCTGTTGATTTTTTATAATCCATACTATTCTATTATTTTTACTTATTACTTAATTTATTTCTTGTGTTTTCGTATATTTTTTCTGCATTTTTTTTATCCGAGCAGTTCGGAAATTCATCAATTAGTTCGTAGTAGGAATCAATAGCTGATTGAAATCTTTCATTTTTCTTAGATTCGATACTATTTATTGCTAATAAATAGTATGATTTTAATTGAAAAAGTAAGAGTTTTTCTCGGTATTTTGAATCTGGAAAATCTTTTAAGCTTGTTTTTATTGCAAAAATTGCTGCTTTATAATCTCCAATATTAAAGTACAAAAGTGCATTATCGTACGATTTTTTTTCAAGTTTATGTCTAAGCTTATCAATTAATTCATTCGACTCTTCAATTTTTTCGCTTTCGGGATGCCTATTGATAAAAAGCTGAAGTTCTTCGATGGCTTTGTATGTATTCGATTGATCGAGACTTGATTTTGGAGAATCCATATAATAGCAATAGGCTGCCAAAAATTCAGCTTCTTCCGTGTGTTTGCTGTTCGGAAAGGTTTTTGAAAAGCTTGAGAAATAGTAACCAGCCATTATATAATCTTCCTGTCCATAGTGACAATATGCATAATAATAATATACTTTTTCGGCTTTTGAGGTACCTCTGTAAATAGGAATAAGTTCTTCGAATAAACCAATGGCTTTTAAGTATTCTTTTTCTTCATAATATTTTAAAGCCTCTTTATATTTTAATTCATAATCGGTGCTTTTTAGCAATTTTGAATATTTACTACAAGCTGATAAGGTAAGCAAAGCTACTAAGAATAAACCAATTAACTTATTTCTATTTCTAATCATGGCGCAAAGATATATCATTTTTAAAAATGGAAACGAAAAGTTTATTTATTTATTTATTTTCTGTAAAAAAAAAGTTTTCATAAAAGAAGCCATATCTTAAAATGTATTATTCAAAATATGGCTTATTTATAGTATATTTTCTATCTATCTTTTTATGATATTCAAATATTTGGTTGCTTCAAAATTTTCTGCTTTCATTTTGTAAAAATATGTTCCGGAAGGATAATTATTTGAACTAAACTCAATAGTTTGATTTCCAGCAGCAAAAGTCTCATTTATAAGGCATTCAATTTTTTCTCCTAATAAATTGTAGGTTGTTATTTCAACTTTCATCGATTTTGGCAAATAAAACTTAATTTGGGTTTTGCTTTTGAATGGGTTCGGAATGTTTTGATATAAAACTATATTCTGATTGTTCTGAACGGATTGGGAGAATTTTTCGATAACCGAAATTTTATTTTCGGAGAAATATTCGTCTCCTTCTATCCAATTTTCTACTTCGAGGATAATTTCGCATGTAGTTTTACTGTTTTTATCAAATTTATTTTCAGTACAAAGTTTGATAATAAACTTTTCGTCAGTTTCAATTCCATCTGCAATTTTCGACAATTTGTCGTTGCCCCAAATTGTAATTGCCATGTTTTTCCCTTGGTATGTAGCTTTTCCAACAAGTATTCCACTTTCGGAGAATACATTAATTTCTGAGCCAACTTTTGGTTTCACTGTCCAAGCATAGTTAGGAATTCCAAGAACCATATTGCTGCCTGTACTCTTTATTTGTGAATCGGGATTTGAATCATATGTTTCTGATTTTGATACATTTGAATATGTGTTTGCTGAGTAAATTAGAGTATCGGCAACTGTCAATTTAATTCTGTATCCTTGCCCAGGGTGCATGTCGCCAATATTATTAATAAAGTAGGTTGGCCAATAAACCAAACCGGATCCGCTTTTCACCATAATTATATTTTGAACAATATCGCTGAGCATTTGGTCTATTGGAGCCGAACTTTGGCGTAAATATCCTATGATGCTCCAACCTGAAACTATTGGTATTTCTGTAACTTCAGGAATTAGTATAATACCTTCTACATCTATTGTTTGAGCATTGAGCATTTTTACTAAATATCCTTGACCTGCAATCATATCTACAATATTATTGATAAAATATTCGGGCCAATAAACCAAGCCATTTCCACTTTTTATCATAATTATATCTTGAGAAATAGTTACAAAGACGGAATCTATATTTAATTCATTTGGTAAAATATATGTAGAGAAAATGCTCCATCCGGATGGTAAATCAAGGGTTTGGTTGGAAAAAGCATTTAAGCTTTCAATACCGCTAATTCCTTGATTTGAATATGTATTTGTGTTTGGAAATGTGGTTTGATCATAGCTTGCAATTGCTTGAAATTCTGTTTCCTCCGATGCATCCCATATTTTCCATTTAAGTACTTCTCCAACGACAAATCCATCGTCTCCGATATCTGCTCCCCAGGCTGTTATAGAATTTGTTATTCCTTCCCACAAAAGAGAGCCTGCGCAAACTAAGGTTCCGACCGAATCGTAGAAAGTTCCGATCCAGTCGCCATTTTCTATAGGAATTCCATTTATTGTAATATTTGCAGTATTTGGTATTAAAATTACATGATTATCAGTGGTAATTTGTGGTATGTTCCAATTTGGTGATGATAAAATTGAGTTTTCGACATTAGTACTACCCGGACTTGTATTATTAAATGATTCCCAGTTTGTAGTTCCGTCAGGATACCTTCCAAAGGAAGTATCAGCAATTTGCTGTCCGAAAGTTATAGAATCAAGCCATACTAAGTTTTGTCCATCGAATTGACTAATACCGATTTGTTCGCCGGAACCAGATAGTTTCAAACCTAAATGCAATATTCCTTGTTCAGTATCATTATCGGCCCAAAGTACTAAAAATCCTCCGGGAGCAATTGTTGTGGAGTCGGGATAAGTATTTGGAATTTGATACAGGCTTTGGTTGGCTAAGGAATCTGTAAAATACAATCCGCCAATATCTATAGGACTTGTTCCTGCATTGTACAATTCTATCCAATCTTCGTTTTCGCCGTAGTTATCAACAATATCGCCAGTATTTGATGCAAGAAGTTCGTTTATATACAAATCGTTGATTGATTGAATATTTGGACTTCCATAAATATTTGGAGCTCTGAAAGAAGTAGTACTAAAATATTCCAATGTGCTCGAACCATCGGGATATCTTCCAAAAGAAATGTCATCAGATTGAATTCCAAAGCTTAGGGAATCTATAATAATTGTATCGTTTCCTAAAACTTGAACAATAGCAATATTTTCGCCGCTTCCTGTAAGTTTAATATTAGTATGCAAGATTCCTTGAGTCGTATCTTTATCAGCCCAAAGTACCAGAAATTCTCCCGGTTGAATTGTAGTTGAGTCGGGATAACTGTCTGGGATTTGCCACATAGTTGGATTCGTCAAATTGTCTGTAATGAACAATCCACCAATATTCACAGCAATAGTATCAGCATTGTACAGTTCAATCCAATCATCATATTCGCCAGAGTTATCTGTTGTATCTCCAACATTTATTGCGAGAAACTCGTTTATGAATAAATTTGAAATTTCTGTAGGGGGATTAACTGTCGTATTTGAAATGTTCGAACTGCCGGGTGTTGTTGTTAGAAAATATTCCCAATCAATAGTTCCGTCAGGATATCTTCCGAATGAAGTATCTGGAAATTGTTGTCCGAAGGTGATAGAGTCAAGATAAACTAAATTTTGACCGTTGAATTGGCTAATTCCGATTTGTTCGCCGGAGCCAGACAGTTTCAAACCTAAATGTAAAATTCCCTGTTCTATATTATTATCGGCCCAAAGTACTAAGTATTCTTGGGGAGCAATTGTAGTTGAGTCGGGGTAAGTAGTTGGAATTTGATATAAACTTTGGTTTGGAAAAGTATCAGTCAAATACAAACCACCAATGTCAACAGGACTTTGTCCGGCATTGTAAATTTCTATCCAATCTTCATTTTCGTTATAATTGTCAACAATATCATTATTATTGGATGCGAGAAGTTCGTTTATATATAAATCAGTAATTGTTTGGAAATTCGGACTTCCATAAACATTTGGAGCTTCGAAAGAAGTAGTGCTGAAATATTCTAATGTACTTGTGCCATCAGGGTATCTTCCGTAAGAAATATCTTCAGATTGAATTCCAAATGATAATGAATCTATAATAATGGTGTCGTTTCCTAACACTTGAACAATTGCAATACTTTCGCCTGTTCCGCCAAGTTTAATATCGGTGTGCAAGATTCCTTGACCTACATTTTTATCTGCCCATAGTACAAGAAATTCTCCGGGTTGAATTGTAGTTGAATCAGGCGAATTGTGCGGAATTTGCCACATTGTTAAATTTGTCAGATCGTCGGTAATGTACATGCCTCCTATATTTACAGCAATTGAATCTGCATTATATAATTCTATCCAATCATCGTATTCTCCATAGTTATCTGTTGTGTCGGTTAAATTTACAGCAAGAAATTCGTTTATAAATAAATTAGTAATTTCAGAAGTAGGTAGTCCAGCAGTATCAGAAATATTTTCATAGCCTGGTGTAGTTATTCTGAAATGTTCCCAATTGTTTGTTCCATCAGTATATCTGCCAAAAGATGTGTCTGAATACTGTTGTACATAAGAAACAGAGTCGATGAAATTTGTAATGCCTTGAATGGATGTTAATAAGCCGATTTGTTCTCCGCTTCCGCTAAGTTTAAAATCAAGATGCAGGATTCCTTGCTCGGGTTGATTGTCTGCCCAAAATACAAGAAATTCTCCGGCTTGGATTGTTGTAGAATCCGGATAAGTTGTAGGAATTTGCCATTTTAATGGATTTGAAAAATCGTCAGTAAAATAAAATCCACCTAAGTCAATTGCCATAGTATCCGCATTGTATATTTCAATCCAGTCTTCATATTCGGCATAGTTGTCAGTGATATCAGAATTGTTTGAAACGAGAAACTCGTTGATGAATAGATTGTATGTTGGAGGGGGGGTATATGTAGAGTCAACAACGAATATTGCAGTGTAGGTAGAATCGGAAATTGTCGAAACTACTCTAATTTGCGTAGTGTCGCCATCCGACCATGAGTCAAAGAGGTAACCAGTATTTGGGATTGCAGTAATTGTTACAGGGACACCATCGAAATATCTTCCTTCCCAAGGATAAACTGATGAAGAAACTCCAGATAATTCTTCATTAATTGTAATTGTATTAATTTTTATATTTCCTGCTACGATATCAGATACATCAAGGCTTATTGTGTCAATTTCATTTATTGTGTTTGTAAACCAACCTTCGAGTTGTTGAAAGATATAATTGGGTCTTTCCTCTGCAAAAGTGTGCACTTTCCCAATATGGGATGAATGTGTACTTGAGGATGGATAATTCCATCTGTCTCTGTGAATTATGAACTCATCTTCGATACGATCTTCAAATATATATAATTGTTCTGTTGTATGTTCTTTTTTAAAGCTAGAGTTAAGGAGATCTGCAAATCGAGTTATAAATTTTTCTCTAAATTCTGGATTTCCAGGGATTGAAGAATCGCTTGGTACTCCTACTAAATGTCGCATAAACTTTGCTGACCATCCGGTATTATTGAATTTTGTTTGGATTAAGTTATTTGAGTATGATGAAGTTCGATCAAAACCTAAATCTAAATCAAAAGTTAACCAACGCCATCTCCCATCTTTTGGATATGGTGCGTTTGGATTATAAGAACCTCTATACCTAAAAAACTTGATGTTGTTTTGAGGCCAGTCAGTATTATTTACAAAAAATTCAGTTGCAAGATAATCAATGTAGTTTTCTACATCAATTTTCGTTTTTACATAAGCATAGTTGCTTGAATCTGTCATATCCATATCATCGACAAATTCATCAAGTAGATCCCAGTCATTTTCATCTCCTTCTATTGGTACAGCATCTAATTCAAGTAAGTCTAAACTATCTTCAGGAATATTGTATTTGGTTTCGAAAAAGTATTTGTCAAATCGTTCTCTAATGTTGTGAATACCCCAAAATTCGCCATTAAGAAACACTATTGAAGGTCTGTATGATTGAGTTATAGAATGTTCTTCCGGGACAATGCTTTGCATAAATGCATCTCTAAAATATAAATATTGACAATCATTTCCTGAGTTTCTTAAAAGAAATCGTTTGAAAACACCTACTTCATAATCTGGAAATAATTGATAATTGAGTTGGCTTAATCCATATTCTGAACGCAAGTAAATTCGAAGCGATTTAATATTCATGGTTCTGGTTAAGTGTCCTTGAATTCTAACACCTCCATCAAATGAAAAATCCTTTACTCCACTTTCATTAAAAAATTCAACATGAATTGGACGTTCCCACTCAATACCTGATTGGGAATAATTTGCTGTAGTCCATGCATATGTACTAGAATAAGTAGGGTCATAGTTGGCACCTGGTATATATATGCCTATAGTGGAGTCATAAAGATTCAAAGAATCAGTAACTAAAGAAAAAATGGGAATTGAATATTTGTTATGAATATCTTGATCTACAAGAAAGGATTTTGTTATTATTTTGCTTGAAATAGCACCATTTTTTTTGCAAATTGCTCTAATTGTACTGATTTTGAAAACATCAGCTTCATCGGGCAAATGCCATGAATTGAATCCCTGATAAGATTCTGTGAATGTAGTTCTTATTCCTGCAATTGAAAATAGTTCACCAATGCGGGATTTTATAAGAATTGAGTCGGTAACCATCTCGGAGTTCTCATCAGGAACAGATCCATCTCTGGTAATATATATTGTGTCGTCAGGATTTATGGAGCTAAGCTTTAAATAGAAAGAGTCTAAATAAAGACCAGCATCATGAGAAAATACAGGGGGATTTAAAATTTCAATTATAGGGGCACTATTATTGCTTGTGCCTGGCGTAGGATTTTGAAAATTTTGGAAAGTTTGACTACCATCAGGAATTCTTCCAAATGAAATATCTGTTAATTGTATTCCAAAGGTTATGGTATCTGAAAAAATATATTCACCGTTGATGAATTGTGAAATTCCAATTTGTTCGCCACCTGAGCTTAATTTGAAATTAGTGTGCATAATTCCTTGCGAAGTTTCATTATCTGCCCAAAATAGTAAAAATCCTCCAGGAAGAATTGTAGTTGATACAGAATCGGTATTTGGAATTTGCCATTTTGAGGGATTGTTAAGGTCGTCTGTTAGGAAATATCCACTCATGTTAATGGTGTCATTACTAGGATTATAGATTTCAATCCAATCGTCGTATTCACCAAAATTATCAGTCAAAATTGAGTCGTTGGCTGTTATAAATTCGTTTATTAGCAAATTGCTATTAAATACTGGTAGATAACCAGAACTTGTGTCGTTTGGCAAATTGAATGATGATACAGAAAAATGGTATAAATCATTAGCTCCATCAGGAAATCTTCCGTAGGAATAATTGTTTGCAATACTGATTGAATCGAATTGATCTATCAAGCTTGTGTCTAAGGGAGAGTATAAAGATAAAACTTCGCCTGAGGAACTCAATTTGAAGTTCGTATGTATTTCTCCATTAGGATAAACAGTATCGTTTAATGAGGCCCAAATTATCAGGAAGCTATTTGCATCAATCATAATATTTGGGAAAACCCATTTTGTAGAATCATTTTCGTTGTCAGTAAGAAAATAGCCTTGCAAATTTATTGCTGAGGCTGATGAATTAAATAATTCAATCCAATCGGAAAAATTCCCATTAAAATCTGCAACTGTTGTATCATTTGACGGCATAATCTCATTTATGTACAATTGTTGAGAATAATTGGTTGTGTAAACAAAACAAATTGAAATTAGCACAATAAATTTTTTCATAATTTTTTTTTAGATTTCTATTTTATTTTTTACTACTCTAATGTTATTTTATTTTCAAGAATTAATTATTAAAGTATAAAATGAAACTGTTATTCATAAATGCAAATTTACTAATATTTTTGCACCTACAAGCACTCAAAATAAAAAGAGTTCTTGTTATTCCAACAAGTTATCATTGCTAATTTGTATTATTGCTAGGGTATGTTAGTATGTCGCCATTTGTCAATTTAATTAAGTATCCTTTGCCGGGATACAAATTTCCTAATTCGTCTATTGAGTAGGCTGGCCAATAAACAAATCCGGCTTCATTTTTCACTAAAATTAAACTTCCGGAAATGCTGTTTAGCATTTGACCAATCGGGGCAAAAGATTGACGAATGTATCCAATCAGGCTCCAGCCTTGAGGCAAATCTAATGGAGTTAATTCCGGAATAATTACCTTCCCTTCTATTTCGAGAGTTTCTGCACTCATCATTTTTACATAATATCCTTCACCAATTTCCATGTCGGTGATATTATTTATTGCCCATGATGGATAGTATATTGAGCCTATATCATTTTTAACAATTATTACATTTTCGAAAATATTGATAAAAACCTGATGGAAATTTGGATAATCAGGATCGATGAATGATGACATAATACTCCAATTTTGTGGAAGCTCAATTGTCTGAGTCCCTTGCACTAAGCTTGTAATGTTTGGTGCCATGAAAGTTGTAATAGAAAAAATCTCAAGATTGTAGCTTCCATCAGGATACCTGCCGTAGGACATATCGGGCATTTGAATTCCATAGCTGAACGAGTCTATAACTAAGGTATCGGTTTGATAAATTTGAACTAAGTAGAGATCGCCTCCATTTTCACTAACATTGATATTTAAATGCAAAACTCCCTGTTGGGTTTGGTTGTCAGCCCACAATACCTTAAAACCACCTGCCGGAATTGTTGTAGAGTCGGGATATGTGTCTTGAATTTTATACATTGTCAGATTTTCACGATTGTTCGATATATAAAGTCCGCCAAGATCTAATGGTAGTATTCCATCGTTAAAAATCTCAATCCAATCATCATATTCATTGTAATTGTCGGTAGAGTCTGATAGATTTATTGTCATTATTTCGTTTATGTCAAGCCGGCGAAATAATGATGGAGATGTTGTGGTCATTGTGTCTGACATATTTGGGTAGCCGGGAGTTGTTGTTGTAAATTCTTCCCAGCTATTCGATCCATCGGTATATCTTCCGTAAGAGATATCTGGAGCTAATTGGTTGTAAACTTTTGAATCTAAGAAATTCAAATTGCCTTCATCGAACTGTATGATTGCAAATTCTTCTCCATTTTTACTTAGTTTAAAATTCAAATGAAAAATGCCTTGTTCAGTATCATTATCTGCCCAAAGTAGTAAGAAATCGCCCGGATGGATTATTGTTAGTTCTGGATAATTTTTCGACATCTGAAACTTAAATGGATCGGAGAAGTCGTCTGTTAAAAATAGGCCTCCAATATCAATTGGTTGGCTACCGTTGTTATAGAGTTCTATCCAATCTTCGCGTTCGCCGTAATTATCGTATATTCCGTTGTCGTTGTCTGGCAATATTTCATTAATCATTAATCCTTCTGTGTTTTCAGGTGGCGATATTGCATATTGGTTTGCTTCAAAAGGTGTTGTATTTTCAAAATACTTCAGAGTGTTTGAAGCATCAGGAAATCTGCCGAATGAAATATTGTTTGTTTGTAAATTATATGTGAGGGTGTCAATAATTATAGTATCAGTTCCTATAATTTTTGCAATTCCAATTTGTTCCCCAAATCCATCTAATCTGAATCCAAGATGTAAAACACCTTTTTCAGGAGAATTGTCAGCCCAAAGCAATAAGTATTCGCCCGGTGGAATAATTGTTGAATCGGTGTTTCTTTCAGGGATTTGCCACATTGCAGGCTTGTTGAGGCTGTCGGTAAAAAATAGTCGTTGAATATCTATTGTGTCGATACCATTGTTGTAAAGTTCAATCCAGTCTTCGGTTCCTCCAAACTCATCAACAGTATCGCTTAGGTTTACAGCGAGAAATTCATTGATATATAATCCTGAAATTGTTGTAGAATCTATTTCGAATATTGCAGTAATTGTGCTATCCGATGATAGAACAACATTTATAGTAACACAAGAGTCGCCCGTGCTCCAGCATACAAAATTGTATCCTGGATTCTTCATTGCTGTGAGAGTAAAGGGTATTCCGGGAAAATATATTCCTTGCCAAGGATATGTTTGCTCTGGAACACCTGCTGTTGAATGCTCAATAATTTTACTGTTTATTTTAATAACACCTGCATTTATATTAGATACATTTAAAGTAAGTTTTGCATCTTGGCTAATGCCAAACTGACTTCTTAAATGACCTCTAAGGTAGTCGGGACGTTCTCTTGCAAAGTTTTTCATATTGGTTTCTATTTGAGTATTTGCCCACCAATTATAATTTCCCGGTTTGTTCCATCGGTCAATGTGCTCTTCCATTTCGGGAACAAGACGATTTTTAAAAGAATCAATAACACTCAAAGTATAGGTAGTATCAAAACTTGTGTTTAGTTCGTCGCATATTTTGTTAAGCAGGTCTTCTCTAAATTCTTGGTTGCCAGGATACTCGCTGTTCCCAATCAAGCGTCTCATAATACCTGTAGAATATCCACTACTTGTTAGTACATTTGCTATTTGATTATAAGAAGATGGTTGAATTCGTGCAAATCCATAATCTGTATCATAAACCATCCATCTCCATCGTCCATCGTGACCTGGTTGAGCATCTGGTTTGTAAGAATTGGTTCGTTTTCTCCAATATCTGATATTATTATAAGGCCAGTCGGTATTACAAATAATAAGGTTTCCTGATATGTAGTCTATAAAGTTTTCTACATTAATTTGAGTTTTTATGTATGCATAGTTTGCTGAATCGCTCATATCATTGTTATCCAAAAAATCATTCATATTGTTATAATGAATGACATCTCCACTAATTATTTCGGAGTTAATTTCTAAAAAGTCAAGGCTATCTTCTTCTACTCCCCAATTATCAAAAATATACTCTGTGCTATATCTGTCTCGAATATTATGGATACCCCAATATTCGCCATTTATAAATAAAATTATAGGACGGTATTGCATTAAATCAACATCAAGATCTTTGAGCATATAATGATGAAATCCATCTCTCATATATGCATTATGACAATCATTTCCAGCTGTTCTAAGGGTTATACGATTCCAGTTGTCCTGATCTTTTGTAGTGAAAAATTGATAATTAAAATCTGGATCTCCATAATCATCTCTGGCATACAGTCGCAAAGATTTTACATTTAATGTTCTTGATGCGTTTCCTGCAATTCTGATTCCAATATCCTGATCGAGTGAAAGTTCACCATTTTGTTCAAAAAATTCAATATGAGTTCTTTTTTCCCAATCTCTCCCACTTTGAGAAAAATTGCATGTATGATGATCTACTCCGTCAAAACTTGCTCCTGGCACGTATATTCCAACTGTATCGTCAAAAAGATTGACAGAGTCAGTATTTAATGAAATGATTGGAAATGTATATCGGTTGAACATATTTGTATCTACCAGATATGATTTGGTTATAACATCGCTGGGCAAATATCCGCTTTTTATTACTCTTGCTCTTACTACATTTATTTTGAAAACTTCTCCATCCGGTGGACTCCAATAGTCGAAAATTATTCCTAAATCAGTGGCTGTCTGAATCTCTGAAATGCCATTTGGTTCTCCTATTCTGCTTGAAACAAGAATAGAATCGGAAAAAATATTTGAATTGATTGTAGGTTCTGAGCCATCAAGAGTATAATAAATGGAATCCAAAGAATTTTGTGAACTTAGAAATAGATAGAAAGAATCGGTATAAAAGCCTGCTATTTGTGAGAAAGTCGGAGGATCGATGTAGCCAATGAAGCCGGTAGTTGCATTCGGATAGCCTGGAGAGGGTTCAATATAAATTACTAAATTTGTACCTCCATCTGGTTGACGCCCATAGGAATAATCTGTATCTAATGGTCCAAGAATTATTTGATCTACGAGAACGCTACTATCAGGTGAGTATAAGCTAATAGTTTCGCCCAATGCACTAATTTTAAAATTTGTATGCAATTCTAAATTTGGATAAACAGTATCTTTTAGTGTTGCCCAAATTATTAAAAAATCGTATGCTTGAATCGAAACATTTGGAAAACTCCATTGAAAATAGTTTGTTGTGTCGTCAGACAGGAAATATCCAGCCAGATTTATAGAGTCAGGAGTATTGTTATAAATTTCAATCCAGTCGGTATAGTCGCCATCAAAGTCACCAATTGTAGTATCGTTCGAAGACATTATTTCATTGATATACAATTGCTGAGAAAAAAGATTAATATTAATGAAAAAAAATATAGAAATGAAGTAAATATTTTTCATAGTAAATCTATGTTAAATTAAACAAAACCTAAAATTACAATTTTTTTTTAATTTAATGTAATAATGTATGGATTTTTACATTTTTCAATATTTGATAGTATGTGTACAGTATTTTTGCAATTACTACGTATTAGATATATTTCATTTTTTGTTTTGATTCGTTTGTTTCTGGAAATTTATATTTTCGTTTGCTAAATTCTGATAAGTGTATTTTTATCTTATTTGAAAAAAAGCTTGGTTTGGAGATGAGAAATAATTATTGTCTTGAGAAAATTAGAATCTAAATATTTGAAATGAAACTATATAAAAAATAGAAAAGAATATATAGATAAATAGACATGAAAATCATATGTGTTATTTAAATAGCTGAATAGCAGCCATATAGTTTACTATCTTGATAATGTGATACATAAAAAAAAATTAAAAAAAAGTAATTTTTTATTTCGTTGATACTAAAATTAATATACATTTTATTTAAAAGTCAAGAGCAAACATGTTTTTTTTTTAATTTTTTTAATATAATATTTGCCAATAGAAAAAATGGATATTAACAGTAAGCTAAAACGCTGATTATAAATAAATGAGCAATAATCATATAAAAATATGGAATAATTGTCTTCAAATTTTGAGAGACAACTTGCCTACTGTTAGTTTCAAAACATGGTTTGAACCTATTGTTCCGCTTAGACTTGAAGGTAGTATTCTTACAATTCAAGTTCCAAGTCCGTTTTTTTACGAATATTTAGAAGAACAATTTATTGATATTCTAGGAAAAATATTAAAAAAGGAAATTGGAAAAGATGCCAAATTGGAATACAATGTAATTATTGAAAACAATCAGCATTCAGACAGAAAACCATTGACGAATACTTTTCCATCGAAAAATAATTATACTTTAAAAAGTAATCAAGACAAGTTTATTTCCTCGCAAGAAAACAGACTTATTCCTAATCCGTTTGTGGTTCCCGGAATCAAACGATTACATATTGATTCTCAACTAAATGAAGATTTCACTTTCAGTAATTTTATTGAAGGAGAATGCAATAAATTGGCTCGCACAGCAGGAATTGATATTTCGCAAAATCCATTAAAAACTATATTCAATCCGCTTTTAATTTATGGTGGCTCTGGCTTAGGAAAAACTCATTTAGTGAATGCAATAGGAAATGAGATTGTCAGCAAATTTCCCGATTACGTTGTTTTATATGTGAGTTCAAACAAATTCATGACTCAGTTTGTTGAATCAATTAGAAATAAAAATATCAACGATTTCATAAATTTTTATCAGGCTTTAGATGTTTTAATAATTGACGATATTCATGAGTTTAGTGGAAAAGAAAAATCGCAGGAAATATTTTTTCAGATTTTTAATCATCTCCATCAAAATAAAAAGCAAATAATTTTCACTTCAGACAAGCCACTATCGAGCCTTTCAGGAATCGAAAACAGATTAATTTCGCGTTTTAGGTGGGGACTTACTGCAAAACTTGATTTTCCGCATTACGAAACACGACTTGAAATCTTAAAAAGAAAGATTTATACAAATGGAATTGAACTTGACAGTAAGATTTTAGATTTTTTAGCATCGAATATCACAAACAATATCAGAGACCTTGAAGGTGTTTTGATTACCCTTTTGGCTCAATCTACTCTTACCAAAAAGAAAATTACTATTGATCTGGCAAGAAAAATTGTAAGCGAATTGGTGAAAAGCAATCAAAAAGAAATTGATAATCCTTTTATAATCAAAGTTGTCAGTAATTTTTTCGATATTCCTGTAAAAGAATTGCTTTCTAAAACACGAAAAAGAGAAATTGTTCAGGCACGACAAATTGCCATGTATTTTGCAAAAAATTGCACAAATAATTCTTTATCGAAAATTGGTCGTGAAATTGGTCAGAAAGATCATGCCACTGTTCTACATGCTTCAAGGACAGTAAAAAATCTAATGGATATTGATAAAGAATTTAAGCAAAATATTGAAGATATTGAGCATATTATTAAGAAGTAGCTATTCCAGCTTTTTGCTTTTTATTCAGACAACCACAACTTTTATATTTCCCCAAACATTTAGCTTTCAATATTTGTTGAATTGAAGCTATAAATGGCCATTAATAATAACACAAAAAGCCCATAATTGCTGGGCTTTTTATAATTATATTATGTTGATAATCAATTTAATGAATGATAATTTTCTGAACAATATGAAAGTTCTCAGATTTTACAGACAGTAGATAAATCCCTTTCGATTTATTAGAAATATCAATTTTTGTATTCGAATTTGAATCATCTATAATGCTTTTTCTAAATATAGAGTTCCCAATTATGTCTGAAACTTCAATTTCAAAATTACTTCCTGATTTTAGTTCAATTTCAAAAATTCCGTTCGAAGGATTTGGGAAACAACTGATATTTTCATTTTCATGGAATAGAATCGTACTTGCCTCCTCCACAGTTATTTGATATGATTCGATATTATTATTTTCGTTAGATTCTAAGATTTGATAATTTGCATCGGCATAAAATAATAGGAAATAGTCGTCTGGCTGGGTCGAATATGGAATGTGAATTTCTGCAGATTCGTAGCTTGTGGCTGTGCTAACCAAACTAAAAACTTCGTCTGAGCTAAGTAAGATAGAGTCGGAATCTAATGTTTCGGTTTTTGAAAGATAGTATTTTAGAATAGAGGCTTCGGCAAAATTAAAGCCAGAGTTTAGAATTTCGCAATTGACGGAAACATCAGAACCTGCCGGAATGTTAGAGCTACTTACAAAAATGTTCTGAACTGATAAATCAGGAAATGATGACACAATTTCTATTTCGAGAAACTGGGTATTATTATCTTCGTTTTCTTCCTGAATTTGTTCGGTAGCATCAGCAAGTAAAATTATTACCCAACTTCCTATGTCCATATTACCGGGTATCATAACTGAGGTATCAACCAGAATTGTATTTCCGATTGAAATTGAATCTACAGTTTGGGATGCAAGAAAAACATCTGTTCCAGAATCAATTATGCTATCTTCCGATAAATAATATTTTATTAAACTTGATTCCGATAAAATTGTACCGGAGTTTATCAAGTCAAAGCTAAGTTCAATTGTTTCTCCAGCAAAAATTGTATCTGAGCTTGAGTTTGGATTAATAATTTGCAAATCGGGTAATGGAGGCTCTACAGTAAATTGTACGAAGGAATAATTATTTGATTCATTACTTTCGTAAACCGCTTCATCATGATCAGCATAAAAAATTATTTTCCAATTTCCAATAGCTGTATTTTGTGGAATTATCAGTGATTTATTTATTATAATCTCTTCCTGAGCTTGAATAGAATCGACATTTTCAGTCCCAATCAATATATCGAAACTTTCGTAGATACTATTCTCCGAAAGGAAAAACTTAATGTTATTTGCCTCGGCAGTACTATTGCCTACATTTTTGAAAGTACAACTTGCAATTATTTCTTCGCCCGGAATTACTTCAACAGGATCAAGTTCGGAATTTTGAATAACCAAATCTGGCAAAGCTACAGTTACAGCTTGAAAAAATTCGTTATTGTCGTCGTTTGTTTCAACAACATAATTATCACCATCGATTACACAAAACATATAATATGTACCCATGGTTGACAAGTAAGGCATTGGTACTGTGTGTGTAAATGGGAAATAAGAAAAGGCTGACAGTTGTGGGACATTTTCGCTATGAAAGTGAAAATCTACTATAGGATTGAAGTTTGTATCAAGCGAAATATAATAGTTTAGCACACTTTGAGGTGCAATATAACTTGACATATTAAAAATTGCACCTGTTGAAACTATTGACGAATCTGGTGGAATTACCTGAGGCGAAATTGAAAAACTCTGAACTACAAGGTCTGGAAAACCTGCAACAACATGAATATATTCAACTTTAGTTTCTGTGTCTGTTCCTAAATAGTTAGTTGCTGTCAAGCTAACATTGTAATTTCCAATAGTATTATATACAATATTTCCGGGATTTGGTAAGCTTGAGCTATTCGGAATTCCTCCACTAAATATCCATGTAAATGATGATGGAACTCCGTACGATAAATCGTAAAAGTTTACCGATTCTCCAACCAATATTGTAGTTACATCTGCCTCAAAATCTGCTACTGGAATTGTTGCAGCTGGTGTAATATCTATAACAGCACCATGGTTTTGGTTGAAAGTTGAGGTGCCTGGATTCAAATTTGATACACTAAAATAACCGTCGTATGAACCACTCCATCCCCAGTTAAAATGAAAATAATTGCTTCCATTATATCCATCGCAAACAAAAGCATGTCCCCCTGAAGGTCCATCCCCTCTATAAAGCATGGGTTTTGAATTGTCTAATTGGTCTTTTAGCAAATTAATCCATTGATTAGTAGTATATTGATTTTTGTTTTTCATGTCAGCCGAACTTGAATAATTAAAATAATTTACAAGTGAGTTCCTTGCATCACTTGTATATGCACCGGAGCCATCAATTCCAAAATCCATATCTACCGACACGGCACAATGATACAGCAATTGAGCAACATCGGAATTTGAGCTATTGACAATATTTGGCATATTTCCCCAATTGTATGTAGCGTTGCCAAAATTCGATGTCAGACTGCCATAAGTTCCAGCATTATATGTATGCGAACCTGCTCCGTTTTGTGGATAGTCGTGGTATTTCATAATTTGGCCCATAGCCGTAGCTACACAGCCAACATAGACACGTCCGCAAAGATACCAAGGTGCATTTGCGTCTATAGGGCAATCGGCATTATAATAACAATCTTGGTCCCAGTTTGTTGACACAAGAGGCGATACACTTTTAGTATTTTTGAAATTGTTATCGAAAGTAGTTTTATAAAAAGCCCATTCTGCTTTTATTTTACCATCAGGCAATATTTTATTTGATTTAACATAAAGGATTTGGCTCTTGTAGTTTTCAAGAAAATCAATTAGCGCCGGTGGCATACTATTTTTTGAAAAGTCAAAATTTCCTTCGAAAGAATATCCTAAAATTGGCTGAACATAATCGTCCGCAGAAATAATAATGAATCCATTTTCGTTGGAAATATCAAAAATATAGTAAAGAGGAATTGTGCTTTCAAATTCGGTGTATTCGGCAGCTATTATTTTATGGCTTAACTTGTTGATCGAAGAAGGAAATCGTTCATAGAATATATTCTCTGCTACTTTTTTTGCAATACTAATATTTACTTCTTTAGAATAGCTTAGCTTATATATGGAAGTTAAAATTAGTAATGCTATTAATACTTTTGTTCTCATTTCTCAATGTTTTAGTTAGTGAGGCAAAAGTATAAAAAAAAACGAAAGGGCTTTATTTTTTCATTTCTGAAATTGTTAAATCAGGATTTTTAGAATTGAAAATATACGAACCTGCTACTAAAACATTTGCTCCAAATTCTATCAATTTTTTTGCATTGGAATTGTCCACTCCGCCATCAATTTCAATTAAAGCTGATGAATTGGTTTTTTTAATTAATTGTTTCAGTTGACTTACTTTTTTGTAGGTATTTTCTATGAATTTTTGCCCACCAAAGCCAGGATTAACTGACATTATTAAAACCAAATCAAGTTCACAAATAATATCTTCGAGCAAATGTACCGGCGAATGTGGATTGATTGAAACCCCAGCTTTCATATTATGTTTTTTTATTTCCTGAATTGTGCGATGCAAATGTGTGCAGGCTTCTAAATGAACTGTGAGGATATCTGCTCCCGATTCAGAAAATCTTTTTATGAATTTTTCCGGTTTCACAATCATCAGATGAACATCGAGAGGTTTTGTGGCTTTTTGTTTAACATATTCAATCACCGGAAAACCGAAGGAAATATTTGGCACAAATTCGCCATCCATTATATCAAGATGAAACCAGTCTGCCTGACTGTTATTTATCATTTCGATATCATTATCTAAGTTTCCGAAATTTGCTGAAAGAAAAGAGGGAGCAATCAAATGTTTCATTTTTTCAATAAATAGTATTTCTGCAAAAGTAGGCTTTTTCTTCGTGCGAATTTCTGTTTTTGAATCGAAATATAATCTATAAAAAGGCAATTTATTTTCCTCTGGCTTCCAGAATTGTCCTTATTGTGTATATCAGAATTTTTATATCGACATAAATCGACATATTTTCGATGTAAATAATATCGTATTTTAGGCGAATTATCATTTCTTCCACATTTTCGGCATAGCCAAATTTTACTTGTCCCCAAGAAGTAATTCCGGGTCTAACTTTTTGTAGATGTGCATAATGAGGTGCTTTATTTATTATTTGTTCAATGAAGAAAAGGCGTTCGGGCCGAGGACCTACCAAAGACATATCGCCAATCAAAACATTAAAAAATTGTGGAAATTCGTCTAATCGAAATTTCCTCATAAATTTTCCAAACTTCGTAATTCGTGAATCATTCTTACTTGAAAGGCTTGGCCCGTTTTTTTCTGCGTCTATAAACATAGAGCGAAATTTGTATATAATGAATGGTTTACCGTATCTTCCAATTCGTTCGTGTGAATATATAATTGGGCCTTTTGATGAAAATTTTACTCCGAAAATTAGAAAAATAAATACAGGAGCCAGTATAATTAAAGCAAAAATTGCAATTATTACATCTGAAACTCTTTTTAGATTTTCTTCCCAAACAGGCATTAAACTGTGAGTAATTTGGATTAATGGAACTCCATACAGCGAAGACATTCTGACTTTGCCGGTCAAAATATCATACATGTCCGGAATTACTTTTATTGTAACATCTGTTTCCTGAAGTTTGTTTATTATTCTTCCAATTTCATCATGTTCTGACGATTCTATTGCAATGATTACTTCATTTATTTGCTTTTCTTTAATAATATTCAGTAAATCTTTCAATTCTCCGACTCTTGGTAGGAATTTAGATAAGAGATAGTTTTTTTTGTCGAGTACATTTATGAATCCAACAAATTTGTTACCGCCAGATTTTGGTTTAGACAAAAAATCTTCGTAAAGTTGGAGGGCTTTTGTATTGCTGCCAATCAATATTGTCGAAAATGAAATTTTTCCGTTTTGGATTCTATGAACTGTTCTGGTAGTTATCCATAATCTTGGTAGGTAAGTCAGAACGAAATGAAGTGATAGCAATACAGAAAATGAAAAATAATAATTTTTGTAAGATTCAACAGTATCGTCGAGAATAGAAACAAAAAATATTATGGTTACTCCAACAATTGAAACAAAAAGAGTTTGCCCAAGTTCTTTTAGTCGAGATTTTCTATATATGTCTTTATAATAACCTACAAGATAATAGATTAACACCCAAAATATTGGTATTGTAACTAATCCGAGTTGATATCTTGTACCAAATTCAACAGGAATATCATATCCAAATTTTAATGGTTCTACCCATTGTTTTCTGAAAATATAAAACAACGTCCAAACCGCTGAGGCTGAAAGTATATCTGAAATGAGGTATTTTGAAATGTGTAAAGGTTTGTTCATTAAAAATGAATTAGTTTTAGATTGTCAATGTAGATTTCAGCTGTATCAATTTCGTCTGTTTTCGAGGCCGCAATAAATATTATGAAACTTGATGCATTTATGTTCTGCACAACAAAATATGTAAGGTCTATATATATTTTATTCCAATTTTCGATAGGATTTAGGCTGATTACCGGTTGTATATCTGTACTTGAGGGATTTGAAATAATTAAACCGATCTGAAAATTCAAGTTATTTTTATAATCCAATTCAAGATATACTGGCGTATTGTTTTGCGGAAGAACGAAAGCATCATTAGAAATACATTCAAAATCTATATGACTATCATCAAGACTAATAAACCCAAAATTATTTCCAGATTCATTTTTAATTTGAATTTTTGTAGTGCTATTGTATGTGGTGTCTAAAGTTAATCCTGCATCTTCAAAATTTTCTATCCATTCAAAAACAGTTTCACTTAAATATTGTACATTCGGGCTAAGCTTAAGGATATCTTCGTCGGATTCGTATGGGCTTAAAGTTTCGCTTGTTGTGTAATTAGAATAAAATGGATATTTATCTCTACTGGCTGCAATTCCATTAACTTTAATTCCGGGATACAATAAAATTTCATTCTCGCCGCTTGCAAGCACAGGAATTTCGGCAGGAAGCTCGAAAATACCGATAAACTCTCCTTCTATATAAATCCATACATCGTTAATATTGTGAGTGTTTTCTCCTTCTTCAAGCAGATTCGTCGAAAGAGTAAATTCATCGACATAAATATATGAAGGTATTTCTTCGGCAGGATTTATTAATTCACATGAAACTGTGAAAAAAACAACAAAAAACAAATATAATAATTGTAGGCTTTTGGACAAATTCATATAATTTACACTTTTCAAAATAATTTCTGTTTAACGACTATAATATTATAATATTGTAATATTTTAATAATTTCATTTATTGATATATTTATACTTTTCAACAAAAAACTTCAAAGGAAATAATTATTTTTGTAAAATTAATATTAAAAAATTATGCGATATTTAGTTTCTATTTTACTGATAATTAATGGATTTTTTGTTTTAGCTCAGCAACAAAGTCATTATGTTAATACTGGCCGATCTACCATTCTTGTTCAATCGAATCCAAATATTAAAAGCGACGAATCGGGAATTAAATATTTAGACGACGAATGGAAGGTTGGAAGTTTGCAAACTGCCGAAAATCAAATTGTGTCAAATGTTTATTTTAAATATAATGTAAGTAGCGATAAATTTGAAATGCGGGCAGATCTAAATCCTGAAAAAGTAGGGAGGATTTATTGCGACAAAAAAGTGTATTTTTATTCTTCTTTTGAAGAGGACGATGAAATAAGAAGTGGATATTTTGAGCTATTGTCAGAGGGAAATGTTAAGTTACTTTTAAGATATACAGTAAAAAGAACGCCAGGAAGGAAAGGAGCTTTTGGCTATGAGGCTTCTCAAAATGTTATTAAAAAATATTATATCAAAATTGGAGAAAATCCAGCTATTATCGCTAAAAGAAATAAAAACGAAATCCTTAATTTGTTATCAGATAAAAATGAATTGTTGGAAGAATTTATCAAAATCAATAAGTTAAATCTTAGAAAAAATATGGATATCATTTTGTTATTGAACTACTATGATATTATTAGGGAGGACAAGACAAATTAATCTCAAAAAGAAAACGCCAACAAAAGCATAATTTTTGTTGGCGTTTTTTTTGAGACTCCCAATTAGTGTTTCGGTTTTCTATTTCAGAACAACTAATTTTTTCCTTACTATTTCATTATTGTTGATAGTTATCTGTAAAAGATTTATTCCAACCGGAATGTTTTCTATTTTGACAATATTTTTATTTAACGAATATTTAAACCTAATTTCCTTACCGGTAATATCAAAAATTTTCAATGAATAGTTTGAAAATGGGTTATCAAATTCAATATAAAAATTACCATTGTGATTTGGATTAGGATAAATCAGAACTTGGTTTTGATTCGATATTTCAGAGATTGCTACAAAGCCGCTTATTTCAACACTGTCGATAATTATACATTCGTTAGCATCTTTCACAGAAACAGTATAGGTTCCGGCGCAAAGGTCTTGAGCATTGTATGTTGTTTGATTTTGAGCATCGTTCCACAAATATGAATAAGGAGGAACTCCGCCATCAACGATTGCAGTTGCTGCTCCTGTGCAGGCTGTAGAACTTGCATTTATTGCATTTAAGGAAATAAGTAATTCATCAGGTTCTCCAATAATAAAAGTGCTATCGAAATTACATCCTAAATCATCTATAATTGTAACCATATAATTCCCGGGACATAAATCTGTAATTACGCCTGAAGTCTGTGTACCAATATTTGAAGGATACCAGGTAAATCTAAACGGTGGAGTTCCATTTTGAGGAGTGGCATCAACTTGCCCAGTACATGTTGCATAGCATAGTACATCTGCATAGCTTAAATTCATTCCAGAAAAGTCTGATATTGCAATTCTTGCTGTATCAGTTATTATATTTCCACAAATATCGGTTATCTGAACCCAATATACATCACCTGATTGAGGAACAATTGCGATTGAAGAACCATTATCGCCGGTGTTCCACAAATAAGTAACTAAACCTGTATTTACATATGTCTCTAAAATTAAGGAGGGTGGGGCTGAAGTTCCACAAAATTCGTAATTTGTTGATATTCCGCAAAGGGAAAAATCTTCAGGACCAGTAATATTAAAAGTTGTATCGTAGCTACAACCAACATCATCAGTAACAGTTACTCCGTAAAAACCTGTGCATAAATCTAAAATGTTGCCTGAGTTTGGGTTCCCAATTCCCGTAGGCCAATTATATTGAAAAGGGCTAATCCCAGCCAATCCGAGGACGTTTACCGAGCCATCGCAAGAACCGTAACATGAAACTGTATCAGTGGAAAGCACCAAACCTTGAAAATCTGATACTCCTACAACAATGCTGTCTCTATATGTAAGTCCACAAAAATCGGAAATGTCAACCCAAAAAACCGAATTTCCTAATGAAGCTGGAAATGATATTGTTGGTGTAGTATTTCCTGAACTCCACAGATAATTTACGTCTGATAAATTTGTAGATGTTTCTAAAGTAATAGTTCCGGGATTTTCACAAAAAACAGTATTTGTATTTGTAATCCCTGAATTTGGGTCTAAAGCAATTAGCGGATGGTCAATTGCAAAATATCCTACAAATGAACACTGAGAAGCATCTGTGATGGTTACGCTATACGAATCGGCACATAATGTATAAACCAATCCTGAATAAGGAGAATTAATTGTAGGTTCTGACCATAAATAAGTAACTTGTTGGGTAGCTCCCAGTGCTGTTACTTCAACTTGTCCGTTGCAGGCATTGTAACACAAAGCATCTTGAGAACTTATATCAATTCCAGATAGAGTGGAAACTCCAATTGTTATACTGTCAATTATACTATTACCACATAAATCCGAAACCTCAACCCAATAAACATCCGATGTGCCTGTTGGAGGTGGAGTTACAGTAATATCTGTGGTAGTTTCGCCAGTATTCCATAGAAATGTAACAAACCACGATGGATGACTAACACACTCTGCCTGAATGGTATATGATGAAGGAGCGGTTATACCGCAAAACATAGAGTCAGTGTTTGCAATTCCTGCTTTAAATTCAGTGAAATCATAAATTGTTATAGTATCTGCCGATGTGCTAGGATTGCAAGGGCAACCGGCAAGAATTTCAATGATGAAAGTCTCGACAGGTTCCTGAATGCCATCGTTGAACGCATCATAGAAAATTGTGTCGCTCATTTGTCCTGACGGAATCCAAAAAGTGTCAGGAAACATTGTAATGTCTGAGCCCATTGTAGCTGTTCCAGCATATTGCAAAAGTATCATTACAGGATCGGCGATACTTAGAGAATCATTTCTAGAGAAAATGTAAAAATTCGTACATCCTTCATACATATCATTTAACGTACCAACGTTACTGACATTTTGAATGGAAACAGAAGAACCTGACGAAAAACTTCCAGCTTCGAGGAAAACTCCTGAATCTAATGCAGAATCACCAGCATCAGCCACAGCTAACTTAATATGATAAGTTTGACAGGGAGTAACAATTGCTGTTGCTGTTAAAGCTACTGTATATCCATCATATTCGATAGCTGCATTAGTTACATTTAAGTTGTCGAAATAGTATTCACAGTTTGTGCAAGGTCCTGTTGGAGGTGAGTTCGAGCCATTATTTACATTATTAATGGAGACTGCTGTTGTTGTTCCGGGAATAATTGCAATGTTTTCGTTCGTGTATGAGCCTCCTGCTGGATTTGGTCCTGATAAGAAAAATGCAAAGACATCGTTAAAGCTACTGTTTACATATTCCGGATATTCATCGGATCCAAAAACATAGCGAAATTCTAATGTATCTGCGGAAGGTACAAAATCAAATTCGATTACTGAAGCATCTTGTGTGCTTTGAGGAATAAGCGCATCTAAATCGGTATCGCCCGGAACTCCCAAACCTGTAGAAATACCACCCGAAGAATTAGGCCCAATAGCATTTGTTGCATTTCCTGAGGCAAAAATTATTCCTGAGGTGAAAATTGTATCGAAAGGAGTTCCTGTTGCATCGAAATAGCCTATAGCTGCAGCAGATCCTGTGAATACAACATTTTGTGCTGAGAGACAGCCTGATGTTAAAACATTTTGAACTAATTGTTGGGGCGTATATGTTGTGGCATCAACTGTGATGGGTTGAGCATATAATTTAAAGCTTATGACAGCTAAAACGAAAATAAAAATTCTTAATTTCATAACAATAATTTCAATAAATAAACATTTTTTCAACTCACTCTTTAAGACTTAATACCAAAAAGCTTGGTTGCTTTCAATACATAAACTTAAATAATATTAATACAAATTTATTGAAATTTAGGAATATACAAAATAAAAAAGACCATTTAAGTGTGAAAATACTTAAATGGTCTTTTAAAAATATGTTAAACTTTAATAAAATACTAAAGCAATTGTTTTGAAAATGTAGGTGAAATTGACTTATTCAACAACTGGTTCCGTAATTTCTTCCATTTTGAAAAATTTCATTTTATTCACAAAAATTTTGTTGAACAAATCTTCTAATTTCCCACTAAAATAGGTTTTAGTATTTTCAGTAGAAGTAATAATATATTCGTTTTCAGGATCGGCCGAATATGCTCTAATATCGATTGGTGTAAAATTGTTGCCCTCAATAGTTAAACTATGTGTATTGTTTGTTAGAGTAGTTTCTTCAATATCATCAACAAATCCAGAACTATAAAGATGAGCCAATTGATTTAGGAAGTTTTGGGTTTCGACAGAATCTGTAAGCATTCCGTTCAAAGTCCATTTTTCGCCTTCCTTTGCAAGCAAAAACGATTCTTCAAGCGAATAATCGAATGATAGTTTAGTCCAATTTTCAATATCGGCATTTAGCAACATTTTGTTTCGGAATGAGTTTGGTTCACGGTTGAAAGTCATGCTTAAATATCCTGATACTGCGTAAACTTCATCTTCATCAGTAAGCCTGACGTAAGTTGTCATAGTACCTTGTTGTTGCTGTTGATAAGGATTTTGATTTTGTGCCTGTTTGTATGAAAATTTTCCAACCATAAGGTCTGCAACAATTTCACCATTTTCTTCAACAACTACTCTTGTTCCGGTAGAATCTGTCAATTCAAATTTTTCCCATTTCTCAGAAGAGCGGGCTGCCTGGCGGATTGTTTTAAGTGCTCTTAGCTCATTTATCATTGATTGTACTGCCTGTATGTCCGCATTCACAATTTTATTATCATAATATAGATTCCAGTCAGAATTATCTTTTGCTAATTTTACTTCCTGAAAATTGTACGATTTTGGATAAATTTTAATTACAGTAACATTTGCTGAATCGAGTGTAATCAATTTACTTTTAAACGACCTTTCGCCTTTATTGTGGTCAATTAGTTTAGTAATTGCAACAGCTATGATTAATATTGTCAGAATTATTATTAATGTTTTCGATTTCATTATTTTCTAATTTTAGATATTTTTAATTTATGGTTTTCAAATATTTCGTTTAAATATATCCTTCTTCCATTCGTTTTATTCTCACATTTCGTCTCATTTGTGCTTTCACAAAACCAATGACGATGATTAGAATTATTGGGAAAAGGAAATTGAACCATTTTAGGAATACTTTTTTTCCGTCTTCAACTTCGTCTAATGGACGAGCAGAAACTCCTTTGGTTCTTAATTCTATAAGTCCGGTTTCATCCGAAAGCCAGTCAATTGAATTTACCATAAGGCTTACATTGTCGTTTTGAAGTTTTTTATAAGTGTTTCCTTCGCCGTTTACAGGGAAATTTCCATCGGCAATTAAAACAATTTTTGAGTGAGTGTTTCCTGCAATATTGCCTTCCAAAACTCCACCAATTGTAATATTTGGTAAAGTGAAATCTCTATTTTTATCCCACTTTTTCTGAACATCAATATATATTGGGCAAGAGAGTGTAGCTGAGTTTTTTGAAGTTTTAAGCAAAGGAGTGAATTGCATTGAAGTATCTCCAGTAAAAGTAATAGAACTAACATACTCTAACATAGCAGCTTCAAGCCCTTTTGTGATGGGATGCTCCTGAAAGTTTGAGATTATTGGAACATAGGGAAACAGTACTTGTGCTTGCATAGTAAAATTCCCAAATCGCTGAGGAACTGTAGCTCTTGCACAATTTAGATCAATCACAAAATTGTTTTCAACTGTCAATCCTTTTTGAGTAAGCCATGCGTCAAAGTTTGTTTCAACTGTTTTCCCCTGATTTGTTGTTAAATCCATTTCTACTCTGTTGAAGGCAATAAATAAATTTCCGCCTTTTGCTAAAAAATTATCAAGCTGGGCAAAATGGCTTTGTGGAAAAGAATCAGTTGGTGCAACTATTGCAATCGACTGATATTTGTCGAGATTCGAGCTTGTGTCGCTTAGGCTTACTTCTTCGGCATTATATAAAATTGAAAGCCCTGATCTGACCTGCTGAAGAGATGCCAAACTTGCTTCTCCGTGGCCTTGTAGTAATCCTACGAGTGGTTTTTCTGAAATCGAAAGTTTTTTAATACTTGAGGATAAGGCATATTCCATAGCAGCGCCGGGTTTCATAAATGGAATAACGTCAGATTCTTCGCCAAGCGAAATAACTGCTCCGAGGAATACTCTTTGCTGCTCAACTTTATCTTTTTCACGAACATTCACGAGCACCGGCTGAACCCCTGCCTGCATTGCTTTTTGTTCGGTCTCTTTATCCTTTTTCGGGTCAATAAATTCATAAACTACCATTCCGCCTGAAAGACTTCCGAATTCAATCAGAATTTCTTTGAATGCTCTTCTTGTTTTTGCAATATCGGGTGGCAAATCTTCCGAAAAGTAAGCAGTTATTGTAACCGGTTCTTCAAGATTTTCTAAAATATCCTTTGTTGCCTGAGACATTGTGTAACGATTGTCTTCGGTAAGATCTAATCGTACGAAAAAATAGTCTGACAAAATATTCACTAATATTATGATTGCAAGGATTCCAATTATATATGTTGATAATGACTTCTTATTCTTCATTTCCTTGTTGTTTTAAAATTAATTTGTTAATAAATTTGTTGTTTCGTTAAGTTGTTGAAACAAATTATTAGCTAAAAAGCTTAGTTCTTTCGTTTTTTCAAAACAGTTTCTGTACCGAAAAGGGCAAGAGCAACTATCGAAAGAAAATATATCACGTCTTTTGAGTCTATCACTCCTCGTGAAATAGATTCAAAATGTGTCGAAAGACTAAGATAATTTAAAATTTCGCCAATAAAACCAGTGAAATTTTTTGCTAATAATCCAAAAATTATATGAAATAATATACCAATGAATAAGGCTAATAAAAATCCAACTATTTGGTTGTTCGAAACACTACTTGCAAAAATACCTATTGCTATATAAGTTGCACTCATCAAAAGTAATCCAAGATAGCCAGTCCATACTGCTCCATGATCTACGGGTCCTATATTTGCAACAGTTATATAATATGATAGAGTGAGAAGTAAAGCAATAAAAATCAGTAATAAAGTTGAAAGGAATTTACCGAAAATCAATTGCCAGTTGTTGATGGGTTTTGTTAGTATAAGCTCGATAGTTCCCGAACGTGTTTCTTCGGCAAGCAATCCCATAGTGAGAGCCGGAATAAAAAAGAAAAGTGTCCAATATGCAATTCCGAAGAACGATTGAAGACTTGCTTGATTTACAAAAAATATGTCGGAAGCGTAAAGCCATGTGAAAAATCCGCTAAAACCAAGAAAAGCTATGAGCATGATATATGCCATGAGTGAATCGAAAAATGAATTTAATTCACGTTTTGTTATTATCCAAATCTGTCTCATTATATTTTTTTTGAAATTTAAAATCGTATTAATTAATTGTCAAAGTGTGGAAAACATCTTCGAGTTTTGTCTCAATCGGTGTCATTTGAGTTAGAATCCAATCTTTTTCTACACACAATCTGAAAACTTCTCGTCTGGTAGATATGTCAGAATTGCTTTGAATTTCATAAGAATTTTCGGTATTTGGAATTGGGTCCACTAACTCTATAAAATCAATGCTTTGAAGGTCTTTAATAATCTGATCTTTTTCAGCATTTTCTATAGTAACTCTTAAAATTTCTTTTCCTTCCGAATGTTTTCTTAATTCTTGGGAAGTTCCGTTGGCAACAATTTTTCCTTTGTTGATAATCATTATCCTGTCGCAAGTTGCTTCAACTTCTGCCAAAATGTGAGAACTGAGAATTACAGTTTTTTCTCTACCAATTTTTTTTATTAGTTCTCTTATTTCAACAATTTGGTTAGGGTCGAGCCCGGATGTTGGCTCATCGAGAATCAAAACTTCAGGGTCGTGAATAAGAGCTTGTGCCAAGCCAACCCGTTGTTTATAACCTTTCGAAAGTTGATTTATCTTTTTGTGTTTTTCTCCTTCAAGGCCACAAAGATTTACCATCTCAAGAATTCTGTCTTTAACTCTCGATTTGTCGATATTATGAATATCTGCCACAAATTTGAGATAATCCAGAACCGGCATATCTTCATATAAAGGATTGTGTTCCGGCAGGTAACCAATTATTTTCTTTATCTCGTCAGGATTCTCGCCTACCGAAATATTTCCAATAAATATTTCTCCTTCGGTAGGTTCAAGAAAACTTGTAATTGCTTTCATTGTAGTAGTTTTTCCTGCACCATTCGGACCAAGAAAACCTAATACTTCGCCTGTTTTTACTGTGAAAGAAATATTATCGACAGCACGTTGTGCCCCGTATTTCTTCGTTAGTTTATCAACAATAATATCCATATTACTAATGTTTTAATTTTTCTGCAAAAAAAAGAAATTTCTACTTTGCATAATATTTATTCACAGTGATTTAACTTTTTTTAACATTAAGGAAGTTTATTTGAAATTTTAGTTTTAATTGATTATTAGTTGATAGAAATGCTGAAAATTTTATTTAAAAGCTTGACATCAACCATTTTTTGTTTTATATTTGGAAATTGTTAACCAAAAAGCAAAATTATGGAACGAAAAATACTATTACTATTTATTCTATCTTTAGTTTTCTTACCTGCATTTTCTCAAACTGCCCATAACATTGATACTGACGACGTGTACTATCATGATGATGGTGAGATTAATAATACAGTCGTATATCCAGGCGATACAGTTTATATTAATGCAGGCGAATATGCTTACGACAAGCTGAAGTTTGTAGGATTTTCTGGAACTGAAGAAGATCCAATAATCTTTATTAACAAAGGCGGATTAGTTACAATTGGAAACTATGATACGGATCATAAAGATGTTTTTCAATTTAGTAATTGTCAGCATTTTAAAGTGTTAGGTACAGGCGATTCAAAATATAAATATGGATTTAAAATTGATGCAGCAAGAGATGTTGGCTTACTTCTCGGTAGTTTAACAGAAGATTTTGAGGTAAGCAATATCGAAATTTGCAATGTTGGTTTTGCCGGTGTTCAATGCATAACCGAGCTAAAATGCGATGATCCTTTGACCCATGCAAGCTCAGGTAATATTCTTACAAACATGTATTTTCACGATTTATATATTCACGATTGCTCAGGCGAAGGCATGTATATTGGTTATGTTGGATATGGAGAAAAAGAAAAAGAATGCGATTATGGAGATACCCTCTCTTTATCCTTTGCTGCTTAATGATGTTTACATTTACGATAATATTATTGAAAATACCGGGTGGGACGGAATACAAGTAAGCATGGTAGAAATTAATTGTAAAATTTACAATAACAGAATATTACGCTATGGGCTTAGCGGGAATAGCAATCATTATGGTGGCATTCAAATAAACAACGGAACAACCGGACAATGCTACAACAATTTTATTGCAGATGGGAAAGGAGCCGGAATAGTTTTGCTTGGAGTTGGCTTTAACAGTATTTACAATAATGTGATTCTGAATGCAGGAAAAGATCATTATCCCGAAATTAGTAGCAGAGGAGCAAATGGAATATACTTCGGCACAAAAGCAGCATATGAAAAACCTTATTATTTTATAAATAATACTATTTTGAATTCAAAAAATGATCAAATAAAAATTAATGGAAATGACTATTCAGGTGATGAATTATATATCTATAACAATTTACTTGTCGATGAAACTGTAAGTAGCAGTCAGCCTGAAGATATTGATAAGTATATTGATTTATTTAATTCTGATGATATTACTATTTATGACACAAATAATATTGGATACAATGACTTAAGCTATTTTGATTTTATAAATAGTGAGAACCTGGATTTCAGACTTCAGAATTCTTCAGTTGCAATCAATCAAGGAAAAGACACTCTTGATTTTGACCATGCCTTTTTCCCAAGAGATAATCAACCAGATGTAGGAACCTTCGAATGTCATAATTCAATTCAATGGGTGGAAGCAAATACATCGCAGGGATATTATTCGCTAATAATTCCATCAAATTCAACAATAGAAATTGATGGCGAAAGCATTTCCGCAGGCGATACTATTGGTTTATTTTATTACGATACAATTGGAGTTCTGCGCTGTTGTGGATATACAGAATTTGATGGAACAGGAGATACTATTAATGCTTCAGGGATAGATTCCGGAGCGATTATGAAATGTATTATTTTAGATGACAGCCAGGAGCAATTTTATATTCCGACAGTTTACAAGAATTCTGTAACATTAGATTTGGTTTACGATACAGCAAGCTCTGTAACAATAGACTACATGATAGTGAAAAGCCTCACTATCGACCAGTGGATTTCTCCGGTCTCAGCCTGCGGATTGGATGATAGCGTTGAAATAAAAATATCATTGACAAATACAGGGATTTATCCTGAAACCGAAGCATTTTATTTAAGTTATACTCTCGATTCAGGACAAAATTATTCAGCAACTGAAACACTAACAAGTCCGATACACTACAATCAATCAATAATATATACATTTGAAAATTTAGCGGAATTTGATTCTATCGGTGAAATGTGGCATTATTCTGCCGCGATAGCCGGAATTGACATTTTAGCATTTGATTCGTTAGAAAATTTTGCAATAGATACTACTTTAGAAATCTATACAAATTTATCCGATTTATATTGCGATTATGACTCTCTTGATAGAATGCTTACAGGCTTGCACGATGAAGACAGTGCAGTTTTCTACGGAGTTGCAGTATATCGCGATTTTATAGACGAAGACTCTACTTTCAGTTCGGAAGATTCAATCCGGGACTATTACTTTAATCCCGATGATGCTTATAATGGTTTTCATACCATTTATTATACAACACCAAGAAATACTGCCACACAATGCTTTTCAAAAATTAGTAAGGATATTGAGATTGTTTGGGGTTTAAATGCAGATTACAGAATGTCAAGCAACACTTTTTGCGAAGGAGAAGAATTAGAAATATCCTATGCCTCAAGATATGATACCATATATTGGTTAACTCCCGATTCAATACTACTTTCCGATAATGCTTTTCTTACAGTTGACTCTATTCTTTTTAAGGAAATAGATTCTCTTTTGATTAAAGTTAATGAACGTGGTTGTTGGGATAGAGCAAATCAACAGTTTCCTGAAATTTATCCTCCTTTTCATATTAAACCATTCGGTAACGATACTTTTGTAAATGCTTCATCTGATATTACATTATCAGTGCAAAATAGCGTATATGACAGATACTTATGGTACGATGGAGAAACTACCTCAACAAATATATTCTATAGTGATAGCATTGGAACATATGGATATAGTATATACTGGGTTGAAGCCAGAGACAATGTTAATGATTGTTGGTATCGAGATACTTTTTTGTTAAGAAGAGTTACAAACCAAGACATCCACCTCCGCGATGGCTGGGGCATCTTCTCCACATACCTCGAACCTTTAGAAAACAATTTCGATTCTATTTTTGCAGAATTGGATACTAATCTTCTTGAAGTTGCTGATGAGTATGGGAACAAATATTATCCTGATAGTATTACTAATGACTTGGATAGTATCACTATTGGCGAAGCATATGAAATTAATGTTGAAGATGCTGATACTTTGACAATTACGGGTTTGCCGATAATCCCTGAGGAGACAGAATTGTTGATTGATTCAGGTTGGAGCATGATAGGATATCTAAAACAATATGAGCTTGGTGTTGATGATATTTTTGGTTATATGTTAGAAGATACTGTAGAAATGATTAAAGATGAAATTGGACTTATATATTGGAAAGAATTTAACATTGATCAAATCGGTGATATGAATCCCGGAAAAGGATATGAGATATCTACAGCAGTCGAAGAGTTTTTCTCATATCCCCCAAATATTCCAAGTTTAAAGTATTATTCAGATTTTAAGAATCCACATCATTTTAAAAACGTTTCTATTTCTAACAATAATATGGCATTGGGAATTCCATATAATTCTTGGGCAATATTGCTGGAGATTGGCGATGAGATTGGAGTTTTTACCCAAGATAATGTTTTAGTTGGCTCAATTGTTTATACCGAGAAAAGCATGGGTATCACTGTTAGAGGGGATATTTCGACCACATTTGATTTAATAGAAGGATTGAGTTTAAATGAAGAACTTAAAATAAAATTATGGAAAAAGAACAAAAACTTAGAATATACAATAAAAGTTAATAAATGGGAGGAAGGAGACGGAAAATATATACCCAATAAAATTGCAATTGTTGCTGATTTTGAGATTTTGCCATATTCACAAGAATTTTCATTTATATCCAACCATCCAAATCCATTTTCCGATTTAACATATATTCAGTTTTATAGTCCAACTGAAGAAACTGTTTCATTAGAGGTTTTCGATTTGCATGGAAGAAGTGTTGTTCCAAACCAAATAATAAATTGTATTTCAGGAAATAATAAGATTATTGTAGATGCAAAGCATTTTGTATCTGGCATTTATGTAGGAGTGCTGAGGTCAGCAAATAATCAAATTAATTTTAAACTTAACTGCATAAAATAAAAGCCATGAAAAATATATTTATAATTATCACAATCTTACTAATATTTACAAGTAATATCATCTCTCAAACAAGCATTAACTGGCTAAACACTGGAGCTGGTACAAAAGACAATAGTGGAGCTGACTTAGCCATCGACAATGATGGGAATGTTTTTGTAACAGGAAAATATTTTGGAACTGTTCAATTTAATGATTCCGTACTTGCTACTTTAAATGACTTTTATTCCGATATTTTTCTAATTAGATACAATGATTATGGAACAATTGAGTGGGTTGAAAAAGCCGGAGTGGACTATAAAGATGACAAAGCATTAAGTATCAGTATTGATGAAACTGATGCGTTATATATTAGCGGAACATATTGCTATGGTGCATTGTTTGGTGATACCATTTTATATACAAATTCGGGAGGTTGGATTGAAGAAGGTTTTGTTGCAAGATATAGCAAGTCAGGTAGTTTTTTGAAAGCAATAACTCTAAACTCTTCTGACATTGCCTTATATGGAATAGATGTTAAAAATGATTATTTAGCAATTTGTGGAAATGTAGGTCCTACCCTTTTCATTGGAAATGATACTTTCCCACGTCAACTTAATGTTAATTATGGATATGAAGATATTATTTTTGCACAATTTGATACTAACATAAACTATCAATTAGGAAAAAGATATTATTCCGATAATATCTATGATTGGGAAGTTGCACTATCATTATCAATAGATGCAGAAGGATCAAACTATTTGACTGGATATTTTCCTGCGGAATTGTATGCAGACCAATTTACTCTTATTGCAACAAATACAACACAATATTCAATATATAATGATATTTTTATAATAAAACATGATAGTCTTGGAAATGTAGTTTGGGCAAACTCTGCCGGAGGTTCTCTACACGACTACGGTCGAGACATCACCACAGACCAAAACGGAAACTCCTACATCACCGGTTATTTCCAAGGCACTGCAACTTTTGGCAATCAATCGATTACAAGCACCGGCGGCTACGATATTTTTGTAGCATGTTGCAGCAATTCCGGTCAGTGGCAGTGGGTTGTAAGTGCCGGTGGAACGGGCGACGACCAAGCTTTTGGAATTTCTATGAACGAGCTTGGCGGAATATACATAACCGGACGATTTGAAAACACAATAAGTTTTACAGGTCAAAGCAAAACATCGAATGGAGGCACCGATATTTTCCTTGCAAAATACGATTTGTTTGGAAGTTTTCTATGGGCAGAAACTTTTGGCAGTACTTCCGACGATGGTGCAAACTCAATTGATGTTTCCGAAACCGGATTAATTGCCCTCACCGGATATTTCCAAAACACAATGACAATAGACACAATCACGATTTCGAGCAATGGCGGAAAAGATATTTTTGTGGCGAGTTTTGAGGATACTTATATCGATTCTAATTATTGTGGCGTACCAAATTCGTATTTCAATACAAATGTTAATTTTACAGAAATTTCAATTGAGCCATTTTATCCTTATGACACCTCACAATATTTTTTAACATGGCAAATGGGCAACGGAACAGAATTTTATCAAATAACTTCTGTTGAGTATGATTATCAGGCAATTGATACCTTTTCTATTGTTTTGAATATTCAGGACAAAAACGACAGTCTGTGTTTTTTAAATATTTATGATACCATTGTAACTACTTGTATAGATAATCTTGATTTTTCAATGCAAATAGACAGCACCAATATATCGTTTGAAACATCAATCAATTTGGATACAAATTTCTATCAAATTATTTGGGATTTTGGCGATTCCACTAGCACGGCGAATCAAAACAATCCTGTGCATTTTTATAATTCATATGGTTATAAAACCATCACACTTTCAGTAGTTTATTTGCCCGACAACACTTGCAACCAACAAATTCAAAAAATTATTAATGTCGATAGTGTTACCTGCATCCAGTCTGCCGAAATTGTGATTTATGAAAATGTTCATAAACATGCAATTTTTGAATTGATTCCATACATTGATTTAACCAATTATGATATTTTATGGAATCTTGGCGATGGAACAATCATTGCAAATCAGCAACTTATCGACCATACTTTTCCATCAACAACAAATTATGAAGTAAGCTGTCAGATTTCGCACAAAGCAGATTCCAATTGTATTTTGAATGTTGAAAAAGATATTGACCTTGAATGTTATGATGATATCGGTTTCGATTATGATGAACATTTATATGAATGGTGGGGTGGATGGGAATTTGTTGTATGGGCATGGGAAGTTTATAATGAACCACCAAATAATTACGCACTTGTTTGTGATTGTGGAAATGGGGATGTCGATAGTTTAGTAAATGATGGTGAATGGTATTGCGATTATGATTTGGCAGGAAATTATGAAATTTCATTTTATATATGGGATTTGGATGACTCGACTTGCCATGATGATCTTGGAAGTTTTACAGTAACTGCTGAAGAGCCTGATTGTGATGTATTTGCAAGTTTTAGTGCTTCACTTGTTTCATTTGATACTATGGCAGTTTTTGTGTCAGCCGGAGGCAACCCTGAATGGGGTTATAATTGGTCTTTTGGAGATGGTTCATACGGAGGTGATATATCGGATGAACATATTTATTCAAGCTATGGTATTTACAACATTTGTCTGACTGCCCATAATTATTATGGAGTAGGTTGTTATGATACCGATTGCCAGACTTTCACCCTCGGCACACCCGGTTGCAACGATACGCTTGCGACAAATTATAACCCAAATGCTGATTTCAACAACGGATCCTGCATTTATGCCGGAACACAGCCAATTTCGCTACCTGCAGGCTGGAGCATTTTTTCTACATACATAGAGCCTTACGAAAACAATATTGATAGTGTTTTTCAAGAAATTGTTGGCAACACGGTTTTGGTAAAAAACCAAATCGGTTTGGTCTATTATCCTCAATACTCAATCACACTATTAGATACTCTCGCTCTTGGTCAGGGATATCAGGTGAAAATGGCAAGCGGCGACACCCTGAATG